>Ga0326731_1000482_pt1 | contig 10323 bp, 6 predicted proteins | sample MHFSIPfraction_FD_207645 | JGI IMG/M metagenome (GOLD analysis project Ga0326731, IMG submission 207645) | Lab enriched peat soil microbial communities from Michigan Hollow, Ithaca, NY, United States - MHF9FY SIP fraction | ecosystem: Environmental > Terrestrial > Soil > Wetlands > Peat | place...
ATCTGCGGCAGGGTCTGCCCCCAGGAGGACCAGTGCGAGAAGGTGTGCGTCATCGGAAAGAAGCGGGAACCGGTGGCCATCGGCAACCTCGAGCGGTTCGTCGGAGATTATGAGCGTATAAGCGGCCAGAAGATCGATCCCGCAATCGCCCCCTCCACCGGCAGGAAGGTAGCCGTCATCGGCAGCGGTCCGGCGGGCCTCTCCTGCGCGAACGACCTGGCCCAGTTCGGGCACAAGGTCGTGGTGTTCGAGGCGCTGCACGAGCTCGGCGGCGTGCTCATGTACGGTATTCCCGAGTTCCGCCTGCCGAAGGAGATCGTCAGGGAGGAGCTTGACGGGCTGCGGAGAATGGGAATCGAGTTCAGGACCGACGTGGTGGTCGGCCGGACCATCACGATCGACGAGCTCATGGAAGAGGAGGGGTTCGACGCGGTGTTCATCGGCGTCGGCGCCGGACTGCCATGGTTCATGGGCATCCCGGGAGAAAACCTGATCGGAGTGATGGCGGCCAACGAGTTCCTGACCCGGGTCAACCTGATGAAGGCCTGGGACTTCCCTACCAGCGACACGCCGGTATTCGACTGCAAAGGAAAGAGCGTGGCTGTGTTCGGCGGCGGCAACACGGCCATGGATGCCGTCCGGACCGCGAAACGGCTCGGGGCCGAACACGCCTACATCGTCTACCGTCGCTCCGAGGCGGAGATGCCGGCCCGCGAGGAGGAGATCCATCACGCCCAGAAAGAGGGCATCGAGTTCAAGCTGCTCACCATCCCGCTCGAGTTCATCGGGGACGAGAAGGCATGGCTGACCGGCGTGAAATGCCAGATGATGGCGCTCGGCGAGCCGGACGAATCGGGACGCCGCAAGCCGGTGCCGGTGCCCGGATCTGAATTCGTGATCCCGATCGATATGGCTGTCATCTCGATCGGCAACGGCTCCAACCCGCTCATCAAGCAGACCACTCCCGACATCGAGGTCAGCAGGAAGGACACGATTGTCGTGGACATCAACACCATGCAGACCTCCAAGGAGATGGTCTATGCGGGCGGCGACATCGTCACGGGCGGAGCGACGGTCATCCTCGCCATGGGAGCCGGCCGCACGGCCGCCGCGGCCATCAACGAAAAGCTGGCCGCCAAAGAGAAGAACATCGGGGAGTAGCAGAAGAAGATGAGCGACCTTTACCGTTTCGGCATCTCCCTCGACCGAGAGCTTATCGACGCCTTCGACCGGCACATCAGGTCCCAGAACTACCAGAGCCGGTCGGAGGCCATCCGCGACCTTATCCGTGAAGACCTGGGCCGGAAGAAGCGGACCGAAGGCGGGGCCGTGGCCGGAGCCATCGTCATGACCTACGACCACCACAAGCGGGAGCTGGTCAACCGCCTGCTCGACATCCAGCACGACTTCCACGACATCATCATCTCGACCCAGCACGTGCACCTCGACCACGGAAACTGCCTGGAGGTGATCGCCGTCAAGGGTCTTGCCCATGATGTCGAAAACCTTTCAACCGCCCTCAAAGTGAACGTCGGCGTCAAGCACCTCAGCCTCAACGTTTCGGGAACAGTCTGAAAGGTCAGATGTTGCCGGTTCCCCACTATCATGAGGCCGGAACGCTCGTATCATGTGACACCCCGCTTCTCGAACCAGCTGTAGACCGAAGGGATCACCAGCAACGTCAGAAGGGTTGACGTCACCAGCCCTCCGACAACCACGGTGGCCAGAGGCTTCTGGATCTCCGAACCGGTATCGGCAGTCAGAAGCATCGGGATCAGGCTGAATACCGCAATTGATGCGGTCATGAGCACTGGCCTCAGGCGGTCGGCAGCCCCTTTTCTGATCGCCTCTTCGAGCCCGAGCCCCTCGTCTCGCAGCTGAGATATGCGCGAAACTAGCACAATGCCATTGAGCATCGCAACCCCGAAGAGGACCACGAAGCCGACTGATGCCGGCACCGAAAGATACTGTCCGGAGATGAAGAGCGAGAATACGCCACCGATAAGGGCGAAAGGCAGATTGGAGATGACCAGCAAGGCCAGGCGAATCGACCGAAAGGTGACGTAAAGGAGCAGCAGGATCATGCCGACCACCACCGATCCGATGATGAGTAGCCTCTGCATCGCCCTCTGCTGGTTTTCGAATTGCCCGCCCCACGTCAGGTAATAACCAGGGGGAAGCTTGACGCGCTCTTTTACCTTCTGCCGGGCTTCCGCGACGAAACTCCCGATATCTCTACCACTGATGTTCATTTCGATCCCGATCCTCCGCGCTCCATCCTGACGGCTGATCTGTAGTGGCCCCTCAGTCATCTTCACCTCGGCGAGCTGTGCGAGAGGCACGTTGACGCCGCTCTTGGTGGTGATCAGAAGGTTACTGATGGCGTCGATGGAATTACGTTTATCTTCCGGCAGGCGTACCGTTATGGGAAAGTTCCTGCTCTCCTCAAAAAACCGTGAGGCCACCTTGCCAGCCACGGCGATCTCGATCACTTTCTGGACATCGCTGACGTTGAGGCCGTAACGGGCTATCCTGTCGCGTTGGACATCGACGGTCAGGTAAGGTTGGCCGGATACTTTTTCGGCATTGAGATCCGTTCCTCCCTTGATGCTGGAAAGCACCCTGGCGATTTCAAGGGATTTCTCGCTGAGCACATCAATGTCTTCACCGAACAGCTTGACGATCAGTTGGGCACGAGTGCCGGCCACAAGCTCATCGATGCGACACTGGATCGGCTGGCTGAAACCGGCCGTGATGCCGGCTATAGATTCCAGCCTCTGGCGCATCCGGTTGATCACTTCATCTTTGGAGAGATCCCGCCGCCACTCTTCCTGCGGCCTGAAAACACCCACATAACCGGTCTTGTCGGATCCACGGGTATCAAGCGCCACGCCGGTCTGACCGGTTCTCCCGACCACAGTCTCCAGTTCAGGAAACTCTTTCAGCCCGGCGGCGACCCGCCTGTTCACTTCAAGGGCCGTATCCAGTGATACGCCGGGAAGCATCGAGACGTCCATATCGAAAGAGCCCTCGTCCATGATCGGCATGAATTCAGTACCCAGCCGCGACATCGTAAAAATGGAGAGCGCCAGCACGGCTCCCGCGATGCCTAGGACCACCCCTTTCCGCTCCATGGCAAAGTCGAGCATGGGCTGGTAGAGGCGGCTGACGTGCCTCATGACAAAGCTCTCCGTCTCCGGATGATGCTTCAGGACGAGATTGCAGAGCATCGGAATGATGAAGATCGAAATAAGCAGGGAAGCAAGGAGCGCGATGGCGACTGTCATGGCGAGGGGGCGGAACATCTTGCCCTCGATGCCTTCGAGGGCAAGGATCGGTATAAAGGTGATGGCGATGATCAGCTCGCCGAAAATGCTCGGCTTCCGAACCTCCATGACGGCCTTCAGCACCGTAGTCGGTTTCGGCTCTCCCTCGCCATCCTCGCTCAGGTGGCGCTGAACGTTCTCGACCTGGATGATCGTCGTATCGATGATCATGCCGATGGAGATCGCAAGCCCCCCGAGTGACATCAGATTGGCGGTTATGCCCGTGAGCTTCATGATGATGAAGGTGGCGAGCAGAGCGAGCGGCAGGGCGACAAGCACGACAATACTGCCACGGACACTGTTCAGGAGAAGAAAAAGCACCACCAGCACCAGAATCGACCCCTCCAGGAGCGCCTTGTTCACCGTACCGACGCTCGCACTGACGATTCCGCTCCGGTCATAATAGGGAACGATCTTTATCCCTTCCGGCAGAATGTTGTTCTCGTTGATCTCCCTGACTTTCTCCGCCACCCGTTTGACCACATCGCGACTGTTCTCACCACGCAACATCATGACGATACCGCCGACGCATTCGTCCTTGCCGTCTTTGATGGCTGCCCCCATGCGAACCGCCTCTCCAATCGAAACGTCCGCGACATCACGGACACAGGTCGGAGTCCCGCCAACCGACTTGAGTACGATGCTCCCGATATCTTCTATACTCCTGATCAACCCGATGCCACGGACAATATACTGGTCGCTCCCTCGTTCGAGCAGATTGCCGCCGACATTGCCGTTGTTGTTGCCGATGGCATTGTATACATCATCGACGGTGAGACCGTACGCCAGCAGCTTTTCAGGGGAAACCACCACCTGGTACTGCTTGAAGTAACCACCGTAGGAGTTAATCTCGTTCACACCTGCCACACTCTTCAACTGAGGGGTGACGACCCACTCCTGGAGGGTTCGCAGTTTGGTGAAGTAGGCGCGTTTCTGTCCGGGATCGGCTGGCATCCGACCTTCGAGGTTATACTGGTAGATCTCGCCCATGGCAGTACCGATGGGCCCCATTTCAACATCAACTCCGTTCGGCACATTCTGCCGTGCGTCAGCCATACGCTCGAATATCAGTTGCCTCGCGAAATAAATGTCCACATCATCATCGAAGATGATGGTAACGATGGACAACCCGAACTTGGTGACCGAGCGGATCTGATCGACCTTCGGCAGGCCTCGCATGGCCATCTCGACCGGCACGGTCACATTGCGCTCAATCTCTATGGCCGACAGACCGTCGGCATGGCTGATCACGTCAACCTGCACGTTTGTCACATCAGGAAATGCGTCGATCGGCAACCTGACATATGAATACACGCCAAAAATGATGATCAGCAGCGCTGCGAATATGACCATTCCCTTTTGTTTCAGGGAGGAGGCAATAATTTTTTCCAGCATAAAAAACTTAGGATCAATTGTGCTTTATGTCAATGCTCATCACTCACTTCACGCTTCTTGAGTTCGGACTTGAGGATGAAAGCCCCCCTGAAGGCGCAGGAGTCTCCCTCTTTCAGGCCCGAAACTATCTCGACCATACCCGCAGCTACACGTCCGGACTGAACCGGACGTGGCGTAAACTCCCCATCCTTTTCAGCCACGAAAACCACTTTCCTGCCATCGAGTTCCTGGATGGCCTCTTCCGGTATCACCAGGACCGGAGGTGCATCCTCATCCAGCGCAAGTTCGACGGTGGCCAGCATCTCCGGCTTCAGCTTCCGGTCGACATTCGGAGCTTCGATGCGCGCTTTGACTGTATGGGTGTTCTGGTCCATAAGGTCGGCTATGTAGGCGACCCTTCCTGTCAACTTCATGCCGGGGTAGGCTGCAAGGGTTATGACGGCCCTTTGGCCACGGCGAACCTTCTCCAGATCCTTTTCATTGATGTCGAGCTCGATCCAGACGGAAGACAGGTCCGCGACCGTGTACAGGATTTTCGAAGGTTCGGCGCGTTCTCCTCTGGTGGCGTGTTTTTCAGTAACGATACCAGCGATGGGAGAACGAAGCTGAAAGAGTGGCATCCGCTCTTTACCACCATCCAGCTCCACCGTATCCACCCCAGAAAGGGCAAGCTTTCGACGGTCAGCGAGGAAATCGGCGCGGGCGACAGCCAGATCGCTCTCTGCCTGCCGCACTTCTTTTCTTGCCACAATTTTTTTATCCCAGAGAATATTGACGCGTTCCATCATGGATTGAGCCAGCTTGAGCTTCGACTTCGACTGGTGGTAGCGGTTCAGCATATCGACAAGTTCACCGCTTTCCAGAGTGGCCAGCACCTGCCCTATGGCGACCCTGTCGCCTAGGGATACCTTGATACCGACGATCGTGCTCGGAATGACCGGGCTTATGTGCGCACTCCTGTCGCCATTGGCTTCCACCTTGCCGGTCGCGCTGATGGTTCCGATGAGCTGCTGTTTTTTCACCAGGCCGAGCACGACGCCGTTCTGTGCCTGGATTCCGGGAGCCATGATGACCTTGTCATCTTTGGCCGTCCCACCGCGCTCAAAGACCGTACCCTCCTTATGGCCGGCATCAGTCTGGCCAGCTCTTTCAGTTCCGTTTTTCGGGAACATCGTCGTACCGTAGTAGAGGCCGCCAGCGACGACAGCTGCCAGAAACAACCCGATAAGAATCACTTTTCTATTCACTTATCACCTCCGACAAGTTCTGATGCCGTAACCGACTCTAGCCTTGCAACGGCCGTCTGCCGCTCATGGAGCGCGATCAAATAGCTATCGTATACTTCGAAATATTTCTTTTGTTCGTGAATGACCGGCTGAATCCCGACCTCACCGAGGCGATAGGCCTCTCTGGTCAGTTTCAGGTTTTCTTCAAGCCGGGGCATGATTTCTTCGCTGTAGATGGAGAGCATGGTTTTCACGCCCCTGAAGTTGTCAAAGGCAGCCTCGACCTCCCGTTCCGCCATCGTGGAGGTCGCGAACAGGCGACCCTCGCTGCCGGCCTTTTTAGCCCTGGCTTCGAGGATCCCTGCCTGGTTCCGGTCGAAAACGGGAATCGGTACCGAGATTCTTACCCCGATGGTGGACACTCCGTCGAGATCGTTGGCCTTCCTTTCACGCTTAAAGAGCAGACCGGTCGTCACGTTCGGAACCGTTTCGGCATGGGCAAGGGCGATCCCGGCATCTGCCCGGGCACACTCCACTTCAAGGGCCTTGAGGTCGGGCCTGTTCGCGGAAGCAAACGCTTTAAGTTCGGAAAGCGTAGCTGACATGGTGATACCCCTGTCCAGCCTGCCTGCAACCTCCTCCCCGTCGCCAATGGAACGACCCATGAGCGAGCCGAGTCTCAATCTTTGCTGAAACAGGAATTTCGATGATTCCACCCTGGCAACCATACTTCGAGCCAGCTCTACTTTCGCCAGATTCAATTCGAGCTCGGGGATGTCGCCCGCAGCAAAACGAGCTTCGGCTATCTCAAGGAGTTGCCGGTTGATCGTGACGTAGCTGTCGGCAAGGACGAGCCGCTCTTTGGCCAGCAGAAGGTCGAAAAAGGCCGTCTTCACTTCATAACGAAGCAGCCGTTCCCTGTCAGCCAAACGCCAGCGGTGCATATCCATCTCACGTTCTGCGACGGATTGCCGCTTTCGACGCTTTCCGGCGAGCAACAACTCCTGGGAGAGCACGACGGTTATGTTGCGCTCCTGCTGACTGCCGGTAAGCGCACCGGTATTCGCTTCCGCTTCAATTGAAGGGTTCGGCAGAAGTCCGGCCCTGACTTTGGCGGCATCATAGACCCCTTCCTCATTTCGAATCGATATGAGTTCGCCATTCTTCTGCACTGCTGTTTCTATAGCCTGGAACAATGAGAGTCCAGACTCTTCGGCCAGCAGCACTGCGGAGGGCGACAGAGAAACAGCCAGGATGAACCAGGACAAGACACCACAAAGTAATCTGTTTTTTTTCAACAGTCCGATCCGATTATCAGTTATGGCCCAGGAACTTCGTATCAAGGCTGACACTAAGCCCTGGAAAAAATGGAGTTTACGTAATAGGAAGAGATTGCAAATTGACCCGAATAGGGGCGACCCGATTCTCAGGTCATTTCAGACGAAGGTGTAAGGCGGAGGAATGAAGGTGGAAAGAACGACTTCGGGAGAATACAGGGAGGGTTCAGCGAAAGCACGAGTGAACTGAACAGGAGTAAAGGAGATCTCTACTCGCTGAGCAGCCAGTGACGTATGACACGGACAATCGACGCAACTGTTTTCACATCCGTCGTGTTGATTTTGCCGATGTACAGGAGTCGTAGAAGAGGTCGCCAGTTCAGATAAGCGTTCAGTGTCGGACACTGAACAACTTGATATCGCCAAATGACCTGGCGTCGGGTGATTGCGTTCAAACACACCATGCACGCTGACGATCAGCGTAACCAGAAGCATCAGGAATGAAGCACAGGTATGGAGGATGGTCTTTCTCATGGGGTGTGTTTCCAGTGTTGAAATTAAAGTACAAAATAGGCTGAGTTCATACAAGCCAGCCGGCGGAGGTCCGCAAGGCCCCCCACCCGGATTGTACCGTGGCCTGAACCAGGTCTAAGCGTTTCAACACTTCATCAAGCTTTAATAGGTATTGCGCACACGTAGCACTTTTTTTATTTTCATGCTATTATTCGACGACCGGCAACAACCGTTATGCGCAAAACCATCATCTGCACTTTCCTGTGCCTGATCTGGGCGTCAACTGCCCATGCCATGCACCCGCTTCTGACCGACGATACGGGAACTCAGGGAACCGGCCATCTCCTCCTTGAGATGAACGGCGAATACGGTAGCCACACTGAGGGCATCAGGAAAACCGAAGAGGCGAAGGCTGCTGCCTCACTGTCGTATGGCGTGAAGGAGCATATGGATGTGGTCGCAACCATGCCGGCTCAATGGCTTCGCATCAAAGAAAACGGCATGGTAACCTCCGACATGAGCGGGGCAGGAGATACTTCCCTCGAAATTAAATACCGCATTTTCGAAGTCAGGGACCGGGGAGTAAGCATCGCCATCAAACCCGGAGTCTCTTTTCCGTCAGGGAATGAAGCCAGGGGCTTCGGTACTGGAAACATGTCAGAAACGATCGTATTAATCTCGACGATTGAAGGAAAATTTGGTGCCATCCACGCCAACTTCGGCCACACCCATAACACCTATCGACTCGCCGAGGACAAGATATCGCTGACAAAGGGCATCTGGCATACTTCGCTGGCCGGAGTACTGAATCTGTCGACGAGACTCCGATCGGTAGCGAACATCGGCATCGAAACCAATGCCGAAAAAACCGCCTCGACGAATCCGTCATTCCTGATCGCCGGAGTGGTCTACAGTATAACGAATGCCCTCGACATCGATGTCGGAATCAAGCAGGGGCTCAACAGCCCGGCATCCCATGTGACACTGATGGGCGGCGTATCCCTGAACCTCTGAACCTGAACCACGGAGAATCCAACCATGCACATGGCAGACGCGCTGCTATCGCCGGTCATCGGCGGAACCTTCTGGGCGGTGAGCGCCGGCTTGATCAGCTGGTCGGCAAGGAGAGTCACCGATGAATCCGACAGTTCGAAAACCGTGCTCATGGGAGTGCTCGGCTCCTTCGTCTTCGCGGCCCAGATGATCAACTTCACCATACCCGGCACCGGTTCGAGCGGCCACATCGGTGGCGGCCTCCTGCTCGCGGTGCTGCTTGGGCCCTGGAGGGCGTTCATCACACTCGCATCGGTGCTGGTCATCCAGGCCCTCTTTTTCGCCGACGGGGGGCTGCTCGCCCTTGGATGCAACATCTTCAACATGGCCTTCTTCCCCGCATTCGTGGCATGGCCGTTCATCTACAGGCCTGTGGCCGGAGAGGGCCGTTCTCCCGTACGACTTGCTGCGGGATGCGTTTCGGCCGCAACGGCGGGCTTGCTGATGGGCGCCTTGTCGGTGGTCATCCAGACCACCCTCTCGGGCATCTCGGACCTGCCGCTCCACACCTTCACCCTGTTCATGCTGCCCGTACATGCCGTCATCGGCATCGTGGAGGGAGTGCTGACCTGGGGCGTGCTTGCGATGGTTTCGAAAACAGATCCGTCGCTGCTCTCCGGCGCTGGAACGAAAAGTAAACGCCGGGGAGTCGCCACGGCGATACTCGTAGCCTCGCTGGCCATCGGCGGCCTGCTTTCGTGGTTCGCCTCCCCGCTGCCCGACGGCCTCGAATGGGCCATCTCGAAAGTCGCGGGGGCCAAAGAGCTGCGCCCATCGCCGGAGCCGGTGCACGCATACCTGTCCTCCCTGCAGCAACGGATCGCCCCGCTCCCGGATTACGGTTTCAGGGCCAGGCCCTCATCCGGTAACCGGGAATACGCCGGCACCACGTTTTCAGGAATCGTCGGCAGCCTGCTGCTGCTGGGGCTGGCCGGGTCGGCCGGCCTGCTGATGAGGCGTCACCGGTCAAAGGACGAGCAGCAATGAACGGGAGGATCAGAAATACGGCCCTGGCGGGTGACCGTCTCCGGATCGTCGGCGAACATCCGCTGCCGGTCGGTGACGCTCCTGCAATCCTGATCCTGGCGATGTTTGTGCTCTTCGTCCTGTCGGTGCCGAAATACGACCTCGCAGGAGTCATCGCCTTCGCCGCCTTTCCCCTGCTCCTGGCGATCTCCTCAGGCATCCCGGCAGGGGCGCTCCTGAAAAGGATCGCCGCAGTATCGCCTTTCGTGCTGTTCATGGCCGCAGGGAACCTGATGCTCGACCGCGATCCGGCCTGCACGGTCGCCGGCTTCACGGTCACGGGGGGCATGATTTCGGGCGCCGTGATCGTTTCGAAAACGATCGTCACCCTCTCGGCCCTGCTGTCGCTCATCTCCTGCATTCCCTTCCATCGATTCGGTGCGGCACTCAGGTCGCTTGGCGTGCCGGGAGTATTCGTCACCCAACTGCTTCTGGTCTACCGCTACAGCATCCTGCTTGCCGAGGAGGCGGGCATGATGCAGAAGGCGCGTGATCTGCGGTCGTTCA
>Ga0326731_1000487_pt1 | contig 10281 bp, 8 predicted proteins | sample MHFSIPfraction_FD_207645 | JGI IMG/M metagenome (GOLD analysis project Ga0326731, IMG submission 207645) | Lab enriched peat soil microbial communities from Michigan Hollow, Ithaca, NY, United States - MHF9FY SIP fraction | ecosystem: Environmental > Terrestrial > Soil > Wetlands > Peat | place...
GGAAGGGCACCCGGGCGAGCGGCCGCGGCACAGGGTGTGGCTCGACGCCTTCTCCATCGCTCGCGCGCCCGTCACCAATGCCGAGTACGCGCGCTTTCTCGAGGCGGCCGACGCGCCTCCCCCACCCTGGTGGATGGAGTCCCGCTTTGACGATCCACGTCAGCCCGTGGTGGGGATCAATTGGTTCGAGGCGACGCTGTACTGCGAGTGGCTCTCCCGAGGGGAAAGCGGGCACTTCCGGCTGCCCACCGAGGCCGAGTGGGAGAAGGCCGCGCGCGGAGGGCTCGACGACGCTCGCTTTCCGTGGGGCAGCGAGCGGCCGGCGACGGCGACCTTCGACAGGCCGCCAGTGGTCGCCGACACGCCGGCGAATCCGCTGGGGCTGGTCGCGCTATCGGGGGTGTGCCACGAGTGGTGCCTCGACTGGGAAGACGACCAGTACTACGCGATCTCGCCCGAGCGGAACCCGCAGGGACCGCCGCATGGCGGGCGCCGTGTGTCGCGCGGCGGCGCCTGGCGGCATCAGGACCCCTGGAGCGCCGTCGCCCACCGCTCCTCGCTGCCACCGGATCTGCGCTACTCGGACTACGGATTCAGGGTCGTGCGCGCCGCGGCGGGCTAGAGCCGGGAGCGCAGATCCGCGATGTCTTGCCGGACATCGCTGAACGCGACCCGGACGACAGCGTGGGTAGCGCTCAGGCGCTCGTCGATCTCGGCCCGGACACTGGCGCTCAAGCGGTCCGCGCGTTCAGAGAGCACAATTACACCTTCCGCGATACCGCTGAGGTCATGCCGTAAATACTCCGCAACTACGTCGAAGTGGCGCCGGGTCTCTACGGCGCTTTCGCGGACCTCCCGGCGAACCTCGTCGACATCGGCGCGCACGGTCGCCAACTCCTCACGCACGGTCGCCAGCTCCTCACGCACCGTCCCGAAACCCTGCTGCAGGGCACCCAGGGTCTGGTCGAGGTACGCGCGGGTTTCAGCGTCCATGGCGCTACTCTAATCGTGCACTCGAGTGCATTTCAAGCGTCTCACCTCGGATACACGGCCCGTCACAGATGGGCTATGGCTTCGATTTCGACGAGAGCGCCCGCGGGCAGCTTGGCCGCCTGCACCGTGGACCGCGCGGGAGGCTCGCTGCCCGCGTGGCGCTTGTAGACCTCGTTCATCTCGGCAAAGTCCTCCATGCGCGCCAGGAACACCGTGGTCTTGATCAGCCGATCGAGCCCGCTGCCCGCCGCCTCGAGAATGCCCTTGAGGTTGGCGAACACCTGTTCCGTCTGCTCCGCCACCGTGGAGCCGGTCAGCGCGGTTTCCCCCGGTTTGAGCGCGATCTGACCCGAGACGAACACCAGATTGTCCACCTTGATGGCCTGAGAGTACGGCGCGCCCTGAAGCGGCGCGGGCGCCTTGTCCGTGCGGATCACGACTTTCTTCGGCATGAGACTCCCCCTTTACCAGAGGCCCGCCCTGAGCGGCAGCCCCTGGAAGTCTGAGATTGGCAGCGGATCCTGCGGCGTCGAGCCGAGCTCGACGGCCACGGCATGGAGCTGACGCAGATGCTCCGCAGCGCTACCCGCGATGCGCTCGAGCAGGGCATGGCCATTCTGCGGGCCGCCGGAGGTCGTGATGGTGCGCCCGTACTCGGCCGGGCCCGCGCCCTCGAACCAGCCGGAGACCCGGCCGCGCACGAGCGCGCCGTAGCGCGCCACGGAGGCGCCATCGACGAGATCAGGCGGCGCGGCTTCACGGAGCCACTCTCCGGATAGCTCGCCCATATCCATGCCGTCCACATAGGCGAGTCCGAGCCGGAAGACCCGGAAGGCCAGATCGCGTACGCTGCCGGTCCCATCGGACAGCTCGTGGTCCAGCGCCCTGATCGGCAGCGGAGCGACCAGCCTCTCCGCGCAACCGAGCATCCGGTCGAGCCGCGCGCCCAGCTCGAGCGGCGGCAGCATAGGTCGATCTGGATGCGTCACGGGCTGACCGCTACCGGACGCTCAGGAATACGTGGAGGCCGCGTCGATCGGCGACGGCGAGGTCGAGGAGCCCATCGCCGTCCAGGTCATCGACGAGAAGGTTCGACTGCACCGGTCCCACGAGCTGTAGCGCCCATCGCTCCTCCCATCGCCCATTCGACACCTCCAGGGCCGCCAGCACATCGCGGCTCTGGCGCGGCAGGATGACCTCGAGCCTGCCATTGCCGCTCATGTCGGCGATGACGGCCTGATCCTGGTTGCGCGATCCGAGCGCATGCGACGAGTAGCCCAGCGCCTTCGCCAGCGGAATGAGGGACGCGGCGTGCCGCTCGTAGGCGACGAGGACGCCCGAGAAATGTGGCGTGTTCACCGCCAGGAGCTTGGGAATACCGTCGCCCGTGACGTCCGCGGCGCCGATCACGTGCACCCAGCGATTGCTCAGTCCGAAGGCCGGCCCCTCGGCCAGTGGCTCGAGTCCCGTCTCACGCCAACCGAGCACCAGCACGGACGAACCCTGGCGCGCCGCGCTCTTGACCACGACCAGCGCCGGTCGGCGACCCTCGCCGACGGGGGCGACGATGGGAATCAGGTCCTCGATGACCGCGGGCGCGCGAGCGACGTAACGGAAGCGGATCGCCAACGCATTGGGTGCGACGGTGACCACCGTCAGTGCCGAGGCCTCGATCTTGTCTCCGAGAATGCCGTGCCGGTAGCGCTCGGTGGGGTCCGAGAGCACCATGGCCTGAATGCCTGCCGAACCGTCGAGGCTGCCGACGGTGATCCGGGCGTCGGGCAGCGCCTGCGCATCCACGCGCGATACGACGCGCGGGCCGGAGGGCAAACCGGCGATCAATACCAGTGCGCCATCGGCGGCCACGGCGAGGAGATCATCCCAGGACTTGCCCTCGAGATTGACGGGAACCGGGAAGGTGAACCGCGATAGCGCGCTCCCCACGTCAAAGGTGCGGAGCACGCCCTCGCTCCAGACCAGGAGGCGGCCGTCGGGGGAGACGGCGACCACCGCCTTGCGTCCTTCGCCCACCGCGGCCACGGCCGGCGGTCCATCCGCGCTCGCGACCTCGCCGTAGCGCCCGAGCACCTGGAGCTCCGTCTGAGCGATCTCGAAGATCCAGAGGGTCCCATTGGCGTCGATGGCGGCGAGCCGCTTGGGGGGCAGCGAGACGATCCAGCGAAACGGCGCCTCGGCGCTCGCCGAGAGGACCACGAGCCGAGGGAAGGTTCCCTGGCCCGCGACGACGCGGTTGGCGCTCCCGCCGCCGTAAGTGAGCGGCCCCGCCTCAACGGCGCCGTCGAGGACCGCGGCGACAAGCGCCGCGACGAGCAGCCTCCCGATCGCGCTCCTAGCGGCCGTGGAATACCGCCGGCTGCTTCTTGGCGAAAGCCGCGACACCGTTCTTGAAGTCCTCCGTGTGGCCGCTCGCGGCGATGGCCTGAGCCTCGAGCTCCATCTGGGTCTCGAGGCTCTCCTGCGTCGACTGGTGGAAGAGGAGCTTGGCGCGGCCGAAGGCCAGGGTCGGCCCCTGCGCGAGCTCGCCGGCCAGCGCGGCGACGGCGCCGGGGAACTCGGCATCGGGATGGACGCGATTGACCAGCCCCCAGTCCATGGCCTCGCGGGCCGAGAGCACCCGGTTGGTGTAGTGCAGCTCGAGAGCGCGGCGCAGCCCGATCATCCGGGGCAGGAAATAGGACGAGGAGCCGTCGGGCGATGCCGCGATCTTCGAGTACGCCATGGTGAACTTCGCGGACTCGGCCGCGACCACGAGATCGCCCGACAGCGCGAGGCTCATGCCCCCGCCGGCGGCCACGCCGTTGACCGCCATGATCACGGGCTTGGCCGTGCGCGCGAGGCGGGAGACCGCACCGTGCAGATAGGTCGTCAGCTCCTTGATCACGATGCCGATGCGGTCGGGATTGTCGTTGAAGTCCTTCACATCGCCGCCCGCGCAGAACGCCTTGCCCGCGCCGGTGACGACGATGCAGCGCACCGCGCGGTCCTCATCGGCCTCGAGGATGGCGTGGAAGAGATCACCGCCCAGCGTCAGGTTGAGCGCATTGTAGGCCTCGGGACGGTTCAGCGTGATCGTCGCGACGGCGTCCTTGACCTCGTACCGGATGGTCTCGTAACCCATGGCTTTGCCCCCGTTGAGATTAGCGGCGGTCGCCGACCCGATGCAGCTTGAGGAGGTTCGTGGTGCCGGTCACCCACATCGGCGCGCCTGAAATGATCACGATCACGTCGCCGTTGCGGACGGTGCCGTCGCCGAGCAGGGTCGCCTCGACCTCGTGGACCATCTCGTCCGTGGTCTCCACTTTTCGGATGAGACGGGAAGCGACGCCCCAGTAGAGCCCGAGGCGCCGCTGCACCTCCGGGAAGGGCGTGAGCGCCACCACCGGCACGTCGGGACGCTCGGAGGAGATGAGCCGCGCGCTGAACCCCGACTGGGTGAAGGCCACGATGGCCTTGGCGTGGAGTACCCGGGCCGCGCGGCACGCCGCCTCGGCGACGGCCTCGGGGAACCCGTAGGCCTCGGGGCGGGGCGCCTGATCCGACATCAGCGGCGCGGCACGCTCGGCGCGGGCCGCCACGCGCGACATGACCTCGACCGCCTCCACCGGGTGCAGGCCCGAGGCCGTCTCGGCCGAGAGCATGACGGCATCCGCGCCCTCGAAGATCGCGGTGGCGACGTCGCTCACCTCCGCGCGAGTGGGCCGGAGGTAGGTCACCATGGACTCGAGCATCTGGGTGGCGACGATGACGGGCACCTTGGCCACCCGCGCCTGCCGGATGACATCGCGCTGTATGATCGGCACCTCCTCTATCGGCACCTCGACGCCCAGGTCCCCGCGCGCCACCATCACCGCGTCGACGAGAGCGAGGATGCCCGGCAGGTTGGCGACGATCTCGGCCCGCTCGAGCTTGGCGATGATGGGCAGGGAGGCCCGATGATCCAGCAGGAACTTGCGCACCTCCTGAATGTCGGAGGCCGACCGCACGAAGGAAACCGCGACGTAGTCGACACCGTGCTCGATCCCGAAGCGGAGATCGCTCTTGTCCTTTGCCGTGAGGCAGGAGAGCGGCAGCGGGAGCCCCGGCAGCGCCACGCCCTTGTGGTCCGATACCACGCCGCCGGCGGTGACGCGGCAGCGGGCTTCGCGGGCCTCCACCTTTTCGACGGCGAGCTGTATGGTGCCGTCGTCCATCCAGATCTGGTCGCCCGGCTTGAGCGCGGCCAGCAGCTCCGGGTGATCGAGCGAGGCGCCTGCGGCCGAGCCCTGCACGTTCTCAGAGGTCAGCACGAAGGGCTCCCCCACCAGGAGCATGGCCCGCCCCCCGACGAAGTTGCCGAGCCTGATCTTGGGACCCTGCAGGTCCTGGATGATGGTCACCGGGTGGCCCCATTCGCTCTCGCCCTCGCGAATGGCCCGGATGACCGCCGCGTGCTCCTCGTGGGTGCCGTGGGAAAAATTCAGGCGGGCCACGTCCATGCCGGCCTGCACGAGCTTCCGTAACGTGCCAGGGTCCCGGCTGGCCGGTCCGATGGTGCAGACGATCCGGGTCCGCCTCATGCGAGGACCTTGGCGAGAATCTGGCCGGTGTAGGACTTGGCGGCCTGACGGGCCATGTCCTCCGGGCTGCCGGCGGCGACCACGCGGCCGCCGTCATTGCCTCCCTCGGGCCCGAGATCGATGATCCAGTCCGCGGTCTTGATAACGTCCACATTGTGCTCGATGATCACCACGGTATTCCCCTGATCGACGAGCTGATTCAGCACCTCGAGCAGTCTCCGGATGTCGGCGAAGTGGAGCCCGGTGGTGGGCTCGTCGAGAATGTAGAGCGTCCGGCCGGTGGCCCGGCGCGACAGCTCCGTGGCGAGCTTGACGCGCTGAGCTTCGCCGCCGGACAGCGTCGTCGCCGATTGCCCGAGGCGGATATAGTCGAGCCCCACGTCGTGCAGCGTCTGGAGCTTTTGCTTAATGGCGGGCACCGGCTCGAAGAACCCGAGGGCCTCGGCCACTGTCATGTCGAGGATCTCGGCGATGTTCCGGCCCTTGTAGCGCACCTCGAGCGTTTCGCGATTGTAGCGCTTCGCTTTGCAGACCTCGCAGGTGACGTACACGTCGGGCAGGAAATGCATCTCGATCTTGACGAGGCCGTCGCCCTGGCAGGCTTCGCAGCGCCCGCCCTTGACGTTGAACGAGAAGCGCCCCGGCTGGTAGCCGCGCATGCGCGCATCCGACGTCCGCGCGAGCAGCGTCCTGATCAGCGTGAAAACGCCGGTGTACGTGGCGGGGTTGGAGCGTGGGGTCCGCCCGATGGGCGACTGATCGATATCGATGACCTTGTCGAGATGCTGGGCACCCTCGATCCGGTCGTGCGCGCCCGGGCGCTCCTGCGCGCGGTGGAGCATCTGGGCCAGCGCGCGATAGAGGATGTCGTTCACGAGCGTGGACTTGCCCGAGCCCGACACGCCCGTCACCGCCGTGAAGGTGCCAAGCGGGATCCGGACCGCCATGCCCTTCAGGTTGTGCTCGCGCGGGTTGTGGATGGTCACGTGCTTGCCATCGGATGTGCGGCGCTTCTTCGGGACGGCGATCTCCTCGACCCCGGAGAGGAACTTGCCGGTGAGCGACGCCGGGTGCGCGGCGATCTCCTCCGGCGTGCCCACGGCCACCAAGTGTCCACCCAGCTCCCCGGCCCCGGGCCCCAGGTCCACCACGAAGTCGGCCGCGCGGATCGTCTCCTCATCGTGCTCCACCACGAGGACGGTATTGCCGAGATCGCGCAGCCGCTTGAGCGTATCGAGGAGGCGGCTGTTGTCGCGCTGGTGGAGGCCGATGCTCGGCTCGTCGAGGATGTAGAGCACGCCGACCAGGCTCGAGCCGATCTGGGTTGCCAGGCGTATCCGCTGCCCTTCCCCGCCCGAGAGCGTGGCGGCGGCGCGATCGAGCGTGAGGTAGTCGAGACCGACATGGGCGAGGAAGCCCAGGCGCTCGCGGATCTCCTTGAGCACCCGGCGGGCGATCTGCGCGTCCCGCTCCGACAGCGTCAGGGTGTCGAAGAACTGCCGCGCCGACTTGATCGCGAAGTGGACCACGTCGGCGATGGAACGGCCCGCGATCTTCACGGCGAGCGTCTCCGGCCTGAGCCGCGAGCCCTGGCAGGTGGGGCAATCGCGCAGCGCCATGAAGTGCTCGAGCTCCTGCCTCACCTCCGGCGACAGGGTCTCCTTGTAACGCCGCTCGAGGATCTTGACCGCGCCCTCGAAGCCGTCACCCGGCTCGCCGTGCAGAACGATGTCCCGCGTCTTCTTCGGAAGCTTGCCCCACGGCGTGGCGAGGTCGAACTTGTACCGACGGGCGAGGACGGCGAGCGTCTGCTTGAAGGTGCTTCCGCTCGTGCCGGCCCAGGGAGCGAGGGCGCCATCCTTGAGCGAGCGGGCGGGGTTCGGGGCCACGAGGGCCGGGTCGATCTCGTAGCGGGTGCCGATGCCCCCGCAGTCCGCGCAGGCGCCGTACGGATTGTTGAAGGAGAACATGCGCGGCGACACCTCCGGAAAGGAGATGCCGCAGGTCGCGCAGGCGAGCCGCTCGGAGAAGATATAGGATGGGCCGTCCGCCACCTCGACCTGGACCACGCCGTCGGCCAGGCGCAGGGCGGTCTCGAGCGAGTCGTTGAGCCGGGAGCCGAGCGTGTCGCGGACGACGAGGCGGTCCACCACCACCTCGATCGTGTGCTTCTTGGTCTTGGCGAGCTCGATGTCTTCCGCCAGCTCCTTGAACTCGCCATTGACCCGCACCCGGACATAGCCCTGCCGGCGAAGGTCGAAGAAGAGCTTGCGGTACTCGCCCTTCCGCCCGCGCACCACGGGGGCGAGCACGATGAGCCGGCTGCCCGCGGGCAGCGCCATGACGCGATCCACCATCTGCTGCACCGTCTGCGCGGAGATCACCGCGCCGCAGCTCGGGCAGTGGGGCACGCCGATCCGCGCGAAGAGCACGCGCAGGTAGTCGTAGATCTCGGTCACCGTGCCGACCGTCGAGCGCGGGTTCTTCGACGTCGTCTTCTGCTCGATCGAGATGGCCGGCGAGAGGCCTTCGATGGAGTCGACGTCGGGCTTCTCCATCTGCTCGAGGAATTGCCGCGCGTAGGCGGAGAGCGACTCGACGTAGCGCCGCTGCCCCTCGGCATAGATGGTGTCGAAGGCGAGCGAGGACTTGCCGGAGCCCGAGAGACCCGTGAGAACCACCAGCTGGTCTCGCGGGATCTCGAGATCGATGGACTTGAGATTGTGCTCTCGCGCGCCGCGGATGACTATCCGGTCATTGGCCATCGGGCCCCATTCTAGCCCTTGCGCAGGCGTCGGGCGAGCCCGAGCACGATGGCGGCCGCCGGCGCCGCGGCTACGGCTGGGTAAGCCAGCGGCAGACGGGCCCAGCTCTCCGAGGCGCGCGTCCACTGGCCGGCGAGCGCCAGCGTGCCAAAGATGACAAGCCCCACGAGCCCGGCCGCCGTTCCCCACAGGGCCCGGTCGGGCGGCGGTGGCCAGAGCACGGCGGGCGCCAGGGTTGAGGTCGCCAGCCCGAGTGCCACGATGACGAGCAGCCAGGGCTCGACGGGCCAGAGGCTGGCCAGTGCCGCGCCGCCGATGATCGCGGACCAGAGGCCGAAGTCGTGGCCGATCTCACCACCGCCCGTCAGGTCGAGGGCGCCGATGCGCTCGCGAAGCGCCACGCTCGAGGCAAGGAAGCTCGCGAGGCCGGCCACCGGGAGCAGAACCAGCACGAAGCCTCCGACGCCTGCCGCCCAGGTACCGGCGGCCCATCCCAGGGACGGTGGCTGAGCCAGCCGCTCGATGGCGACACCGCCAAGAAACAGGTCGGGCGCGCCAAGGGCGCAGTAGACAGCCCAGATCACTCCCCAGGCGAAGACGGCCACGAGCGCGGCACCGGTGACGGCCATCACCCGGCGGGGAACCCCACCGGCGACTCCGAAGCCGAGAAGGGCAACGGCGCCGCCGGACAGCGTGAGGAGCAGACCCCACCGCTTCGGCGAGTCTCCGTGCCGGCCGTCGGCCCAGACTATGCCGGACGAAGGCGCCCCGGGCACGGTCTTGCCGGCTTCGAACCGGAGCCGCGCACCGGGAGGCCAGCGGAGCTCGTCGCCCGGACGCAGCGTCACCGACTCTCCGGCACGCAGATCCCAGTCGCTCTCGTTCACCCGAGCCCCGTCGACCGCACGAACATGGAGCTGCGTCGGTCCCGCCGCGGTCACCCGGTGCTCCTCCTCGAAGAGCATGAGCCCGGGACCGCGACCGGCGCGGAGCTCGCGGCCGGGGTGGACCCACGGGCTCGAGGCGGGAAGCCTGAAGGCGGGCAGCGACGCGACCCGCTCCCACGCTCCCAAGGGTCCCACGCCCGCCCCGCGCGCCAGGACGATCATCGGCACGATGAGACCACAGGCGGCGGCGAGCAGGAGCCACGGCACCATCCGTCCCGCCCAGCGCCACACGATCAGGAGCCATGCGCCACCGGCGGCGAGCGCGATGCCTTGCCAGCGGGGCGCGCCGAGCCACGCGGCCACGTCGCCGGCGAGGACGAGATTTGCCCAGAAGAGAAGCGCCACGACGAGCAGCAGCGCAACCACCGGGAAGAGCGAGTCACGCGATTGTGCGGAGGGCGAGTGACGGCCGGCCAGGCCGAGGGCCAGCAGCGGCGCGACGAGCAGGAGAAGCCCCACCCACAAGCCATCGGGCCCGCTCTCGAGAACGAGCGCGGGGACCGCAAGCCAGGCGGCCGGGGTGAGCCAGACCGCGAGGGTGCGCGCGGCGAGCGTCACCGGTGGAAGACTACCGCCACCAGCCACGCGAGCGCGGGGGCGGCAACGGCGCCATACCACCAGAGGAGCGAGAGTCCCGCCACGCGGATATTGCCGGCCTCCGAGGGCAGGAGCGCGATGAGGGGAAACCCGGCCAGCAGGACGACGAGCAAGACAGGGCGCGCGAGTCTCACGACGGCTGCATCATAGCAAATCGGGGTAAAATGACCGAGGCTCTCACCTCGACCACAGGAGAACACATGTCCGAGCGCATCCAGCGCGTCATGGTCATTACCGCGCACCCCGACGACTCGGAGTTTGGCGCGGGCGGCACGGTGGCGAAGCTCACCCGGGAAGGCAAGACCGTCACCTATTGCATCCTCACCAACGGCAATAAGGGCTCGAGCGATCGCAGCATGACGCCCGAGCGGCTCGTGAAGATACGCGAAGAGGAGCAGCAAA
>Ga0326731_1000488_pt1 | contig 10277 bp, 7 predicted proteins | sample MHFSIPfraction_FD_207645 | JGI IMG/M metagenome (GOLD analysis project Ga0326731, IMG submission 207645) | Lab enriched peat soil microbial communities from Michigan Hollow, Ithaca, NY, United States - MHF9FY SIP fraction | ecosystem: Environmental > Terrestrial > Soil > Wetlands > Peat | place...
ACCGCTGGACGCAGGAAATGCCCTGGGACCCCATGCACGACTACCGCGGCATGAAGGCCAACACCGACGATTTCTTCTCCATCTGGCGCAGCTACAAGCCGGTCATCTGCAAGGTGCATGGCTACGCAGTGGCGGGCGGCTCCGACATCGCGCTGTGTGCGGACATCGTCATCATGGCCGAGGACGCGCGCATCGGCTACATGCCGGCGCGCGTCTGGGGATGCCCGACGACCGCGATGTGGGTGTATCGCCTCGGCGCCGAGAAGGCGAAGCGCATGCTGCTGACCGGGGACACCATCGACGGCAAGACCGCGAAAGCCTGGGGTCTAGTCTACGACGCGGTGCCGGCGGCGCGCCTGGATACCGCAGTGGATGCGCTCGCCAAGCGCATGGCGGGCGTGCCGAAGAACCAGTTGATGATGCAAAAGCTAATGATCAACCAGGCCTACGAGAACATGGGCCTCGCCACCACCCAGATGCTCGCGACGTTGTTCGACGGCATCACGCGGCACTCCCCTGAGGGCATCTGGTTCAAGCAGTACGCCGAGGCGCGCGGCTTTCACGAGGCGGTGAAGTGGCGCGACAGCGGCAAGCCGATTCCCGAGCCAAGGAGGCGCAAGTGACGGTGCGAATCGAAAAGCACGGCAAGGTTTGGACGGTGATCCACTCGCGACCCGAAGCGAGGAACGCGATGGATCCGCAGAGCGCGCAGGCGCTGGTGGATGCCTTCCTCGCTTTCGATCGCGACCGCGAAGCCGCGGTCGCGGTCTTGTGGGGGGAAGGTGGCGCGTTCTGCGCCGGATTCGATCTCAAGCACGCTGCGGACAACACGGGCGCGCTCGACGCGATCGCCTATCCGCTCGATGAGCGCGCGGGCGAGAATGGCCAGTTGCCGCGCGGGCCGATGGGTCCCACGCGCCTCGAGCTCGACAAGCCGGTGATCGCGGCGATCGCGGGTCCGGCGGTGGCGGGCGGCTTCGAGCTCGCGCTGTGGTGCGACGTGCGTGTGATGGAGCAGTCCGCCTACTTCGGCGTCTACTGCCGGCGCTGGGGCGTGCCGCTCATCGACGGCGGCACGGTGCGCCTGCCGAGGCTCGTCGGCACCGGGCGCGCTCTCGAGATCATCCTGACGGGACGCAAGGTGCCGGCAGAGGAAGCGTTGCGCATCGGTGCCTGCGAGCAGGTGGTTCCGGACGGCAAGTGCCGCGAGCACGCGGAGGCGATGGCGCACGAGATCACGCGCTATCCGCAAGCCTGCACGCGGGCGGATCGCCGCTCGGTGCACATGCAGCAGGGGCTGTCGCTGCGGGAGGGGATGCGCAAGGAGTGGTACAACGGCATCCCGGCATTCGCGGCCGAGGGCGCCGCGGGCGCGGCGCGTTTCGCGGCCGGCAAGGGCCGGCACGGCAATTTCGGCGACCTCTAGGAAAGCTCCGGGTTACGTCAGAGGCGCACTAGCGCACCGGCGCGATCGGCAAGGGCTTGCCTTCGGATGCGGAGGGCGCGGGGATCGCGAGGATGCTCGCGAGCGTAGGTGCGATGCCCACCACTTCCACAGCCTGGTCGATGCGGCCGGGCGCGACCCAGCGCGGACCGTAGAAGAGGATGGGTACGGTGTAATCGGGCGCGTAGGGCGAGCCGTGGGTCGCGGCGAAGGTGCGCCGCGACTCGAACAGCCAGTATTGCTTGACGACCACCTGCACATCCGCAGAGCGCTCGCGGTTCCAGGTGTTGCGCACCTGCGCGAGGAACGGCGTGTCCGCTGGCAGGCTCGCCGGGTTCTCCAGCTCCGTGCGCGTGAAGGCCGCAGCGACGCCGGGCTCGGTTAGCAGCACGCGCCGCGCCTCCTCCTCGACCGCTCTTTGGTCGAGCTTCTTCTGCGCGATGACGCCGTCGTCGAGCAGCACGCCGCTCGCGGACCAGCCGCGTGCGAGCTTCGGCTCGCCGAACTTCTGCGTGAGCGCGGCATTCACGTCCGCCAGCGCCTGCGGGATGTTCTGCCGGCCGGCATCGCGGCCGAGCAACTTCGCATACTCGGGCGCGGGCATGAAGCCGTGATCAGCGGTAAGAACGAGGAGGTACCGGTCCTTGCCCACCATGCGGTCGAGGTCCTGAAAGAACGCTTCCAGCAGCCGGTCCAGGTGCAGCAGGTGGTCGTGCGACAGGCGCGATTCCGGCCCGTAGCCGTGGTTGATGTAGTCGTGGGTGGAGAGGCTCACGGACAGAATGTCCGGCACCTCGTCCTGCCCGAGCGACTCGCCGGCAATCGCGGCGCGTGCGAAGTCCAGCGTCAGTGCGTCGCCGTAGGGACTGCGGATCAGCGCGGCGTAGAACGCCGGGCCCGGCTTCGCATCGCTTTCGCCCAACACCTTCGGGAGCTTCCCGCCTGGGGCATACCAAGGCTGGCCGTCCGGCAGCGATTTCGCATAGGCGGAATCCGGCAGCAAGGGCGACCAGCTCGCCTTGAAATAGCGGTCGGCCGGCTTCGCGGCATTGAATGCGGTCACCCAAGCCGGGTGTTCGTTCATGTAAAAGGTGCTGGAGGCGAACTGGCCGGTCGCATCCATGTACATGTAGGCGACGCCGGTCTTGCCGGCTGGAAGGATCGCCCCGCGGTCCTTGCCGGAGATGGCGATCACTTTCGCGCGCACATCGGCGCGCTTGAGCACGTCCCCAACGGTCTCCACCATCAGGTTCTTCGGGCTGGTGCCGTCGAGCGGCTTGGTCTTGTGGCCGATGTAGGTGTACGCCGTATCGCCCGTGCAATACACCGGCTCGCCGCTCGCGCGGTCGCGCCAGTCGTTGCCGATGATGCCGGTGCGATGCGGATAGGCACCGGTGAGCATGGTGGCGTGCCCCGCGCCGGTTACCGTGAAGGCGTGGCCGTAGCGCGCGTCGGCGAACCAGGCGCCGCGGTCGAGGAAACGCCGCAAGCCGTCGGGCGCGAGCTGGTCGCGGTAGCCCACCACCTGGCTCTGTGGCAATCCGTCTACCGCCATGAAGACGATAAGGCGCGGCTTGTCCTGCTTAGGGGCCTGCGGTGTAGTGCAGCCCACAAGCAGGAGGGCTGCCAGGAATGGAAACGCGTAGCGCTTGAAGAAAGTGTGGTTCATTCGGGCATTCTAGGCGGAAGATTTGACGAATTCATTTCGCGCCGCGGCGACGCGGTGCGCCGTCCGTCGAGCTGCACAGCGACCGCACGCTGCTCCGCGTCCGTCATCGAAGGCCACGCGGTGATCTCCGCGAGCGTGCGCCAGCAGCCGAGGCAGTAACGGCCCCCGGCGTCCATCACGCAGACCTTGGTGCAGGGCGAGTTCAACGCGCTTTCTTCGCGGCGAGCGCCTTGCCGGCCTTGGAAGCCGGTTCCTTGCCGATGATGGCGCAGATCCACTGGCCGGTATCCACGACCTTGTCGAGATCCACCCCGGTGCGGATGCCGAGGCCGTGCAGCATGTAGACGACGTCCTCGGTCGCCACATTCCCGGAAGCGCCCTTGGCGTAGGGACAGCCGCCCAGCCCGGCAACCGAAGAGTCGAAGGTCGCGACGCCGAGCTCGAGCGATGCATAGATGTTGGCGAGTGCCTGGCCGTAGGTGTCGTGGTAGTGGCCGGCGAGCTTCGCCATCGGCACGCGGCGCGCCACCGCTTCGATCATCGCCTTGGTCTTGCCCGGCGTGCCCACGCCGATGGTGTCCCCGAGCGACACTTCGTAGCAGCCCATGTCGTAGAGCGCGCCCGCGACCTCCGCGACCTTGTGCGGCGGCACCTCGCCCTCGTAGGGGCAGCCGAGCACGCAGGAGATGTAGCCACGCACCTTCACGCCCGCCTGCTTCGCTGCCTCGGCGACGGGCCGGAAGCGCTCCAGGCTCTCCGTAATCGAGCAGTTGATGTTCTTCTGCGAGAACGCCTCGGAGGCCGCGCCGAAGATCGCCACCTCGGTGGCGCCGGCTGCGTGCGCGGCATGGAAGCCCTTCAGGTTCGGCGTCAGCACGGGATAGGACACGCCGGGCTTGCGGTGGATGCCTTCCAGCACCTCCGTGTGGTCCGCCATCTGCGGCACCCACTTTGGCGAAACGAAGGCGGTGGCTTCCACGGCGGGGAGCCCCGCGTCGGCGAGGCGCTCGATCAGCTCGAGCTTCACCTTGGTCGGCACTTCCCCCTTTTCGTTCTGCAGCCCGTCGCGCGGGCCCACTTCAACAATGCGTACTGTCTGGGGCAATTTGGTCATGGGAATTCGGGGTCAGGACCCATTTTTCATGAAATTGGGGTCTGACCCCAATCTTCACTCCAGCCGGAGCAGTTCGGCGCCTTCAGCGACCTGCTCGCCGGCGGCGTAGTGGATCTCCGTCACCTCGCCGTCCCCGGGCGCGAAGATCGTGTGCTCCATCTTCATCGCTTCGAGTATCAGCAGGGGGGCGCCTTTGGTCACCTTGTCGCCGCGCTTCACCATCACGGCGATCACCTTGCCGGGCATCGGCGCGGCGAGCGAACCGCCGCCCGCGTCGATGTCCAGGCCTTCGAGCTCTTCGTGCAGCACCAGGCGCCGGTGCGCGCCGCCGATGAACACGTGCCAGTCGCGCCCGTCGCGCACCGCGCGCGCCTTGAAGGCGCGGCCATCGAGCCGCACCAGCAGCCGCCCGTCGGCGAGGCGCTCGGCTTCGAGCGCGCGCTCTCGGTCCGCGATGCCGATGCGCTGGCCCGCGCCGCCGAAATGCACCGTGACCGCGTAACGCTCGTCACTCTCGGCAAACGCGAACGCGTGGTGCGAGTCCTGGTTGAGCCGCCAGCCGTCGACCCGGTGCCAGGGCGAGTGCGGGTCCTCCGAGGCGGCGGCTTGCCTGCGCGCCGCATCCTCCTCGGCGAAGAGCTCCGCGCACGCGGCGGCCGCGAGCGCTTCGTCGGAGAGCGGGGCGCGCGGCGGCAGAAGCTCGGCGCGATTGCGCTCGATGAGGCCGGTGTCGAGATCGGCCGCGGCGAAGGCGCGGCTGCGCGCGACGCGTCCGAGGAACTCGACGTTCGTGCGCAGGCCCGCGATCTCGATTTCATCGAGCGCGGCGGCGAGTCGCGCAAGTGCTGCCTGACGGTCCGCGCCCCACGTGACGAGCTTGGCGATCATCGGGTCGTAGTACGGTGTGATCGCGGCGCCGGCCTCCACGCCGGTATCCGTGCGCACGTCGGCTGCGTCCTCGGGAAAACGCAGATGCGCGAGGCGCCCCGTCTGCGGCAGGAAGTCGCGCGCCGGGTCCTCCGCGTACAGGCGCGCCTCGATGGCGTGGCCTCGGATCCTGAGATCCTCCTGGCGCAGCGGCAATGGCTCGCCCGCCGCGACGCGCAGTTGCCACTCGACGAGGTCAAGGCCCGTGATCATCTCCGTGACCGGGTGCTCGACCTGCAGGCGCGTATTCATTTCCATGAAGTAGAAGCGCCCGCTGAGCGCCCCCGCGCGATCGGTCTCGCTCTCCGCGATGAACTCCACCGTGCCGGCGCCCACGTAATTCACCGCGCGCGCCGCGGCGACCGCCGCCTCGCCCATCTCCCTGCGCCGCTTTTCGGTCATGCCGGGGGCCGGCGCCTCCTCCAGCACTTTCTGGTGCCGCCGCTGCACCGAGCAGTCGCGCTCGAAGAGGTAAGTGAGGTTGCCGTGCGTGTCGCCGAACACCTGGACTTCGATATGCCGCGGCCGCTCGAGATAGCGCTCGATCAGCACGCGCGGGTCGCCGAAGGCCGACTTGGCCTCGCGCTGCGCGCCCTCCAGCGCGGCCTTGAACTCGCCCGCGGCGCGCACCACGCGCATGCCCTTGCCCCCGCCGCCAGCCGAAGCCTTGACGAGCACCGGGTAGCCGATGCGCTCAGCCTCTTTCGCGAGGTGCGTCGCGTCCTGCAGTTCGCCGTGGTAGCCCGGCACGAGCGGCACACCCGCCTTCTCCATCAGGCGCTTGGCCGCCGACTTGTCGCCCATCGTCGCGATCGCCTCGGGCGTCGGGCCGATGAATACGAGCCCCGCCTTGGCGCAGGCGCGCGCGAACGCTTCGTTCTCGGAGAGAAAGCCGTAGCCCGGATGGATCGCCTCGGCCCCGGTGTCACGCGTGGCGGCGAGGATCGCATCGATGGCGAGGTAGCTCTCGCGTGCGGGCGGCGGGCCGATGCGGCGCGCCTCGTCCGCAAGGCGCACGTGGCGCGCGTCGCGATCCGCGTCCGAGTAAACCGCCACCGTGGCAATGCCCATGCGCCGCGCCGTGCGCATCACGCGGCAGGCGATCTCGCCACGGTTGGCGATGAGAATCTTCCGGAACATCAACCGTTCCAGCTGGGCTTGCGCTTCTCGAGGAACGACGCGATGCCTTCGCGCCCCTCGGGCGAGACGCGGATCTCGGCGATGCGCTGCGCGGTGTCGCCGATCATCGCGTCGTCCACCGCACCCGCGGATACGGCACGGATCAGATCCTTGATCTTCGTCATAGCCTGCGGCCCGCCTTGCGTCAGATGGCGCAGAATGCCGTCGACTTCGGCGTCGAGCTTTTCCTGCGCCACCAGGCCGGACAGCAGGCCGATGCGCGCGGCTTCGGTCCCGTCGAACACTTCCGCGGTGAGGAAATAGCGCCGCGCCATCCGCTCGCCCATCGCGCGCACCACGTACGGGCTGATGGTCGCGGGCGAGAGGCCCAGCTTCGCCTCCGAGAGGCAGAACTTCGCTTCCGGCACGCCGATGGCGATGTCGCAGGCGGCCACCAGGCCCACGCCGCCGGCGAACGCCGGCCCGTGCACGCGCGCCACGGTGGGCTTCGCCATGCGATCGAGCGTGCGTAGCATTCCGGCGAGTGCCTGCGCGTCGGCGAGGTTCTGCTCGTAGCCGTAGGCCGCCATGCGCTTCATCCAGTTGAGGTCGGCGCCTGCGCAGAACGCCGCACCGCTGCCGGCGAGCACCACGGCGCGCACTGCGCCGTCGGCGTCGAGCTCGCGCAGGGCCTTGGTCAGCGCCGCGATGAGCGCGTCGTCGAACGCATTGCGGATCGCGGGCCGGTCCAGGGTGACCCGTGCGACCGGGCCCTGTTTCTCGACTTTCAGCATCTCAGGCGATCCTCGCCTGCACCGCAATCTCGGTCGTTACCGAGTTGGCGATGTAGCACTTGTCGTGCGCGCCCTCGTGCAGCTTCGCGTGCTCTTCCTCTGTCGGCTGGCGGCCCGCATAGGTCACCACCGGGCGAAGCGTCACGCGTGTCATCGCCATGCGGCCCTCCGCGTTCTTCTCCAGCACGCCGGATGCCTCGTCGACGTAGCGATCGACGACGAAGCCCGCGCGGCAGGCGAGGTGCAGGAACCAGAGCATGTGGCAGGAAGAGATCGCGCCGACGAAAGCCTGCTCCGGGTCCACGCCCGGCGACCCGGCGGCGGTGGGCGGAATGCTCGCGGCCGCAGCGGTGGCGGGCACGCGTATGCCGTCGAACGCAAGCGCGTGGCTGCGGTTGTAGGTCTTGTAGTCGAAATCGGCGCCCTGCCGTTGCCATTCGATGATGGCCCTGTGCTCGGACATGGCTACATCCTGAAGACGCCGAATCGCGTCTGCTCGATCGGCGCGTTGAGGGAAGCGGAGAGCGCGAGGCCGAGCAGCCGCCGCGTCTCGGCTGGGTCCACCACGCCGTCGTCCCAAAGGCGCGCGCTGGAATAGTAGGGATGGCCCTGGCGCTCGTACTGCTCGCGGATCGGGTTCTTGAACGCTTCTTCCTCCGCCTTGGACTTGAACTCGCCGCGCACCGTGGCGAGCACGCTCGCGGCCTGCTCCCCGCCCATGATCGAGATGCGCGCGTTCGGCCACATCCAGAGGAATCGCGGCGAATAGGCGCGACCGCACATGCCGTAGTTGCCCGCGCCGTAGGAGCCGCCGAGGATCACGGTGAATCTTGGCACGCGCGCCGTCGCCACCGCGGTCACCATCTTGGCGCCGTCCTTGGCGATGCCGCCCGCCTCGTATTTCTTGCCGACCATGTAACCGGCGATGTTCTGCAGGAAGAGAAGCGGGATGCCACGCTGCGCCGCGAGCTCGATGAAGTGCGCCGCCTTGAGCGAGCTCTCCGAGTACAGGATGCCGTTGTTGCCGAGGATCGCCACCGGGTAGCCGTGCAGGTGCGCGAAGCCGGTGACCAGCGTCGTGCCGTAGTTCTGCTTGAATTCGTCCATCTCCGAGCCGTCCACCACGCGCGCGATCACCTCGCGCACGTCGTAGGGTTTTCGCACCTCGGCCGGGATCACGCCATAGATTTCCTCGGCCGGGTAAAGCGGCTCGCGCGGCTCGCGCACTTCGAGCGACACCTGCTTGCGGCTGTTCAGGTTGGCGACGATCCTGCGGCAGATGGCGAGCGCGTGCGCGTCGTTGAGCGCGTAGTGGTCCGAGACGCCCGAGACGCGCGTGTGCACTTCCGCGCCGCCCAGCTCTTCCGCCGTCACCACTTCGCCAGTCGCCGCCTTCACCAGCGGCGGGCCGCCGAGAAAGATCGTGCCCTGGCCCTTGACGATGATGGATTCGTCCGACATCGCCGGCACATAGGCGCCGCCTGCGGTGCAGGAGCCCATGACGACTGCAATCTGCGGGATGCCTGCCGCGGACAGGTTGGCGATATTGAAGAATATCCGCCCGAAATGCTCGCGGTCCGGAAACACGTTGTCCTGCTCCGGCAGGAAGCCGCCACCCGAGTCCACGAGGTAGATGCAGGGCAGCCGGTTCTGCGCGGCGATCTCCTGCGCGCGCAGGTGCTTCTTCACCGTCATCGGGTAGTAGGTGCCGCCCTTGATGGTGGCGTCGTTCGCCACCACCACGCACTCGCGGCCCGAGATGCGGCCGATGCCGCAGATGATCGAGGCCGAGTGCACGTCGCCGCCGTACATGCCCCAGGCGGCGAGCTGGCCGATTTCCAGAAACGGCGAGCCGGGGTCGAGAAGGGTGCGCACGCGCTCGCGCGGCAGGAGCTTGCCGCGTGCGGTGTGCTTGGCGCGCGCCTGCTCGTCGCCGCCCAGCGCGGCCTGTGCCACCTTTTCACGCAGGTCGGCGACCAACCCCTGCATGCGCGCCGCGTTGGCGCGGAATTCCTCCGAGCGGGGGTTGAGCTGCGTCTTGATGATCGGCATCAACGGCCCCGGGACATCATTCACCCCCGAGCGCGCGGCCGATCACCAGGCGCTGGATGTCGTTCGCGCCCTCGTAGATCTTGCACACGCGCACATCGCGCCAGATGCGTTCGACCGGGAAGTCGGCGACGTAGCCGTAGCCGCCGTGGATCTGCATCGCATCCGAGCACACCGTCTCGGCCATCTCGGAGGCGAAGAGCTTCGCCATCGAGGCTTCTTTCAGGCAAGGCTTGCCCGCATCGCGCAGGCTCGCGGCGTAGAGGTACAGCTGCCGCGCCGCCTCGACTTGGGTCGCCATGTCGGCGAGGCGGAAATTGACCGCCTGGTGCTCGAAGAGCGTCTTGCCCATGCTCCTTCTCTCGTGCGAGTAGGCAAGCGCCGCCTCGAGCGCGGCGCTTGCCATCCCCGTCGCCTGCGCCGCCACGTTGATGCGCCCCGATTCGAGGTTGGCGAGCGCGATACGGTAGCCGACGCCTTCCTCGGCGAGCCGGTTGGCCGCGGGCACCTTGCAGTTCTCGAGCACGATCTGTGCCGTGTCGGAGGCGCGCTGGCCGGTCTTTTCCTCCAGCCGCGCCACCTGGTAGCCGGGTGTCGCGGTCGGCACGACGAAGGCGCTGATGCCGCGCTTGCCCGCCGACTTGTCGGTGACGGCGAAGACGATCGCAACGTCCGCAGTCTTGCCCGACGTGATGAACTGCTTGACGCCGTTCAGCACGTAGTGATCGCCGCTTCTCTCCGCGCGCGTCGTGATGGCGCCCGCGTCCGAGCCTACGTGCGGCTCGGTGAGCGCGAAGGCGCCGAGCATCTCGCCGCGCGCCACGGGGCGCAGGAACGCTTCCTTCTGCGCGTCGTTGCCGTAGCCGAAGAGGATGTTGGCCACGAGGTTCGTCACCATCACGATGGTGCAGGTGGCGCCGTCCCCTGCCGCGACTTCTTCGCAAGCGACAGCGAGCGCCGTGGTGTCCATGCCCGCGCCATCCCAGCGCTCGGGGATCGCCACGCCCATCAGCCCCATCTGCGAAAGGGCGCGCACTTCTTCGCGCGGAAAGCGCTTCTCGCGGTCCCAGGTCGGCGCATTGGGCGCCAATCGCTCGCGGGCGAAGCGCCGCACCGCCTCGCGCAGCTCGGTATGCACCGAGGCGCTCATGCAGCAGGCTT
>Ga0326731_1000489_pt1 | contig 10260 bp, 9 predicted proteins | sample MHFSIPfraction_FD_207645 | JGI IMG/M metagenome (GOLD analysis project Ga0326731, IMG submission 207645) | Lab enriched peat soil microbial communities from Michigan Hollow, Ithaca, NY, United States - MHF9FY SIP fraction | ecosystem: Environmental > Terrestrial > Soil > Wetlands > Peat | place...
CCCAGCACCTTGTAGCGCAGCATCTGCATCATCAGGGCGGGCTTCTGGTAGCCGCCCCAGAACAGGTCGTGGACCTCGACCGGGCGGTCGATCAGCGGCTGCTCCAGTCCCGGGATGGCGTGGTCCTTGTACAGGTGCAGAGGATGCACCTCGATGCTGTCGCCATACGGGTCACCCTTGAAATACAGAGCGGCGTTGCCCAGGTCGATGAAGGTGTTGAACCCCTCGTCCATCCAGGGATATAGGCGCTCGTTGGAGCCGACCACCATGGGCACCCACTGGTGGCCCAGTTCGTGAGCCAGCACCCACTGGAGGTCGATCCGCGCCGGTCCCGACGGATCGAAGGTCATCATGGGGTATTCCATCCCCTCGATTGGACCTTCGATGCTGGAGATGTGTGAATAGGGGTAGTGGTACCACTGCTCGCTGTAGTAGCGGACGGCCTCGCGCACCATCCGGTTGGCCTCGACCCAGAGCGGCGCAGTGGGACGGTAGAAGGTATGCACATAGATGCCGCGCCAGCCGGATGCGTCCCACCGGAAGTTGGGCGCGGCGGCAAAGGCGAAGTCCCTCACGCTGTCGGCGTGGAACCGCCAGGTAAGTATCCCGGTGGACCGGGGCCGGGTCCGGGCTGGGTTGCCGGCTTCGTCCGCCCGGATGATGGCGATCGCGGTGTCCGAGGCGCGGGCCCGCACCAGTCGGGCCCGCTGGGCCGGGGTGAGCACCTCGAGCGGATTCTGCAGCGCGCCGGTCGCGGCAACGACGTAGGTCGCGGGAACGGTGATGGCCACGTCGAACGAGCCGTACTCGAGATAGAACTCGCCGGCGCCGATGTAGGGCTCGTGATTCCAGCCGCGCACATCGTCGTACACCGCTACCCTGGGATACCACTGCCCCAGCTCGTACAGCGTGCCGTCCCGGCCCATGCGGCCCGCGCCGTAGTCTGGTACCGGGAAGCGCCAGGCCAGCTCGAGGTCGAGTGCGGCGCCAGGAGCGAGCGGCCGGGGCAGGTCCACCCGCATCGTGGTGCCGAAGACCACGTGCGGCAAGGGTCGGCCGAGCAGCGTGATGGACTCCAGGGTCAGCCCACCCTTCCCGCCCTTGCAGGAGAAGTCGAAGGTGGAGCCCAGGAACACGAGTGGGGGCTGGTCCAGCTGGTTGGTGACGCTCCCCGGCTCGCAGATGTTCTGCTCGAGGTGCAACCAGAGATACGGCAGCCTGTCCGGGGAGTGATTCAGGTAGTGGATCGTCTCTTTGCCCGCGAGCTCCTGGCGCTCGGGATCGAGCGTGGCACGGATACGGTAATCCGCTCGCTGCTGCCAGTAGTCCGGTCCCGGCCGACCGCTGCCGGTTCGGATCGTATTGGGGGCCGGCAGTGCCAGTGGCCGGAAGGGGGAGCTGTCGGCGACGGATTGCGCCGCCACGGGCGCGGCGGCCGCCACAGCGAGCGCCGCCAGAGTCAGGCAGGAGAAGGTCTTCACGGGAAACAACTTACCTTGCGTTGAGGTGGTGTCCAGAGTTGAGTTCCGAGTTCCGCGTTCGGCGTGCCGGCTTCGGAGGGACGTGCGCCTCACCGGTGCCGGATCGCGGGCTCGGAACTCGGAACTCGGAACTCGGAACTTCAGATAATCCAGACGAGCATCGAGCGGAGACCGGAGCGGGGCATGTCCAGAACCTTCGAGCAGAGCACGGAGCTTCCGGCGTCGTCCGAGGCGGTCTATGCCTGGCACGCCCGCCCCGGCGCGTTCGAACGCATGGTTCCGCCCTGGGACGCCGTCCGGGTGGTGGAGCGCACCGGCGGACTGGAGAACGGACGGCTGGTCCTCGAGGTGCGAATCGGCCCGCTGCGCCAGCGGTGGGTGGCGCAACACCGCAGTGGTACTCCCGGGCTCGAGTTCGTCGATGAGCAGGTCGAGGGCCCGTTCGCGAGCTGGGTTCACACTCACCGGTTCGAGCCGCTCGGTCCGGCCCGTTGTCGTCTCCTCGACCGGATCGTCTATGAGTTGCCGTTCGGCGCGGCCGGTGAGCTCGCGGCGGGCGCCGTCGCCGCGCGTCTCGGGCGGACCTTCCGCTATCGACATCGAACCCTGGCCGACGACCTGGCCGCTCTCGCCCGGTACGGGACCCCGGCCCCCCGGACCATCGCGGTGACTGGCTCGACAGGGCTCATCGCGCGCTCCCTCCTGCCTTTCCTGACTGCCGCGGGGCACCGGATCCGCCGGGTGGTCCGCAGCGGACCCGGACCCGAGGACATTCTCTGGGATCCTGCGGCGGGACGGCTGGATCCGGGGGCGCTCGAAGGGGTGGACGCGGTGGTTCACCTGGCCGGCGAATCGATTGCCGGGGCGCGCTGGACCGAGGAGCAGAAGCGGCGGATCCTCGACAGCCGGACCCGCGGCACCACGCTGCTGGCGGAGACTCTCGGCCGGCTTCGACGGCCGCCCCGGGTGCTGGTCTCTGCCTCCGCCATCGGCATTTACGGCGACCGCGGGGACGAGTTGCTGACCGAGCGCTCCGGGCTCCGCACTGGTCCCGGGACTTTTTTCGTCGAGCAGGTGGGGCATGCCTGGGAAGCCGCGACCGAGCCGGCGGAGCGGGCCGGCCTCCGGGTGGTGCGGGCCCGGATCGGCATCATTCTCACCCCGGCGGGTGGCGCACTGCCCGCCATGATGCCGCCGTTCCTCGTCGGGTTCGGCGGCCGCATGGGCAGCGGACGACAGTACATGAGCTGGATCGGGATCGACGACGTGGTCGGCGGGCTGTATCACGCCCTGCTGACCGAATCGTTGCGCGGCCCGGTGAACCTGACGGCTCCGAACGCGCTCACCAACACCGAATTCACCGAGACCCTGGGACGGGTGCTTCACCGCCCGACACTGTTCCCGGTGCCGCCCGCCGCGCTCAGACTGGTGCTGGGCCGGATGGCCGACGAACTCCTGCTGTCGAGCGCGCGGGTGGTGCCGGAGCGGCTGAGGGCGAGTGGCTACGTCTTCCGGCACACCGATCTGGAGGGGGCACTGAGGCATGTGCTAGGGCGACAGCCCTGAGGCGGACAGACGGGACGGCGGTAGGGCGGACAGGGCGGGCGGGGCGGAAGAGGCGGGCAGTTTTCGAGTCCACACAGGCACTGGCCCGCCGCGCCCGCCACGCCCGCCTATTTTGTAGACCATGCCAACAGCCGTCGTCCTGCTCTCCGGCGGTCTCGACTCCGCGACCACCCTGGCCATCGCCCGGCGAGACGGGTTCCAGCCGTACGCCCTGTCTTTCCGCTACGGCCAGCGGCACGCAGTGGAGCTCGAGGCGGCCCGCGACGTGGCCCGGCAGCTCGGCGCCGCCGATCACGTAACCATCACCATCGATCTCCGCACCTTCGGCGGTTCGGCCCTCACCGCGGACATCCCGGTCCCCAAGGGCCGCCGGCCCGAGGAGATGGGGGGCGACATCCCGGTAACCTACGTGCCCGCGCGCAACACCATCTTCCTCTCCTACGCCCTCGCGTGGGCGGAGGTGCTCGGCGCCGGCGACATCTTCCTGGGCGTCAACGCCCTCGACTACAGCGGCTATCCCGACTGCCGGCCGGAGTACATCGCCGCATTCGAGAACATGGCCAACCTGGCCACCCGCGCCGGCGTCGAGGGTCGGACGAGACTGCGGATCCACACGCCGCTGATTCACCTGAGCAAACGCGAGATCATCGCCGCCGGGCTCGGCCTTGGCGTGGATTACTCTCTCACCCGCAGCTGCTACGACCCCGACCCCGACGGCGCCGCCTGCGGGCAGTGCGATTCCTGCGTGCTCCGGCTCAAGGGGTTTCGGGAGAATGGGGTGACCGATCCAGCCCCGTATGGGAGTGGTACTCAACAGGCGGACGGGGCGGGCAAGGCGGAAGAGGCGGGCAGCGAATCCGACTGACGCACTCCGCCCGCCTCGCCCGCCCTTTCCGCCCCGCCCGCCTATTCTTCTCCATGCCCTACGCCGTCAAGGAACTCTTCTACACCCTCCAGGGCGAAGGAGCCAACGCCGGGCGGCCCGCGGTATTCCTGCGGTTCGCCGGGTGCAATCTCTGGTCTGGCCGGGAGCCGGATCGGGCCGACGCGGTCTGCCGTTTCTGTGATACCGATTTCGTGGGGACCGACGGTCCTGGCGGGGGGAAGTTCGCCACGGCGGAGGATCTGGCACGGGCGGTGGCCGCGGCGTGGCCTGGGGCCGCCGCTCCGGAGGCGCGCCGCCTGGTAGTGTGCACCGGCGGTGAGCCGCTCCTGCAACTGGACCCGCCCGCCATCGCCGCGCTCCAGCAGGAGGGCTTCGAGGTGGCGGTAGAGACCAACGGCACCATCCCGGCACCGCCGGGTCTCGACTGGATCTGCGTGAGCCCCAAGGCGGAAGCGCCGCTGGTGCAGACCTCGGGACAGGAACTCAAACTGGTCTTCCCCCAGGCCGGCGCGGAGCCGGAACGTTTCCGCGGCCTCCGGTTCGCCCATTTCTTTCTGCAGCCCATGGACGGCCCCGACCGGATCCGCAACACTGAGCTCGCGGTGCGGTACTGCCTCGAGCATCCGGAGTGGCGGCTGAGTCTGCAAACGCATAAGATGCTGGGCATCCCTTAGGACACTTCGCGAGCACGACGCGGGTCCGCGCGGAGGTCAGGCGCCGCGAGGTGGCGGCGCGCCTGGTCAGGCCAACGCCTCCGACGAGCCTCGGCAAGGAGCCAGCATCCAGCGATGACCAGCCACCACCCCGGCTACTCCGACCGGATCTCGCATGCGCTCGCCTTCGCGGCGAAGCACGGTGCGACCCCTTCTCCCAGAGGCGGCAGCACCACCTGGCCCACCCGGCCGGCGAACGTGGCTGTCATCCTGGCCCGCTATGGCTGCGACGAGCTGACCATCGTGGCCGGCGTACTGCTGGCGCTGCTCAACGAGGTGGAGCCCAGCCGCCAGAGAGAGCTGGGGAATCGCATCGGCGGCAAGTTCGGGGACAAGGTGATGGAGGTGGTGCGGCAGGTGCTCGAGCCCAAGTACGATGCCCGTGGCCGGGAACGCGGCTGGGAGGCGTGCAAGCTGGACTTCCTGGCCAACCTGGCCCTGGCCGACCAGCGCGCCCTGGACGTCTCGGCCGCGAACGAAATCCACGAGTGCGGCGCCCTGGTCACCGATGTGCGGCGACTGGGCGTCGAGTACCTCTCCTCCTACGCGCCGGGCGGCGCGCCCGCGGTGGTGCGCTGGTTCAGCGAGGTGGTCCACGCATACGAAGGGCATCCCAGCGGCCCCCGCCCGGGCATGCTGGCGGAGCTGCGGGACCTGACCAGTCGCCTGGCGACGGACATCAGCGAGGAGGAGTGAGCAGTGAGAAGTGAGAAGTGAGCAGTGAGCAGTGAGAAGTGAGAAGTGAGAAGTGAGCAGTGAGAAGTGAGAAGTGAGAAGTGAGCACCCCTCGGTCCGCCGCTCGGGGTGACAACAACTGCATCGCACATCGCTGCCCGTTCACCGTTCGCCGATCACCGCTCATCCTTCACTGCTCACGTCCGCTGGCCGCCGCCTGTCTGGGGAGGTGCCTGAGGGAACCCGTATCGCTATATTCTTCAATGAGATGGACTCATCCACCTCGCTCCTGGCCTCGCTCCCCAGCGCCTTCGCAACGGCGTGCCGTCACGCCCGCTCGGACAGCGAGCTGTTTGAGCGGTGTCGCGAGGCCCTTGCCCGTCGCTTCAACAGCGACCGCATCTGGCTGTCCGTCACCTCCCCAAACGCCCTGATGACCCTGCTCCCGCCGCCGGATTGGCTCTCGGGAGCGGTGGAAGTGGTGCGGCTGAGCAGCGGCCAGACCGATGTGGGGATCTACGCGGAGCCCGCGGTCGCCGCGGAGATGCGGGGACACGCTACCCCGATCGCGCTCGGATTGTCGGTGATGCTCGAGCTGCACGCGGTGCTGCGCGAGCGGCAGGGCCAGCTGGACGACGCGGTCTTCCAGCTCCGCGCACTCCGGCAGGTGGCCAGGCTCCTCTCCTCGGTGCACTCGACCGAGGAGACCGAGAACCTGGTGCTCGACTTCATGGCCGAGGTGTTCTTCTGCTGGTGGGCCTGCCTGTACCGGCCGGTGGGAGACCTCTACTTCCCCAAGGTGGTCCGCTCGCTCAAGGGCTCGATGTCGCTGTCCACCGTTTCCCGCGACGAGCTGGACCGCGCCCTCCCCACGGACGGCCCGGTGACCACCACCCAGGACGCTCTGCTCGCCCGGATCCTGCCGCCCACGGCGCAGCTGGTGGTCTCGCTGGATGCCGGCAGCGAGCGGCTGGCGGTGCTCACCCTGGGTCCCCGGCTCCACGATCAGGAATTCGGTCAGGCGGAGTCGGAGCTGGCCGGCACTCTGGCCTTTGCCGCCGCCATCGCCCTCAAGAACGCGGTGCTGGTGGAGCAGCTGCAGAGCGCCGCCTCGACCGATCCGCTGACCCGGTTGAGCAACCGGCGGGCCATGGAGGATCGCCTGGCGGCCGAGTTGTCGCGCACCCACCGGCACCAGATCCGGACCACCGTGGTGATGATCGACGTGGACCGCTTCAAGCTGGTCAACGACACCCAGGGGCATGCCACGGGCGACCGCCTGCTGGTCGAGATCGCCCGGATACTCCGGCAGCAGTGCCGCTCGCTGGATGCGGTGGGCCGCATGGGCGGCGATGAGTTCCTGGTGATTCTGCCCATGACCTCCGCGGAAGAGGCCCGGCATTTCGTGGATCGGGTGCAGCGCGCGGTGGGCCAGCTGGATCAGTCCAATCCGGAGTTCGGTAATCCCTCGCTGAGCATGGGCATCGCAGAAGCCCCACGGCACGGCCTGGGGCCGGATCAGCTGCTGGGTGCCGCGGACTCGGCGCTCTATCGGGCAAAGCGCGGGGGGCGCAACGCCGTGGAAACCGCCGAGGAGCCCTGAGGCCATGCCGGACGAGGAATTCCTGCTCCTGGGAGACGCCCTCTGGCTCGAGTTCGTCAACACGCTGGCCGCCCTGGCCCAGCCGGACAGGCTGGCCGACCCGGCGGCGTACCTCCGCTGGACCAAGGCGGTGCGACTCGATCCCCCTCCGGACACCACCGCGTTTGACGACGCGCGCCGGTTCCGCGACCAGCTGCTCACCCTGGCGCGGGCGCTCGACAGCTCCCGAAATCCCCCCCCGTCCGCGATCGAGGCGATCAACGCCCGGCTGGTGCCGCTTGACGGACGCGAGCAGCTGGTCCGGGTCGGGGGCGCCTGGCAGCTCCGGTTCGCCCCAGCGCGCCCGCCGTCGGCCCTGGAGGCCATCGCCCGCTCGGCAGCTGAGACCCTCGCGAACCCACTCGCCATCGTGCGGCTGTGCGCCAACCCGGCGTGCGGGCTGTTCGTGGTGGACGATTCCCCGCACCAGGACCGGCGATGGTGCAGTCGCTCCCGCTGCGGACTGGGCGGCCGGGTGGAGCGACGTCGACGTACCCGGCCTACCCCACTGGTGGCCGACAGCTGACGCCCCCCGGCATGAGTACTCCACCACCGCTCACCATTTTCGAGCGGGTCGAGGCGGCGCTGGGGCACCGGTTCCGGCTGGAGACCATGGTCGCGGCTTCCCGGGAGCGGGTGCTGTTCACCGCCCAGGACAAGCTGCTCTCCCGGCGCGTTTCCCTGCGGGTCAATCTCTACCCCAACGACCAGACCCGGGCGTGGTTCCTGCGCGAGGCCGAGGCGCTCGCCCAACTGGACCATCCCGCCATCCGGCACGTGTACGACGCAGGGATCGTGGGCGACCTGGCGTACCGGGTGGGGAACTGGATCGACGGGGAGAGCCTGCAGGAGGCGGTGCAGCGGGGCCCGCGTCCCTTCCCCGCGGTGCACGTGCTTGCGCGGGACGTGCTGAGCGGGCTGGAGCACGCTCACGCCCACGGTATCGTGGTCCGGCGGATTGCGCCGACCTCGCTGCTGGTCAACCTCGCCGGCCGTGGCACGGTGACCGACCTCCGGTTCTGTAACTGGACCCTACCGGCCATCCCGCCCACCGAGGTTCCGGGCGCACAGGCCTTCATGGCCCCCGAAGTTCGAAGCGGCGCCCCCGGCGACCCGACCAGCGACATCTACACCGCCGGAGCGATCCTGTACGCGGCGGTTACCGCCGTGGAGCCTCCCCTCGACAGCACCCAGCTCAAGCCGCCTTCGGCGCTCCGGCCCAACTGTCCGCGCGCCATCGAGCGGATCCTGATGCGCTCGCTCCTGCCCGACCCCGACGATCGCTATCTCACCGCCGCCGAGATGCTCGAGGATTTCGCGTCCGACGCCGGCACCTTCGAAAGCCCCGCGGTGGTTCAGGTGAGCCCTCGGCTCCTGCCCAGCGAGTCGGATGATGGGCGGCACTGGGAGAAACGGCTGCGGCGCGCGCTGGGCGACGACTACGAGCTGCTCTCTCTGCTGGGGAGCGGCGGGTATGGCCGGGTGTACCGGGTGCGCGACCTGCACCTCGAGCGCGAGGTGGCCCTCAAGGTGCTGCACCCGCACCTGACCGCCGACCCCGCGGTGGTCGAGCGCTTCCGCCGCGAGGCGCAGCTGGCGGCCCGCCTCAACCACCCGAACCTGGTGAACATCTACGACATCGGCGGCCGGTCGGGGCTCCTGTGGTACACCATGGAGCTGGTGCTGGGCCCCAATCTGGCGCAGCTGGTGGACAAGGAAGGGCCGCTGCCGCTCGACAAGGTGCTGCGCCTGCTCCGCGAGTCGCTCAGCGCCCTGGCGCAGGCCCACGCCAGCGGGCTGGTGCACCGCGATCTCAAGCCGGAGAACATGCTGCTCGAGGCGGACGGCAGCCTGCGGATCACCGACTTCGGCCTGGCGCTCGCGCTGCGAGCCCAGGGCCGCTTCGGCGGGGCCACCAGCCAGAGTGGCACCCCGATGTTCGCCAGCCCGGAGCAGCTTCTGGGGGAGCGAGTCGACCAGCGCTCGGACCTGTACAGCCTGGCCGCCGTAGCCTACTTCGCCCTGCTGGGGGAGCCGCCCTTCACCGGGGCGACGGTGGAGCAGGTCCTCACCCGGCAGACCACCAACCAGTGGCCGGATCTGCGCAGCCGGCGGTCGGACATCAGCGAGGATCTGGCGAAGGTGCTGGAGCGGGGGGTCCAGGCCGAGGTGGACCAGCGCTACCCCTCGGCCGCGGAGTTCCTGCTGGCCCTCAACCGGGCCACCGGGAAAGGGCTGCGCCGAAAGAGCGGGGAGTGGACCAAGGCGGCCCTGCGGTGGTGGAAGCCGTAGGTGGTTCCGAGTTCCGAGTTCAGAGTTCCGGATTCCGCGTAAGCCCCGGGTAGGACCCGGTCCCTGCCCTCCCGGGGCACCTCGGAACTCGGCACTCGGCACTCGGAACTGGCCCGGCGGGGCCCCCTCTTGACGAATTGGCCGTTTGTCACATCTTTGTTGCGGCTTATTGGCCAGAAGGTTTGGCCGGGTGAACAATCGAGCAGGACTTCCCTCTAGGATACTGCGCGACCCGGGCACCTTGTCCGGGTCTTTTTCGTGGACCGGGAATTTTCCCGGACCATGTCCCTGTCGACGCTTCGGGAGAGGCCGGGCGCCGACGATGTTCCCCTCCGCACGGAGTACTGCAGTATGGCTCGCGTCACCGGCACCGTGAAGTGGTTCAATGATGCCAAGGGTTACGGCTTCATCACCCCTGAAAACGGCTCCAAGGACTGCTTCGTCCATCACACCGCCATCAAAGCCGACGGCTTCCGCAGCCTGGCTGAGGGTGAGCGGGTCGAGTTCGACATCGTCGATGGGGCGAAGGGGCCCGCGGCGGAGAACGTCACCAAGGTGAAGTAACCCCCGCGGCGCACTCCGCGCGCACGGGCGGAAGCACGAAGGGCCGGGAGCAATCCCGGCCCTTCGTCGTGTCGGTAGGCCCGCACGGTAGGCGCGCCTGCGCTGCGCGCCTATTTGTGCCGGTAGATCACCCGGCCGCGGGTCAGATCGTAGGGAGAGAGAACCACAGTGACCCGATCACCTTCCAGCACACGGATCTTGAACTTGCTCATCTTGCCGGCTGCGTAGGCGAGGATGGAATGACCGTTCTCGAGCAGAACCCGGTAGTTGCGGTCGGGCAGTACCTCGGTGACCACGCCCTCCATCTCGATGCCTTCTTCCTTCGCCATTCACGCTCTCCGACAGGGGAAGCCTACAGACCCGGATGACCGGCTCGGCCAGACCCGGGTCGGACAGGGGGTGGAATCTTGCCCCTGAGGCTCCGGGACGCAACCCGACGCC
>Ga0326731_1000491_pt1 | contig 10244 bp, 6 predicted proteins | sample MHFSIPfraction_FD_207645 | JGI IMG/M metagenome (GOLD analysis project Ga0326731, IMG submission 207645) | Lab enriched peat soil microbial communities from Michigan Hollow, Ithaca, NY, United States - MHF9FY SIP fraction | ecosystem: Environmental > Terrestrial > Soil > Wetlands > Peat | place...
AGTGTCTGGGCGTGGACGCGCGCGATCGCACGAACGACGTCGAACGCGCGTCCGGGTCGCCAGCGCTCCGACGGCGGGAACTCTTCGAGCAGGATCCAGCCGTCGCTGCGCCCCGCGACCGAGCCCGTTCCGTACACGCGCGGCACGCGCGCGCGCAGCCGCGGCGCGAGCTCCTCGTAGAAGCGCCGTTCGCGCGTGGCGCAGATCGGATCCGGCGCAATCACCTTCAGCACCGCGGCGACCCGCTCACCGGCGATCTCGAGACTCACTCGCTCGAAGTGCGCGCCCGAGCCGACCTCGGGGCCGACCAGCGGCGCGCGTGCGAGCACGCGAACCGGGACGACCTCGTCGCCGCGCCGGCGGCGGACTCCGGCGCAGAGCTCCGCATCGGGAATCACGCGCGCCAGAATAGCGGCTCCCTTCCGCTACGATACGCGCCCATGTCGGCGGCCGGGGAGGACATCGAGGCAGCGGAGTCGCGCTTCGCCGCGCTGCGCGAAGTGCCGTTTCGCTGGTTTCTGGCGAGCCGCTTCTTCTCGGGAACCGCGATGACCTTGCTCGGCTCGGCGGTCGCGTGGCACGTCTACGATCTCTCGCACGCGCCGGGTCAGCTCGGCGTCGTCGGTTTGATCCGCTTTCTGCCGTCGCTCGCGCTGAGTCTTCCCGCGGGCGCGGTCGCGGACTCGTTCGAGCGGCGCCGACTCATTCAGCTCGCGCAGATCGTGCCGATGCTCTGCTCACTCTCTCTGTGCGCGATCACGTTCACCGGCCACGCCAGCCTACCGGTGCTCTACGTCGCGGTCGCGCTCGCCTCGGTCGCGGGCGTGTTCGAGCAGCCCGCGCGGGCCTCTCTGCTTCCGCAGCTCGTGTCTCGCGCGCGCTTTCCGCGCGCCGTCACGCTGATGTCGAGCCTGCTGTTTCTCGGCTTCGCGGCGGGACCGATCCTCACCGGCTTCGTGACCGGGCACGCGGGCATCGCGGCCGCGTACGGTCTGCACACGGCGCTCGTGAGTGTCTCGATCTTCTCGCTGGCGAAGCTGCCGCCGATTGCCGCGGCGGCGAACGCCGCTCGAGTCACTTGGAGCGCGATCGTCGAGGGACTCGCCTACGTGCGCGACAACCCGGTCGTGCTCGGGTGCATGGCGCTGGACATGTTCGCGGTGATTCTCGGCGGCGCGACCGCGCTCCTGCCGGTGTACGCGCGCGACATCCTGCACGTCGGCGCCGACGGCTACGGACTCTTGTCGGGCTCGCTCGAGCTCGGCGCGCTCGCCATGTCGGGCGTGCTCGTGTTTCTGCCCGGCTTCCGGCGCACCGGCCGCGCGCTCTTGTGGGCCGTCGTCGTGTACGGGCTCGCGACGATCGCGTTCGGCGTGTCTCGCTCGTTCCCGCTCTCGGTCGCCTGCTACATGATGGTCGGCATGGCGGACGCGGTCAGCGTCGTGCTGCGAAACACCGCGATCCAGCTCTCGACGCCCGACGAGCTGCGCGGTCGCGTGAGCTCGGTGAACTTCATCTTCATCGGCGCCTCGAACAACCTCGGCCAGGCGGAGTCCGGCTTCCTGGCGGAGCTGACGAGCGCGACGTTCGCCGTCGTGTTTGGCGGCGTGGGGTGTCTCGTGGTCGTCGCGCTCGTCGCATGGCGTCTTCCCGCGTTGCGAAAGTACCGACTTGCCTGAGTCAGTACCTTGGAGCGCATCGGCACCCCACCCATGCGCGGCTCTCTTTCTCTTGAAACACTGTTCGCTGAGAGCTACCCCAACGACATGCAACTAGGAGCGGTCCTCGTCTTCGACGCGGGATCGCTGCAGCTGCGCCACGGCGGCGTCGACGTCGAGCGACTTCGGGCCTACACCGCAAAGCGTCTCTCCGAGGTCCCGCGGGCGCGCGAGCGGCGCATCCGACTCGCGCTCGGGGCGCTCGAGGTGTTCGCCGAAGACACGAGCTTCCAGCTCGACTACCACGTGCGCCACGTCAGCCTGCCGCGTCCCGGCGACGAGCGCGCGCTGAAGCGCCTCGCCGCGCGCGTGTTCTCGCAGGAGCTGGACCCGGAGAAGCCGCTCTGGGAGCTCTGGATCGTCGAGGGGCTCGAGGCCGCGCGCTTCGCGCTGCTCGTGAAGTGCGACGCGGCGCTGCTCGAGCCGAGCGCGCGCGGCGGCGCCACGCTCGCGCGCGCGGGCGAGGAGCTCGTGCGGCGAGTGGCCTCGCTCGCGCAGCCTTCGGGAATTCTCGCGCGCGCCGCGAGTGGAATGCGCCTCGCGCTCGACTTCGCGGAGGCCGCGCTCGCCGGCTCGGACGCGCCGCTCGGCGCGGCCAGCGACGGCGGACACCGGCGCATCGAGTGGCTGTCGCTCGCGGCCGCGGACGTCGCGGCGATTCGCGCGCGGCTGGGCGGAACGGAGCGCGACCTCGTGATCGCCGCGCTCGCCGGTGGCCTGCGCCGTGTGATCGAGCGGCGCGGCGCGCGCGCCGAGCTCGGCGCGCTGCGGATCGTGACACCGAACTGCGCCGGCAATCACAGCGCGGCTCCGCGCTTCCGCCTGCCGATCGAGCTGGCCGACGCGCGCGCGCGCTTCGTCGCCGTGCGCGCCGCGAGCGAGCGGCACGCGCGCGGCGCCGCCGGCGAGAGCGCCTCGCCGCTCCACGAGCTCGCGTCGCTGGCCGCGGCGACGCTCGCGGGCCGACGTGCGGACCTCGCGGCCTTCGAGCTCATCACTCCGCCGGCAGCGACCGAGCTGCTCGGCGCGCGCCTGCAGGCGTTCGTGCCCGTGGCGCCGCGACTCCCGGGTCACGCGCTCGGAGTCACAGTGACTCGCCTCGGCGAGCGCGTGTTCGTCGGCCTCGCGGCGGATGGCACGCGCCTGCCGGATCTGTCCGCGCTGACCGACGAGCTGGCGGCGGCATTCGACGAGCTGCGCCGACTGGCGGTGCAGCCGTCGCAGGGGGCCGCGACCGCCCGAAAGGCGCGGACGCGCCGGCCGCGGAGCGCGGAGAAGCGCATGGAGCTCGAGACACGATGAACGGCAGTCGCGGCCTCGGGCTCGAGAATCTGATCGCCGTCGCGGCCGGGCTCGCCTGGATCACCGCCGGCAGCGGACCGTTCAGCTTCCTCCTCGGCGCCATTCCCGGGTCACTCATGCTCGCCGGTGGTGTCTCGACTCTGCTGTTGCCCGGCGACATTCGCACGCCGCAGCTCACTGCGCTCGGCGCGCTGCTCGCGGTCGTCGCGGCGCTCCCGCTCATGTTCGCCGTCGGCTTCGCGCCGATGATCGGGCTCCTGGCGCTCGCGGTCGCGAGCTTCGTGGCGTGCGGCTGGAGTGCGCAGAGCGGCGAGCCGCCGGTCGACCGCGTGCCCCACCCGACGCTGAGCTTGCAGCTCGCCACGAAGGTCGCGTTCGACCAGCTCGCGCTCGCGAGTATCATCACGACGCGCCCCGGCTCGCTGAATCCCGACATGGCGCGCACCGCGCGCGAGATCCGCGAAGCGCGCGAGCACTTCGAGCGCTCGGGCTGGCTCGAGAAGCCCGCTTCGTATCACGAGACACCGCCGCCGCTCGAGCGACCGCTCTTGCGCTGGGGGCGCTCGCTCGGTCACTCATTCGAGCGGCTGTCGTTCCCGAGCGGCTACGAGCCGCACCCCGGCGATCCCGGCCGCGAGCGCTGGCTCTCGTACGGACTGAACCGCGAAGCGCACGCGATCGCGATGCGGCACGCCGACGCCGGTCGGCCGTGGCTGGTGTGCATCCACGGCTACGGGATGGGCAGCGCAGTCACCGACCTTCCGGCGTTCCAAGCGCGCCGTCTGCATCAGGAGCTCGGTCTGAATCTCCTGTTCCCGGTGCTGCCGCTGCACGGCCCTCGGGCGCGCCGCATGCGCAGCGGCGACGGCTTCCTCTCGGGCGACTTCCTCGACTCGGTGCACGCCGAGGCGCAGGCGATGTGGGACATCCGGCGCATGCTCGGCTGGCTGCGCTCGGACGGCGCGACACAGATCGGTGTCTACGGTCTCTCGCTCGGCGGCTACACCGCGTCCCTGCTCTCGTGTCTGGACGGCGGGCTTGCCTGCACCATCGCGGGAGTCCCCGCCGCGGACTTCGCGCGGCTCGTCGAGCGACTCACTCCGAACCGCATGCTGCGCGAGCTCGAGCGCCTCGACTTCGACTGGGAGCTGCTCCACGACGTGCTGTCGGTCGTCTCACCGCTCGCGCTCTCGCCTCTCGTGCCGCGCGAGCGCCTGTCGATCTTCGCGGCGACCGCCGATCACCTGGTGCCGGCGGACCAGGTGCGCGACCTCTGGCGGCACTGGAACGAGCCGCGCATCGCGTGGTACGCGGGCAGTCACGTCTCGTTCCCCTACGAGCCCGAGGTGCGCTTCCTGATCGACGACGCGCTCCGCATCGGCGGGCTCGTCGACGGAGAGTCTCCCGCGCTCAGCCGCCCATCATCGCGCTGAAGTTCTCGCTGTAGAACTTGTCGAGCGCGTCCGGGCGCGCGCCGGCGAGTGACTCCTCGAAGCGCTTGACCGGATCGCGGCCGCCTTCGGGGTGCGGATAGTCGGACGAGAACAGGAACAGGTCGTCGCCCGCCTGCTCGACCAGCCAGCCGACGGGCTCGGTCGGGAACGGCGTGAACCACACGTGACCGTGCACGTACTCCGACGCGCGCTTGGGCAGGCGCAGCGCGGGCTCGGTCTTCTGGAACGTCTGCTGCGCGATGTCGAGTCTGCGCAGCCAGCTCGGCACCCAGAGCGCGCCTTGCTCGATGCAGCCGCCGCGCAGGCTCGGGAAGGTCTCGAACATGCCGTCGAGCACCATGCACGAGAGGAACGTCTCCGGCGCGTTGTGCACGGTCATGAAGTCCTTCGACCGGATGTTCTCGCCGCCGCCGAGCCAGTCACTGACCTTCTTGCCGTTGTTGTGGAACTGGCGGCGCAAGGTGCGGCCGCCACCGCCGATGTGGAGCATGAACGGCACGTTCTCCGCTTCGAGTCGCGCCCAAAGCGGGTGATAGTCGGGATGAGTCGGCGAGCGATCGCCCGTCGGCGCGGAAGGAACCAGGATCGCGCCGCAGCCGAGTCGGATGGCCTCGTCGACCTCGCGCGCGCTGCGCTCCGGGTCGCCCCATGGCACGATGCCGACCGCGATCAAGCGCGAGTCACTCGAGCAGAAGTCGGCGATCGCGCGGTTGTGCGCGCGCGCGCCGCCGTAGAGCAGGTCCAAGTCGTCGCCACCGAATTGGGTCGGCGCGAACGTGCTGAACACGAGCTGGCGGTCGAAGCCGAGCAAGTCGAGCGCGCGGGTGCGCTCCACCGGGTCGAACGCGCCGAGCGCCCCCCAGCCCTTCGCGCCCATCAGGTTCGCTTCGAGCTTGCGCGCCGCCTCCGTGTCGCCGCGCCGCGCGGCGGCCGCGCTCACCGCGTCCTCCGCGAGCTTGCCCGCGCCGCCGAGATACAGCGGCCGCAGCTTCTCGCGCACGGCGGGATCGGCGTAGGGCGCGAGCCAGTCGGTGAGCTCCATGATGTGACTGTCGGCGTCGTAGTAAGTGCGGCCTGCGGCGTACGGCATCGATCGTCCTCCCAGTTCGCAGATCGATCCTACTTGGAATTGACGCTAGCGTCAATTAGAATCGCGCCGTGAAAAGAGCAGCCAGCGCGCGCAGATCCCGGGCCACCCGGCTGCGCGCCGCGGATCGCCGCGAGCACCTGCTCGACGTCGCCGCCGAGATCCTGCGCGACTCGGGCTTTCTCGCGCTCTCGATGGAGCGCGTCGCCGAGCGAGCCGGTGTCTCGAAGGGGCTCGGCTATGCGTACTTCAAGAACGCCGACGACCTCGCGATCGCGCTGTACGACCGCGAAGTCGCCGCGGTGTACGGGCGTGTGGAGGAGGCGGTCCGCGGCGCGAGCTCCTTCGAAGCGCGCATCCGCGCCGCGGCCCGCGCCTATCTCGACGTCGTCGCCGAGCGCGGCGCGCTGATCGCGGCGCTGCAGGCGCGCCTCCAGGGCCGCTGGTTCGCGCGCGCCGGCCGGCGGCGGGTGGCCGAGTTTCTCGCGTTCTGGGCCGACCAGCTCCAGGGCGAGCTCGACGTCGAGCGCGCCGTCGCGGAGTCACTCGCCGCCGCGATGCTCTCCGCCGCCGAGGCCGTGAGTCGAATCGCGGCTGCGCGCCGGCTCCCGCGCGCGGTCGCCGAGGAGACCTGCGTCCGCTTTCAGCTCGGCGGGCTGCGCGCGTTCCGAGCGCCCTAGCGCTACTTCTGGCCGCCCCTCCTGGCGTCCAAGCCGCTGAACATGGGCTGGCGCTGGATCTGCAGCGACGAGCACGACTACTTGCGGCGCGTCTACCCCAGTCACCTCCACACACTTCTCGCGGCGGACGAAGCTGCAATGTGGCCGGCGGCTCGGCGGGATGCCGACGAGTCGGTAGCGCAGCGAGTCCGCGAGCGAGCTGGCACCGCTAGGAGGCGCCCGCCGAGCCGCCGGCCACTCGTGGCGTCGAGTGACTCCGGGCTACGGCCCTTCCCGGCGCAGCATCGCCTTCTGCGCGAACGCCTCGCGGACGAAGGCGGCTTGTTCCTCTTCGTGCAGCCGGTACGACCCGGTCGCCGGGCTCGCCGACTCGCGGCGGCCGACGTAGCGCAGTGACTTGTCCGGGCCGAGCACTCGACGGAGTCTCTCGCTCACGAACTGCCAGCCGCCCATGTTCCAGGGCTCTTCCTGGACCCAACACACCTCGCTCGCGCCGTAGCGCGCGAGCAGCGGCGTCAGCTGCTCGAACGGGAAGGGGTGCAGCTCCTCGAGCCGTACGATCGCGACGTCGTCGAAGCCCGAGTCTTCCCGCGCCTCGAGCAGCGTGTAGTAGACCTTGCCGCTGCACACGAGCACGCGGCGCGTGGTCGCGGGCGAGCGTCCGCCGTTGGCCGCGAAGGCGGGATCGTCGATGACTTCGCGGAACTCGCCTGCGCTGAGCTCGTCGCGGGCCGAGACACACTTCGGGTGGCGCAGGAGACTCTTGGGAGTCATTACGACGAGAGGCTTGCGGAAGTTTCTGCGGATCTGGCGGCGCAGCGCGTGGAAATACTGAGCGGGGGTCGAGAGATTCACGACCTGCAAGTTGTCTTCCGCGCACAGCTGCAGGAAGCGCTCGAGCCGCGCGCTCGAGTGCTCCGGTCCCTTGCCCTCGTAGCCGTGCGGCAGGAGCAGCACCAGGCCGGACGAGCGACTCCACTTCTTCTCGCCGCTCGCGATGAACTGGTCGATGATGACTTGCGCGCTGTTCGCGAAGTCGCCGAACTGCGCCTCCCAGATCGCGAGCCGATTCGGGTCGACGGTGCTGTAGCCGTACTCGAAGCCGAGCACGCCCGCCTCGGACAGGAGTGAGTTCGCGATCGTGAAGCGGGCGCCGCCGGTGCCGAGCTTGTCGAGTGACACGTACTGCGCGCCGGTCTCGACGTCGTGCAGCACGGCGTGGCGATGGCCGAACGTGCCGCGCTCGCAGTCCTGACCCGTCATGCGCACGGGAATGCCTTCGGCCAGCAACGTGCCGATCGCCAGCGCTTCGCCCGTGCCCCAGTCGATCGGCTGGTCGTCGAGGACGGCGCGCATGCGCCCCTCGAGCTGGCGCTTCAGCTTCGGGTGCACGATAAAGCCCGGCGGCACCTCGACCAGCGCGCGCGCGACCGTCGCCAGCGCCTCGACCGTGACGGCCGTCTTGCCGTCGCGCTGCTCCGGATCCGCGAGCCCCTCCCACAGACCGTGATAGCCCTCGGCGCCCGCGAGCCGCGTGTGAGTCGTGCTCTCCTCGAGCGCCTGCTCGAGCTTGCGCTTGTGCTCCTCTTCGAGCTTCGCGAGCGCGGCGGAGTCGAGCACCTTCTCCGCCAGCAGTCGATCGGTGTAGAGCTCGGCCACGCGCTCGTGTGCCGCGATCGCCTTGTACATCAGCGGCTGCGTGTAAGTCGGATCGTCGCCCTCGTTATGGCCGTGCCGCCGGTAGCAGACCAGGTGGATGATCACGTCCTCTTTGAACTGCTGGCGGAAGGCGACCGCGAGCTTCGCGGCGTGCACGCAGGCCTCGGGATCGTCGGCGTTCACGTGGAAGATCGGCGCCTGGATGTTCTTCGCCGTGTCACTCGGGTACTGCGTGAAGCGGCATTGGGACGGCTCGGTGGTGAAGCCGATCTGGTTGTCGATGATCACGTGGATCGTGCCGCCGGTGCGGTAGGTCGCGAGCTCCGACAGCGCGAGTGTCTCGTAGACGATGCCCTGGCCCGTGAAGGCCGCGTCGCCGTGGATCTGCAGCGGAATGACCTGCGTGCCGTCCGCGTCGCCGCGGCGGTGCTGCTTCGCGGCGACCACGCCTTCGGCGACCGGGTTGATCCACTCCAAGTGACTCGGGTTCGGGCACAGCGACAGATGGAGTGACTTGCCGCCGCGCGTGCGCCGGTCCGCCGAATAGCCGCGGTGATACTTCACGTCGCCCGCGCCCTGCGCGTTCGACGGCATGAGCGCGCTCTGGAACTCCGCCATGATCGCGCGGTAGGGCATGTCCAACACGTGAGCCATGAGGTTCAGGCGACCGCGGTGCGCCATGGCGATCACGATCTCCTCGCCGCCCAGCTCCGACGCACCCTCGACGAGCGTGTCCATGATCGGAATCAGCGCCTCGCCGCCTTCGAGCGAGAAGCGGTACACGCCGAGGAAGCGCTTGTGCAGAAACTGCTCGTAGCGCTCCGCGGCTATCAGCTGAGTCAGGATGCGCAGCCGCTCTTCGGTGGTGAGTGAGGGCTGGTTCTCGCGCGGCTCCATGCGCTCGATCAGCCAGTCACGGCGCGGCTTGTCGCGGATCTCCATGAACTCGGCGCCGAACGTGCCGCCGTAGGTGCGCCGCAAGCTCGAGATCAGCTCGGCGAGCGTGCCCTCGCCGTGGCCGCGGTAGTTGCCGAAGCGGATGCGCTGACTCGTGTCTCCGCCGACGATCCCGAACACGGCGGGGTCGAGCAGCGGGTGCGAGTCGCGGTTGTTGCCCAGCGGGTCGAGCTTGGCGACCAGATGCCCGTGGCTTCGATACGCGTCGACGAGTCCCGTCACGCCCGTCGCCTGCACCGCGGCGGGTACGTCGGCCGTTGGCGCTTGTCCGTTCGCGCGCGCGGCGACCGGTGGCTCGGGGGGCGTCACACGTCCGTGTAGGCGGTCGAAGAGACGGCGCCAGCTCTCGGGCACGCGCTCGCGACCGAGCACGTAGTCCTCGTACAGCTCTTCGACCCAAGCGCCGTTCTCGCCAGAGAAGAGCCCGGCTAGCTCCTCGTACACCCATGCCTCCGTCGACGAAAATCGCCCAGCAACAAAGCGTGGGTAGGGTGCCCACGCGATCACCAGGGAGGGCGGCCTAGAGTAACCGCTTCCCTGGCTCTCTTCGACGATACTCTTCGACGCCGCGGCGCGTGGTTTGAAGCGCAGAGACCCTCGGCTACGATGCGGCGCCATGCGCTTTCAAGCACTTCCGGGCTTCCGGGACTTCTTTCCCGAGGACCTGGCCGTGCGGCGCTGGATCGAGTCGGCATGGCACCGCGCTTCGCGCAGCGCCGGCTTCGAAGAGATCGACGGCCCGGTGCTCGAGGCGCTCGAGCTCTTCACCGCGAAGTCGGGGCCCGAGATCGCGAATCAGCTCTACGCCTTCACGGACAAGGGCGAGCGCGAAGTCGCGCTGCGCCCCGAGATGACTCCGACCCTGGCGCGCATGGTCGCCGCGCGCGGCGCGGGTCTGCCCAAGCCCATCAAGTGGTACTCGGTGCCCGAGTTCTACCGCTACGAGAAGATGCAGCGCGGCCGACTGCGCGCGTTCTTCCAGTGGAACGTCGACGTGATCGGCAGCGACGAGCCGGCGTCGGACGCGGAGGCGATCGCGGTCGCGCTCGACGCGCTGCGCATCCTGGGACTGACTCCCGACGACGTGATCGTGCGCATCAACGACCGGCGCTTCGTCGCGCGCGTGATGACGGAGCTCGAGGTCGCGGCCGGCGACGTGACCGAGATACTCGGGCTCGTCGACAAGCTCGAGCGCGACCGCGCGGCCGGGCTGCGCCTCGACGACAAGCTCGGCGCGAGGCGCGCAGACGCGCTCCGCGCGCTGTGCAGCGAGTACCCGGTCGCGCGCGCGCCGGAGCTCGGCGCGGTGCTCGAGGCCGCGCGCGAGTTCGGAGTCACTTCGGAGCTGCGGCCCGACTTCCACGTCGTGCGCGGGCTCGCCTACTAC
>Ga0326731_1000494_pt1 | contig 10225 bp, 10 predicted proteins | sample MHFSIPfraction_FD_207645 | JGI IMG/M metagenome (GOLD analysis project Ga0326731, IMG submission 207645) | Lab enriched peat soil microbial communities from Michigan Hollow, Ithaca, NY, United States - MHF9FY SIP fraction | ecosystem: Environmental > Terrestrial > Soil > Wetlands > Peat | place...
CAAGCTTTTTCCGCTGCCACTCTCACCAATCAATGCAAACGACCGCTCAAAAGAGAAACTGACATCAAGCAGTGTTTTTTCTTTACTTTTGATGAGAAGTTGATTGCAGGTAAAACTCAAAATGCACCCTTTTGGATATGAACGCATAATTTTTCCAACTGCGCTACACTCTCGCCAAGCCTTGGGATAAGCCGTAAAATGGGCTTTGGCACTGTTGGTGGACGAATAGCCCCCACTAAAAAGCCCTCTTCGATCAAACCTTGTTGAACGTCTAATGCATGTGCGTCTTCACGCAAAGGGTACGAGCAAATCAACCCATCAATCTTCACATTCAAAATGTTTTTAATAACAGCCTGTCGAGTTGCAATTTCAACGCGCAGTTTTGCTCTGTTTTTCAAAATATACAACAATCCTTGATACCCCAAGGCAATATCAAACAAAGATGGAGCGGTCGTATAAATAATCGCTTTTGCACGATTTTGTAAAAATTCAGCGATGTGTTCTGAACATAAGATGTACGCACCATAACTTCCAAGTGCTTTTCCTAATGTTCCCATTTTAATATGGTTATCTTTAGGCGTAATGCCAAAAAGATCGAAAACGCCTCGAAGGTTTTCACCTACAACACCAACACTGTGCGCTTCATCGACAATCAAAAGTGCGTTATAACGATCAGCTACTTCAAAAATATCTCTGTTTAAAAGATCCCCACTCATAGAGTAAATGCCTTCAACAGCAATAATAATGCGATTGTGATTATGCGTGTTAATCAGGTTTTCAAGATGATTGGCATCGTTGTGAGCAAAGGTTAGAACTTCCGCATCAACAGTTTTAGAAGCCACCATACCGCTGGCATGGTACTCTTCATCCAAAATCAAAAGGTCACGTTTGCGAGGTAAGGCTTCAATGAGCGAAAAATTGGCTAAAAAGCCACTGCCACATACCAATGCTGCTTCAAATCCATTGTGTTGTGTTAAAAATGCCTCAAATTCTTGATGAATAGGGTGATAACCATTGACCAAAATAGAAGCTTTAGGTGCATGGGTTTTATACTGTGAGACTTGCGTAACCGCACGCTCAAAAAGTGTTTTATTTTCAGCAAACCCAAGGTAATCGTTGGAACTAAAATCCGCTAAATCATCTGTGTAAAGCTTACGGCTTCGGTAGCGATTAGATTTGGTGATGGCGTTAAGTTCGTTTTGATACATGGTTATTTGGGTAAAAAAGGCAAAAGCTTTTCAACGCTTAGCCCCATAGCCGTGCTTTCCAGCCCGACCACTTCTTTGATGTAGGATTTACAAAACCCTTCCACCATACACGCCCCTGCTTTGCCTCGCCACTCATCGCCTTCTAAATAATTATGAAGGTCTTTAGTATCAAAGGGTAGAAAAAGATAATCGGTCGTTGAAAGATCAATAAGCTCACATGTTTTGGATTTATAAATCATGCAGGTGAGAATACTGACAGTATTGCCGCTTTGTGCCTCTAAAATACGTTTGGCATCTGCTTTATCTTTTGCTTTACGAAGGATCATTCCATTGGCAGTGACAACTGTGTCCGCACATAAAACAGGCATTTCCAAGTCGTACTTTTCAAGATAACTTTCCATCTTTCCTTTGGTCGCATGATAGACAAAATGTGCAGGATCCCCAATGCAAAGACTCTCTTCATCAAATCCAGCATCTCTTTGAATAAAAGGAACACCAAATTTAGTGAGCAAGTCCACACGGGTAATGGAAGATGAGCCTAAAACAATCGTTTGCATCTTAAAAGCCTCGTAAAATTACGCCAAAATAGACTGAAATAAGAGCTAAAAGCAAGTTAAGAGGAATGAGATACCTCACCATCAAGATCACATTCTCTTCAACCTCAATGTAGTTTTCTTCTGCTAAACCTTTTTTGGCTCTGAGATATTTAAAATACATATAAATAAAATTAAACGTTATAAATGTCCAGAGTGCTTCTTTCGTATGCACCATCACATACGTGGTAGGATTACCTGCTTTAAAGCCTAAGCCAATGTGCATAAAGACCGATGTTACCACAATAATAAGCAACACGGGCACGAGAAAAAAAATGTAACGACGCATCATATTAATACAACTGTTAAATTTGATCTTTTCATCAGGAATATCTTCTTCTGCTGGCTGAATCACAAAACGCATTACAAACATACTGCCAATGAGCAGTGCAGAACTAATGACATGTAAAAAAACAATGATTCTACTAAAGTCTCCAAATACCTCTATAAAAAAATCTCGCATCATCTCTCTAGCCTTGAAGAACCGATTTTGCATACGCAAGCGCAGCAGTTTTGGCCTCTTCTATTTTAGAAGCATCTTTACCACCAGCTTGAGCGAAGTCATCACGGCCACCACCGCCACCACCGACGATTGGTGCGATCTCTTTGATCCATGCTCCCGCTTTAATAGCCGCATTTTTAACACCCGCAGCAATCATCACTTTGTCATCTTTGACTTGCAATAAAAGAACCGCAACAGAGCTTTTCTCATTTTTAAGATCATCAATACGCGCTTTAATATCACCAGCACCTAATACATCAACGATAAGTTCAACACCGTTAACATTTAAAGACTCTACGGATTTTCCAGCATGCGCATTCAAAGATTCTACTTCGGTTTTTAAGGTTTTAATCTCTTCTTTAAGACGGTTAATGCCAATCAATGGTTCTTTATGTTTGACACTCTCTTTGATCGCTTCGATTTCAGCTCTCAAGCTTTGAGCATACGCTAATGCCGCACTACCGCAAATCGCTTCGATACGACGTACTCCCGCACTAACGCCACTCTCTTTTTGGATAAAGAAGCTTCCGATATTAGCAGTATTACTAACGTGTGTTCCACCACATAGCTCAATACTTGCATCACCAAAGCTTACCACGCGGACTTCTGAGCCGTATTTTTCACCAAAGAGTGCCATTGCACCACTGTTTTTTGCTTCTTCTACATTCATCAATTTTGTTTGACCTACAACGCCACTCGCGATGACACTGTTTACAAACGCTTCAATTTTTGTAATCTCTTCGAAGCTTAATGCTTTTGGGTGAGAGAAGTCAAAACGAAGACGATCTTTTTCAACCAAACTACCTGCTTGAGAGACATGCTCACCTAAGATTTTGCGAAGTGCACTGTGTAGCAAGTGTGTTGCACTATGATGTCTTTCGATATCAAGGCGAGAAAGATCAACGCTAAGATTTACCTCATCATTTACATGTAAAGGCTTTTCAAGTTCAACAAGTGAAAGGTTAAGGTCGAAAAATTTCTTGGTATCGATAACTTTTCCATAACCTTCGATGATACCCTCATCGCCGCTTTGTCCACCGCTCATCGCGTAAAATGGTGTTTGCGCAAACATGACCCAACCGTTCTCTTCTAAGCTTTGAACCTCTTTGAAGTTCTCATCTAAAAGTGCTAAAACTTTTGTTTTGGCTTCATTTTGAGTGTAGCCTACAAATGTATTGAGACCAAATTTTTCAAGCAGTGGTTTAAATTCACCTTGGGTTGCTTTATCGCCACTACCTTTCCATGAGGCTTTTGAACGCGCTTTTTGCTCCGCCATCAAAGCTTCAAACTCTGCTTCATTAACACTCAAACCTTTTTCTCTGAGCATATCAGCCGTAAGATCAAGAGGGAAGCCATAGGTATCGTAGAGTTTAAACGCTACTTCGCCACTGAACATGGTTTTGGTATTGGGTAGCTCTTTTTCAAAGAGTTCAAGTCCTGAAGCAATGGTTGTAAAGAAGCTCTCCTCTTCGTTTCTAATCTGTTCAGCAATAACCTCTTTTTTAGCGACAAGATATGGGTACTGTTTACCCATAAGCTCACACAAGGTATCTAAAAGTTTGTACATAAATGGAGCACGAAGCCCTAGTAAATAGCCATGTCTCACTGCACGTCTTAAAATACGTCTAAGAACATAACCACGTCCAACTCGACCAAAGGTTGTTCCTTGTGCAACAAGAAATGAAACTGCACGAATGTGATCGGCGATAACACGGTAGCTCGCCCCCGTTTTATAGGCATAAGGCTTACCGCAAAGTTCTGCTACTTTGTCGGTTAAAGGGATAAACAGTGAACAGTCATAGTTACTAAACACGCCCTCTTTCACCGCAGTCACACGCTCTAATCCCATACCTGTGTCGATGGAAGGTTTTGGAAGGGGATGAAGCACACCTGCTTTATCTCTTTCGTACTGCATGAAAACAAGATTCCAGATCTCTAAGAAACGATCACCATCGCCACCCATATAATCTTCTGGCGTATTAAAGTTCTCTGCCCCTTGATCGATGAAGATTTCACTGCACGGTCCGCAAGGGCCTGTATCGCCCATTTGCCAGAAGTTGTCTTTATCGCCAAAACGCATAATGCGACTAGCGTCAATGTGTTTTTTCCAAATCGCTTCAGCCTCATCATCGCTCTCATGAACTGTTACCCACAGTTTTTCTTTAGGAAGTTTTAAAACCTCTGTAACAAATTCCCACGCGTGAGAGATGGCATCTTCTTTAAAGTAATCACCAAAAGAGAAGTTTCCAAGCATTTCAAAAAAAGTATGATGGCGCGCTGTATAACCAACGTTATCAAGGTCATTGTGTTTACCGCCAGCTCTGATGCACGTTTGACAGGTTGTCGCACGTGGAGGATTTGGACGAGGAACTTCGCCTGTAAAAACACTCTTAAAAGGAACCATGCCTGCATTGGTAAACAGAAGCGTCGCGTCATCTGGCACAAGGGGAGAACTCTCGATAATCTTGTGACCTTTTTGTTCAAAAAACTTTAAAAACTCAGCTCTTACGTCCATACTATTGTCCTATTTTGTTATGAAAAATTCATCTATTTTAGCTAAAAAACCTAAAGGGTATTATTAAATACCCTGAAAACACTACTGAAGAGGCAATTACAATGTGCAGTTATCATTTAAACGATACCCAACAATCCACCAGCCAAGCACTAAAATGATAGCACCCAAAAAGCCATTGAACGTGAGAAGGCAGAAAAGCCCCATCATCATCGCTAGCATCCCCAACACATAACTTCCAGACAGTACACTAAAAATGGCGACAACAATGCCCGAAAGTCCTACATAATTAAGGTAAATTACTTTGCCCAAAATCGTTCTAAACTGGCAAATAGCAAGCATTGGATCTGCCGCACATACCGCTACCAAAGACTCTTTCACGTACACACCCTCTTTAATCGCAACAAAGATTAACGCTACAATAATGAGTGTAAGTAAGGTTTTAAACATACCGCATAATTTTGAAGATGACATCCACAGTGTTGAGCCAAAGACCATCACTAAAACAACCCAATTAAGCGCAAAGTCGTTACGTGCAGTTTCATGCATTAAAACAGCCAATGCACTGACAAACAAGATAAGTCCGCTTGCTTTTTCCAGCAAACCATTCAATTCCGTACGCTCGGTCGTAAAATAAATAACCGCATAAGCCGTAGCAATGATACCCAATGTTCCAAGCTCAAAGTTCAGATACCGTCCATCAAAGGCTAACGAAAGCGCCATAATGAGCACAACACTAACACTTAAAAGATGCAAAACATCTTCCCAGAATGCATCTGTTTTTGGTTCACTCAGTGTAATCACGTCCATAAAACGCGCCATAGACCCCCTCATGGTAATCTCTTCACTGATAAGATAACGCACCAGTTTAAGCCACAGCACAAAGGCGATAGTAAGGCATAAAATAGCCCAAGAGTATTCAAGATTATTGCGTGAAACGATCCAATACGCATTGGCCTGCCACGTCAGTGCAACAGCGCCTCCAAACAGTACGCCAAACCAGTACGGCGCTTTTTTACACGAACACGTCGGCACACCCCAAAGCCAAATCAGCCCTACAAGACTCAGTGTAAAACTACTGATGAAAAGCCAAAGGGCATTCGGAAAATTGGAGACAAACCCATGTAAAATGTGTTTATCGGCACGGTCTGCATCAAACAGCCCCCAAAAACCGCCCACCGCACCTTCGCTCATGCGCTTCCACGGCTGATCAAACGCTTCGATAAAGTTGTACTTCCAACCGCCCTCTTCTGCCATTTTGACAAAACCACGTGTGAAGAGTGCTTGGTTCACAGCACTTGGGTAAGCACCCTCACGCATACGCCCTTCACTAGGCCATCCCGTCTCACCAATGACGATCTCTTTATCGGGGATTTTAGCTTGCATAAGCTCACGAATATTTTTAACATGTAAAAGCGCTTTGTCCACACTGATGGGCTTGTCTTCCCAGTATGGCAAGATGTGAATCGTCACACGATCGACCGCAGGAGCGATCTCAGGGTTTTTATTCCAAAATTCCCAGACATCAGCATACGTTATAACCATGTCAGGCAGTGCTTTTTTAACCTCTTGGATGTAACCTACAAGCTGTCCAGCACTGACATCGCTTCGCAACAATGCCTCATTACCTACCACAATCGTCTCAATAATGTCTTTGTTCTCTTTCGCTAAACGAATCGTCGTATCGATCTCTTTTTGCGTTAATTTTGCATCACTACTGACCCACGCACCAAGCCACACCTTAAGCCCATGTTTACGAGCTATCTCAGGTAACTCTTCCAACCCAACACTCGAATAAGAGCGAATACAACTCGTAATCGTCGCCAAATGCGCCAAGTCTTTGTCCATCTGCTCGGATGAAGGACGAAACCCTTTAGGAATATCCATCGGCGACTCATCTTTGCCAAAAGGGGCATACGAGAGACATTGTAGTTTAACATTTGGGTCTAACGTAATAAGGCTAGAAGAAGGCAAAGCCATCCAAAACCAAAAGAGTCCAAGACTCACAAACATCGCAATATAAAAAAGGATCATTTTAAACGTGTGATTCATACAGTCGCGCTCCATACATCTTTAATAGTTGCGCGATTATACTAGAAATGGGTTTAAGGGTTTACATGTAAAGAAAGAAAGATAAAAATTAAGACGATTTGAAGTAACCTTTTATGCTTATTTTATATGTAACAAAATATTTTAAAAAGTTAAAAGTTTAGCTCCCCAACTTTTTTATGTTAATTATTTTGGCATAGCAGACTGTTTTGTATATAATGCTCATTAAATTAACTAGGAATAGAATATGAAAAAAATAATTATCTTTTTTATCTTAGGTATTTTTTTACATGCTGATGACTTAAATCCTGTTGATCAACTTAAAAATGATATTTTTACAAAAACACCTAAAAGGATATGTCAAAAAGAGCAGTTGTTTATTGAATGTTATGATATTACTATTGCTGATTGTGAAATATTAGCAGATATAATTGTGAAAGCTTGTTATAAACAATTTGAACAAAAAATGTTAGATACTCAAACACTAGCAGAAAGAGGGAAAATTGGTCGCGAAATAGGTGGATGTACTGCTATGTTTTATGATTTTGCACTTAGAAAAGCAAATAAAGTAAATGATACCTGTTTACAGCAAGACAAATGGAAAAAACAGGTTGAAGATAACGAAGATAAACTCAAAAAGATGAGGGGTCAGAACTAAACTTTTAACTTTTTAAAAATCTTTACTGCTAAGTCTTAAAAACACCCTACTCCTTCCTCCTAAACCTCACGGAATAGTTCTTGTATAACCCTTTGTATCACACATAAAGGATACCCATGTCGATTTTGCAGTTTATCAAAGAAAATAATTTAGCGTGGCAACCATCGTTTAACGGCGAAATTGGAAATGGACTCGTTGGTTACAGAGGTGCTTTGATCGTTGAAGAGGGAAAGCAACTCTCGCCTGATCGCATCTTACCACCCAAAGTCCAAGCTAAACAAGTTTTATTGGTTTCAAACGATGACACCGTCACTTTCTTTTCTGCGGAGTTAGAGAGTATTTTGCATTTTGAAGCCTTTTTTGAACGTTACAAAGCATTTTTCACCCCTTCAACCTTGGTCGTGCTTTATGTCACGGATCTAGATAAAAACGGTACATTTACCTATGAAGGTGTCACGATTCATGCCTACTCGTTAGCCGAAAGCTCGGTTTGGAATGAACTGCTTGATCTTTCAGGACTTGATAAAAGTGAACTCAAGAAACTCGACAACAAAAAGAAAATCGAAGTGCTGTATGAAGGACTTTTACAAGCAGACTGTGCGGCAAAAGCGATGAGTTTTGAAGAAGTGCTCAGCCACAAAGGTGAGAGTTCCAAAAAAATCATGGGTGCGGTGTAATAGACACTTTTTTTGATTTCATGCTACACTGTTACATCTAAAATGAAGGAGTGAGCATGAAAATCAAAAAATTATGCGGACTCAAAAAAGATGACATTGAAAAGCATCCAAAAAAGATCATAAAAATTGTTTCAAAGCCCAAGTTTATCTGTGAAAAATGCGCTCGTGTCTCTAAAGATGAAAAGCACTTGTGCCATCCAACATCTCTTAAGAAACTCTAACGCACTAATCGCACCGCACCCATATACCCTTTCGTATGAGCATCGACACTTCCATCTATATAATTGATCGTGTAAAAGAGCGTTGGTAGCACCTCATCGCCCTCAAGGTAAATGGAAGAGCTAATATAATTTGCACCCTCACCGGTGTCGTGAAGTTTTCCAAACAATACTGTATTAATCATGGGCGATTTACAACGCTTATCAACCAAAGTTAAAAGCTCATCAATGCTCGGCAAACGCCAATTCTTTCCAAGCAAACGTATCTGTTCTTCAACTTCACTATGCCTTAAAAACGCTACATCGCCAACACACCCTTTGCCTTTTTGCCACTCTTGCCCTAGTGAACATCGGCGCCAGATCAAACCGCTTTTTTTATCCACCACTTCGCTCTCTTTTGTAACCAATGTGCTGGTTTTAAACGAACACTCTGCCATTAAACTTAACGTTGCTAAGAAGAAAAAGAGCAATCGTTTCATGGATAGACCATTTTTTTACTCACACCACCATCGACTACAAAATCGCTCCCTGTGATAAAACCATCTTCCCTCTCCAATAAAAAGCTCACAACCTCAGCAACATCATGAGGTTTGCCAACCCTTCCGCTCGCATGCCATGCGTGCTCTTCTACGGTTGCGACATAGCTCTCATCGGTATTGATCCAACCAGGGCTGATGGAATTGACACTGACTTTTCCTGAAAGTGAAATGGAGAGCGCATGGGTCAAGGCAATCATGCCTCCTTTGGAGGCAGAATAAGGTTCTGTACCTGCTTCAGACATAAACGCTCTTGTAGATGCAATGTTAATGATATGCCCATGGTTTAAAAGAGGGGCAAAGGCTTGCGATAAAATATACGGTGCTGTAAGATTGACCGCAATGATCTTTTCCCAGCCCTCCAAACTCTGCTCCCATAGGGGCTTGCGAATAAAAACACCCGCATTATTGACCAGACCATACAAGGCATCTGTCTCATTTTTAATTTGACGGATTGTCTGTTGGAGTTCGTGGGTATTGCTAAGATCGCACGTGTAAAATCGCTCGAAAAAATGATGTGTTGGCATCTCTTTGTCGAGGGCTATTACATGATACTGTTGGCACAGCTTTTCAGCAATCGCTTTGCCAATGCCATGCGAAACACCTGTAACGAGAACTTTTTTCATTGTATCTCCTTTAAAATCATTCTAAAACAATAACATATCCTCCCTTTAAAAGAGTGCTCGATCGGAATATTTTTTGCTTGTTAAAAACACGAAAAAACCGTAAAGGATTAAGGATATGGAAACTTCAACCCGTTACCAAAACAATGTCAATTTTATGAAACAACTTACTACTAACTCGGATAGAGCTGCGATGCAAGCGCCTTACAGTCAAAATTTTGAAGCCATCTATAAAGAGGCGACTGACAGTAATATTTCTCTCTCAAATGCAAAAGACTTTCTTAAAAATCTCAGCCAAGATGAGCTTTCAACCTTACAACACTACACAGGTCTAGCAGACGAAATTAACATTGATTCACTGAGTGCCGAAGGCGCTTACAATCTTCTCATGCATGATGCTGAAAAATACGACTTTAACAGTGACGGTATGGTACAAGATGGGATTGCCAATAAAGGGTCTATTATTCCTACCAACATGAGTGATAGTATGAAAGCATCCTACGTCAATGCCCTTAACTCTTTAGGGAATGAAAGCGAACGTTTTGATGCAATGACTGCCGTTACACTGAATTATGCAACGGTTGCATTGGAAGCTAAGGATGGTATTATAAACTCAGAACTATCAAAACCCCTTACCTATGATATCTTA
>Ga0326731_1000496_pt1 | contig 10202 bp, 7 predicted proteins | sample MHFSIPfraction_FD_207645 | JGI IMG/M metagenome (GOLD analysis project Ga0326731, IMG submission 207645) | Lab enriched peat soil microbial communities from Michigan Hollow, Ithaca, NY, United States - MHF9FY SIP fraction | ecosystem: Environmental > Terrestrial > Soil > Wetlands > Peat | place...
CGCCACCGCGGCGCGCAGCAGTGCGGCGGCGCGCCTCAATTGCCTACCTTCTCCTGCTGGATCAGCCAGCGGCCGTCCTCTGCCTTCACCATCACGAGGGTCTTGAGCCCGCGCGAGCTGAGCAGGTCGGACTTGTAGTCCTGGCGGAAGGTGACGCTGGCGCTCGCGTCGTCCTTGAGGTTGACGCGCGCAGCCTCGATGGTGACCGAGATGCTCTTGGGCGCGTGGAGGCGCTGCCGACGGGCCTTCTCCCACTCGTCGCGCGCTTCGCCCTTCGGCGTGCGGAAGTCCTTGGCGTAGAAGCCCAGGTACGCATCGGCATCCTTGCGCGACCAGGCTTCTGCCCAAGCCTTCACCGCGGCGAGAACTTGGTCCTGCTCGGTGTCGGTGGCCGCGGGCGCAGCCTGGACCGCTGTCGCGGGCGTCGCAGGTGCGGTCCCCGCGGCTGCGGGTGATGCGGGCGCGGGAGTCGCAGGCACTGGACTCGCAGGTGCGGTCTTCGCGCTCGCCAGCTTTGCGGGTCCGGGCTTCCCTTCGGCCGCGGCCACCGTCACGGGCGTTTCGCTGCGCGGGCTGTTGCCCACCAGCTCGCGCACCAGCGCCAGCTTGTTCTGCGCGCCGGCGTTGGAGGAGTCGAGCTTCAGCGCCTTGTCGTACGCCTGGCTTGCCAGCTTGGCGTACACGTCGCCCAGATTCTCGTAGGCGGTTGCGTAGCTCGGATGCGTGCGGATCGACTTCTCGAGCGCGGCGCGCGCCTTGTCGTATTGCCCCTGCGAGGCGTAAATGACCGCGAGGTTGTTATACGGCTCCGGCAGCTCGGGATAGTCCTCGGTCAGCTTGCGGAATATTTCAATGGCTTCGCCGGTGTTGCCCTGCTCGGTGTAGATCAGTCCCTTGAGGAAACGCGCGTTAGGGTCCCTGGGCTTCGCTGCCAGCAGTTTGTCGACGCGCTCCATCGCCTGCTGGTGCTGACCCGAGCGCAGGAGCTTGCTTGCTTCCGCGAGCTCATCGGCGCGTGCCGCAGTGGATGCGAAGACAAACGCAGCAGCGAGCGCGGCGACACTGAGGCGTGGCATGTCCGAAATCAGCATTGTGTTATAGTTTTCAAGGCCCTACGGAACGTTGCTCATTCTAGACCAAGCACCGCGGCTCCACAACCGAGCTGGCAGGCGCTTGGGGCCCGGTTCCCGGATGCTCAGGATCTACAACACTCTCGCGCGCGACAAGCAGGACTTTGTGCCCATCCGCCCCGGCGAGGCACGCATGTACGTCTGTGGCATGACGGTGTACGACTACTGCCACTTGGGCCACGCGCGGGTCTTGGTGGTCTTCGACATCGTGCAGCGCTGGCTGCGGGCAAGCGGCTACCGCGTGACCTACGTGCGCAACATTACTGACATCGACGACAAGATCATCAAGCGCGCGGCCGAAGGGGGAGAGACGCCCACGGCGTTGAGCGAGCGTTTCATCCGCGCCATGGACGAGGACGCAGCCGCCTTGGGCGTGCAGAAGCCCGACCATGAGCCCCGCGCGACGCAGTACGTGCCGCAGATGCAGGACCTGATCTCGCGCCTCGAAGCGAAGGGACTTGCCTACCGCGCGCCGGGCGGCGACGTGAACTACTCGGTGCGCAAGTTTCCGGGCTACGGGCGGCTTTCGGGCAAGTCGCTCGACGAGTTGCGCGCCGGCGAGCGCATCGAGGTCGACCCCGGCAAGCAGGACCCGCTCGACTTCGTGCTGTGGAAGCGCGCCAAGCCCGGAGAGCCGAAATGGCCATCGCCCTGGGGCGACGGGCGCCCCGGCTGGCACATCGAGTGCTCCGCCATGAGTTGCCGACTCCTCGGCGAGCATTTCGACATCCACGGCGGCGGCCAGGACCTGCAGTTTCCGCATCACGAGAACGAGATCGCGCAGACGGTGGGCGCGACCGGCAAGCCATTCGTCAACTACTGGATGCACAACGGCTTTGTGCGCGTGGACGAAGAGAAGATGTCCAAGTCGCTGGGCAACTTCTTCCTCATCCGCGACATCCTCAAGCGCTACGACGCAGAGGTCGTGCGCTATTTCCTCTTGCGTACGCACTACCGCAGCCCGCTGAACTATTCCGACGCAAACCTCGACGACGCGAAGCAGGCGCTGACGCGGCTGTACACGGCCCTCAAGTCGGCGCGCTCCGGAGCGGTGGATTGGCACGAAGCGCATGCGCAGCGCTTCCAGGAGGCGATGGACGACGACTTCAATACGCCGGAGGCGGTGGCGGAGCTGCATCAGCTCGCCAATGATGCCTTCCGCGGCGACGCTGGCGGGGCGCAGCAATTGCGCGCTCTGGGCGGCGTTCTCGGCTTGCTGCAGCGGGATGCCGAGGCGTTCCTGCAATCGGCGCCGGGCGGCGACCTGTCCGACGTGCAGATCCGCGAACGCATCGAGGCGCGGCTCGCGGCAAGGAAAGCGAAGAACTATCCGGAGGCCGATCGCATCCGCAAGGAGCTGGAGGCAGCGGGCGTGGTCCTCGAGGACGGCCCGCAGGGCACCGCCTGGCGCAGGGCCTAGTGGAGGAGGGCGCCGTCGCGCCCGATGGCGAGCAGCTCGATCCGTGAGCTGCCATGCCGGTCGCCGCGACCGTAGGAGAGGAGATAGCCGCCCGCGTCGTAGGCCGTCATGGTTTCCAGGGCCTGCATGAGCGTGTCCCGCGTCAGCGCGGGGCCGGCGCGCCGCGCGGCCTCGGCAAACACCTTCGCGCCCAGGTAGGCTTCCAGCGCCGCCGCCGAGAAGGGCTTGCCGCCGGTTTCTTTGGCGTAGGCCGCGCGGTAATCCGCCACCAGCGGAAGGGAGATGCGCTCCAATGCCGGCACGACCTGCGAGAGCGCGACTCCGGCGCCTTCTCGGCCCAGCGCGTCGGCCAGCGGCCCCGCTTCGGCCACGGACAGCGCGACGATCTGGGCGCGGCTGCCCGAGCGCTTGAGGGAGCGCACGAGATCAACGGCCTCTCGCACCGGCGCGGCGACCACCACCACGTCGGCGCCCTCCGCGGTTGCGGAGGAATCCACTCGCAGCTTTTTCAACGCGCGGCCGAATGCGTCGCGCCATTCCGCAGGGTCGAGTCCACTGCCGGGCTCGAGCGCGAAGCGCTTCAGGCCGAGCTGCGCGTAGTGCTCGACGACGCGCTCGATCTCCTCGGCCTGGCTCGCGCGCACGGTGACGACGTACCGGTTGGATAGCCGCACCAGCTCCGTACCAGTGAGCGGCGCGAAGAAGGGCACGCGGCTCTGCTGCGCCGCTGCGAGCACTTCGCGTGTCACGCTCGCGCTCGGATAGGCGAGCAGCGCGAAGACCTGCAATTGCTCCGCCAGCCGTTGCGTGTTGGCAAGCGCGCGCGCCGGATCGCCGGCGTCATCCAGCGTCGCCAGCTCGATGCGGCGGCCGTGCACGCCGCCCGACTCATTGAGCGTCCTCAGGTAGGCGAGGGCGCCGTTGCGGATTTCCTCGCCCAGCGCCTGCGCCGGGCCCGATTGCGACGCCGACTGGCCGAGCACGATGGTGCGCGCAGAGACTCCTTGCGCGGCGCTTGACGGCGAAACGCCCGCGAGCGCGATGAGAAGCAGAGCGGCGACGTGCCTCATGCCACCGTCCCGCCTTGCTGCACGCTGAATGGTGCAGGAGGCTCCCCTGTACCGGCGCGGCGCGCCATTTCAGCGAACGCGGCCTCGAGCTCGCGTACACGCGCAGCGGTGTCGAACAGCGGCGCGCTCGCCCGGTTCCGCGCGACGCGCTCGCGTACCTGCGCGAGCATCGCCGGTGCACGTGCAAAGGCCGACGCTTTCGCGACGAAATCTCGCGCGTCTGCCGCCACGAGATCCGGGAGCCCGGCGGCCCGCAGAAGGCTTTCCGCGGTGCGCGAGGGGAAAGTGCTCCCCTTGACGCTTAAGAGCGGAACGCCTGCGGCGAGGGCGTCGCAAGCGGTGGTGGTCGCGTTGAACACCAGCGAGTCGAGCTGCAGGTCAGCCAGCCGAAAGCGCGCCAGGTACTCGTCGCGGGGCACACGCGGCACGAGGCGCAGGCGGCCGGGATCGACGCCGCGCGCGTTTGCTTCCCGGTGGACGTTCGCCGGCATGCGCTCGTGGCTTGAATAGAGCCAGAGCAGGCTGCCAGGGACCGCGCGCAGGATCTCCATCCAAAGTGCGAAGCTCGCCGGCTCCACCTTTTCGGCGCGGTGGAAGGCGCTGAACACGAACGCCTCCGCCGGCAGGCCGTACTGCCCTCGCTGCGGCGCCTGCGGCGGCGGCGCGCGGAAGTCATACAGGAAGAACGTCCCCGGCAGGCGCACCGGCGCTTCGCTCCAATGCGCCTCGTCCTGGGGCGGCAATACCACGGGGTCGGCAATCACGTAATCCACGCGCGAGGAACCAAGTGTGGCGGAGAAGCCAAGGTAGCTAGCTTGGACGGGCGCAGGCCTGTGCGCGGTGATGCCGAAGCGCGCACCCGCCGTGTAGCCGCCTGCATCCACCAATACGTCGATGCCGTCGCGCCGGATCTGCTCGGCGGCGGCGCGATCGCTTAGCAGGCGCAGGTCGCGGAAGCGGTGCGCGGCGCGCCGGATGGCGCCGCGCACCGCACTGCCGTCGTCCGCGCCGGTCGAGTAGACGTAGTACTCGAATCGTCGCCGGTCGCCCAGCTCGAGCAGCGGTAGCAGCAAGTAGGCGTTGAGGTGCTCGCGAATATCGGGCGACAGCAGCCCTACGCGGATCGAACGCCGATCGCCGCTTGCCTGGGCGGGCGGCAGCGGCGCGCAGCGCGCCTCGATGCGCGCGGCAATGCCTCGTGCGAGCGCGTGCCGCTGCGCCGAGGTAGTAGGCAGCAGCGCGCAGACGAACGCGAGCGCAGGCTCGCTCGCCGCGGCATTGCTGTTGATGACTCTGTCGAATTCTGCGAGCGTCTCGTCAAGGCCAGTCCAGTCGCACTCGCACAGGGCGAAATAGCGCGTCCACAGGAAGATCGCCTCTGGGAGGAGCTCGGCAGGCTCTTCCGCGCGGCCGGAGAGCTCTGTGCAGAAGCGCGCCACGGCGTTGGTGTCTGCTTGCCGTGCGGCCGCAAAAGCGGTGCGGCTGCCGGCGTAATCCTTGAGCGCGGCGAGCGCGAAGCCGCGCTTGAGCAGGGCAAGTACGTCGCCGGGCTCGCGCTCCAGGACCCGATCGAAGCTCGCCAGTGCGTCGCGGAAGCGGCGAGCAGAGAGGTAGGCTTCGCCAGCGACACGCTGCGCCGATAGGTCATCGGCGAAATCGCTCAACAAGCGCTCTGCCTCGCCCGCTGCTTGCGATGTGCGCTGCGCCTGGGCGAGCAGAAGCACCACGGCGCAGCGCGCCTCCTTCAGCGACGGGTCCAGCCGAGCAGCTTCTTCGTAGGACACCAGTGCAGCGGCGCGGTCGCCCGCGCGCTCCCGACAGACGCCATCGAGGTAGTGCAGACGCGCGTTCCGGGGCGCGCCGGCGAGCAGCGGGGCAAGCGCGGCCGCCGCTTCCTGCAAATTCCCGGCTTGAAGGTGCCGGGTAACGACTTCGGCGCTCAGTGCCTACTGCTTGAAGACCACGGCGCCGGATATTGCCTGCCCCGACGGAGCGACGATCCGGTAAGTGGCGCCCGCATGCGATGCGCCTGCGCCGAAGAACGCCCCGTTGAAGCTTGCAGAGCAGCCGCACGCACCACATGCGTACGCGGGGGGCGGCGTCGAGACGTCAAAATTGCCAGACGCGCTCCCTGTCATCCGCTGTCCGCTGATGTTCCCGCTCATGACGAGGTTGTGGCCCCAGCCGCCGGGGAAGGAGGTCGTGACGCCAAGTGACGCCGTGCCGCCACCCGCGAAATTTACGTTGAGGCTACCCGCTGCGAGCGTGCCGAGGCCGCCATTGCCATCCGATGTCGTCGGGTTGGTGGCGCCGACCACCGAGAAGTTCGCTACGCCCGTGGTGGGCATGGTGGGTGTCGGCAAGCCGACCACGTAGTGCAAGCCTTCGTTCGTGCCAAAAGTCGGCGCGCCGGCGGCAAACGCGACCTGGCCAGTCCAGCGTCCCCACGCGACGACTGCCGGGACATTGCCGCCTTCGGCGTGCGTGCCCAGCAGCGTCAACGTGCTGCCGGCTGAATCGGTCCACGATGTCATCTGCCCGGTGCTGTTGAACGTCGCGTTGGCCAAGCCACCGCTGTTATTGATCGCGCTCCCCGCCGTGGAGCCGCCGTAGGCGAAGCTCACGTGGTATCCGGGCCCCGATATCATCGGCGGCGGTGGCGGCGGCGCCGATGTCCCGGGGCTGCAGTTCGGCACCACGGAGCAGGCTTCGCCCGTCGCCGTAGTTTTCTCGCCTTCGGAATATGTCGCCGCCTTCGGCGGCGGCGGCGGGGGCGGCGCCTCGGGCGACTGGCTGGTCTGCTTGGGTGGTGCCTTGAGGTCCGGCGTCGCAATGCCCGACGTGCCCGCCGGCACTTCGATCTGGCCTGCCGGGTTGGTGAGCAGCCAGACGCCGCTGCTGCCTTTGATGAGGGTGGAGAGGTCGGGAAGCACCTCGATTAATCCGCCGGTGCCGCGTATGCCGACCGTGGCAGTCGGCGTGCGCACCTGGTAGGCCGATCGGTTGTAGTGCCCGATCGCCCCGGTGACGGTGCGCATCGCGCCGCGCACGAGGGCGAAGAAGCCGCGCTCCGAACCATCGGTCTTGCCGTCGTAGCGGTACTCGCGCACGCCGAACTCCGTGTTTGGCTGCAGCGAGACGTAGGCACCGTCCGTGAAGCGGATCTGTGCCCGACCATTGCCGGTTACAAGCGTGTCGCCGTCCTGCACCTCGCCGCCCTTGGTGGCGGCACGGACCTGACCGTTGGCGCCGCGCACGCTTGCCTCGCCGAACACGAAATCGATGCGGCCTGCGGTGCTGCCCAGCGCCGGGCCGGCAAAGGCAGCCGACACCATGGCGATAGCCGCCCCGCGGGCGCTCAGCTTGAATCGTGGTCTGGTCATGGTCATGTCCTCCCTTCGTGCTCGGCTAGAAGTCGCGGCGCAGCCCGACCTGGGCGACGGTCCGCTTATAGCTGAAGATCTCGATGCTGGATCGGTTCTCGGTGTAGGAGGCCTGCGGCCGCAGCGACCACTTGGGCGCGAAGGTGTAGTTGATGCCCAGCGTCGCGTCGAACTGTTTGTCATCGCGGCGGACCAGGAACAACGGGTCGTCGCCGTCGTATTTGCGTTGCTCGGCTGCCAGGGTGCCGAACAATATGACATGGTTCGCGAGTGTCGTCTGCGCGCCGGCGCGCGCGCCGATGGGCGTGTGACCCAAGTGGGGGACCGACTCGTCGTCCTGCCGTTCCGCGCCGCCATAGGCGCTGATGAAGACCACCGGCGAATGCTCGCCGCCGAAGGCGTGGGCGAGGCCCAGGCCCGCGATCGAGCGATGTGCATCGCGGATGCTCTGCGTTGGATCCGGGTAGCTGAGTGCCGCATGTTGGAGGAATAGCGAGACCTGGCTCGCCTCGCTCAGGTTGTGCTGCCACTGCAGCGTGCCGCCCAGGCTGTCGCGGTAACGACGGTCATCGACGTTGTAGGTCTGTCCCTGCAACACGGCCGTGACGGCATTGGCGTCTCTTGCCCAACGCAAGCCCAGCGCGCCGTCGTAGGAGGCCATGTCGAACAGCGTCACAGTACGGTTGTACTTGCCGTAGTAGGAGGCGCCGCCGACCAGCGACCACTGCGCCGACAGGTCGGTGCCGAACGCGAAGCCGGCGCTGAGCGAGCTGAAGCTGTCCTCCAACCGAAGCGCCCCGGGGGCCAGCTGGAAAAGGGCACCGCCGAAGAATGGCACCGCGACCTGGGATTGCGCGGTGGCCGCGTTCACGTTGGTGTCATAGCCCGCCGCGATCTCGACGTAGGCGTTGAAGCGTGTCGCACGCGAGGCCGCGATTGCAGAGAGGAAGCGGTCCACGCTCGCGCGCACTTCCGCGGGCACGTCGCCGGCGCGCACGGACTCGAACTCGCGCTGCGCGGTGTCGCGTTCCCCCATTACATAGTAGGCGCGCGCGATCTCGGCACGTGCCTGCAGGTTGCCGGGCTGCACTGCAAGGACGCGCTCAAGGGCGAAGACGGCGCGTTCGGGGTCGCCAGCGTCCAACGCGGAGATGCCAAGGAGGTAGTCGTACTCGGGATCGCCGGCGCGCTGCGGCTCAAGCGGCAGGAGGAGCTGGTAGGCGGCCTGGGCGTCGCCGCGGCCCAGCAGCGCCTTGGCGCGATCGGTGACCGCATCGGCAGCCGCGCCCAGGCTGAACAGCAAGATGCAGGACGCGACCACAGCGCTGGCGACCATCCGGTGCATTGCGGTGACCCCCGAAGAGAGCGGGGCAGTCTAGCAGGCGCCGCGGCCAGCGGGCTACATCACCCGCTAGCCCTCGAAGAATTCCCGCACTTTGTCCAGCCAGGACTTGCTGCGCGGGTTATGCCGCGCCACGTCTTTCTGGCTGATCGCTTCGAATTCGTGCAAAAGTTCCTTCTGCCGCGAGGTGAGGCTTACGGGCGTCTCCACCACGACGTGGCAAAAGAGATCTCCCGGCGTGTGGCTGCGCACGCCCTTGATGCCCTTGCCGCGCAGGCGGAAGGTCTTGCCGCTTTGCGTCTCGGCGGGAACCTTGATGCGCGCGGATCCTTCCAGCGTGGGGATCTCGATGTCGCCGCCAAGCGCCGCGGTGGCGATCGAGATCGGCATCTCGCAGTGCAGGTCGTCGTGGTCGCGCTGGAACACCGCGTGCGGCTTGATGTGCACCTGCACGTAGAGATCGCCCGGCGGCCCGCCGTTCACGCCCGGCTCGCCTTCGCCGGAGAGGCGCACGCGGTCGCCTTCGTCCACGCCCGCGGGAATTTTCACCGACAGCGTCTTCTGGTGCTTGACGCGGCCGCTGCCGCCGCACGTGGCGCAGGGGTGCGGCATGATCTTGCCCGCGCCGTGGCAGCGCGGGCAGGTCTGCGCAATCGAGAACGGACCCTGCGAGACACGCACCTGGCCGGCGCCGCGGCAGGTCGGGCAGGTCTGCGGCTGGGTGCCTGCCTTCGCGCCGCTGCCGTGGCAGGTTTCGCACGGCGCCATGGTCGGGATGCGGATGCGCGTCTCGAAGCCGTGCGCCGCCTGCTCGAGCGCGATCTCCAGGTTGTAGCGCAGGTCGGCGCCGCGGAACACGTTGGAGCGCCCGCCGCGCCCGCCGCCGAAGATGTCGCCGAAGATGTCGTTGAAGATGTCGCCAAAGCCGCCGAAGCCGCCCGCTGCGCCGGCACCTGCCATGCCCGCCTGCTGGTCGACGCCGGCGTGACCGTACTGGTCGTAGGCGCCGCGCTTTTGCGCGTCCGAGAGCACTTCGTAGGCTTCCTTCGCCTCCTTGAAGTGTTCCTCCGCCTTGGGGTTGTCCGGATTGCGGTCTGGATGCCACTTCATGGCGAGCTTGCGGTACGCCTTCTTGATGTCCTCCTCGGAGGCATCACGATTGACGCCGAGCACTTCGTAAAAGTCGCGTTTGGCCATTTAGCTCCTGACGCAAAACGGCCGGATCGAGCGGCGGCCTTGGGACGTCCGCTCCAATCCGGCCTTGCGGGACCGGCGCGCCGTCAGCGCCCCGCGCCGCCCTTCTTGTCCTTCACTTCCGTGAACTCGGCGTCGACCACGTTTGCGTCGTCCTTCTTCGCCTCCGCGCCGCCGCCTTGCGCTTCGCCCGCAGGTGCGCCACCGCCTTGCGCCGTCTTCTGGCTTTCGGCGTAGACCTTTTCGCCCAGCTTCTGCGCCGCCTTGGCCAACGCCTCGGCCTTCGCCTCGATGTCGGCTTTCGCTTCCGACTTGAGCACCGCTTCCGCATCCTTCAGCGCGGCCTCGATCTTCTCCTTCTCGCCGGCTTCCAGCTTGTCGCCATGCTCGCTCAGCGACTTCTTGACCGTATGCACCAGCGCCTCGCAGGCGTTGCGCGCGTTCACCAGCTCGAGCGCCTTGCGGTCCTCCTCAGCGTGCGCCTCGGCGTCCTTTACCATGCGCTGGATCTCCGCCTCGTTGAGGCCCGAGCTCGCCTGGATCTTGATCTTGCTCTCCTTGCCGGTGGCCTTGTCCTTGGCCGTCACGTGCAGGATGCCGTTGGCGTCGATGTCGAAGGTGACCTCGATCTGCGGCATGCCGCGCGGCGCCGGTGGGATGCCG
>Ga0326731_1000498_pt1 | contig 10188 bp, 9 predicted proteins | sample MHFSIPfraction_FD_207645 | JGI IMG/M metagenome (GOLD analysis project Ga0326731, IMG submission 207645) | Lab enriched peat soil microbial communities from Michigan Hollow, Ithaca, NY, United States - MHF9FY SIP fraction | ecosystem: Environmental > Terrestrial > Soil > Wetlands > Peat | place...
TCCCCCGTCCGCCCGGTCGTCGCGCGCGAGGCCGAGCACCCGGTGCGCGCCTGGCTCTCCGGCATCGACGGCAGCGGCTCGCGCGCGGCGTGGATCCTCTTCGAGGGCGGGCTCGGCGGCGGGCTCCGGCTCTGCTCGCTGATCCTCAACGACGAGGCCGGTATCATGGACGCGGCGGGCGGGCCCATCGCCCGCAAGCGGCTCGAGGCCGAGCTGCGCGGGCTCCGGGAGAGCCAGAAGCTGCCGTGGGTGGAGGTCGACGGCGGGCGTGCCTGCGCGCTCGTCGCCCAGGCCCTGGCGCTGCACGAGCGGCTGGGCACGGTGCCACCGCCCGAGTTCGCGCGGTGGCGGAAGAGCTTTTCTGGCGGTTCTAGCGCGTCTAGCAGGTCGGCCGTTTCAAGCCTTTTAGACTCTTCAGCTGCGGGGGCCCGGAAATGGCCCCCGCACTCCCCCGGTGGCGGACAACCGTCTACTTCCTCGGTGGATCTCGCTTTGCTCGAGAAGTCGGCCTCGCTGCTCGAGATGCCAGAGCTGGGTGGGTGGTTCGTCGATCCGGCGCGCGTGGCGACCGAGGCGCTCGCGCTCCTGCAGACGCGGGAGAGCCGGCTGGTGGTGTCGGACCAGATCAAGGCAGAGCGAGAGGCGGCCATCCTCGACGGGGTGATCGAGGCGCACTTCCCGACCGCGGCTCGCCTGCGCTGGGCGGGCCGGCTGCGCGAGATGGCCGACATCTTCGGCCTGACCGGGCGTGACGAGGCGGCCACGCTCGCGCGGCAGGTCGCGGTCGCGCTCGCCGACGCCGATCGCCCGGCCACCGCCATCCCGTTCGTGCGGGCGCTGGCCGCGCGCGGGCTCGAGATGGCCGCGGAGGTCGCGCTCGGCCGCGCCCGCCTCGACGACGTCAGCCGCGCCCCGGCGCGCCGCGCGCGCTCGTGATCCCCGGGCTGCGGGTCGGCCACGTGACGGACGCGGCGCGGCTCACCGGCTGCACCGTGATCCTGAGCGACGTGCCCGCGGTCGGCGGCGTGGAGATCCGCGGCTGGGCGGCCGGCGTGCACGGGCTCGAGTTCCTCGACCCGCGCCACCTCGTGCCCACGCTCGACGGCGTGGTCCTGGCCGGCGGGAGCGCCTTCGGCCTCGAGGCGATCTGGGGGGTGATGCAGTATCTCGAGGAGCGCGGCGTGGGCTTCCACACGAGCCAGACGGTGGTGCCGCACGTGGCCGGCGCCATCCTCTACGACCTGGGCGTGGGCGATCCCCGGGCGCGCCCCGATCGCGCGATGGGCTATCGCGCCGCCGCGGCCGCGCGGCCCGGGACAGTGGAGGAGGGCAACGTGGGCGCGGGCACCGGCGCCACCGTGGGCAAGCTGGGCGGCGTGGCGCGCGCCACGAAGGGCGGCCTCGGCTGCGCGGTGGCGGAGCTGGACGGCGTGCACCTGGGCGCGATCATGGCGGTGAACGCGGTCGGCGACGTGCGCGATCCCGAGACCGGGCGGCTCATCGCGGGCGCGCGCGACGCGGCCGACGGCCGGCGGCTGATCGACACCGCGGCGGCCCTGGCCGCCGGCGCGCCCGTTCCCGCGTTCCGGCCGGTCAACACCACCATCGGCCTCGTGGCCACCACCGCCGCGCTCGACAAGGCGGAAGCCGCGCGGGTCGCCCGCCTGGCCATGGAGGGCTTCGCCCGCGCGCTGTCGCCGCCGCACCTCGCCACCGACGGCGACGCGCTCTTCTGCCTCTCGGTGGGCACCGCGCCGGCTCCGGTGGAGACCCTGGGCCGGGCGCTCGCCGACCTGGTGGCCCGCGCGATCGTGCGGGGCGTGCGCGCCGCGACGGCGGCGGCGGGGCTGCCCGCGGCGCGGGATCTGTAGCGCTACTTCCCGAAGGTGAAGACCGAGCCGACCGAGCTCGGGACCATCTCCTGCGGCAGCCGGTGCATCATGGTGGCCATCGCCTCGAGCCCGGTGCAGTGCTGCGGCACGACCCAGTCCACCTCGAGGTCGCGGAAGGCGTCCACCACCCGGGTCACACGCTCCTCTTTGAGCCCGCTCAGATGGAAGCCGCCGATGACCGCGTGCACCTTGGGCACCCCGGTGATGCGGGCGGCGTGCCGGCAGATGCCCACGATGCCGCGATGCGAGCACGAGGTCACCACCACCAGGCCGCGGCCCTTGAGGTTGGCGATCAGGGTCTGCTCGCCCATGAACGAGTCGGGCACGATCGCGCCGTCGCGCTCCACTCGAAGGTTGTCGGGGATGGGCTCGAAGGGCTCCTGCTCGTGCATCTCGCCGCTCAACAGCACCCCGTCGGCGATCAGGAGCGGGGCGCGCACCGACTCGACCGCGATGTCGTAGCGCTCGATCTCGTCGCGGTGCAGGCGGCCCATGCAGACCCGGTCGGTGCCGCGCTGGTTGAAGCGGGTGAGGAAGTGGTCCTCGCCCGCGTAGAAGGTGAGGCGCTTCTTCATGGCGCGGCGGTAGGTGCGGAGCAGGCCCGCGAGCCCGCCCCAGTGATCCCAGTGGCCGTGGCTCAGGGCGAGGGCGTCGATGGTCCCCGGATCGAGGCCGAGCACCCGGAAGTTGTGGGTGATGGCGGCCTCGGACGGCCCGAAGTCGAAGGCGATGCGCACCGTCTCGCCGCCGCGCACGACCTCCACGTAGTGGGCGAGGCCGTGCTCGGCGCGGAGGTCCGGCATCTGGCGGGCCACGAACGCGCTGAAGCGGCGGGCGACCTTCTCGTCCTGACGGAGGACGTCGATGTAGTTGTCCACCACGGTGGTGACCGAGACGCGATCCACCTCGCGGAGCGACAGCATCAGGCGCCGGCTTCCTCGTGCCAGAGCCCGAGGGCGCGCAGCGCGGGCTCGTCGTTCAAGTGGAAGAGGCAGGCCGGGGCGGCGCCCGATCGATTGCGATGCTCGACCCAGTGCCACGGCGGCACCACGAGCACGTCGCCCTGCTCCCACGCGATCGCCCGGTCGCCGATCCGGCTCTCGCCCTGCCCCTCGACCACGTAGATCACCTCGCTCCCGGTGCGGCGCTCGGCGGGCACGTCCTCGCCCGGCCGTAGCCAGCGCGCCTCGGAGCCCATCGTCCGGAGCGGATACTCGCCGGTGCGTGGGTTCACGTGCCGCAGCACCACCGGGGTGCGCCGGGGGGCGGTGGCCGCGAGCGCGGCGAGGGCCGCGCGCACCGCCCGCCACGGCCAGCGCACCTGCGGGTAGCCGGTCTCCTCGTAGCGCGACCGCCGCGGCACCAGGCCCGCCGCGGTGAACTCGTCCTGGGAGGAGTCGACGTCGCTCCCCGGGGTCGAGGCGGGCTTCATCGCCGAGGCCCAGTTCGCCTCCACGCTGCGCACGAGCGGGATGTCGAGGCCGTCGAGCCAGACGACCGGGTCGCGCCCCTCGTGGCCGTGGTCGTGCCAGCGCATCGGCGGGGTGATGATCAGGTCGCCCCGCTCCATCACGCACTTCACCCCGTCCACCGTGGTGTAGGCGCCCTCGCCCTCCACGATCAGCCGCAGCGCGGCCGCGGTGTGATGGTGGCTCGGGGCCGCCTCGCCGGGGAGAATGATCTGGAAGCCCGCGTAGAGGGTGGCGGTGGCGGAGGCGTTGCCGGGTAGGCCGGGGTTGCACAGCATCAGCACCCGGCGCTCGGCCTGCTCGATGGGCACGAGCCGCGCCGCCTGGAGCAGCGGCTCGCGCAGCTCGCGCCACCGCCAGTGGTGCGGAAGGACGCGGGTCGTCCGCTCGTGCGGCAGCAGCGAGTGGAGCACCGTCCAGAGCGGCGCCACCGCGAGCGCGTCGAGGCGCGCGGAGTAGGCGGCGGGCAGCTGCGCGTCGCGGGTCGAGAGGCCGGGGTTCACGGCCGCGGCCTCAGCTCGTCGCGCACGTCGGCCAGGCGCTCTGCGGCCGCCCGCACGTCGGCCAGCCGGTCCGGGCGATGGACGAAGCGCGGGTCGGTGGTGTAGCCCGCCCAGCTCGCCATGTAGCCCGGCTCGGAGAGACCGAGCGCGTAGTCGGAGATCTGCGCCGGGTTCGCGAAGTCGGCCATGATCCCGACCTCGTTGTGGATCGGCGGCCGATGCCCGTCCATGAACGCGGCGAGCGCGGACGGCTGCGGGCCGTGCGGCAGCCCGACCGGGTGCACCGTCACCATGCCCTCCCGGATCACCCCGCCCCGGCTGAAGAAGTCGCCCCAGTGGTAGCCGATGGTCTCGCAGTAGTCGAGGTTCCGGTGGAAGAAGGGCAGCCACATGCCTTCCTTCTCGACCGACCGCACCGTGAACACGCAGAGGTAGCACCCGGGGAGCCGGAAGACGGTGTGGCCGGAGGGCGGCACGTGCGAGCGGTCCGCGGTCAGCGGGCGCACGTCCTCGACCGCGAAACGGTACGGCAGGTACTCCCCGCGCCAGCCCACCACGTCGAAGGGATGGGTCGGGTGCACGCGCCGGGTGTAGACCGCGCCGACCTTCGACACGATCTCGAAGCGGCCGGCCTCGTTCCGGGTGTCGAGCGTGCGCGGGAAGCGGTAGTCGCTCCGGCCGTGGGTGATGAACTGCCCGGTGGTGGCCGCCTCCGACTTCTCGGGGTCGCCCGCGAAGCTCTCGTAGACCCAGTAGTACTGCGGCCCCGGCGCGGTCTCGAAGCGGTGGGGGATGCCCTTGGGCACCACCAGGAAGTCGCCGCGGCCGTAGGCGATGGGGCCGAAGAGCGTCTCGAGGACGCCGCCGCCCTCGTGGACGAAGAACACCAGGGTGGCCGAGTGGTGCTCGAAGAAGTAGTCCATCGGCGCAGCGGGCGCGGTCACGCTCATGGTCACGGTGGCGTTGGCCACCAGGCGCGCCATGCCACCGTACACGTCACGCGCCTCGGTGAACCGCGCGATACCGAGCGCATGATGGACGCCCCCCAGGGCGCGCAGCGGCGATTCCCAGAGCGGCGCGAACCCGTCCAGCACCCGGGTCTCGCCGGGCAGCCAGTTGTTCGGCGGGTACAGGTGGTAGGTGTGGGTGACCTTGCCCGCGAAGCCGCCCCGGCCGTGCTCCTGCTCGCACACGTGCTGGAGCAGCGGGCCCGCGTGGGGGGCGCGCGGCACGATGCCGACCTCCGGGATGCCGCTGAAGTACTCGAACTTGTCCATGCTCGGGGCGGCCAGCCGCATTCTATCGCGGGACGGGGGCGTCGAGAAAGGGCTCCAGGACCGCCAGCAGCTCGGCCGGCTTCTCGATGGGCGGGCAGTGGGCGCACTCCAGGATCTCGACCAGAGTGGCGCCGCGGATCCCGGCCGCGAGCTCCCGGGCCAGCGCGGGCGGGGTGGTGACGTCGAGGGTGCCGACCACGACCAGCGTCGGGTTGGCGATGGCCGCGAGCGCGGACCGGAGATCCAGGTCGGCCAGCGCGCGGCAGGCGGTTGCGAAGGCCCCGGGTCGGGCGCGGCGCAGGATCGCGGCCTGCCGCTCGATAACGTCCGGGCGCGCCGCGATGAACGCGTCGGTGAACATGCGACGGACCGCGGTGTCCACCACCGCGTCCATGCCGGTCCCCAGCGCGCGTTCGGCCATCCCGCGCAGCGGCGCCTTGGCCGGGTCCGGGAACGCGGCCGCGGTGTCCACGAGGGCGAGCCGGCGGATGCGGGCGCCGTGACGGGCGGCCAGCGCGGTCGCCACGAAGCCGCCGAAGGACACGCCGACCACGTCCGCGCCCGGCGCGAGCGGCAGCGCGGCGAAGAGATCGGCCACGCGGTCGGCGTAGTCCTCGATGCGCGGACCGGCCGGCGTCGAGGCGCCGAACCCGGGCAGGTTGAGGGCGGTGACCCGCCGCGACCGCGCCAGGCGCGGCACGATCGGGTCGAAGATCGAACGGTCGGTGAGCAGCGAGTGCAGCAGCAGCAGGTCGGGACCGCGGCCCGTCTGGACCAGGTCGAAGTCGGAGCGGGCCGCGGTCACCGGGGGCGCGGGCCTAGCAGTGCCCGCAGGGCGGGAACTCCCTCGAGTAGACCGGCTGCTCGAGGAACTTCTGGGGGTCGTAGGTCCAGAACTGGCTCACCGCCGGATAGGTGTGGATCACCGTGTTCTGGAGTGCGCCCCCGACCTTCTCGACCTTCCGGATGTAGATGTTCTGGGTCGGGTTGCCGTAGGCGTCGATCTTGATCGGCCCGCGCGGCGCGTCCTTGATCTCGACCCGGCGCAGCGCGGCCATCAGGGCGGCCCGGTCCTCCACCCGGCCGCCCACCGCCTTCACCGCTTCCTCGATCACCCGCGCGCCGGTGTAGCAGTTCTCCGAGTAGAAGGACGGCGGGCGGGAGTAGGCCTTCTCGAAGGCGGCGCGGAAGGCCCGGTTGGCCGGGGTGTCGAGCGACGCCGAGTAGTGATGGGCGCTGATCACCCCGATCGACTCGTCGCCGAGCTGGGAGAGGACGTGCTCGTCGGTGTAGGTCCCGCCCGCGATCAGCGGGATCCGGCCCTTGAGACCGCTGTCTCCGTACTGCTTGGAGAAGAGCACGCTCCAGCGCCCGAGGGCCACCACGAAGACCGCGTCGGCGTCGCGCTTCACCTGGGCCAGATACGGCGCGTAGTCCTGGATGTTCAGCGGCACCCAGATCTTCTGGATGATCTGCCCGCCGTTGTCCTCGAAGGCCTTGTGGAAGCCGCCGACCGTCTCCCACCCGAACGCGTAGTCGAGGCCGATCGTCACGACCTTCTTGTACTTGAGCGTCTTGGCCGCGTACTCCCCGAACGGGTGCATGTTCCCGCCCGCCGAGAAGCCGGTGCGGATCAGCCACTTGGGCCGCTTGCGCTGGGTCAGGTCGTCGGCCGAGTTGATCGGGTAGATGGTGGGGATGCCGGCCGCCTCGATCGGCGGCACCAGCGCGTAGGCCACGTTGGAGAGGATGACCCCGGCGAGCAGGTTGACCCGGTCGCTGTCGATGAGCTTCCGCAGCTTGCTCACCGCGGTGGCGGGCTGGCCCTCGGTGTCCTCCAGGATGACCTCGAGCTTGCGGCCGGCGATCTGCATGCCGTGCTCCTGCCAGTACAGCTCGCAGCCGCTGTACATGTCCTTGCCGGCCTGGGCGATGGCGCCGGAGAGCGGAGAGAGGAACCCGATCTTGATCGGCGCCTGGGCCGTGGCGGGAGCGGGCCACGCGCCCAGGATCAGCGAGATGGCCCCCATCAGGAACGCCCCCTTCAGGATTGCAGCACCGCGCATGGGTGGACTCCTTTCCGGGCCTGGGCCCGGGACAGTCTACCCCTTCGACCCCCAAGTGGGATATATGAGCGGGATGCGCGTCGAGTTCCTGCTGACCGCGGTGGTGGGGCTGGGTGCGCTCTCCATCGACATGTTCCTGCCGTCGCTGCCCGCGATCGCGGACGCCTTCGCGGCGCCCCCCGCCACGGCGCAGCTCACGGTGACCCTCTTCCTCTTGGCCTTCGCGGTCTCCCAGCTCGTCTACGGCCCGCTCTCCGACCACTACGGCCGCCGCGGGGTGCTGCTCGCGGGCCTCGCCCTCTACGCGGTGGCCGGCCTCGCCTGCGCCATGGCGCCCGGCGTGGGCGTGCTCATCGGGGCGCGGGTGCTGCAGGCCCTGGGCGGCGGCACCGGGCCGGTGGTGGCGCGCGCGGTGGTCCGCGACCTCTACGACCGCGAGCGCGCCGCGCGGGTCTTCTCCTACATGAGCATGGCCCAGTCGCTCAACCCGATGCTGGCGCCCATCGTGGGCGGCTACGTGCACGAGGCCTTCGGCTGGCGCGCGATCTTCTGGGTGCTGGCCACCCTGGGCGCGCTGTTCGTCGTGCTGATGGCGGTGGGCGTGCGCGAGACCAACGTGCGGCGCGATCCCGCCGCGCTCCACCTGGGGCAGATGGGCCGCAATCTCGCGGTCCTGCTCACCGACCGGAGCTATCTCGGCTACGTGCTGGTGAACGCCCTGATGTTCGGCGGGCAGTTCGCCTTCATCTCCGGCTCGTCCTTCGTGCTGATCGGCGTGCTGGGCGTCTCGCCGAGCGTCTTCGGCCTCTGCTTCGGCGCGGTGGCCTTCGGGATCATGACCGGCACGTTCCTCTCCGGCCGCTTCGGCGGGCGGATCGGGCTCGACCGGACCATCCTCATCGGGACGATCCTGGGGGCGGCCGCGGGGCTCGGGCTGGCCGCGCTCGCGTGGAGCGGCGTGCTGACGGTGGCCGCGGTGATCGCGCCGATGTACGTGTTCGCGGTGGGGCTCGGGCTCACCCTGCCCAACGGCATGGCGGGAGCGGTCGGCCCCTTCCCGCATATGGCCGGGCTCGCCGCCGCGGTGGCGGGCTTCCTCCAGCTGACCGGCTCCGCGCTCTACAGCATGGGGGTCGGGCACTTCTTCGACGGCACCGCGCGGCCGATGGCCACCGCGATCGCGCTGGCGGGCGTCGCCGCGCTCGCGTGCTTCCAAGGGCTCCGGTCGAGGCGGGCGCCGGACGTGCTAGCATGAGCGGCATGGCCGCACGCCGCGCCAAGATCATCCGCTTCCCGACCCGCCCCGCGTCCCCCAGTGGCCGGCCCGCCTCGAACGCGGCCGCCGGCAGCATGGCCGCGGGTAGCCTGGTCGAAGCGCGCCGCTGCCGCGATCAGGCGGAGGCGCTGGTGGTGCGCGGGCTCCTCGAGAGCGAGGGCATCCGCGTGGTGCTCCAGAGCCGGCTCGCCCAGTCCGTGTACCCCTTCAGCGTGGGCGACCAGGCCGAGGTGCTGCTGCTGGTGGCCGCCGCCGACCTGCCGCGCGCGCGGGTGGTGCTGGCGCGGCGGGCGTAGCGTCACGCACCCCCTCACCCTCGCGCACCCCTCACCTTGCCCTCTCCCCTGAGGGGAGAGGAGATCGGGTGGGGACTACCGGTAGAACTTGTCGGGGTCGGGGTCCTGCTTGCTGTTGAAGGCGCGGCCCATCTCCCTGGCCTCTTCGGTGTGGTAGTAGTTCGCAACCAGGTGGTCGATGGTAAGCCGGGACATACCGGTGACCCCGTTGTGCCGCGCGTGGAAGGCGGCCTTGAGCGCGGCCAGGGCTTGGGGCCCGCGCTTCTTCAGCTCCTCGCACAGCGCCTCGGTGCGCGCGCGGAGCTCGGCGTGGGGCGCCACCTCGTTGGCGAGGCCCATCGCCTGCGCTTCCTTCGCAGTGTACTTGCGGTTGAGGTACCAGATCTCCTTGGCCCGCTTGCGCCCCACCGAATCCTCGAGATACCAGGTCCCGAACCCCGCGTCGTAGGAGCCCATGGCCGGGCCCACCTGCCGGAACGTGGCCTGCTCGCTCGCCACCGTCAGGTCGCACATGTTGGCGAGCACGTTGCCGCCGCCCACCGCGAAGCCGTTGACCATCGCGATGACCGGCACCGGCATCATGTCGATCAGGGTGTAGAGGTCGACCACCGGCGGCACGTTGTGGTAGTGGAGCTGGCCGTCGTTGGGCTCCTTCTCGCCCCCGATGCAGAAGAAGCGGTCACCCGCCCCGGTGATCACCACCACCCGCACTCCCGCGTCGTTGCGCGCCTCGTTCAGCGCCTGGATCATCTCGAGGACGGTCTGGCGCCGGAAGGTGTTGCCCTTGTCGGGCCGGTTGATGGTGAGCCACGCGATCTGGTTCTTCACCTCGAAGAGGATGTCCGTGTAGGCCATGGGGCGACTCCTTCGTCGACGGGTTAGCGGTCGTGGATGCGGAACAGGCGGCGGGCGTTCTCGGTGATCATCGGGCCGAGCGTCTCGAGCGTCACCCCGCGCAGGGCGGCCACGTGGGCCGCGGTGAGGGCGACCCACGCGGGCTCGTTGCGCTGGCCGCGGTGAGGGTGCGGGGGCAGGAACGGGCAGTCGGTCTCCAGCACGAGGCGGTCGTCGGGCACGAAGCGGGCGACCTCGGGCAGGGCGCGCGCGTTCTTGTACGTCACCGGACCGGCCAGGGAGATGTGGAGCCCCAGGTCGAGGCAGCGCTTGGCCACCTCCACGTCGGCCGAGAAGCAGTGCATGACCCCGCCGACCAGGCCGACGCGCTCCTCGGCCAGGATCGCGAGCACCTCCGGGTGCGCATCGCGGCAGTGGATCACCACCGGCCGGCCGAGCCGCCGCGCCATGTCGAGCTGGCGGCGGAACACCGCGGCCTGGACCTCGGGCGGCGAGAGATTGCGGAAGAAGTCGAGCCCCATCTCGCCGAGTGCCACCACCTTCGCGGAGGCGAG
>Ga0326731_1000499_pt1 | contig 10183 bp, 6 predicted proteins | sample MHFSIPfraction_FD_207645 | JGI IMG/M metagenome (GOLD analysis project Ga0326731, IMG submission 207645) | Lab enriched peat soil microbial communities from Michigan Hollow, Ithaca, NY, United States - MHF9FY SIP fraction | ecosystem: Environmental > Terrestrial > Soil > Wetlands > Peat | place...
GATGATGATCGCCGCATCGTGCATCGTGCACGATTCGACCGCATCACAGAGTACGACGCTGTACGTCTACGCCGCGTTCGCGAATCCCAACGTCACCGTGCGTGTGAACGGCCAGGCGCTCGGCCAACTCACGCGCCAGTACACCGGCGGCAACGACTGCGCGTCGATGGCGGCCGTCGTCACGGCGGGCACGATGCTGCGCACCACGCTGCAGCTTGGCCAGACGTACGAGATTCAGTGGGACTACGGCGACGGCCGCTCGGATAGGGACGATCTCGCCGCGACGACGGACGTCGTCGAGACGCCCTGTCCGTTCGAGGCGATCGGCGCGCCCGCTGTTCCACCAAGTCGCTGACCGGCTACGGCGCTTTTGGAATCTGCCGCCCGGCGGCGGCGCGCTCGACCAACCGACGCAGCTCCTTGATCGGCTCCGCGCTGTCGTCGACCTGCAGCCGGAGCACGGTGTCGTTGTGCAGCCAGGTGCCGCCGTTCTTCTTCACGATCACGAGGGCAGCGGACTGCATGCCGCGCTTGTCGCCGCCGGCCGACTGGCCGCCTTCGAGTGCAGCGACGAGACGGTAGGCGATGTGTCCTGGCGTTCGCTCGAACCATGCGACCATGCTGTCGACGACCGCGGGTCCGGCGAGGATGTTGCCTTGCGCCGTGCACCGTGCCGGAGCGTTGCACGACTTGTTGCCGGCCCACTCGGTCGCCTTCGGTCCCGTGTACGCGTAGACGTTGCCTTGCGCGTCGATCACGGCGAACTGACGCCCCTCCTTTGACCAGTCCTGCGGACGCGGATCGGGATCGCTCTCCCAGATCGACTTCACCACCTGCTCGGGCGTGAGCCCCTGCTCGAGAAGCTTGAGCGCGCGCGGGCCGTAGCCGACGTCGACGATCGCCTGGGTCGCCGCGGCGCCTACACCGGCCTCGGCCCAGAGCACGCCGTTGCCGACCGAAAAGACGCGGGATTGTACCGCGGCACCGATCTCGCCAGTGGCGGGGTCGTAGGCGAGAATCGAGAAGGTCCCCGTGGGCCATAGGCCCTCGGCAGTGTCGGGGCTGGCCGCCTGGCGCGGTGCCTGGGCGAGCAACGAGCTTGCGGATATCGCAAGAGCGAGGACGACTCGAGCGGTCACGGGCACGCGTTCTCCTGGTCTTGAACGGTGAAACTATGGATCTCCTGATCGTGCGTCACGGCATCGCGGAGGACAAGGAGGTGTTCGCGAACACCGGAAAGACCGACGACGAGCGCCCGCTGACCGACAAGGGACGGAAGAAGATGAAGCGCGCGGCCCGCGGGCTGTGCACGATCGCGCCCGAGATCGGGCTCCTCGTGACGAGCCCTCTCGCGCGGGCACGCGAGACGGCGGCCATCGTCGCCGCGGCGTACGACATCGACGACGTCGCCGTCGAAGACGTGCTTCGGCCGGAATCGTCGTTCGATGCCTTCGTCGACTGGCTCAGGCCACGTTCTGGCCGCTCGCCGGTGTGCATCGTCGGACACGAGCCGCACCTGAGCGGCCTCGCGACCTGGCTGCTGTCCGGCGGCAATGAGTCGCGTCTCGAGCTCGGAAAGGGCGGCGCGTGTCTGTTGTCGTTCGACGGCACGGCCAAGCGTGGCGGCGCGACGCTGTGCTGGCTCCTCACGTCGAAGCAGCTCGAGGCGATCGGGGACACCTGACAAGCGGCCGTTGGGTAGACTCATGGATGAACGACCGGCTCGCCTGGCGGACGAAAGTTGACGTCGAGTGCTTGAAGCCGCATCAGGTGATGCGTGAGGCGCGCCGAGAAATCCGCGAAGTCCCGGTGTTCCGGCGCCGTCCATAGCACTTCCGCGAGGGCTGCCTCGCGTGGAAACGCCATGTACTCGACGCTCTTCGGCCCCTCGATGTACTCCGTCCACACCTGGCCCTGTGCGCCGAGGATGTGCCTGGCGAACTGCGGCTCGAGCTCCGCCGGCACCGGGTTGAAGGCGTAAACGCTGTCGAGCGGAAGAAAGCCGCCGATCGCGAGCGGCTCGAGGTTCGTGTTTCGAGATTGATAGTGGTCGAAGTAGGTATAGTTGCCGGGCGTCATGATCACGTCGTGATCGGCGCGAGCCGCGGCGAGTCCACCCTGCGTGCCCCGCCACGACATGACCACCGCGTTCGGCGCGAGCCCGCCCTCGAGAATCTCGTCCCACCCGACGAGTCGGCGGCCGTGCGCGCTGAGAAACTTGTCCATCTGCGTCGTGAACCAGCTTTGCAGCTCGTTCTCGTCCTTGAGCCCGAGCTCCTTGATGCGTGTCTGAGCGCGCGGGCTCGCTTTCCACTCGGGCTTGATCGCTTCGTCGCCGCCGATGTGGATGAACTCGCCCGGAAAGAGCGCCATCACCTCAGTGAGCACGTCCTGCATGAACGCGATCGTCGTGTCGCTCGGATTCAGAATGTGCGGCGTGACGCCCCACTGATCCCACACGCGCACGGTGTCACCGAAGTTGCCGAGGCTCGGGTACGCCGCGATCGCGGCCTGTGAGTGGCCCGGCATCTCGATCTCCGGCACCACGCGGACGAATCGCGCGCGCGCGTAGGCGACGATCTCGCGGACGTCGTCCTGCGTGTAGAAGCCGCCGTGCGACTTCTTGTCGTAGACGTTGCGCGTCGTGTCGCGCCCTGGTGAATGGCCAACGAGCGTCTGCGAGCGCCACGCGCCGACGTCGGTGAGTCGCGGGTACTTCTTGATCTCGATCCGCCACCCCTGGTCGTCGGTCAGATGCCAGTGGAGCGTGTTCATCTTGTGCAGCGCGAGCAGATCGATGTACTTCTTGACGAACTCCTTCGGCATGAAGTGGCGCGAGACGTCGAGGTGCATGCCGCGCCACGAGAACGTCGGTCGGTCGACGATCGTCACGGCGGGGATGGTCCACGCGACGCCGGCGATGGGCGCGTCGCGAAAGACCGCCGGCGGGAGCAGCTGGCGGAGCGACTGCACGGCGTAGAACGCGCCGGCCGCGGCGGATGACGTGATCGTCACGACTCCGGGTTTCACGACCAGGCGATAGCCCTCGAGCCCGAGCGACGTATCGCGCGCGGGCGCGCGCCGGAACACGATCCGGTTCGCATCGCCGGCTTCTCCGAAACGGACGGACAGGTCGAACCCCGTCGCCGGTGCGAGGTCGCGCGCGAGGCGCCGCGCGGCAAGGGAGTCGCCGCGCGTGGCGACGATCGTCGTCCGAGCGGTCAGGCGGAACGTCCCCCTGCCGGGTGTGACGCTCGTCGGTCGCGGGATGATCGCGAGCTCGGACTGCGCGGCCAGACGGCCGGCAACAGGGGCGGCGAGCAGCAAAGCTAGGGTCAGCGGGACGCGTGTCATCCCCGAGAACATAGGGCGGGCGGGCCCGGCGGAAAACGCCCGGCGCAGCCGGCACGCCAGGCTCCGCACTTTCCCCTTGACATCCAAGATGAACACGCCCATTCTGTGGGCGTCATCTTGGAATCCAAGTGGAGAGCACCCGCCACCCCGATCATGGCCGACACATCGACCGACGTCATTCAAGGCACGCTCGACATGCTCATCCTCAAGAGCCTCAGCCTGCAGCCGATGCACGGCTTCGGCATCACGAAACGGATCGAGCAGATCAGCAAGGGCGTGTTCAAGGTCAATCCCGGATCGCTGCTCCTCGCCTTCCAGCGGATGGAACGCGATGGCGTGATCGATTCCGAGTGGCGCCCGACCGAGAACAACCGGCGCGCCAAGTTCTATAGTCTCACGGACAAAGGACGGAAGCGGTTGAAGTCCGAGACGCGCGAATGGGAGCGGCGCACCGCCGCGATCGCGCGGCTGCTCGAAGCCTGAGCCCCGTACCCGAGGACGCACCGATGTCCCTGTTACGCGCGGCACGAATGGGACTGCGATCGCTGCTGAACAAGGCGGCGGCCGACGACGAGCTCGACGACGAGGTCCGCCATTACATCGAGATGGCGACCCGGGAGAACTTGCGCGCCGGAATGTCGCCGGCCGAGGCGGCGCGCGCGGCGCGCCTGTCGTTCGGCGGCGTCGAGGCCACGAAGGAACGGGTGCGCGCGGGAGCATGGGAAGCGGCGGTCGAGGCGTTGGCTCGCGACCTTCGATACGCCGTGCGCGGACTAAGAAGGAGTCCGGCGTTTACGGCGATCGCGATCGTCACGCTCGCCCTCGGCATCGGCGCGAACACGGCGATGTTCAGCGTCGTCAACGCCGTGCTGCTCCGGCCGCTGCCGTATCGCGACGCGTCGCGACTCGCCCTGATCTTCACCGACGACGCGCGCCGCGGATTGCACGAAGAGCGCACCGCCTTCCGCACCATCGCCGATTGGCGCGCCCAGGCGCACGGCTTTCAAGACATCGCCTATTTCACGGCGAATCGCTCGACGCTCGTCGACGCCGCATCCGGAGCGCGCGAACGAACGCGGAGCGCGCTCGCGTCATCGAATCTCTTCTCGGTCCTCGGCGTCGCTCCCGTGCGCGGACGACCGATCTCGGCCGACGACGAGGCGCGCCGCGCGCCGATCGCGGTGATCAGCTATTCGCTGTGGCAGCGACGATTCGGCGGCACCGACGACATCGTGGGCAAAACGATGCCGGTGGAAGGAGACGGAAAATTCGGAGGCGGCTCGCTCACGGTCATCGGCGTGATGCCCGCCGGTTTTTACTTCCCCGACAAGCAAACAGAGTTCTGGACGCCCGCGACCACGTACTGGCGATTCACGCGCGAGAGCACCGAACGGTTTCCGCAGTGGGCGCGCCGGTGGATTGCGGTGGGTCGCCTGGCACCAGAGGCGTCGCTGGCCAACGCGAGAAGTGACCTCGCGCGCATCGGCGAGCGTCTCGCCGCGACATACCAGAGCGACATCCCCGACTTCCCCGGCTTCGCGACGAACATCGTGCCGGTGCTCGACCGCGTGACCGGCGTCGACCTTCAGTCGGCACTCTGGGTGCTGCTCGGCGCCGTCGGGCTGGTGTTGCTGGTCTCCTGCGCCAACGTTGCCAACCTCCTGCTCGCGCGCGGCGCGTCGCGACAGCGCGAGCTCGCCGTTCGGCGGGCGCTTGGCGCCGAGCGTTCGCGGCTCGTGCGACAACTGCTCGCGGAGAGTGCGGTGCTGGCGTCAGTCGGCGGACTCCTGGGCGTCGCGCTCGCGGTTTGGACGACGCGCGTGCTCTCGGTGGCAGCCGCGTCGCGCGTTCCGCGCATCGACGAGGTCGCGGCCGACCCGCGCGTGCTCATCTTCGCCGCGGGCGCGTCCTTAGTCGCCGGCCTGTTGTTCGGCGTTGTGCCCGCGTTTCGCGTCACGCACGCCGACGCGAGCGAGGCGTTGAAGGACGGCGGCCACACGTCGGGCGGCGTTCGACTGCGCCGGAGCCGCGGCGTGCTGGTGGTAGTCGAATGCTCCTTGGCGATCGTTCTGCTCGCAGGTGCCGGTCTCCTCGTTCGGAGCTTGGCGCGCCTACGGTCGGTGGACCCGGGGTTCGATCCGCGCGGCGTGCTCACGGTGCGTCTCGAGCTACCGCCGGAAGCGCCGCTCACGAGCCAGGAGCGCAACCAACGCTCGGTGACCGTCGAGACGGCGCGTGCGGCCGCGAGCAAACAACGGGCGGATCAGCTGTTGGCACGGATTCGGTCGCTTCCTGGCGTCGATGCGGCCGGCTTCGTCGATGACCTGTTCATCACGGGGCAGGGAAACGAATCGATCACGATTCCCGGTCACGCCATGGATTCACTCGCGGCGGGAGAGCTCAACGAGGGACAGGTCAGCGCCGGGTTCTTTCCAACGATGCGCGTTCCGCTGCGCCGCGGGCGTTACCTCACCGACGGCGACACGTACGACAAGATTCGCGCGCTGTGGGCGCCCGATCGAACGGACCTCTCGCTCGCCGCGAAGGAACAGAATGCGACGCTCGAACCCGTCGTCGTCAACGAGACGTTCGTCAAACGGTTCTTCCCCACGGAGGATCCGATCGGCAAACGGTTCTGCATCGATCCGACGAACAAGACCTACTGGTACGTGATCGTCGGTGTGATCCGCGACATGCAACGCCAGGGACTCGAGCACGCTGCCATCGCCGAGTATTTCGCCCCCTACTTGCCGAGGCCGACCGGACGCGTCGATCTCCTGGTGCGCGTGAAGGGGGATCCGCTCGCGCTGGCACCTTCGGTCCGTCGAGTGGTTGCCGACGTGATTCCGAATACGCTGGTCAGCGAGGTCTCGACCGCCGACCGGCAGCTCGGAGACTTCAGCGCGCAGCGCCGCTTTCAGACCGCACTGCTCGCCGCGTTCGCGCTGCTCGCGCTCGTTCTGGCCGGTGTCGGGATCTACGGTGTCGTCCACTATGCGGTGGCCGAGCGAACGAAGGAGATCGGCGTACGGGTTGCACTCGGCGCGGCGCCGGCCGACGTCATCACGCTCGTGATCGCGCAGGGAATGCATATGCCGGCGGTGGGCATCGCGCTTGGTTTGGCCGCGTCGCTTGGGCTCACGCGTGTCCTCTCGCATCTGCTGTTCGGCGTTGCCGCCACCGATCCGATCACCTTCATCGGCGTGGGCGGGCTGCTGGCCGTCGCCGCGATGGCCGCGTGCTACTTCCCCGCGCGCCGTGCGGCGCTCGTCGATCCTGTGCGCGCCCTCAGGCAGGAGTGATGATGTCGATCGCTCGGCACGTGAAAGCAGGGTTGCACGCGCTATTCAATCGGCGCGAGCATGACGCCAATCTCGACGACGAGATTCGTCACTACATCGAGATGGCGACCGACGACAACATGCGGGCCGGGATGTCGCGCGCGGCCGCCGAGCGAGACGCCAGGATGGCGGTCGGCGGCGCGGCGGCGGTCAAGGAGCACGTGCGGTCGGGCGGTTGGGAGTTCGCCGTCGAGTCGGTGATCCGCGATGTGCGCTACGCGTTTCGCAACCTGCGCGCCTCTCCTGCGTACGCACTGACCGCGATCGCGACGCTCGGCGTGGCGATCGCCGTGACCACTACGCTCCTCACGGTCTCGAACACGGTGTTGCGCCAGCAGTGGTCCGTGCCGGAGCCCTCGCGCATGTTCACCCTCGTCGTCGCGCGCGGGGGACCGCGGTTCTCGCCGGCGGAGGCTCGGTACCTCAACGAACGCGCGAAGACGTTCAGCGGTGTCATCGCCGTGCGGTGCTTGTCCGGCCCCAACGACGACTGCGCGCTCCCGACAACCGACGGCCCGACGTCCATCGACTTCGTGAGCGGCAACTACTTCGACGTCGTCGGCCTTCCCCTCGCGTTGGGCCGCGGGTTCTCCTCCGCCGAGGATCAAGTCAGCGCTCCGGCCGCGGTGGCGGTGATCAGCGATGCCCTGTGGCGAAGCCGATTCGGATCGGATGCGGCGATCGTGGGAAAAACCGTGCGCGTCGACGGCATTCGATTCATGATCATCGGCCTCGCTCCCGGTCAATTCACGGGGACGCGGACCGAGCGCAAAGACATATGGCTGCCGCTCGCGTCCATGCTCCTGCTTCGGCCGCAGCGCGCGGATGTCCGAGCGCAACTCACGAACCCGTCGTCGGACGTCAGTGGAGCGGCGGTGGCGGGTCGTCTCGCGGCGGGCGCGACGCCGGGTCAGGCGCTCAGCGAGCTCCGCGTGTTGGATCGCCAATACCGTCAAGACAATCATCTCGAGGACTTCGGGGTCCGGCTGATTCCGGCGACGTACTTTCCCAATCCCGCGAAGATCGGAACGGCGACGGCGGTGCTGAGCAGCATGTTCGTCGCGGTCTGTCTTGTCTTGCTTCTTGCGTGCGCCAACGTGGGGAATCTGTTGCTCGCGCGTGCCACGGCGCGCGGCCGTGAGATCGCGGTGCGGCTGGCGCTCGGCGCGAGTCGAGTCCGTGTCGTGGCGCAACTGCTCACGGAGAGCCTCCTTCTATCCATCGCGGCGGGGGCGATTGGCGTGTCGGTCTCCTATGTGCTGCCTGCGGCGATCATGACGCGTGTCTTCGGGAGCGTGTCGTGGCGCTTCACGCCGGATGCCGTGGTGATCGCCGCGGCCACAGCGTTGGTGCTGTTGACGTGCATCGCGTTCGGGCTGGCGCCGTCCCTCCATGCGACGAGCGCCGATGTCGCGCTGGTGCTCAAGACGGGCGACGCGGGCTCGCGTGCTTCGACCGGGCGGAAGCTCCGCGGATCGCTGCTCGCGCTCCAGGTGGCGGTGAGCTTGTTGCTACTGGTGAACGCTGGCGTGTTGGCCAACGGCATTCAGCGGGGGCGCGACACCAACCCCGGGTTCGCGACGCACGGGGTGGGCGTGCTGACCGTCGAGCTCTCGGGATCCCCGGATTCGGCGCGGATGGAAGGGTTCGTTCGCCAGATCATGCACGACGGCCAGGGCCTCGCTGGCGTGAACGTCGCCTTCGCCAGCGCGGCGCCGTTTGGACCGAGTCACGGGGCTCACGTCCGACTGCCCGGTGAGCCGGAGACGCGCGCGCGCTGGTCGGACGTGTTCGACGTGTCGCCCGGGTTCTTCGGTCTCCTTGGACTTCCGATCGTTGCGGGTCGCGACCTGCAGTCGACGGACGGAGAGGATGCGGTCCTCGTGAACCAGTCGTTCGCGTCGATGTTGTGGCCCGGCGAGAATCCGCTGGGACAGGTCGTGAACGATGGTGTCGAACGCCGGGTCGTTGGCGTGGTCAAGGATGCGAGCATGTATCGTCTTGGGATCGTCGAGGCGGCGCTGTTCCGATCGATCGGCCGGCGCTCGCTGCCGACGATACTGACGCGGCCGTCGACGCCTGCGACGGCGCAGGCGCTCGCGGCGATTGCCGCGCGGATCGAGCCTCGCGCGACGATTCACGTCGATTCGGTCGCCGCCAACATCGATCGCCAACTTGGCGGGTTGCGCGTCGTGGCGGTCCTCGCCGGAATTCTCGGACTGGTCGCGCTCTTCCTGGCGAGCGCCGGCGTGTTCGGCGTGTTCGCGTACGTCGTGCAGCAGCGCACGCAGGAGATCGGCATTCGGACGGCGCTCGGCGCGCCGGCGGCCAGCGTGATGGCGCTCGTTCTTCGCGACAGTTCGCGCGCCGTGTTCGCCGGCCTCGGCATCGGACTCCTGTTGTCGCTCGGCGTCTCGCGTATCATCTCGAGCGAACTGTACGGTGCGACCGCATTCGACTGGCGCATCTTCGGCGCGCTCGCGGGCGTGCTCGCGTTGGCGGGGATGGCGGCGACGTTCGTCCCGGTGCGCCGTGCGACGCGCATCGATCCGGTGGTGGCGCTGCGAAGGGAGTGACGACGACCGGGCGGCACGTAGCGCTCGCGCGAGCCAGGCGGCATGTTACGCGAGTTCTCTCGCGTCACAGGACATGCCTCAAGACCGACGAGCTTTTCTCTCCAGCTTGGGCGCCGCGGCGATAAGCCTGGCCTACGGATGCACCCCGTTCGGAGCGGCCGGTCCGACTCCCGCGGCGCGACCCAAGCAAACGCGGATCGGCATTCAGCTCTACACGTTGCGCGGTGTTGCGGCCGCCAACCTGCCGGGGACGCTCGCGCGGCTTGCGGCAATCGGATACACCGAGATCGAGTTTGCCGGCTACTACAATCATCCGGCGTCCGAGGTTCGGAGTCTTCTCGATCAATACGGTCTCACCGCGCCGTCCGCACACATCGACATCGGTCAGATCGAAGGCGACGCCGCGAGCGCGACCTTTCGCGACGCGAAGACCGTGGGGCTCGAGTGGATCACGGTGCCGTCGCTGCCGCGGGGCAGGCGCGACACGGTGGACGATTGGAAGCGCGTCGCCCAGCAATTCAACACCGTCGCGGCGGAGACGCATGCGCAGGGCTTTCGCTTCGCGTACCACAATCACAACACCGAGTTTCGGAAGATCGGCGCGGTCGTGCCGCTCGAGGTGTTGCTTGCCGAGACCGACCCGGGCCTCGTGTCGTTCGAGATGGACATCTACTGGGTCGTCAACGGCGGCGGCGATCCGCTCGATCTCCTCGCCCGCTATCCGGGGCGGTTCAAGATGCTCCACATGAAGGACTCGATGGGGCCGCCCGACCACAAGATGGCCGACGTCGGCGCCGGGACGATCGACTTCAAGACGATCCTCGCCCAAGCGAAGGGCATCGAGCATTATTTCGTCGAGCATGACCAACCGACCGATCCGTTCGCGTCGGCGACCGCCAGTTACGCGTATCT
>Ga0326731_1000500_pt1 | contig 10175 bp, 8 predicted proteins | sample MHFSIPfraction_FD_207645 | JGI IMG/M metagenome (GOLD analysis project Ga0326731, IMG submission 207645) | Lab enriched peat soil microbial communities from Michigan Hollow, Ithaca, NY, United States - MHF9FY SIP fraction | ecosystem: Environmental > Terrestrial > Soil > Wetlands > Peat | place...
AGGAACGCAAAGAGGGCGACCACGAGCGCCGGCGCAGACGGCGCGGCGGCCGCGACCGCGGAGATCGCGAACGGGGAGATCGCGGCAGCGAGCGCCGAGACGGTTCGCCGCAGGGCTCGCAGAACCGCAACGAAGAACAGCGCCAGAGGCAGCCTCGCCCGTACGCTCACCCTTCGGCAATCCCGACAGCCGCCGAGCTTGTCTCCTTGGAAGCCACGGCGCAGGAGGGTCTGCCTGAACCATCGCATGCGCCGGTCAAAGCGCGCGAGCTTTCAGCCGCCCCTGCTCCCGTGAAATCCGCTCCCGAGGCCCCTGCTCCCGTGAAATCCGCCCCCGAGGCCCCTGCTCCTGTGAAATCCGCCCCCGAGGCCCCTGCTCCCGTGAAATCCGCCCCCGAGACCCTAGCGCCACGCGAACCGGATCCCGCGGAGATCGAGCGCGCGCTACGGGAGAGTGGCCTGGAAATGGTTCAGACACGCGCATCCCGCCCTGCCGAACCCTCTCCCGAAGCCGAGTTCGTTCCCGCAAAGCGCGAGCGGCGCCCCCCTCCACCCGACATCAACGAGCCTCTGGTCCAGGTGGAAACGGTCCGGGAATCGGAGTCGAAGGACTGACCGGCACCGCTACAACCCGCTGGCTACCCCTGCGCCGGCCTGCCGATGGAATCGAGCAGGCCACGCGCGGCATCCTCCAGCATGTCGAGCACCCGCTCGAAGTCCTGCGGACCGCCGTAATAGGGATCCGGCACGTCTTCCTCCTCGAAGCCGTCCGCATAGGACATCATCAGTTTCAGCTTGTGGGCCGCGGAAGGCTCTGCCATGCGCGAGAGGATCGTAAAATGGCCGCGATCCATGGCGACGATCAGATCGAAGCGCTGAAGATCCGCGCGCTCGACTCGGCGGGCGCGCAGGCTGCTCAGGTCGTAGCCTCGGTCAGCCGCTGAAGCCTGCGCGCGGACGTCGGGCGGCTCGCCGATGTGGTAGCCGTGCGTGCCGGCCGAGTCCGCAAGGATCGTTTCCGACATCCCCGCGTCGGCGACCAGCTTGCGAAAGATCGCTTCCGCGGTCGGCGAGCGGCAGATGTTTCCGGTGCAGACGAAAAGTACGCTCACCCGCTCGCCGCGCATCGCTCAGTCCAAACTAATAGAATCTCGAAGCGCACACTATAGCGGCTGACGCGTCCAGGCCACCGGTGCGCCGAATTGCGAGGAGACATGAGACTGACACGCATCCTGGGGATCGCCGCGATCGCGCTTGCCCCCGCGGCAGGCCTGCCGCAGGACTGGCCGGCCAAGCCGATCCGCGTGGTGATTCCGTTCGCCGCGGGAAGCGTTTCCGAGGCCATCTTCCGGACCATGGCGCCGGGCGTCGAAGCGGATCTGGGGCAGCGCTTCGTCGTCGAGAGCAAACCGGGCGCCGACGGGGCCATCGGGACCGGGGAAGTCGTGCGCGCCGCGCCGGACGGCTACACCCTGCTCCTCGGGCCGACCGCCGTGTTCGCCGTGATCCAGCACATGTTCCCGAATCTGGGGTTCGATCCGCTCACGGCACTCGACCCGGTTTCACTGCTCGCCGACGCGCCTCTGCTTGCCGTGGTCGGAGCCGGCGTCCCGGCAAACACGCTCCAGGACCTGGCGCGCTACGTGCGTGCGAGCCCGGGAAAATACAACTACGGCTCGCCCGGCTCCGGCTCCCCCGCCCACCTCACCGGCGCGGCGTTCTCCCAGCAGACCGGAAACGCCGTCGTTTACATCCCGTACAAGGGAACACCACCCATGGTCCAGGCATTGCTCGCGGGCGACATACAGATGGCCTTCCCCACGTGGACCGGCATCATAGGGCCGGTGAAAGCCGGCAAGCTCAGGGTCCTTGCCGTAATGGCGCGCGAGCGCATGGCGGAGTTGCCCGACGTTCCAACGACGGTCGAGGCCGGATTTCCGCAGCTCGTTGGCGGCAATTGGTGGGTTCTCGCCGCGCCCCACGGCACGAGCTCGCGCGTCATCGAGCGCCTGGCCGCCGACTTCCGCAGGGTCCTCGCGGACGCGGCCGTGCGCAAGCGCATCGGCGAGCTGGGTCACGTACCGATAGGACTCGCACCCGCCGAGACCGCGGCTTTCCTCAAGTCGGAGTCGGCGCGCTACAAATCCATCGTCGAGCGGGGCGGCATCAAGGCGGAGTGAGGCTCGTGCCCGCCACCCTTCGCGCCGAACGGGGCGCGCGGCTCGCCGCGGCGATGGCGGCGGAGGGGATCGACGTCCTTGTCGTCGCCGGGGATCCGTGGCGCAGCGATTACCTGCGCTACGCGGCCGATATCACGCCCACCGATGGACAGGTCTTCGCGCTCATCGAACGCGAAGGTCATGTGCAAGTCGTCGCGGAGCATCCCGCAGAGGCGGCGCGCTTCCATTCGGAGCAGCCCGACCTGAGGGTGAGCTGGTCGCCTTTTCCAATCGAAGACGCCGAAGCAGCGACCCGTTCGTTCGGCCGCAGGCGCATCGCGCTGGCACCGCTCGCCGCGGTCCCATACCGGCTCGCGACCGGCCCGCTCGCCTCGAGCATGGCCTCGGCGACTGCGATGCTCGACCGGCTCATGCTTCGCAAGTCCCCTTCGGAGGTCGATGCGTTGCGCCGCGCCGCGGCCCTCGCCGACGAGGGCTACGCCGTCTTCCGCGAGGCAGCGCGTATCGGGCGGCCGGAATATGCGCTGGTGGCCGACGTCGAGGCGTTTTTCCGCTCGCGCGGTTGTCCGGAGAATTTTCAGATCCTTGCCAGCGGCGGCCGTGAGGTTCGAGGCATGCACCCGCCCACGGAGCGGCCACTGGCTCCCGGAGACTTAGTGACGACGGAGCTCACGCCGTGCGTCGAAGGCTATTACGCGCAGATCTGCCGCACGCTCGTGATCGGATCTCCGAGCGAAGCGCAGTTGCGCGCCTTCGCTGTATACGATGAGGCGCTCGGGGCCGGCATCGCGGCGGTGCGCCCAGGCGCGACGGCCGGGGAAGTGGCGCGCGCGCAAAACGAAGTCTTTCGCCGCAACGGTCTGGGTGATTACGTGACCTCCGAGTACACGCGGGTGCGCGGCCACGGCCTCGGGCTGTACGTGGACGGGCAGCCGGCGCTGCTCGAAGACGTCGCTCTGGTTCTCGAGCCCGAGATGACGCTGATCGTGCATCCGAATACCTATCATCCTGAGGTCGGTTATGTCGTCCACGGCGACTCGGTCCGGGTCACCCGGGAAGGGTGCGAGGTGCTGACCCGCACGCCGCGGCAGCTGTTCTCCGTTCCAACGAGATGAAATCGTGCGACGCGGACTGATCAGCTGGTCGCCCGACGAAGTTCCAGCCGGGGCTCTCGATAGCCGCGTGGCCCGGCTCCAGGACGCGATGCGGGCCGCCGGGCTCGGCGCGGCGCTGATCTACACGTCCTTCGCGCGTCCGAGTGCCGTGGCCTGGCTCACACACTTCGTGCCGTATTGGAACGAGGGACTGCTGCTGGTGCTCCCGGCCGGTGCACCGCTGCTGCTCGCGGCGTTCTCGAAACGCATGCAAGGCTGGATCCGCAGCGTCAGCCACGTCGGCGAGGTGCAATCGGTATCGAATCTCGGTCGCGCCGCCGGGAGGCTCCTCGAGGAACGTGTACCGGGATCTGCGAAGATCGGCGTCCTCGAGCTTGACGCCCTGCCCTGGCCCGTCGCCGAGCCCCTGCTGAATTCTCATGCGAACCGGCTCGCCGACGTTACCGCGCTTTTCGCCTCGATCCGGCAGCCCGCCGACGATACGGAAATCAGGCTCGCGCAGCGGGCTGCGGATATCGCGGTGAAAGCCCTCGGCTCGATCCCTCCCGGCGTGGTGCGCGCATCCCAGGTCCTCTCCGCGATTGAAGGATCGGCGCGCCTCGACGGGGCAGAGGAGGTGCTGCCGCGGCTTGCACCCGATCTGGCGGCGGGCACGGCCCTGCGCCGGCTCGAAGGAGATCTGCCGCTGGGCGAACGCTACGCGGTGGAGCTATCGATTGCCTACAAGGCAACGTGGGTCCGCCTCGCCCGGTGCTTCTCCATGAATGCGCCTCAATCCTGGCTCCACGCGCAGAGGTGGACCTTGGACTGGGCAACGCGGATCAGCGGCGATGCGCCGGGACCGCCCCCGGGTGTTATAACCTTCTGGAGCCTCGAGGCCTGCATTGGGAGCAAGCCCTTCTCGGTCGTTGCGAGCGCTATCGGCCCGCGGGGGACGGTTTCCGCAGGGACCCTCTCTTGCTTCTCGATCAAGCTCCAGCTTCCCGACGGCCCCTGGCTGGGCGGGGCGCCGGTCGTGATAGGAAGCGGCGCCCCCGGGCGACTCCTCGCCTAGCCTGCCGCGCTCGCCGGCTCCTCGTCTTCGGGCGACGCTCCGAAGAAATTACGCCTGAGCTCGGCGAGGCGGTCGCGCGCCTCGGCGGCCTTCTCGAACTCGAGATTTCTGGCGTAGTCGAGCATCTGCTTCTCCAGTTTCTTGATCTCGCGGGCGAGCTGCTTCTCGGACATCGACTCGTAGCGCGCATGCTCCTGCGCCGCCCTGAGCTGCAGGCGCATGTCCTCGACGTCCCGCGCGCCCTCAATCATGTCGCGCACCTGCTTGGAGATGCCGATCGGCGTGATGCCGCGCTTCGTGTTGAACTCGACCTGCTTGGCGCGGCGCCGGTCGGTCTCCTCAATTGCCCGCTTCATCGAATCGGTGACCCTGTCCGCATAGAGGATCGCCATCCCGTTCAGATGGCGCGCTGCGCGGCCGATGGTCTGGATGAGTGAGCGCTCCGAGCGCAGGAAACCCTCCTTGTCGGCATCGAGGATCGCCACTAGCGACACTTCGGGCAGATCCAGGCCCTCGCGCAAGAGGTTGATCCCGACGAGCACGTCGAACTCGCCCAACCGCAGGTCGCGGATGATTTCCACACGCTCGACGGTCTCGACCTCCGAGTGCAGATAGCGCACCTTGACACCGTGTTCGGCGAGGTAATCAGTGAGCTCCTCGGCCATGCGCTTGGTGAGGGTAGTCACGAGCACCCGCTCGTGGCGCTCGACGCGCAGCCCGATCTCGCCGAGAAGGTCGTCCACTTGAGTGGACGCGGGCCGCACCTCGAGCATCGGGTCGACCAGGCCGGTCGGCCGCACCACCTGCTCGACGATCTGACCCGAGCGCTCGCGCTCGTAGTTCGCAGGCGTTGCCGATACGAAAACCGTCTGGCGCATCACCTTCTCGAATTCCTCGAACTTGAGCGGCCGGTTGTCGAGCGCCGAGGGCAGCCGGAACCCGTAGGCGACGAGGTTCTCCTTGCGAGAGCGGTCTCCGCGATACATGCCGCTGAGCTGTCCGATGGTGACGTGCGACTCGTCGATGAACATGAGGGCGTTCGGCGGCAGATAGTCGATCAGTGTCGGCGGCGGCTCGCCTTCCTTCCTGCCGGAGAGGTGCCGCGAATAGTTCTCGATTCCCTTGCAGAAGCCGAGCTCGTTGAGCATTTCAAGGTCAAAGCGCGTGCGCTGCTCGATCCGTTGGGCCTCGAGGAGCTTGCCCGCTTTCTGAAAATAATCGATCCGCTGGGCCAGCTCGATCTTGATCGCTTCGATCGCCCGGAGCGTGGTCGAGCGGGGAGTCACGTAGTGGCTCGAGGGATAGACGGTGAAGCGCGGCACCCGCTGGCTCGCGTGGCCGGTAAGAGGGTCAAACAGGGTCAGACTCTCGACCTCATCGTCGAGGAGCGCGATGCGCAGCGCGGTCTCAGAATGCTCCGCGGGGAAGACGTCGAGCACGTCGCCCCGCACGCGGAATGTGCCGCGCTTGAATTCGAGCTCGTTTCTCTCGTACTGCATCGCCACCAGTCGCGCGATGATGTCGCGCTGCGACATCTCCTCTTTCTCGCGTACGTGAAGGATCATGCCGTGATAGTCGACCGGATCGCCGATGCCGTAAATGCAAGAGACGGTCGCGACGATCACGGTGTCCTCGCGCTCGAGCAACGACTTGGTCGCCGACAGTCGCATCTGCTCGATGTGCTCGTTGATGCTCGAATCCTTCTCTATGTACAGGTCGCGCGACGGAACGTAGGCCTCGGGCTGGTAGTAGTCGTAGTACGAGACGAAGTATTCGACGGCATTCTCTGGAAAGAACTCGCGCATCTCGGCGTAGAGTTGCGCCGCCAGGGTCTTGTTGGGGGCAAGGACGAGCGCCGGTCGGCCGAGGCGCGCGATGACGTTAGCCATAGTGAACGTCTTTCCCGAGCCGGTGACGCCGAGGAGAGTCTGGTACGAGAGCCCGTCGCGAATGCCGTCGACGAGCTTTTCGATCGCCTCCGCCTGATCACCCGCCGGCGAAAAGGCCTGGGCGAGCCGGAAGGGACTGTCTGGAAACGTGAGCATTACTGCGGCTGCGGGGGAAAGCGCTGCAGTTTAGCACGGCGAGCGTGCGAGGCTCACTCCGTTCCGGTGTCGAGCAGCCTGCTCACCGCTTCGATGAGGAAATCGATTTCATCCGCCTCTATCGTGTACGGCGGCATCCAGTACACGGTCGATCCCAGGGGCCGAATCAGCACTCCGGCCTCGATGGCGCGCTTGGAAAAATCCCTCCCGAACTCCTGTCCTGCATCGCGGATCTCGAACGCCCAGATCATTCCGGTGTTTCGGAAGTGCTCCACGCGCGGATGCGTGCGTATGGCTTCGGCACGCTGATTGAGGTAGGAGGTGCTGGCACGATTGCGCTCCAAGATTCCCTCGTCCTCGATGATATCGAGCACCGCAAGAGCGGCGCGGCAGGCCAGCGGGTTGCCGCTGTAGGAGTGCGAGTGCAGGAAGCCTCGCTCGAGCTTGTCGTCGTAGAAAGCCCGATATACGCGCTCGCCCGCCATCACCACCGACAGCGGCAGGTAGCCTCCGGTGATCCCTTTGGACAGGCACAGCAGGTCGGGAACGATGCTCGCCTGCTCGCAGGCAAAAAGCGTCCCGGTGCGGCCGAACCCGACGGCGATCTCGTCGGCGATGAGCAGCACCTCGAAGCGATCGCAGATCTCGCGCGCGCGGCGCAGATATTCCGGGTCGTACATCGCCATGCCCCCCGCGCACTGCACCAGCGGCTCGACGATGAGTGCGGCGGTCCCGCCGGCATGCCGCTCGAGGTGTGCTTCGAGCGCAAGCGCACAGCGCGCGGCGCATTCCGCCGGCGTTTCACCCGGACGTGCGAGGCGCCAGTCGGGCGAACATACCCGAGCGCTGCGCTGGAGCAATGGCGCGTAGCAGTCACGGTACAGCGGGATGTCGGTGACCGACAGTGCCCCAAGCGTCTCGCCGTGGTAGCCGTTGGCGAGAGCCACGAATCCGGTCTTCTCGGGCTTCCCGATGTTCCTCCAGTACTGGTGGCTCATCTTCAGCGCGATTTCGACCGAAGACGCCCCGTCCGATCCGAATGAGCAATGCCCAAGCCCGCGCGGGGCAAGCCTCGCCAAACGCTCGGCGAGTTCTACGGCGGGCTGGTGGGTGAGACCGGCGAGCATGACGTGCTCGAGCGAGTCGAGTTGCGCACGCACGGCCGCGTTGACGCGCGGGTGACCGTGTCCGAGCAGATTGACCCACCAGGAGCCGATCGCATCGAGAATGCGGCGGCCTTCGAAATCGTAGAGCCAGACCCCTTCCGCGCGACTGATCGGCACGAGTGGCTGCACCTCGTGGTGCTTCATCTGCGTGCAGGGGTGCCACACTGCGCGCAAGCTGCGTTCTGCGAGCCTGGCGTTTGCGCTCACACCGTTGCCTCGATCAAGGTTCCCAGGGCCAGAAGCCGGCCCACAACCTCGGGTCTGGGATCGCGCTGAAACGGCACGGTACCGAGACGCGGGCAGTCAAGGCGCTCCTCGAGCACTCGGATGTTCGCGTCGAGATGGGGCATGTCGGGACCGATGCAATTGGCCACCCAGCCGGCGCAGCGCAGGCCGCAGGTTTCGATCTGCGCTCGGGTGAGCAGCGCATGGTTGAGGCAGCCGAGCCGCATCCCGACCACCAGCACGACCGGCAAGGCGAGCCGCCTCGCGAGATCCGCGCCGGTGTCCCGTGCATTCAGGGGAACGAGAAAGCCCCCGATCCCTTCGACCACGATGACCTCGGCGCGCCGGCGCAGATCTTCGTAGGCACGCGCAATCGTTTCGATCTCGATCCGCACGCCCGCCAGGTCGGCCGCGATGTGCGGCGCGATCGCGGGCTCGAAGGCATAGGGATTCGCGAGATCAACGGGTGCACGCACGGCGCTTGCGCCGGCGAGGGCCTCCACGTCCGGCCAGCGCCCCGCTTCGCATCCGGCGGCCACCGGCTTCATGCCCACCGCCGACTTGCCGGCACCGGCGAACGCGCGCAGAAGAGCGCAGGCGACCAGCGTCTTCCCGACGCCGGTATCGGTTCCCGTCACGAAGAAACCCTGGGCCACTTCTCGCCTCGCCCGCGCGATCTAGGCGTGCGCCTCGGCACCGCTGCGGCACACCTCGAGCAGCGCGGTCGCGAGCTGCGAGACGTCCTGCTCCGTATGAGCCGCCGAAAGGGAGATCCTCAACCGCGCCGTGCCTTCGGGGACTGTGGGCGGGCGAATCGCAGGCACCAGGATGCCACGCTCACGCAGCGCCGCGCTAGCGCCCAAGGCCCTGGCGTTGGCCCCCAGGACAAGGGGCTGAATCGGGGTAAAGGAATTCCCGAGCTCGACCTCGGCCCTCCGGAGCGACTCCTTGAGGGCGCCGGTGAGCTTTCGCAGGCGCTCGCGCCGCCATTCTTCCCTTTCGATGAGCTGCAGGCTCGCTTCGACTGCAGCAGCGAGCATCGCCGGAGCGGCGGTCGTATAGATATAGGTACGCGCCCTCTGCAGGACGGTTTCCACGACTTCCGCAGTTCCGGCGACAAAAGCGCCGGACACACCCGCAGCCTTGCCCAGCGTCCCGACATAGACGATGCGCGGGGAGCACACTCCGAAATGCTCGGCCGAGCCCCGGCCCTCGGTACCCACGATCCCGAAGCCGTGTGCGTCGTCCAATAGCAACAGCGCGTCGTGACGCTCGCACAAATCGAGCAAGGCCGGAATTGGCGCCATATCGCCGTCCATGCTGAACACGCTGTCGGTCGCGATCAACTTGGTCTTGCCGCTGGAAGCGGCAAGGGCTTGGGACAGGAAATCGACATCCGCGTGGGGATAGCGAACGACCTGAGCGCGCGACAAACGTACTCCGTCGATCAGCGACGCGTGATTGAGCGCGTCGGAGAAGACCGCGTCCCCGGGGCCCGCGAGCGCCGTGACGGCGCCGATGTTCGCCTGGTATCCGCTCGAGAAAAGCAGAGCGCGGGGCATCCGCACGAATTCGGCAAGCGCTGATTCCAGGCGCTCGTGCGCCGCGCTGTGTCCGCTGAGCAAATGCGAAGCCCCCTGCCCGATTCCATGGCGCAAAGCCGCCTCGACGGCCGCCTCGACGATTCGGGGATGGTTCGCGAGCCCCAGGTAGTCGTTGCTGCAGAAGGCGAGGTATTCCCGTCCTTCGACGACGATGCGCGGTCCCTGGGCGCCTTCGCGGGCGAAGCGGTGCCGCATAAGGCCCGCGCGCCCGATGTCGGCGAGCCGCTGTGCGAGAAGTTGAAAGATCACCGCGGTTGGGCGGCGCGAACGCCGCGGGTCATCGGGGGGACGCTTTGAGGCCTGCGAGCGCTTTCGCTCGCCACATCGGCCAGGCGCGGGCGTAGTCCTGCCCCGGAACGGAGGCACGGATTTCGCTATTGTCGAGATAGGTGATCTTGCCCTCCGGCCCGGCGATCGCGATCGCCTGGAGCTGCATGCGAGCGCTCATCTCGAGATAGATGCTGCGCCCCACTGCACGCGGCAGGCTTTCGCCCACGGTGACCGAGCCGTGCCCGCGCATGAGCGCCGCCGGGCTCCTGCCCAGGGACTTGGCGAGAGCTTGTCCCAGGTAAGGAGTCTTGACCAGCAGATCGGTGCCCTTTTCCGCGTCGCGGATCTCGAAATTCGGAACGCCCTCGCCGACAAACGCGGCCATGTGGAACAAAGGCCGCATGGGGACCGTCGTGACGCTGAAAGGCACCACCGACGGAGAGTGGTTGTGGACGACTGCGTTGACGTCGGGCCGCGCCTTGTAGATCTCGCCGTGAATAAAGCGCTCGCGCACCGA
>Ga0326731_1000501_pt1 | contig 10172 bp, 7 predicted proteins | sample MHFSIPfraction_FD_207645 | JGI IMG/M metagenome (GOLD analysis project Ga0326731, IMG submission 207645) | Lab enriched peat soil microbial communities from Michigan Hollow, Ithaca, NY, United States - MHF9FY SIP fraction | ecosystem: Environmental > Terrestrial > Soil > Wetlands > Peat | place...
ACTTGAGCCATGACACCGCGTCGCGCACGGCGGCAAGACCGAGCCCCGCGATCGGCGCGCCCGCGACGTCGTAGGCGAGCTCGTACGTGCGTCCGGCCGCGAAGCCGCCTTGTAGCGTGACGTTGTTGCCTTCGAGCTCGAAGCGCTCGCGCGCGATCGGCATCGGCTTTCCGAGCAGCCCGTCGCGCACGCTCAAGGTAGCGCTCGACGCGTGCGCGTCGCTCGGCGCGTAGCGCGCGAGGTCGCCGAACGTGGCCGTCGGCGCGTCCGCGTTCGGCGTCACGGCGCCGCGCACGAGGCAATGCCGGCCGCTCGAGCCAGGCACGTCGATCCGCACCGTGCCGTCCGGCGCATCGAACTCCCAGCCGACCCAGACGACGGTGAAACCATGGCGCATCAAGAAGCCGTCGTCGTGGCCGCCCGCGGCCGCGCGATCGAAGCTGTTGAACGCGGTCTTGTTGCCGCGATTCACCACGTCGAAGAGCAGCGTGCCGTTGCCTTTCGCGGGATCCTTCGGTCGCAGGATCTGAAGATCGGCCGAGAACTCGACCTTCCGCGCGGCGTTGCGCGGAGCGCGATCGAGGCCGACGATCACGCGGTTGCGGGCGCTGGACGGATCGACCGCGAAGCGAATCTTGCCCGTGACGGCCTCGTAAGCACCGACGTCGCCAAACGCTTCGCCGTTCGCGACGTCGGCAGTCGATTCGACGTCGACGCCGACCACCTCGGCGCGAGCGGGCCGCGGTAGCGCGGTCACCAACGAGCAGACGGCCGCGACGAGCGGCGGACCCAGCTTCAAAAACAAGAGCGAAGCCCCGAAGCGAGATTTGCGGTTCTCAGCATGATACTAGGAGAGGCCGCCTTGGCCCTCAAGGCTTGCGCGCGCCGAGCCGCGCGAGCATCGCGGAGAGCTCTTCCGGGCTGATGTAGAAGTGCTCGCAGACGCGTCCCCAGAGCATCGTCGTCGGCACGCTGCGGCCGCCGCGCTCCTTCTGCGTCTCGTGGAGAACCCACAGCACGATGCGCTCCTCGCGCGTGAGGCCGTCGCGCACGTCGGGCAACGCGTCGTCGCTGCGGACATCGGGCGGAAATTGGACGCTCACGGTCACCTGCCAGCCAGCGGTTACATGTCGACTAACACAGATTGACGCAGGTGTACTTCACGTCGACTGTGTGAATCCCTCCGCGGAGGGATTTTGCCCAAATTGGGTGCGGGTCTCGCGCCGGAGATCTGAAGAATGCCAGGCCGCGGCCGTCGTGATCCAGCCCTCGGCGGAGGGCTCGTCGTCGAGCTCGTACGAATGAACGATCGCCGCCATTCGCGCCTCCGCGGAGGGATTTTCGCCGGGCAGCGCGACCGCGACGTCGTCGAGCATGTCGGCGGCGCGGTATCCGGAGCGGGAGCGCCTTTTGCCAGATATTTCTGGATGTTAGACGCGTTTTTTCGTTACGCAAAAGTCGGAAGGGGCGCTGCTCGCACGTCGAGCGAGCAACGCGTTCACTCGCCGCGTCGCCCGCCGCCCATCTCCGGTCGTCCGCCCCACGGCGCCGCCGGGTCGATCTCGCGCCACTTACCCGGCGCGAGACCGTCGAGCCCGACTTGGCCGATGCTCGCGCGCACGAGCCGCAGCGTCGGGAAGCCGACGCGCGCGGTCATGCGCCGCACTTGGCGGTTCTTGCCCTCGCGCAGCGTGAGCTCGAGCCACGCGGTCGGGATTTTCGCGCGATACCGGATCGGCGGGTCGCGCGGCCAGAGACTCGCGGGCTCGTCGATCAGCCGCGCGCCCGCGGGCCGCGTGACGAAGTCGCCGAGGTCGACGCCGCGGCGCAGCGCTTCCAGCGCGTCCTCTGTCGGCACGTTCTCGACCTGCGCCCAATAAACCTTCGCGAGCTCGTGACGCGGGTTCGCGATCCGCGCCTGGAGCGCGCCGTCGTCGGTGAGCAGCAGCAAGCCCTCGCTGTCGGTGTCGAGCCGGCCCGCAGGATAGACGCCGCGCACGTCCACGTAGTCGGCGAGCGTCCTCCGGTCGGGCTCGCGTCGAAACTTGCAGATCACGTCGAACGGCTTGTTGAGCGCGATCAGCATGGGTCAATCCTCAAACATGCCGATCGCCCCACTGCCGCGCTCGCGCACGCGGCGCTCAGCCGAGATAGCGCTCGATCAGGTCGGACGGCACCGTCGTCTTCGGCACCGACACGCGCTCGCCGCCCTTGCGCCGCCGGCGCCCGCCGCGTCCGCTGCGCACGGAGACTGCCACCGGCTCGAACCACGTCCGCACGTCCGCGTCGAGCCCCACGCCGTGCATGTAGTTGTAGAGCGCCTTGCGCAGTCCTGCGCCGAGGAAGTCGTGATCCGTGCCGACCGGGTCGACGAACTCGACATCGTTGTGCGCGAACACGATCTCCGCCGGCGGGCGGAGCTGAATGCCGTAATGGTCGGGATGCAGCCCGATCGGCGAATGCGCTGTCGCCGAGAACCGATGCCAGTACGCCGACTGGATGCAGCCCGCGGCGAACAGCTGGCGCACGCGCTCGAGCGCATCGATCGTGTCCTGCGTCGTCTCCGTCGGGAAGCCGTACATCAGATACGCGTGCACCATGATGCCCGCGTCAGTGAACGCACGCGTCACGCGCGCGACCTGCTCGACGGTGACGCCCTTCTTCATGAGATCGAGCAGCCGGTCGGACGCGACCTCGAGCCCACCGCTCACCGCGACGCAGCCGGACTCGGCGAGCAGCGCGCAGAGCTCGGGCGTGAACGTCTTCTCGAAGCGGATGTTGCCCCACCACGTGATCGCGAGCCTGTCGGCGATGAGGCGCTTCGCGAGCGCGCGCAGCCCGGCCGGCGGCGCGGCCTCGTCGACGAGGTGGAAGCCGGTCTCGCCGGTCTCCGCGATCAGCGCGCGAATCCTCTGCACGACGACATCGGCGCTGGGCCGGTCGTAGCGGCTGATGTAGTCGAGCGACACGTCGCAGAACGCGCACTTCTTCCAGTAGCAGCCGTGCGCGAGCGTGATCTTGTTCCAGCGGCCGTCGGACCAGAGCCGGTGCATCGGATTCAGCATTTCGAGCACCGAGACGTAGTCGGCGAGCGGAAGGCCGTCGTAGGTCGGGATGCCGGTGTCGCGGTTCGGGATGTCGTGCTGCGTCGCGTCGGTCTCGAGCACGACCTCGCCGGCGCGACGCACGTAGGTGCGCACGAGCGGCGCGCCCTTGTCCGCGAGCTGCGACAGCAGGTTCAGCAGCGGCCGCTCGCCGTCGTCGAGCGTCACGTAGTCGAAGTAATCGAACACGCGCGGCTCGCGGAGCGCGCGGAGCTCGGTGTTGACCCAGCCGCCGCCGAGCACGATGGTCGTGTTCGGCGCCGCTGCGCGAATCGCGCGCGCCATCCGGAACGCGCCGTACACGTTGCCCGGGAACGGCGCGGTCATCCCGACGACGTCGGGCCGCTGCGCCGAGACGAGCTCGCGCGCAAGCGCGTCGAGCGTCTCGTCGACGAGCGTCGGCTCGCCCTCGAGCGCCTCATGGAGCGGATCGAACGACGGCGCGCTCGCGGCGAGCCGTTCGGCGTAGCGCGCGAGCTCGAAGCGCGGGTCGATGCCGAGACGCCAAACGTCCGCGAGATCGTCGACGTAGAGGCTCGAGAGGTAGCGCGCCTGCTCCGTCGAGCCGAGCGTGCCGAAAGCCGCAGCGAGATGCTCGTCGACCTCGGCGTGCTGCGCGGACGGCGGCGGGCAAAGATGGGCGAAGCGCGGCCCCTCGGGCAGGAACGCTCGGCCGACGATCCGCAGCGCGAGGCTCGGATCTCGGCGTTGCAAGAAGCGGATCGCGGGCTCGACCGTCTCGACGTAGCGCTCCGCGTGCGCGAGAAAGTGCGCGATCGGCGGCGGCACGTGCTCGCGCTTCGACGCCGCGCTCGCGCGCCGGCGCAGCTCGCGGGCCATCCGCTCCACGAGCGCGGAGGAGAACAGCCGCAGAAACAGCGCGAGCGACGCGTCCGCCTGCGTCACGGTGAGCCCGAGCTCGGCCGCGTGCAGGCGCAGGAAGCCGGTGAGATACGCCGTCGCGGGGTACGGCGTATTGAGCTGGGTCATCGGTGGCGTGACGAGCAGGACGCGCATGGCGGACGCAGGGTACCGCACGCGCGACGAGCGTTCACATAGCCGCCGACAGGCGCCTCGAGCGTCGTGCTCACGGACTGAGAACCGTGTCCTGGCGCGGTGCGGCTCTTAGCGCGTCAATGCGCGCAGAGGGATTCGCGATGACCAAGACCGGGGACCGGACCGCCGCTGGCTGCCTCGCCCTCTTTGCGCTGCCATTCATGGTCGTGGGCGTCGGCGCTCTTTATTTCGCGCTCGGCGACGTCGCGAGCTGGCTGCGGATGAGCCGCTGGGAGCCCGTGCCCGCGCAGCTCGAATCGCTCGAGCTCGCGAGCCGAGAAGCCGAGCATTCGACCACGTATCAGGTGCGCGCGACTTATCGCTACGCCTTCGCCGGACGCGAGTACCGCGGCGACCGAGTCGCGATCGATCGAATGGCCGACAACATCGGCTCGTTCCAACACAATCTGTACGCGACGCTTCGCGACGCGCAGCGCGGCGGGCGCGTGACGGCGTACGTCGATCCCGCCGATCCGTCCAGCGCGACGTTGAATCGCGATCTGCGCGGTCCGTTGCTCGGAGTTGAAATCGTGTTCGCGCTCGCGTTCGGCGGCGTCGGCTTCGCGCTCTTCTTCGGCGGCCGCGTCGGCGCGAAGAAGGTCGCGGAGAAACGCGAGCGCGAGGCTCGCTATCCGGGCCAACCCTGGCGCTGGCGCGCCGATTGGGCCGCGGGCGAGATCGGCAGCTCGTCGCGCGCGACCGCGTACGGTGCCGCCGCGTTTGCGGCGCTCTGGGACGTGATCGCGATTCCAACCGGAGTCTTCGTCTGGCCCGAGCTCGAGAAGGGCAACTACGCCGCACTTGCCGGTCTGCTGTTCCCGATCGCGGGCGCGGGCCTCACGATCTGGGCGGCGCGCGCGTGGTTGCGCGCCGCCCGCGTCAAAGGCGCGACGTTGCGGGTGCCAAGGGTGCCGATCGCGCTCGGCGGTCGGTTGCGCGGCTCGATCCGCCTCGACGGCCCCGCGGCCGATGCGAGCGAATTCCAGATCGAGCTGAGCTGCGTCGAGCGGCACCACGCACGCGGCCGCAACGGCGAGTCGAGCGAACGGATTGCATGGCAGAACCGCTGGACGGTACCGCGGGAGCGCTGCGAGGTCGCGCCGACCTACGCGTCGATTCCGCTAGACCTCTCGATTCCGGCCGAGCAGCCGGCCGCGACCGCGAGCGACGAATGCGACGACGCGGTCGTCTGGCAGCTCGACGCGAGCGCCAAGTGCCGTGGCCCGGACATCTGGATGCGCTTCGAGCTGCCCGTCTTCGACACCGGTGAGCGCTCTGCCGTGCTCGACGCGTCGCCACAGGCGCAAGCCCGCGACGACACGGAAGCACGCGCCGACGCGCGCACGCTCGCAAAGCTCGGCATTGTCTACGAGCGACGCACAGGCGGCGCCGAGTCGTGGACCTTCCGGCGCGCGCGGCACAAGTCGGCGGCCGCTGCGGTCGCGGGAGCCTCTGTCGCGTTCGTCGCGACTACGGCGGGCCTATGGATCGGGGCGGCCCCGCGCATCTTCCCGTTTGTGTTCGGAGGCTTCGGCGCGCTCTTCGCCTGGGCCGCGGCCGATCTCTTCTTCACCGAATACCGCGTTACGCTCGATGGCGGTGTGCTCACTCTCGTGCGGCGCGGGATCGCGGGCGCGCGCCGGCCCGTGCAGATTCCGCTGGCTTGGATCAGAGCGATTCGCGTGCAGCGTGGGATGCAGGCGGGGCGCCGGCTCTACTACGATTTACGCGTCGAGACGGCGGACGACTCCGTGACGGCCGCGAGCTCGATCGAGGATTACTCGGTGGCCGCGTGGCTCGCACAGTATTGGCAAGGCCGCACGCAAGGCGTTTCAGCAGACGCGCCCATTCAAGACGCGCCGCGACTTACAGTCGCACCAACAGCCCAAGCCCGATGACGTCGACGTCCCCCTCGCCGGTGCGGTCGGGGTCGCCGACGTCCTTGAGCTTTTCGTACTCGAGCCGAATGGAGAAGCGACGGCTCGGGTTGAAAGCGCCGCCGACTCCGAGCGCCCAATCCGTCGAGTGCGCCGAGACGCTCGAGGAGCTTCCGACGCCCAAGATCGTCGCGCTTACGCCAATCGTCGTGTCGGCGTAGAACAATCCCACGCGCCCGAACACCTCCCAGCGCTTGCGCAGAGGCACGCTTCCGAGCACGGACAGGATGGGACCCTTGGACGACACCTCGCCCGAGATCGAGCCGGGCGAAGGCGACGGCAGCCCGCCGCCCGTGAGCGTCATCGTGGCCGAATAGTCCAACTTGCCGATGTCCGCGAAGGCCAACTCGAAGCCGAAATAGGAGTTGAAGCGGTAGCCGACGAGGCCGTGGAACTCGGTGCTCGACTCATCGAGCCGCGACACGGGGCTCAGCACCGTGAAGCCGGCGTCCGTGAACGAGCCGAACACGCCCGCGTCGAAGTCCGCCTTGCTCTGATCGAACGTGGACGAACCGAAACCGAGGCCGACGTAGAAGCCCTCTTCGGGCTGCGTCTCGGACTGGGCGCGCGCGCCCGGCGTCGCCGCGAGACACAGCAGGCCGAGCACGATCGCGGCCACGATCCCTGCACGCGCTGAGGACGACGCTGTCGACATATTCCTTGCTCGCTCTACGATTCTCCGGCGCGAACCATAGTCGAGCGCGTCGGACCTGACAAATCGCCGCCGCGATCGCCCGCTTCGGTCTACGCCGCTCCAAGTCGGGCGCCCGGCGCGAGCCGACTGCTAAGATCGGCCCCTCGTTCAGCTATCGCGCGAGCGCGCGCCCCGATGGTCCACTCGATTCAACTCGTCGTCGCACTGCTCGCGGTGGTCGCGGTGGTCGCACTCGTGGCGCGGACCCTGCAGGTCCCGGCCGCAATCCTGCTCGTGGTGGCGGGCGTGATACTCGCGTTGATACCGGGCTTGCCCGAGATCCACCTCGCGCCCGAGCTCGTGCTGCTCGTCGTGCTGCCGCCGTTCATCTACTCGGCATCGGTCGCGATGAGCTGGCGCGAGTTCAGCTTCAACCTGCGGCCGATCGCGCTGCTCGCGGTCGGCTGCGTGCTGTTCACCGCGGTCGCGACCGCGGCGGCGATGCACTGGCTGCTGAGCTTTCCGTGGCCCGTCGCGTTCGTGCTCGGCGCGATCGTGTCGCCGCCCGACGCGGTCGCGCCGCTGTCGATCGCGCGGCGCATGCAGCTGCCGCGTCGGCTCCTCGTCGTCCTCGAGGGTGAAGGTCTCGCGAACGACGCAACCGCGCTGATCCTCTATCGGTTCGCGATCGCCGCCGTCGCGTTCGGCGTGTTCTCGGCCCCGGCCGCGGCCGAGACGTTCGCCGCGATCGCCGTCGGCGAAATCCTCTGGGGAATCGCGGTCGGCTGGCTGATGCTGCGGCTGCGGCGCTTCGTCGGCGACCCGCGGATCGAGATTACGCTGTCGCTGCTCACTCCTTATATTGCTTATTGGCCGCCGGAGTGGCTCGGCGGCTCGGGCGTTCTCGCGACCGTCGTCACCGGCCTCTACGTCAGCTGGAACGGCCCGCGGTTGATCAGCGCCGCGACACGCCTGCAAGGAATCTTCTTCTGGGACTTGTTGATCTACGTGCTCGAGGGCCTCGTGTTCCTCGTCACGGGCTTGCAGGCTCACGCGCTCGCAGAGAGCCTGCGCTCGTATTCGACGCGCGATCTCGCGGTGTCCGCGCTCGTGGTCTGCGGCGTGATCATCGGCGCGCGCTTCGTGTGGATGTTCCCGGCCACCTACGCACCGCGCTGGCTCAGCGCGGCGCTCGCGCGGCGCGATCCGTCGCCGCCCTGGCAGTATCCGTTCCTGCTCGCGTTCACGGGCGTGCGCGGCATCGTCTCGCTCGCCGCGGCGCTCGCGATTCCGCTTAGCGTCGCCGACGGCAGCCCGTTCCCCGAACGCGACTTGATCCTGTTCCTCACGTTCGTCGTGATCCTCGTGACGCTCGTCGGCCAGGGACTCCTGTTGCCGGCCGTGATCCGTTGGCTCGGTCTCGCGAACGCCGGTCGCCAGGAGCACGCCTCCGACCGCATCGAGGAATTCGGCGCGCGCCGGCAAGCAATCGAAGCCTCTCTCGTGCGCCTCGACGAGATCGAAAAGGACAAGCGCCTCGAGCTCGATCTCTTGGAGCACCTGCGCGTGCAGCACCGCGAGCGACTGCGCCGCGTCGATCATCGCGGCCACGCCGACGGCGAGCACCGCACGGCGCAGGAGCTGCACGATCAAATCGAGTTCAGCCTGATCGAGGCCGAGCGCCAGCGCGTGAACGAGCTCTACCGGAGCGGCGACCTCAAGGACGAGGCGCGCCGGAGGATCGAGCGCGAGATCGACCTTCGCGAAGCGCAGCTCGTGAGCTGGCGCGGCCAGGAACGCTAGGTGCCAACCCCAGGCCGCATCGAACGCTACTCCGCCCAAGCCGAGGGCGGCGGACTCGCGCGCTGGCTGCCGGGCCTGCGGACGCTGCGCCACTACGAGCTCCCTTGGCTGCGCCACGACGTCGTCGCGGGCCTCGTGCTGACGACCATGCTCGTACCGGTCGGCATCGCCTACGCCGAAGCCTCGGGCGTGCCGGGCATCTACGGTCTCTACGCGACGATCGTTCCGCTCCTCGCGTACGCGGTGTTCGGCCCGAGCCGGATCCTCGTGCTCGGGCCGGACTCCTCGCTCGCGGCCGTGATCCTCGCGGTGGTCGCGCCGCTCTCCGCCGGCGATCCGCAACGAGCAATCGCGATCGCCGCGATGATGGCGATCGTGTCCGGCGCGATCTGCATCGCCGCGGGCCTCGCTCGGCTCGGCTTCATCACGGAGCTGCTGTCGAAGCCGATTCGCTACGGCTACATGAACGGCATCGCCTTGACGGTGCTGCTGAGCCAGATTCCGAAACTGCTCGGCTTCTCGGTCGACGCGCAAGGCCCGCTGCGCAAGGCATGGGCGATCGTCGAGCAAATCGCCGCGGGTCGAACGAACCTCGTCGCGCTTGCCATCGGCGGCGGCGCGCTCGCGCTGATCCTCGTTCTCAAACGCCGCCCGCGCGTGCCGGGCATACTGATCGCGGTCGTTGCCGCCACGCTGATCGTCGCCGCACTCGACCTCGGCGCGCACGCCGGCCTGTCCGTGCTCGGCACGTTGCCGCAAGGCCTACCGAAACTCGCGATCCCGCTGCCGCGCTTCGACGATCTCGCGCCGGTGCTCACGGGTGGCGCCGCGGTCGCGCTCGTCTCGTTCGCCGACACGAGCGTGCTGTCGCGCGCCTATGCCGCGCGCTTGCGCACGCCCGTGGACCCGAACCAGGAGATGGTCGGGCTCGGCGCGGCCAATCTCGCGGCCGGGTTGTTCCAGGGGTTTCCGATCAGCAGCAGCTCGTCCCGCACACCGGTCGCCGAGGCAGCGGGCGCGAAGACGCAGCTCACGAGCGTCGTCGGCGCGGCGGCGATCGCGGTATTGCTCCTCGTCGCGCCGAATCTGCTCCAGTATCTGCCGAACACGGCCCTGGCCGCCGTCGTGATCGCGTCTGCGATCGGCTTGATCGAGATCGCCGAGCTCAAGCGCATCTATCGAATCCAGCGCTGGGAGTTCTGGCTGTCGATCGCGTGCCTCGCGGGCGTCGCGGTTCTCGGCGCGATCTGGGGGATCGGGCTCGCGATCGTGATCGCCGTGATCGAGTTCCTCTGGGACGGCTGGCGCCCGCACTTCGCGGTGCTCGGCCGCGTCGACGGCATGCAGGGCTATCACGACGTGACGCGCTACCGCGAGGCGCGTCTCGTGCCGGGGCTCGTGCTGTTCCGTTGGGACGCGCCGCTGTTCTTTGCGAACGCCGAGCTGTTCCACGACCGCGTGCTCGAGGCGGTCGGCCGCTCGCCGACACCCGTGCGCCGGCTCGTCGTGGCGGCGGAGCCCGTCACGAGCGTCGACGTGACGGCGGCCGACATGCTCGCCGAGCTCATGGACGCCTTGAGCGCCGCGGGCATCGAGCTCGCGTTCGCCGAGATGAAGGATCCCGTGAAGGACAAGCTC
>Ga0326731_1000506_pt1 | contig 10076 bp, 8 predicted proteins | sample MHFSIPfraction_FD_207645 | JGI IMG/M metagenome (GOLD analysis project Ga0326731, IMG submission 207645) | Lab enriched peat soil microbial communities from Michigan Hollow, Ithaca, NY, United States - MHF9FY SIP fraction | ecosystem: Environmental > Terrestrial > Soil > Wetlands > Peat | place...
CCTCGATGATGCCGCCTCGGGCCAGCACCACTGCCCGCTCGACCACGTTCTCGAGCTCACGCACATTGCCGGGCCAGCGATAGGCCTCGAGACAGCCCATGGCTTCGTCGCTGAAGCCTTCGAGCACGCGGTTGTTCTTCGCGGCATAGAGCCGCAGGAAATGCTGGGCGAGCACCCGGATGTCCTCCCGGCGATCGCGGAGCGGCGGGGTGGTCACCGTGATGACGTTGAGCCGGTAGTAGAGATCTTCGCGGAAGCGCTTGTCCTTCACGAGCTGCGCGAGGTCCTGGTTGGTGGCGGTGACGATGCGCACATCCACGCGGATGGTGCGCGTGCCGCCGACGCGCTCGAATTCGCCCTCCTGCAGCACGCGGAGGATCTTCGGCTGCGTGACGGCAGAGAGGTCCGCGACCTCATCGAGGAAGAGCGTGCCGCCATCGGCCAGCTCGAAGCGCCCTTCCTTGCGGCCGGCCGCACCCGTGAAGGCGCCCTTCTCGTAGCCGAAGAGCTCCGACTCCAGCAGCGTCTCGGGCAGCGCCGCACAGTTGACGGCGACGAAGGGACCGGCTCGGCGCGGCGAGCCGTCGTGAATGGCGCGCGCCACGCCTTCCTTGCCGGTGCCGCTCTCGCCCTGGATCAGCACTGTCGCCGAGCTGTCGGCGACCTGCTGGACCAGCGTCATCATCTGCTTGAAGGCGGGACTGACGCCGATCATGTTGCCCTGACCCAGCAAGTCGTCGAGGCGCCGCTGCAGCGCGCGGTTCTGCTGGATCAGGGAGCGGCGCTCAAGAGCCTGCCGCACCACGCGCAAGAGCTGGGCCCGCTGGAGCGGCTTGGTGAGGAAATCGATGGCTCCGTCCTTCATCGCGCGGACGGCTTCCTCGACCGTCCCAAAGGCCGTGAGAATAATCACGTCCACGTCCGGCGACACGGCCTTGGCTTCCTTCAACAGCTCGAGGCCCGTCAGTCCGGGCATCTTGAGATCCGAGAGCAGGAGATCGACGCCACCCTGGCGGAGCCGTTCGAGCGCGGCCTGGCCATCCGCCGCCAGCACCACCCCGTAGCCCTCGCGAGTGAGCGTGCGCTCGAGACTCTGGCGCACCGCGGGGTCGTCGTCGGCCACCAGCAGCATCGACTGATCAGTCATCCTCGGTCCTCTTGATCGGCAGCAATGCCTTGAAGGTAGTGCCGGCTCCCGGCGCGCTCTCCCAGCGGAGCGTCCCGCCGTGCTCTTCGATGATCTGGCGAGAGATGTAGAGGCCCAGCCCCGTGCCCTGCGGCTTCGTGGTGAAGAACTGCTCGAAGAGCCGCTTGCCGACATCCGGCGCGATACCGGGGCCCGTGTCCCGGATGGCGATCTCGACGTGGTCGTCCACCCGGCGGGTGCTCACCGTGAGGCTGCCGCCGCGCCCCAGCGCCTCGAGCCCGTTCTTCACGAGGTTCAGAATGGCCTGCCGCAACAGCGTGCGGTCGATGGCCATGGGAGGCACGGTCTGATCCGTCGTGGCCTCGACGCTGCTGCCCTGCCGGGCCGCCACGGGCCGAACGAACTCCACGAGGGCCGCGACCATCTCGTTGACCGAGTCCTCATCGTACTGAGGACGCGGGAAGCGTGCGAAGGCCAGGTACTCTTCGGTGATCGCGTCCAGCGCATTGACCTGCTCGCGGATGGCCGTGACGAGCGTCGCCGCCTCTTCCATGTCGGGACCACCACGCTCCTTGACGAGGTCGCCCACCAGCTCGGCATTGAGCTCGATGGCGGCGATGGGGTTGCGTACCTCGTGGGCGACCTTGAGCGAGAGCCGGCCGACCGTCGCCATGCGCTCGGCCACGACAAGCTCGGCCTGCGCACCCTGGAGTCGCGTGAGCGCGCCCGTGAGCTCGGCGTTCAGCCGCTCCACCTCGGCGCGTGCCCGGCGCTCGCGGTTGGCCACCATGCCCACCGCGAGGGCGGGGAGACCGAAGAGCCCGATCAAGATGATGACGGCGTTCCAGCCGACCCAATCCGCGGCGAGCGCGGCCGCCGCGGCATAGAGCAGGCCCGCCACGATGGCGCCGGCAAATCCCATCCAGGGACCGAAGTAATAGGCATTGACCGCGAGGAGCGGGAAGAAAAGCAGGTAGAAGAGGCTCGCGCCGCCGCCGGTGAGGTAGAGCAGCGCGAAGACCAGCAGCAGGTCTGCGGCAAGGGCGCCGCTGAAGACCACCCGCGTTTTTCGCGCACTCGGGCTGACGCTGACGAGGGCGAGGATGCCGACCTTGTACATCGCGAACCAGAAGACGAGGGACGGCAGATCGATGCGGTGCCGTGGGCGGAGCGCCAGGCCGAGGGTCGCCAAGCCTCCGACCATGACCACGGCCAGCAGAAAGGCGAAGACGCGCTCGTCCCGCTCGAGGAGGCGGACAATAGCAGTCCAGGTCCGGCGCGCCGGAGTCGGCATGGCCGATAGTGTATCCCAACCGCCCGCCCTCTTGACGCGCGGTCGACGCGCGCGTAGGGTCGGCCGCATGAGCTTTCTCGGCAAGGCCATCCTCGCGTTCTGGGCCGACGTGGATGCATCCGGTGAGGCCGACTACGTCGACTGGCACAATCGCGAGCACATGCCGGAGCGCTGCGCGGTACCGGGCTTCCGGCGGGGCCGGCGCTACGTGGCGGTCGCGGCCGCGCCCAAGTACTTCATGATGTACGAGACGGAGACGCTCGAGACGCTCGCGAGCCCCGCCTACGTCGAGCGTCTGAACAATCCGACGCCGTGGACGCGCAAGTGCCTCGCCCTCTTCAGGAATTCCAACCGCACGGCATGCCGGACGACGCTGTCCATCGGACGAGGCATCGGAGGCGCGATGGCCACCATCCGCCTTGGCCCGTCAGGCGGGCGCGAGCAGGCGCTCCGCCGGTGGCTCGCGGATGAGGCGCTGCCCAAGCTGCTCGAGCGGCCCGGCATCTCGGCCGCGCATCTCTGCGAGGCCGACGTGGAGACGACCACGGTCAAGACGACGGAAAAGGACATCCGCGACAAGCCCGACGAGGTCGCGCGCTGGGTGCTGCTCGTCGAGGGCTCCGACGCCGACATCGTCGGGCGGGCTTGTCGAGAGGCGCTCGACGCGAAGACGCTCGAGTCCCATGGCGCGGAGCCCCGGTCCATTGCCGGCGTGTACGCTCTCCACCACGTCCTGTAGACAGACTGCTCACGTGGGTTGTTTGCGAACGTGCAGCACGCGAGGCGGGCGGGGCCTGTCGTCGGGGGCGAGGAGTTCAGGCTAGGCTAGAGACGGGGGCGGCGGAGATGCCAGCCGGCCGCTTCCTGATAGGCGTGGCCGAGCCTCAGCAGAAGCCCTTCGTCGAAGGGGCGGCCCACGGCCTGGAAGGACAGGGGTAGACCCTCCATCGTAAAGCCGCAGGGCACCGAGAGCGCCGGCAGCCCATAGCCATTGAAGGGGCGCGTCAGGCGCGAGAAGCGCCCCGAGCGGATATTGAATTCCTCCACGGGCGTCGCCTTGAGCGGGGCGAGCGCCGGCGCGGGCTCGGGAATGACCGGCGTAAGCAGCACGTCGATCTCGTCGAACACCTCGCGGATGAAGGCGCGGGTAAGCTTGGCGCGCAGCCGCAGCGCCTGGAGATAGTCGTAGGCTGCGACGCCCAGACCCACCTCGAGTCTCCCACGCACCGTCGGCTGAAGCGTCTCCGGATGGTTTCGCAGCACATCCGCGTGAAGCGCCGCGCTCTCCGCCCTGGCGATGAGCATGGCCACGTCCGTCATGTGCTGCGGATCGGGAATCCGGATCTCGCTCACGCGCGCTCCCAGATCCTCGAGCTGTCGCGCCGCGCGACGAACGCCCGCCGCCATCTCGCCGTCCACACCCTGGAAGAAGTAGTTCTCGGGAAGCCCGACGCGCACGCCCGTGATCCCGCGATCGATGCCCGCGAGATAGTCCGGTACGGCGCGGCGGCTCGCCGTCGCGTCCGCGGGATCGCGCCCCGCCATCTCCCGCAACAGCAGGGCGACGTCGCGCGCAGTCCATGCCAGGGGACCCAGGTGGTCCATGGACCACGACAGGACCATGGCACCAGCGCGGCTGACGCGGCCATATGTCGGCTTGAGCCCGACCACGCCGCAGCAGGCCGCGGGAAGCCGGATGGAGCCACCCGTGTCGGAGCCCACGGTGCCCAGGAAGAATCCCGCGGCCACCCCCGCCCCCGAGCCGCTGGACGAGCCGCCGGTGGCATGGCCCGCGCGCCATGGGTTCTCCGCATCACCGTGATGGGCGTTGTCGCCGAAGGCACCGAGCGCGAGCTCTGTCATGTTGAGCTTGCCCAGGCTGATGGCTCCCGCGTCAAGCAGCCGTCGCGCCGCCGTACAGTCCTGCGCCGACGCGAAGTATCCGGGCATGGCCGTGCCGCACGAGGTGGGCAGCCCTCGGAGGTGACAGAGATCCTTGAAAGCCACGGGGACGCCGTGGAGGGGGCCGCGCCAGCGCCCCGCGGCCGCCTCCGCCTCCAGCTTGCGCGCGGATTCCCGCGCGCCCTCCTCGTCGAGCCTGATGAACGCGCGGATGCGCCCGTCCCACTTGCGAACGCGCTCGAGGCACCGCTCGACCGCCTCGACGGGAGACAGCGCCCGCGCCCGGATGGCCGTCGCGACGGCCGTCAGGCTCTCCTCACGCATCGGGCGGCACGTCTTCCTCGGCTTCGAGGGCGGCGATGAAGCGCGCCGGCTCCTCGGCCAGCGCGAGCTCCCCGGCCAGCCGCTCGATGACCCCCGCCATGCTCGCCATCTCCGCCTGCTGCCGCTGCGCGTCGGTCATGGTCGCCTCCCTTTCGCGCCACACCTTAGCAGATGTATGATGTCGGCGGCTTCGCGGCCCGGTCATCCGGCGTTCAACCACCCGACGATGGAGGCGGAACCCATGCTCATGTGGCGCGCAGTGGTGGCACTCACGGCTCTCTGCATCGGGTTCACGCTGGCCGCGGAGCCGGCCCAGGCGCAGAAGAAGTCGCTGGTGATAGCGCTGAACCAGGACCCGGACATCCTCGATCCGTCGCTGGCCCGAACCTACGTCGGCCGCATCATCTTCTCGCAGATGTGCGAGAAGCTCTACGAGATCGACGAGAACCTGAAGATCTTCCCGCAGCTCGCCGCCGACCTGCCCGCTGTCACCGACGGCGGCAAGACCGTCACCATCAAGCTCCGCCCCGGCGTCAAGTTCAATGACGGCACCCCCATGAATGCGGAAGCGGTCCGCTATTCGCTGGACCGCCATCTCAACATGAAGGGCTCGAACCGGCGCAGCGAGTTGGAGTCGGTCAACAGCATCGACGTCGTGGATCCCCTCACCGTGCGCCTCAAGCTCAAGGTGCCCTTCTCCCCGCTGGTGGCGATCCTGGCCGACCGGGCCGGCATGCCCGTCTCGCCCGCGGTGGCGACCAAGCTCGGGGACAAGTTCGGCACCGCGCCGGTCTGCGTGGGGCCATGGCAATTCGTGGAGCGCGTGTCCCAGGATCGCATCGTACTGGAGCGGTCGCCGCACTACTTCGACAAGAGCGCGGCGAAGTTCGACCGCCTGATCTTCCGCATCATCCCCGATGACAATGTGCGGCTGGCCAACCTGCGCTCCGGCGACATCGACATGATGCACCTCGTCGGGCCGACGGACGCCGCCAACCTCCGCAAAGAAGGCAAGTACGAAGTCTCGAGCGTGACGGGCATCGGCTATTCGGGGCTGACCATCAACCTGCACAACAAGACGGGCAAGCCGCCCCAGCCGCCCGGGAACCTGGGCACCCCGCTGGCCAATGACCCGCGCGTGCGCGAGGCGCTGGATCTCTCCATCGACCGCGTGGCGCTGAATCAGGTCGCCTGGGACGGTCAGTACACTCCCGGCTGCACTCCCATCTCGCCGGTCAGTCCTTTTGCCGACAAGACCCGCAAGTGTCCGGCGCGGGACGTGGCCAAGGCCAAGAAGCTCCTGGCCGACGCGGGGCTCGCGGGCGGCTACAGCTTCGAGATGATGATCGTCAACGATCCGCAACAGCGGCGGGCCGGCGAAGTGATTCAGGGGATGGCCAAGGAGGCGGGCTTCAATATCAGCCTCAAGCCCTCCGAGTTCGCCTCGGCGCTGAACGACAATGACGCGGGCAAGGACCAGGCCTTCCTCATCGGGTGGAGCGGGCGCGTCGATCCGGACGCCAACATCTTCCAGTTTCAGACCTGCGGCGCCTCGCTCAACACCACGCAGGCGTGCGACGAGGGCCTGGACGTGATCCTGAACCGGGCCCGCGAGGTCAGCGACGTCGCGCAGCGCACCTCGCTCTATCGCCAGGCCGTCGACAAATTCGCCTTTTCTCGTCGGAATATTCTCTATCTCTATCACCTGAACTACATCGTCTCGTACCCCAAGAACCTCAAGGGCTACAGGGCGGTACCCGACGGCCTCATCCGCATCAAGGGTGTGTCCTGGCAGTAGCCCGAGGGGAGGGGCCGGCCTCACGCCAGTCGGGCGTGGCGCGCGCCGCCTGACGCGCCGTGCTCGACTATCTGGTCCAGCGACTCGCCATCTCCGCGGTCACGCTGATCGTGATCAGCGTCATCGTCTTCACGGGCGTGCGCATGATTCCCGGCGATCCCGCGCGCGTGATGGGAGGCACCGACGCCGATGAGGCCGGGCTCGCCGAGATCCGCGCAAAATACGGCCTCAACGATCGGCTGCCCGTCCAGTATCTCCGCTGGGTCGGCCTCGCGCTGCGCGGGGACCTGGGCGAGTCCATCCGGACGCGGGAGTCGGTGGTTTCCACGGTGGCGAAGAAGCTGCCCATCACGGCCGAGCTCGCGTGCCTTTCCATCCTGGTCGCCCTCGCTATCGCCATTCCGGTGGGCGTGCTCTCAGCCGCGCGCCGCAACACGGCCTGGGACTACCTCGCCAACGGCCTCTCGCTCTGCGGCCTCTCCGTGCCGAGCTTCTGGCTCGGCATCATGCTCATCCTGCTGCTCTCGGTGCGGCTGCACTGGCTGCCCGCCTCCGGCTTCGTGCCCCTCTGGCAGGATCCCGTCGCGAACCTCACGCGCATGATCATGCCCGCCTTCGTCCTCGGCGCCACCCTCGGCGCCGTGCTGATGCGGCAGACGCGCAACAGCATGATCGACGTGCTGGGCGCCGACTACATCCGCACCGCGTACAGCAAGGGGCTCCCCGGCCGGGCGGTGATATTCCGCCACGCGATCCGCAACGGACTCATCCCCGTGGTCACCATCCTCGGCCTGCAGATGGGCGCGCTCATGGGGGGAGCCGTGGTCACCGAGCAGATCTTCGTCGTGCCGGGTTTCGGGCGGCTCATCGTGGAGTCCGTCTTCACGCGGGACTATCCGCTCGTGCAGGGCGTGGTGCTCATCACGGCCAGCGCCTATGTCTTCATCAACCTGCTCGTCGATATCTCGTACTCGTTGCTCAATCCCCGCATCCGGGTGAAGGGCACAGCCGATGCCGGCTGATGGCGACACGGTAGCGGCTCCGGCGGCTATCCTCGGCGAGGCGCGGGTGACGCCGCTCGTGAGGGCATGGCGGCGCGCGGCGCGGCGCCCGCCCGCGCTGGCGGGCGCCGCCGTGGTGCTGTGCTACGTGCTGCTCGCCCTCGGCGCGCCGTGGATAGCTCCGGACGATCCGCTGCGTACCGACTGGGGGCAGATCCGCAAGGGGCCGAGCGCGGCCCACCCGTTCGGGACGGACGACCTCGGGCGCGATGTGCTCTCGCGGGTCATCTACGGCACGCGCATCTCCATGCAGGCGGGAGTCTTTTCCATTCTCTTGGCCATGGCCATCGGCGTGCCTGCGGGCCTCGTCGCCGGCTTCTACCGCGGCGCTTTCGACCAGGCCATCATGCGGCTGACCGACGCGTGGCTGTCCTTCCCCTTCCTGATCCTTGCCATCGGGCTCGTCACCATTCTCGGGCCCTCGCTCACCAACGCCACGGTGGCTATAGGAGTCGGTGCGACGCCGACCTATATCCGGCTCACCCGCGGGCTCGTGCTGTCCACGCGCGAGGAGGACTTCGTCCAGGGCGCCCGCGCCCTCGGCGCCGGGGACATGCGCGTCATGGCACGTCACATCCTGCCGAATATCAGCAGCGCGCTCCTCGTCCAGGCCACCGTGTCCATCCCCGGCGCCATCATCGCCGAGGCCATTCTGTCATTCCTCGGCCTGGGCGTTCAGCCGCCCCGGCCGAGCTGGGGCACCATGCTGAACGCGGCGCAGCAGTTTCTGGAGTCCGCGCCGTGGATGGCCTGGTGGCCAGGTCTCGCGATCTTCTCGCTCGCCCTGTCCTTCAATCTGGCGGGCGACGGCCTTCGCGACTGGCTGGATCCGAAGGACTACTGAGCGTCCGCACTCGCGACTAGCGCCGCGCGCGGCCGATCATCTCGATGAGCGCGGCACGGCACTCCTCCGCCGTGGTCACCTGACGCGGAAAGGAGATCCGCGCGGCGTGGAGGCGCTCGCCGCTCTTCATGCGGACGCGGAAGCCCAGCCGGTCCACGGAGAGCATGATCGCTTCCTCCGCGCCGGCATCGGCATGCGCGCGGGCCAGCGTGAGCAGCGCGTCGGCGTGATCGCGGTTCATGTGCGCCAGGATGTCCTCGGCGGCATCGGCGAGCGGGTCCGGCCCCGCGGCCGCGTAACCTTCGCTGGTGATCCAGTCCATGGCCGCGAATCCGCCCACGAAGTAGACGTCCGTGACTTCGATCCGCCAGAAGCTGAAATCCTCGAAGTCCACCCAGAAGGCCGCCTTGGGATGCCGCGCGAGATAACTCTCGCGCGCCACCGGCCGCTCGCCTGCGGACACGCGCGTCGCGTGGCCCATCAGCGTCACGCGGCCGCCCGCGAGAGGATCCTCCGTCCAGCCCGGCTGCGTCACCAGCAGGCTCGCCCGAGAATCGGCCTCCAGGTTCTGCGTGTGCATGGCCATGCTGCTGATCAGCAGGAGCGGTGCCCCGCGTGCGTCCAATGCATAGGGCATGACCGAGCCGAAAGGATGCCCCGGGTGACGGCGCGAGAGCGTCGAGAGCGCGCCGGAGCGCGCGAGATAGACAAGCGTCCGCGCGCGCTCGGCATAGCCCGGCTCGGGCGGAGGCGGCGGACCGGCTTCCGGTCCAGGACCGGCGTGACGGCTCATGCTCGTTTCCTTTCCATGTCCTCGCCCACCGGGATCTGGCTGGCGAGGCTCCGGGCATCGTCCACTACCACGATACAGAGCGGCGCCTCGCGATTGCGCACCGTCAGCTCGTGGCGCGGACCGGTGCGATCGCTCAGGCCCGCGAGTGATATTACCTGCTCCGAGACCACGAGATCGCACCGGTATTCCTTGGTCAGCGCCTCGAGCCGGCTCGCCACGTGCACGGTGTCGCCGACGGCGGTGAGATAGCGAGTGTCGCCATAGCCCATTTCGCCCACCACGGCGGGCCCCACGTGGATGCCGACGCCGAGACGGAGCGGCTCCTCCAGCTCGGCGCCGAACGACCGGCCGAACTCCTGAACGCGTCCGATCATGGCGCCGGAGGCCCGCAATGCTTGTCGACAGGCCGTCTCGGGCCCCGTCGCGACGCCGAAGAGCGCCATGACACCGTCGCCCGTGTACTGATTGGCTATCCCCCCTGCGTCGGCGATGGCGCGCCCGACCGCCTCGAAGTAACGGTTGAGAAAGAAGACCACATCGTACGGCAGCTTGTGCTCGGCCAGCCGTGTGAAGCCGCGGAGATCGGCGAAGAGTACCGCAATCTCCCGCTCCTCTCCGCTGCGCGATCCCATGGGCGCATGCGCGATGCCCGCGCCCGCCGTGGCATCGAGCAGCGGCGTCACCACGATCTCGCGCGTGGGCCTGAGCTGACACGCGAGGCGCACATTGGGAGGCGCGGCCACGCGCTGGAGTACCCGTAGCTCTTGCGGACTCGGCGGCGGCAGCGAGCCGAGGTCGCCCCCCACCCGAACGCGGCAGGTCGAGCAGCGCCCCCGTCCGCCGCACACCGATGCGTGCGGAATGCCGGCCGAGCGGCTCGCTTCGAGCACGGTCCATCCAAGCGGCACGACGG
>Ga0326731_1000507_pt1 | contig 10071 bp, 12 predicted proteins | sample MHFSIPfraction_FD_207645 | JGI IMG/M metagenome (GOLD analysis project Ga0326731, IMG submission 207645) | Lab enriched peat soil microbial communities from Michigan Hollow, Ithaca, NY, United States - MHF9FY SIP fraction | ecosystem: Environmental > Terrestrial > Soil > Wetlands > Peat | place...
CCTGCGCGACTCGAACGCCCGCTGCGCGCTGCTGGTGGACCGCACCGGCCAGCTCGTCGCCACCGTCGGCGAGCCGCCGGCGTTCGATCCCACCGCCTTCGCCTCGCTCACCGCCGCCGACTTCTCGGCCAACGATCAGCTCGCCAAAATGATCGGCGAGGCGGAATTCGCCTCGCTCGTCCATCAGGGCGAAAAAGAATCGATGTACCTGGCGGACGTGGCGCGCCGCGTGATCCTGGTGGTGCTGTTCGACCAGCGCGCCACCCTGGGCCTGGTGAAGCTCAAGGCCAAGGCGACGGTCGAGGCGCTGAACCACGTGTTCCAGGCGATGTTCGACCGCGTGGGGGCCTCGCCCAGCGAGACCAAAGGGTTGCTGCACGGAGCGGAAGACGAAATTGACAAACTCTTCGGGTAAGCGGGAGACGCGTCCATGTCGATGATCAACTACGCGTCCCGCGAGATCAACTGCAAATTGGTCTATTACGGGCCGGGCCTGGGCGGCAAGACGACCAACCTCGAGCACATCTACGGGAAGGTCGCGCCCAACACGCGCGGCAAGATGATCTCGCTCGCCACCGAGACCGAGCGCACCCTGTTCTTCGACTTCCTCCCGGTGGACCTGGGCACGATCCGCGGCTTCAAGACGCGCTTCCACCTCTACACCGTGCCGGGCCAGGTGTACTACAACGCCAGCCGCAAGCTGATCCTGAAGGGGGTCGACGGCATCGTGTTCGTCGCCGACTCGCAGATCGAGCGGATGGAGGCGAACGTCGAGTCGATGCAGAACCTGTACGACAACATGAGCGAGTACGGGTACGACCTGACCAAGATCCCGTTCTTCATCCAGTACAACAAGCGCGATCTGCCCAACGCCGCGCCGATCCGCGACCTGCAGGCGGCGCTGAATCCCGGCTGGCCCATCGAGGACGCGGCGCAGCAGAAGGTGATCCCCGATGCCATACACCCGGGCGAGAATCTGGTGGAGCGGGTCGCCGACGGGTGGCTGGGCCGCGCGCCCTACACCGAAGCGGTGGCGGTGCGCGGCGACGGGGTGTTCGACACCTTGAAGGGCGTCTCGAAGCTCGTCCTCAAAACGCTCAGCTGACCCCCCAGAGGCTGAAGAAGCCGCGGTGCGCTGGACCCTGCCGAACATCCTGACGCTGGCGCGTATCGCCCTCACCCCGATCATCGCGCTGCTGCCCTTCATCTTCGGCTTCTGGCCCAAGGTCTTCGCCTTTGTCATCTTCCTCGCCGCCGCCTTCTCCGACGTCGTCGACGGCTACTACGCCCGCAAGTACAACCAGGTGAGCGAGCTGGGCCAGCTGCTCGACCCGATCGCCGACAAGCTGATGCTGTTCGCGATGCTGGTCCCGATCTTCTGGATCACCCGCCATCCCACGATCCTCGTGGACTACCGCATCCCCTGGTGGGGCAGCCTCCCGGTGTGGGTGGCGCTGCTGCTCGTGGGACGCGAGGTGCTGATCACCGCGTTCCGCTTCTTCGCCAAGCGGCACGGCGTGGTGATTCCGGCGGCTGGGGCGGGGAAACTCAAGGCCGTGGTCCAGAACGTGTTCATCGGCGCCACCATCGCCTGGTTCGCCTGGAAGGACTGGCTCGCCACCCATCGCTTCGCGGGCTGGTTCCGCAACTTCTGGGACGAGTTCCACGGCGCCGTCGTGGCCCTGACCCTCGGCGTGGCCATCATCCTCACCGTGTACTCGCTGGCCGTCTACCTGTATCGCTACCGCAAGCTCATCACGGATCGCTGGTGAAGCTCGAGGTCATCACCATCGGGACCGAGCTGCTGCTCGGCCACGCCCTCGACACCAACGCGATCGACCTCGGCACCACGCTCGCGGCCGCCGGGATCGAGATCACGCGCCGCACCAGCGTCGCCGACCGGCCCGCCGCCGTGGCCGACGCCGTGCGCGGCGCGCTGGAGCGCACCGGCGCCGTGCTCACGACCGGCGGCCTGGGGCCCACCAAGGACGACCTCACGAAACAGGCCGTCGCGGGCCTCTTCGGACGGCCGCTGGTCTTGCACGAGGCGGTGCTGCGCCACATCGAGGAGCGGTTCCGCCGCTTCGGCCGCACCATGACGCCCTCCAACCGCATCCAGGCCGAGCTGCCCCAGGGCGCCGTGGCGCTGTCCAACCCGCGCGGCACCGCTCCGGGCATCTGGCTCGAGGACGGCGAGCGGCTCGTCATCATGCTGCCCGGGGTCCCCGTCGAGATGCGCGGCCTGCTGGCCGAAGAGGTGCTGCCGCGCCTCGTGGCCCGCATGGCGCGCGCGGGGGAGGAGACGCGCGTGGTGCGCTCCCGCACCGTGCGTCTCACCGGGATGCCGGAGTCGGCGGTGGGGGAGAAAGTGGGACCGCTCGAAGACGGGTTGGCGCCGCTCACCGTCGCGTATCTCCCCTCGATTCCCGGTGTGGACCTGCGGCTCACGGCGTGGGATCTGCCGCCGGCGGAGGCGGACAGGCGTCTGGGGGAGGCGGTGGACCGGCTGCGGCGGGAGTTCGGCATCCGCTGTTACGGTCTGGACACGGACGATCTGGCCGGCGTGGTGCTCGACCTGCTGCGGGCTCGCGGGTTGCGGTTGGCGGTCGCCGAATCGTGCACCGGCGGCATGCTGGGCGAGCGCCTCACCGCGATTCCCGGGTCGTCGGACGTGTTCGTGGGAGGGGTGATCGCCTATGCGGACGACGTGAAGGTCGCGCTGCTCGACGTGCCGCGCGCGACGCTCCAGACGCACGGGGCGGTGTCGGAGGCGACGGTGCGGGCCATGGCCGAGGGGGCGTGTGTGCGCTTCGGCGTCGAATGCGCCATGGCCGTCACCGGCATCGCGGGCCCCGCCGGCGGCACCCCGGAGAAACCGGTGGGCACCGTTTGGCTCGCGGCGCGCCACGGCGGCGAAACGCGGGCGCTGGGACGGAAATTCCTCGGTGAGCGCGACGAGATCCGCGCGCGCAGCGCGCAGGCGGCGCTCGACCTGCTGCGGCACGCGTTGCTCGAGGCCAGACCCCCCCGGTCCCAATAATGGCCGAGCTGCGCGCACCCGACGGCGCCCCCCTCGCCTACGACGTGTACGAGCCGGCCGCGCCGGCAGCAGCGCGCGCCGCGATTCTCTGGGTGTGCGGCTGGTCGGATCACCGCACCCGCTGGCGCGCCCCCGCCGAAACGCTGCGCGACGCGGGGTATGCCGTGTACCTGCTCGATCAACGCGGCCAGGGGGACTCGGGCGGCGTGCGCGGCCACCTGTCGCGCTTCAGCCAGCTGCTGGGGGACCTGCAGGCGTTCCGGCGCCTGGTGCGGCAGCGCAGCGCGGTGCCGCAGGTCCTGTTGGGGCATTCCTTCGGGGGACTCGTGGTGCTGCGCTACCTCGAGACCCAGCCCTCCGACCCCGTGGCCGGCGCGGTGCTCTCGGCGCCCTGGCTCGCTACCGCGCTGCCGGTGCCGCTCTGGAAACACCTGGCGGGAAAGGTCCTCGCCGATCTCTGGCCCACCGCGCGCTTCGCCACCGGCCTCGATTCAGCGCTGCTCGCCCGGGACCCGTCCGTCGCCGCGGCCTACGACGCCGACCCGGCGGTGCACCGCGTGATGACGCCCGGGGCGTGGCGCGAGATCCAGTGGGCGCAGCGCGTCGTGCTCGCCGATGCGGCCCGCATCGAGGCGCCGCTCATGTTTCTCCTGGGTGGGGAAGATCGGTTGGTGAACGCTCCGGTCACGCGCACCTTGGCCGAGCGCATGCGCGGGCGCCAGGCGGTCGAGGTGCACTGGTATCCCGAGCGCTACCACGAGCTGCTGCACGACCTCGATCCCGGCGTCGTGACCGGGGACGTGGTGGCGTTCCTTGGGAAACTACAGCCGCGATAACGAGGCGGGTTAGACCTTTCCCAGCGCCTTCTCCAGCTTCTCCCTCGCCTGCAGCGCGAGCGGCTCGAGGTCGGCGCGTCCGCTGATGCCGAGCTGCGCGACCGGATCGAGAATCGCCACGCGACTCTGCTTCGGACCCTCCTCGTACACCACCACGTTGCACGGCAGCAGCAGCCCGACGTCCGCCTCGGCCTGGAAGCCCTGGTAGGCGAGCGGCGGATTGCAGGCGCCGAGGATCACGTACTTCTTGAAATCGACGTCGAGCTTCTTTTTCAGGGTCGCCTGGACGTCGATCTCGGTGAGGACCCCGAAGCCCTGCTCGGCGAGTGTCGCGCGGATGCGCGCGACCGCCTGCTCGTAGGGCAGCGGGACCGATCGGCCGATCGCGTAGGATGTCGTAGTCGTAGTCATGAGACGGAATGCCTCCCTGGTGAACGCCGCACGTCGCGGTTGGAGTTGCCAATCGGATGATGGACGATGGTGGTAAAGAGCCAGTGAAACCGGGGTGAGGCACCGTTTCGTGCCCGGCGCGTCTAGTGCGAAGGGGTGAGTTCGTAAATCAGAGGATGGATTCTTCGCCCCGGAGCCCCGGGGTATACTGCGTTCGGGAGAAGGACGTCACTGACATACAAGGAGTTACGCTATGAAACGCATTCATTTCAGCAGTCTCGCCGTCGTTCTGGGTCTGTGCGCGGCGCCCGTGCTGCAAGCCCAGTCGCAGCCGACCGAGGGAATCCGGTTCGGCGTCGGCGGTGGTCTTACGATGCCCCTGGGCAACTACGGTGATTTCGACAAAGCCGGTTGGAATCTGGTGGGGGTGCTCCAGCTCCCGATCTCGCAGTCGCCGATCCACCTCCGTTTCGATGCCATGTACGGGCAGACCTCGCACAAGAGCGGGCTCGGCAGCGGCAGCACCACCCTCACGGGTGCGACGGCCGATCTGCTGTACCACCTGGGCGATCGGGCGGCGAAGGTGCGGCCGTACGTCCTGGGAGGCCTCGGCTTCTATAACGTCGACGCCTTCGGCTCGTCGAATTCGAAGCTGGCGTTCGGGTTGGGCGGCGGTATCCTGTTCGGCGTGGGCACGATGCACGCCTTCCTGGAAGGGCGCTACATGAGCGTTCAGACCAGCGGCTCATCGCTCAACTTCTTGCCCATTAGCGTGGGCGTGATGTTCGGCCAATAAGCTGAGGCTGTATCGGCCGCCCGGTCTTTGGCCGGGCTGGGCGGCCAGTCGTACTCCCGCCTGCTGCGTTCCTAGTTACCGTTGTAGCTCAGCGCCCGCTCGACAGCGACCGGGTTCTGAGCTATCTTGTTGCAGGATAGCAAGTTCCGTGATCCACTCTGAGTGGCGATACGCCAAAACGGCGCATGAAGCCCGGCACGTCGGTTGCGTTGGACCAGCGAGAATGACCAAAGACAAAGACAAGCAGACGCCCAAGGACCCTCAGGCGCCGCCGGCGCCCCCGCCGGGCGGTGCGCTCGTCGAGCCCGCGCCCGAGGCCGTCGTCCGGCTCGAAGACGAGCTGGGCGAAGCGCGGACCGCGCTGGCGCAGGCCACCGACCGGTACCTCCGGCTCGCGGCCGAGTTCGAGAACTACAAGAAGCGCAGCCTGCGCGAGCGCATCGAGCAGCGCGCCCGCGCCCAGGCGGAGCTGATCGAGAAACTCGTAGACGCGCTCGACGACCTCGCGCGCTTCGCCCATGTGGACCCGGCGCAGACCGACGCCAAGACGATTCACGACGGCGTGGACATGGTCGAGCGCAAGTTCTGGAAGCAGCTCGACGCGGTGGGGGTGACCCGCATCGACCAGGTCGGCGTACCGTTCGATCCCAACGTCCACGAGGCCGTCACCATGCAGCCGGCGGCGGCCCCCGCTCAGGATCACTCGGTGGGCGCGGTGCTCCAGCCGGGCTACAAGCTGGGCGACGCCCTGATCCGCCCCGCGCGCGTTGTCGTCCTGACGTGGCAGGGTGATTCAGGGTCGACGGGTGCACCGCCCGGACCGACGGCAGTTCACTGACGACTGATGACTGACGACTGATTTCATGGCTCAACAGCGCGACTTCTACCAGGTCCTCGGCATCACCGAGACCGCGACCACCGACGAGATCAAGAAAGCGTTCCGCCGGCTCGCCAAGCTGCATCATCCCGACCGGAATCCCAACAACCCGCAGGCGTCCGACCGCTTCAAGGAGATCAACGAGGCGCATGACGTCCTGAGCGACCCCGAAAAGCGCAAGAAGTACGACATGTTGCGCAAGTACGGCGCGTTCACGGGCAGCGGCGGCGCGCGCGGCCGCGGCGGCTACACGGCGGGCGGGTACGGCGGCGGGCCCCCGGGCCAGGACATGGGCGCCGATTTCGACATCTCCGACCTCGGCTCCTTCGGCGGTCTGGGCGACCTGTTCAGCTCCCTCTTCGGCAAGCGGGGCAAGGAGGATGTGGACGACACCGTGGAGACGGTGGTCGCGATCCCGTTCCGCACCGCCGCCCTGGGGGGCAAGATCCCCATCGTCCTGCCGATGTCGGAAGTGTGTCCCACCTGCGGCGGCAAGGGTGCCGCGCCGGGCGCCACGATCTCGACCTGCCCCGAGTGCAAGGGACGCGGCACGATCTCCTTCGGGCAGGGCAGCTTCGCCGTGAACCGGCCCTGTCCCGTGTGCCGCGGCAAGGGGAAGGTGCCGAGCGAGCGGTGCCACACCTGCCAGGGGACGGGCGAGGTGCGGGTCGAGAAGCGGCTCATGATCACCGTGCCGCCCGGCACCGAAGACGGCACCCGCATGCGCCTCAAGGGCCAGGGGGCCAAGGGGCGGGGCGACCTGGTGGTCCAGTTCCAGGTCGAGCCCGACAAGTTCTTCCGGCGCGAGGGGGCGGATATCATCTCCGTCGTCCCCATCAACCTCGCCCAGGCCCTGCTCGGCTCGCGCATCAAGGTGCGCACGCTCGACGGGAAACACGTGGTGCTGCGGGTCCCCGCCGGGACGCAGCACGGCCAGAAGTTCCGCATCGCGGGGCAGGGAATCGAGCGCAACGGCAAGCGCGGCGATCAGTACGTCGAGGTGAAGCTCGAGCTGCCCGAAAAACTCACGCCGGAGCAGGCCGAAGCGGCAAAACAGTTCGCCACCAAGGTGGGCTTGAAGCACTGACGGCGGGCCCACAGATTCTCCCCCGTATCTCACACCCAAGGGGGCCGTCATGCAACCACGGGTTCTACCGCTCGCCGCCGTGTCCATCCTCCTCCTCGCCGGTCCGGTGCTGTGCCAACGACCGGGCACGATCGAAGTCGGAGCCATGGCGCGGTTCACCGACTACGACAACAGCCTGTCGTTCAACAGTACGGTCGGCATCGGCGGACGGCTCGGGGTCTTCCTGCCGGGTGGGTTGTCGATCGAGGGCGACATTTCCCGCACGTCCAGCGATCGTCCCGGGGCATCGGTGAAATACACGCCGATGCACGCGTTCCTGTTGTACAACTACCGGCTGGGTGAGTCGTCGCTCTTCGCGGGGGGCGGCTACGTGCACAACAAGTACGACTACGGCGGCGGCTCCGACACCACCGATTCCGGCATCGCCGTCACGGTCGGCTTGCGCTACCACCTGCGCAACATGGTGAAGTTGCGGCTCGATCTGAACGAAGACTTCATTCCGTCGCCCGCGAACAAGGCGCCGGCGCAGTCGTTCAACGGCAACCTCGGCATGGAGCTGGGGGTCAGTTTCCTGATCGGCTTCCGGAAGTGACGGTGTGGGGCGCGCTGCGCAGCCTCGGGGCGGTCTTCGCCGGGTTCCTGGCGATCGTCGTCCTCGTGCTGGCGAGCGCGCCGCTGACCGCCCGTCTGCTGCCGGCGAGCGCGGCCCCGCCCGCCGCGCCCCGGCCGCCGATCGCCTATCTCACCGTCAACCTCGTGTGCGGGTTCCTGTGCGCCGCCGCGGGCGGGTGGATCACGGGGCATCTCGCCGCATCGCATGCGCTGTGGCACGCCGCCGGCCTCGCGACCCTGGTCCTGGGGCTGGGGGTGACGACGGCCGCGCAGGGCGGCGCCGCCCGGGCCGGCCAGCCGTCGTGGTATGTCTGGACGCTGCCGTTCGTGGGGGCGGGGGGTGTGCTGCTGGGGGGCTGGGTCTAGAAGCGCAACAACAGGCGTGGGGATGTGGGGAAGTGGGACCTGACGGTTCGCAGGGGATGTTCGGTTCGTCCCGTCACGTACCACATCCCCACATCCCCACGCCTTTTTCTCCTCACCTGGCCCCATCCCTGAACCGATACCACGCCCCCACGATCGGCAGGAACCAGGGGCGGCCGAAGTACAGCGGGACCGCCCGGAACGGCAGCCGCGAGAACGGGTCGAGGTTGCCGCGGCCGGCCACGGTCTCGCCCAGCCGCGCGCCGAGGTAGGTGGCGAGGGCCACGCCATGGCCGTTGTAGCCCAGCGCGTAGTGCACGCCGTCGCGCACTCCCGCGTGCGGCAGCTGATCCATCGTCGCCCCCACGCTGCCGGACCAGTGGTAGTCCACGTCGGTGCCCAGCAGTCTCGGGAACAGCGTGCACATCGTGTCGGCCAGCCGCTTGATGACTTCCTGGATGCGCACCTTGCCGAACGCCACGCGCCCGCCGAACAGCATGCGGGTGTCGGCGGCGATGCGGAAATAGGACAGCAGGTGGCGCGTGTCGCTCACCACGCGGTCGCGCGGGATCAGGGCGCGCGCCACGCTGGCGCCCAGCGGGGCGGTGGCGATGAGGAAGCTGCCGATCGGGACGACGCGGCGGCGCAGCGCGCCGACGACGCCGTCGGTGTACCCATCGGTGGCGACCACGACGTCCTTGGCGCCCAGCGTGCCGCGGCTGGTGCGCACCATGAAGCGGCCGGCCGAGCGGTGCAGGTGCTGGACCTCCACGTCTTCGACGAACGTCGCGCCGGCGCGCCGGGCCGCGGCCGCGAGCTTCCAGTAGAGCTTGGCCGGGTTCACCGCCGCGCCTTCGGGATCGAGCAGGGCGCCGTGATACGCGGTGGCGCCGAGCTCCTCACCCATACGGGCGCGCGGCACGAGCTGCGTCTCGTGGCGGAACACCTTGCCGAGCACCTCCGCCTCGCGCTCCAGCTCGGCGTAGTGCGCCGGCTTGGCGGCGAGCAGCAGGTGCCCCGACTTGCGGTAGTCGCAGTCCGGCGCCTCCGATCCGAGGAACGCTTCGACGAAGCGCACCGCAGCGCGGGAGGCCTCGTGCAGCTCGCGTGCGCGCACGGCGCCGAGCTTGTGGACCAGCCAGCGCGCGTCGCGCTTGAAGCCCGGCAGCACGAACCCGCCGTTGCGCGTGGAAGCGCCCGCGCCGAGCGTCGCGCGCTCGAGCACCGTGACGGAGGCGCCGGCCTGGGCCAGCGCGCGCGCCGCCGAGACGCCGGTGTAGCCGCCGCCGATCACGACGGCGTCGGTGCGCGACGGGAGGTCGCTCGAGACGCCGAGCTCCGGGCGCGGGGCGGCGTCCCACCAGTACGGGCGGTGCTGCACCCGTTACAGCTCCTTCACCATCACCAGCGCGGTATCCGGACAGGCGCCCGTGAATTCCGCCGATTGCGCCACGGCGGGCGCCACGGCCGTGCGGGCGACCGGGTGGAAGCCGAAGCGGGGGAAGAAGTCCGCGGCCGTCTCGGTGAGCAGGTAGAGCGTGCGGATGCCGCGCGCGCGGGCGTGCTCGAGCGCGGCGGTCGTGAGGCGGATCCCCAGGCCCGAGCCGCGGCGCTCCGGCGCCACCGCGACGGAGCGCAGCAGCCCCGCGGCGCCGTAGCGCTCCACGGCCGCGCAGCCGACCAGGCGCCGGCCATCGCGCGCCACGAGGGTGTCGTCGAGGTGTCGCTCGATCGCGGCGTGGGGCAACCGGTGCTGGTCCAGGAGTGAGAGAATCGCCGGCAGGTCGTCGCTCCGGGCGGATTCGATCGGCACGTCCATGAGCGACTCCGGCGTGAGAACGGGGCAGGCTGACCCGGTGCAAGCCGTGGGCCAGCGCGGGGCGGGACTCCCGAGCGGAGAGGAATCTACGAGCCAATCCGGCCGGGCAACACTCTGTCGACTCCTAGTCTCGCAGCACCGGCGCCACATCCAGGAACTGCTGGATCGTCTGCTCGCCGATCACCGGCCGCAGGTGCTCCAGCACGATCCGGCCCAGCCGCGCCATGTCTTCGCGTTTGATCCCGGCGGTC
>Ga0326731_1000508_pt1 | contig 10063 bp, 5 predicted proteins | sample MHFSIPfraction_FD_207645 | JGI IMG/M metagenome (GOLD analysis project Ga0326731, IMG submission 207645) | Lab enriched peat soil microbial communities from Michigan Hollow, Ithaca, NY, United States - MHF9FY SIP fraction | ecosystem: Environmental > Terrestrial > Soil > Wetlands > Peat | place...
CCCATCTTCGAGAAATCCTCGGAAAAGTCGGGCTCCGTGCCGCGGTCGATGAAGCGCAGCGAGCCCTCCTCGAGACGGATCTCTCCGAACCGAAGCTCCATGGTCTCGAGCAAGCCTTTGGGCTTGGCGGCGGAAGCGGGCACAGCGGTAGACGTCGGCGCGGGAGCGGGAGGCGCGGGCTTGGCAGCCGCCGGCGCGGGGGCAACCTTTGGGTCGGGAACTGTCGGGGCCGCGGGTCCTCCGAACGCCTTGACGATATTGAAGCTACCGTCCTCGGCCCGCTCGATCTCGACCGACATGCGCTTGAACCCCGCCTTGCCCACGATGGCCTTGGTCGGCCAGTCGAAGTCGATATCGACCAGATCCATCCGCTCGATCGTGATCAGTGGCGTCTCAGCTCCGGGCATCTTGGCTTCGAACGCATCGGCCCAGCTCGTGCCCTTCGACGACAGCGTGGTCTTGCCGTCCTTGATCGCGATGTGGTTCTTGCTGTCACCGTTGAAGCGACCCGTGAAGCGGGCAGGCACCGGCAGGTAGGACTGGTAGGGCTCAATGGCGGCGTCCCGCAGCGCGACGGTGAGCTGGGCGTCAAGCGGCTGGAGGATCACCGGCCCCTGGACCTTGATCGTCCCGGCGCCCGGCATCCCGGCCGAGAGGGACAGCGACGCGGGGCCCCGGACCGGCCACGTGACGTTATCCACCGCCAGGTCCAGCTTGCTCACGATGAGCTCGGCGGCGGGTGTCACGGTCTCGTCGGTGAACGTGACCTTGGCACCGCTCACCTTGCTCCGCTCGACGCCGACATTCCAAGGTTTTGGCGAGACCTTTGGCGCCGGCTCTCCACGGGAGGGCTTGGCCACGGCGGGAGTGCGGGTGGGCGCGGCCTTCGGCGCCGGCGGTGCCGCTTCCCCGCCAGACCCGGTGAGGGCGAGGAGATCGATCTCACCTCTCTTGCCTCGGCGGAGTCGGGCATCCAGGCCGGATAGCTCCACTTTGCTCAGCGTCACCTCCTGCCGCGTCACGTCGAGGTGCTTCAGGCCGACCACAAGACGCCCCAGCGCCACCGGCGTCTCCTTGGTCGCCGGCCTGGCCAGCGCGACATTCTCCACAGTCACGTCACCGCTCGCCAGGACCGTCGGCACTCCCTCCGCCGTCGGCCCGTACTCGACACCGAGCTCGCTCCCGACAACGGCCGAGAGGCGGAACGCCGGCTCCACGCTCTCGTCGGTGAACATGACCTTGGCGCCGGCCAGCGTGAACCGCTCGACGCCAACCTTCCATGGCTTTGGCGTGGGCTCCGCCTGGGCAGGAGCAGCGGGTGCGGGCGCCGGGACGGGCTGGGCCTGTGGCGCCGACGTCTCCCCGCCGGGCTTCGCGACAAGGGACAGGAGATCAATCACCCCGCCCTTGTCGCGGCGGGCCCGGATATCGAGCCCGGAGAGCTCTACCCTGCTGAATATCACTTCCCGCCCCTCGAGGTCGAAGCGCTTCAACGCAACGCCGAGCCGGGTCATAGCCAGCGGCGGCTCTTTTGCGTCCGGCCCGGCCAACGCCACGTTCTCGACGGCCACGTCGCCGCTCGCCACCACGGCCTGCAAGCCTTCATCCGTGCGCGTGAACTCGACGTTGAGCCCGATCCCGACGGCCCCCGACGCGAGCGATTCCCTGAGAGGCGGCGGCAGATAGGGCCGCACCCGCTTCAGGTCGAAGCCGGTCAGCTTGACGCTCCCGGAGACCTTGACCGGCGCCTGCTGGAACTTGTCCCATTGGATTTCGAGGGCAGCGGTGCCCGTCCGCAGGGATCCCTTGAGACGGCCCGGAGGCGAGTTCGGGCGTGTGGAGACACCGAAGGTCTCGATCTCGAGGTCCCGCACCGACCAGTCTGCGGCGGGCGAAACGGCCCGGTCTTCCACGACGAGGCGCCCGTGCTCGATGGCGGCGTGATCGACCGTGAACGTCCACTTCGTCGGCTCACGCGCGATGTCGGCCTGCTTCACGCTGGGCATCAGATCCTGCAAGTTGAGCTGTCCGTCCTGGCCCCGCACCACGCGCACCATCGGACCGACCAGGCGGAAGTCGGTGACGCGGATGTTCCGCTTCACGAGCCACCGGAGCGCCAGGCGCCCCTCGAGCCGCTCGAACTCGACGAAAGCGTCGCTCCCTTCCCGCTCGGCGAGTCTGAGCTTCTTGACGGCGATGTAGCCTGTGAAGAGGTTGAGGTCGATGTCCTCGATGCTGAGCTGACGGCCGATGGCCTTCGGCACCTGCCGCACCGCAACCTGGCGCACGATCTCGGGCAGGGAGGCGAAAAACCCCACGACCAGGATCACCGCCAGCACGATGAGCGCGATGGCGAGCTTGCCGAGCCGCATGAGCCAACGGCCGAGCCAGACCATACGTCAGACGGGGGCCGTACCGGCGGAGGGCTTCAGGAAGGTGTAGACGCTGGTGAAATCCTTGCGCGCGAGGCCGTGGGACGACGCCAGACGGTAGACCTGCTGAGCGGCAGGGGCGACGAAGAGCGGAATGCGCAGGTTGCGCGCGGCGTCCACGGCGAGCCCGACGTCCTTGCACATCAGATCGGTCATGAAGCCGGGCGCGTAGCCATTCGTCGACGCGGCCCGCGCCACGATGCCCGGCACCGGGTGCATGTGCTCCATCACCCAGGTATTGCCCGACGATTTCGCGATGACCTCGGTGACGACCTTGGGATCGACACCGAAGCCTTCGGCGATGCGAAAGGCCTCGCTCACCGCCACCGCCACCACGCCCGCCACCAGGTTATTGCAGAGCTTGGCGACCTCGCCGCTGCCCACGGGTCCGACGTGAATCACGTTCGTCCCCATGGCCTGAAGCGTCGGCAGCGCCGCCTGGAAGTCCTCGAGCGAGCCGCCCACCATGATGGCGAGCGTCCCGTCGGTGGCCCGGGGCGTCCCGCCCGACACGGGTGCGTCCACGAAGCGAATGCCGCGCTCGGCCGCCGCCGCGGCCACGCGGCGCGAAGCGGCGGGGTCCACTGTGGACATGTCGACGCAGAGCGTGCCCTTGCGGGCCGCATTGATGATGCCACCGTCTCCGCCGTAGGCGGCCTCGACGTGCGGCGACGAGGGCAGCATGGTGACGACGATATCCGCGCCGGTGACGGCCTCGGCCGCGGAGGCGGCCCCCGTCATGCCGGCGGCGACCGCCGCCTTGACCGCCTCGGGATTGAGGTCGTAGGCGGTGACCGTGAAGCCTTTCTTGACGAGGTTCGTGGCCATGGGCAGCCCCATGGTGCCGACGCCGAGGAAGCCGATGCGTGTCATGCAGGATCTCCTGGTTTGGACCGCAGTTCGATGCCCGCCCACTCCTCGATGAGCCGCGCCACCGCCGTGTGGTCCAGCTCCGCCATGCCACGCGCCACCGCCATACGGTAGATCTCGGTCGCCGCCCGGCCGATCAGCGAAGGCACCCCGCCCTCCTGGGCAAGACGCGCGTAGCCGTCCACGTCCTTGAGCATGAGCCGGATGGCGAAGCCCGCGTCGAAGGCGCCGTTGAGGATGAACTTGGGAAACTTGTAGTCGCTGGCATTCGAGCGCCCGGACGATGCCTGGATGATCTCGACGGCCCGCGCCGGATCCACGCCGGCCTTCGCCGCCACCGCCACCGCTTCGATGGTCAGCGCGAGAATACCCCCCGAGCACATGTTGTTGACCAGCTTGATGGCGTGCCCGGTGCCCACAGGCCCCGCGTGGAAGACGTTCTTCCCCATGCGCTCGAGCACGGGCCGCGCGCGCTCGAGCAGCGTCACGGGTCCGCCGACCATGATGGCGAGCGTTCCTTCGTTCGCCCCACGCACGCCGCCCGAGACGGGCGCGTCGATCAGATGCGCGCCGCGCGCCTCGACCTTCGGGGCCAGCTCCCGCGTCGCCGACGGGTCCGCCGACGTCATCTCGATGCAGAGAGTGTCAGCGGCGAGAGCGGACAGGAGCCCCTGCGGGCCCTCGAAGACCATGCGCACTTCCCGGGATGAGGGAACGATGGTGATGATGGTCCGCGCCGCGTCGGCGACGGCAGCTGGCGTCTCGGCCCAGCGGGCCCCGCGCGCCAGCAGAGGCGCCGCGGCGGCGGCCCGCGCGTCGTGCACGATCAGCGTGAAGCCCGCGTCCAGCAATCGCCCCGCCATGGGCGCGCCCATATTGCCCAGCCCGATGAATCCTATCGTCTCCACGGTTGTCCTCCCTTCCGCTCCCGTATACTACCGGAGCGATGCTCCTGGGGCTCGCCCTCGTTTGCGTGGCCGCGGTGTCCTGGGGCACCACGGGGAGCGTGATGGCCCTTCTCGCGAGAGAAGGTACTCCGAGCCCCCTCCTCGTCGGCTGGGCGCGCATGGCCGGTGCCGCGCCTTGCCTCGTGCTCGCGACCCTCCTCACCCGACCCGGCAGTCCTCGATTCGGCGGCTGGCGGCCGCGCGACTGGGCGAAGGCCGCGCTGCTGGGCATCGCCATGGCGGCCTATCAGCTCTGCTACTTCTGGGCCGTGCCGCGCACCGGCGTGGCGCTCACCGCGCTCCTCGCCATCTGCTCGGCGCCGATCATGATCACGGCGGGCGCCGCGCTCACTCTCAAAGAGCGCCCGGCCCGCTCGACACTCCTCGCCCTGCTCCTGGCCGTCGGCGGCACCGCCATGGTCGTCCTCGGCCCTCGCGCCGCGGGAGGCGCGCCGCCGGAATTCGCCGCGGGCGCCATCGCGGCCGTCGGCGCCGGGCTATCGTACGCGGTATACGCGGTGACCGCCAAAGGGTTGCTCCGGCGCGCGGCGCCTCTGTCGCTCGCGGCGATGACCTTCACGCTGGCCGCCCTCCTGCTCACGCCGGTGCTCGCGATCGAGCGCGACGCGCTGACGCAGCTCGCCGCGGGCTGGCCGCTGCTCGCCTATCTCGGCCTGGTGCCGACGGCCGCCGCCTACGTGATCTTCGGCGCCGGGCTGCGCCGCGTGACGGCCACGGCGGCGGGCATCGCCACCCTGCTCGAGCCGCTGACCGCGGCGGGACTCGGCGTGCTGGCGTTCGGCGAGCGGCTGGGAGCCATGGGCTGGGCCGGCGCGGCGCTCCTCCTGGCGGCGCTCGCCCTGCTGGCGCGCTCCGGCTCAGGCCGCCAGTGACGCGGCGGCCGTCGCGAGACGGAACACCCGCACCGGCTCTTCCACGTTCCTGAGCTCGCGCTCCCCCAAATCCTCCAGATCGAACCATCCCTCGATCCGTCGCGCCGTCTCTGGGCCGATGAAGGCGGAATCCCCCGCACCCAGCGCCGCGAGGCGGGCGGCGACATTGGTCACGGGTCCCGAGGCCGTGTAGGTCCATCGCGTGGCGGCGCTGCCCTCGATCTTGGTGGCGCCGACGGCGGCCGCGCCCGAATTCACGCCGACGTGGAGACGAATCGGCTCGTCGATACCTCCCGCTTCGTTGATCTCTTCCGCGCGACGGAGGATGCCCAGCGCCGTCTGCACCGCATTGCGCGCGTGGCGCTCGGGCTCGTCGTCCTGGAAGATGACCATGAGCCCGTCGCCTGCGGTCTCGTTGACGTCGCCGCCATTGCGCAGGATCTCGTCCAGGAAGGCGCCGAAGTAGCGCTCGATCATGACATTGACGCGGTCGGGATCGTGACGCTCCGAGAGGCTCGTGTAGCCGGCGACATCGACGAAGAGCACGGACACGTCCATCTCGCGCTTGGCGAGCTCGGGCGCCTCCGGCGCTTCCTCGATGAGCTCCTGCACCCGGCGCGGCACGAACTTCGACAGGCTGCTCCGTATGGCCTCGAGGATCTCGACCCGCCGAAGCGTGTCGGCGAGCCGACGGTTGGCCTCCTCGAGCGCCGAATAGGCCCTGGCGTTCTCCAGCGCGACGGCGCTCTGGTTGACCACGACGCGCAGCAGGCGCAGATCCTCCGTAGTATAGGAGGCGCCCGAGCGCTTCCCGCCGAGGGCGAGGAGGCCCGTGACCCGGTCGCCGAAGAGCAAGGGCACGACCAGCTCGGCGCCGAGCGCGCGCATCTGCGCGAGGCAGCCGTCCCGGCACGCGGCCAGATCGGGATCGGCCTCGTGCTGCACGCGCGTGATGGGCTGCCGCCTCCCGGCGAGATGCCGCGGCAGCGAGGAGTTGGCGGCGATGAGACCGCTGGCCCCCATGGGCCCGGCGCTTCCGACGACTACGCGGTACCGCTCCCGCTCCTCCTCGAGCACCGCCAGAGTCAGCTGCAACGGGTGAAAGGACTCGTCCACCGTGCGGCCGATGAGACCGGCGATGCGATCGAGATCGAGGACCGTGGTCATGGTGCCGGAGAGCCGCTCGATGGAGCGCTGGATGTCGAGCCGCTGGCGGAAGAAGAGCCGGTCGACCACCCGCTGGGCGCGGGCGTAGAGCGGATTGAGAAAGAGGACCACGGCGAGCGCCAGCACCACGGCCGTGGCGAGCGGGCTCGTGCCCATACCGAGGCGGGTGAACACCACGTTGAGCACGGTGATGGCCCCCGCATAGGCGGCGATCACGACGCCGGTCACGAGCGCGTAAATGCTGCCGACGCGAACCACGGCGCGCACGTCGAAGAGCTCGTAGCGCACCATGGCGTAGGCCACCGCCACCGGGAAGAAGAGGTTGAGCTTCCAGAAGACGTTGAGGTACGGGACGGTCATGCCCGTGACGGCTTCGAGAGTCGTGCCGAGAACGGGCGCGAGCTGCCCCACCGCGAAGCCCGCGAGCAGCACCCGGGCGCGCTGCCGGGCGAGCGGGGTTGCCCCGCGCAGGGCGGTGATCGTGAGGGCGACGATGAGCACCACGAGCGCGGAGACCCAGTACACCGCGCTCGCGATGGGGATCATCACGGCCTCGCTCGGGGCGAGGCCCCGGATGGGCGTCTGGAGCAGCACGGCAAAGAGCGCGGAGCCGGCGTAGGCGAGCCAGATCACCCGGGGGTGACGCGCCGCCCAACGGCGCCGCTCGGGGAAGCTCTGCGCGAGATGCAGATACAGCGCAGGCGAGAACGCCCAGGCGGTGAGGAAGATGCCGTCGAAGCGGTAGGTGCTGATCGCGTCGTGGTAGAGCGCGGCGGTCACGAACCAGATGAGACAGAAGAGCATGAAGACGCGAGCGCCGGGGGCGCCCGGCTTGAGCACCAGCACCGCAGCCCCCAGGCCCAGGAAGAGAAGCCCCGGCAGCAAGGACTCGAGGAGGAATCGCACGAAGTCCCCCAGGGGCTCCACCGTGCTCTTGATGTCCGCCTCGACCAGCCGTCCGCGGCGGTTGACCAGATAGTGGAAGGTGGTGCCCGGCGGCTGGCGCCGGACCTCCTCCTGGATCTGGCGACCCGAGTGGAGGAGGCGACCGTCCATGGCGCGTACGAAGTCGAAGGGCTCGAGCCCCCCGCGCTCGACACCCAGGCCCACGAGGAGGTTTCGCATTGCGGAAAAGCCCGGGTAGGGCTGACCGACGAGCCGCCAGGCGTCGACCGTCGTCCAGGTCCCGAGACCCAGAGCCAGGACCAGCAATGCCCACCACACGTGCTTTTCGCGCAGGGGAAAGGTCTCCTCCATCCGATTAGATGCCTCGCCCTATCCCAGGGTCTCGACCACCTTGCTCACCGCGCGGCTAAAGGTACAGTTCGGCACCACGCAGGAATGCTTGCCCGATCCACCGGCGACCATCACGTAGATGTCCTCGGGGGACGGGACCATCGGCAGGAGCGCCTGCTCGTCGGTGACCTTCTGCATCCAGAGCGGCCAGTCGTGCATGCCCCACATGCCGCCCAGCTTGAGCCGTCCCAGGGGCAGCCGGGCGTGCTCGAAGACGAAGCGCTGGACGTCCGGGACCGAGAACCCGTCGGCGGCGATGGTCTCCGCGTGCTCGGGCCCCAAGACGACCAGGAGCTGGCTCTGTGACATGTACCAGCCGACATTGGAGCCGAGCGTCGCGGCGACATCCGACACGTTGTTGAGAACGCCCGCAGCCGTGGTCGAGACATGGTCGTTGACATTGTGCGGCGCCTCGCCGCCGAAGACGGTGACGATGCTCTGCTCGGGCTGAAAGCCCAGGCGCACGCGAAGCGGCGGCCACGGCGCGCCGTTCTCCCGCTCGGCGATGGCGTAGGAAAACTTGGCCGGGCTCCCCTGTGTCGCCATGTCATGGCGCCCCGGCCAGGCGCCGCCCACGTTCATGAGGATGAGCCGCATGGCGCGGCCGATGGTGGCGTTGGCGCGAAAGCCCGGCCCGAAGAGCCCGGAGCCCGAGTGCATGCCGATGGCGCCCGCCACCGGCCCGCTCACGACGATCAGCGGCGCGACGGGATGCGTGGTCGCCTGCACCCCGTAGAGGTTGAAGGCGGGCTCGAGGACGGCCTTGACGGCGGCGACGATCACCGGGAAGTAGGCGGGCTCGCAGCCCGCCATCACGGCATTGACCGCGAGCTTCTCGATGCGGGCCTCGCGCCAGAGCGGCGGCATGACACCCAGCACGCGCGTGGGGTCTTCGCCCGCGGCCGCGATCATCGCCCGCACGCGCTCAGGTGTCGGCGGCACGATGGGGAGCCCGTCGCACCAGTCCCGCTTGACGAACTCCGCGTACACGTCCTCCTCGGGCAATTGCAACTCGCGAACGACGAGATCGGGCACGGCGTCCTCCTCAGACGGAATGGGTCCAGACCGAATCGACGGGCGCGCGACGCGGACTCACCTCGACAGTGTACCGCTCCTGAGGCGGGCGAGCGCTCCCCGGAACTCGACGTTCTGCGGCTCGACGGCGACGGCGCGTTCGAAATACCGCTCGGCGTCGTCCTTCCGCCCGAGCCACCACGACGCCACCCCGGCGAAGAAGAGCGCCTTGGGCTCTCCGGGCTCACGCGCAAGCGCACGCTGGGCGAGCACGAGCGCGTCGGCATGACGGCCCAGCAGCAGCGCGGCCGTGCTCGCTCCGACCGCCGCCTGGACATGCGTGGGCTCCAGGGCCAGGGCACGCTCGAAGTGGGCGAGCGCCTCAGCCGAGGCCACCCTGCGCAGGCAGGCTATCCCCGCCCAGTACTGCGCGTCCGCCCGCTCGAGCTCTCGCTCGCTCCCCGGCACCAGGAGGGGCAGCGCCGCGCGCCGGAACGTGGCGAGCAGTGAGAGATTGGCCGGCCCCGTATCCACGTAGAGCGATCGCGGCGCGCTCCATTCGAGCGGCAGGCGATCGTCGGTATTGAGACCCGAGCCGGCGGCGAGGCGGGCGGCGTCGTCTTCTCCGAGGGCGAAGAAGCCAAGCATCCCCGCCCAGCTACCGATGGGTATGCGCGCAAAATCCTCGCGAAGGCCCGGCAGCGAATCCCACCGCGCGCGGATGGTCGTAAGGTTCAGCGGCGCGGGCTCGACCTGTCCCAGCAGGAGAAGATCGCCCAATGACGGATGCCACACGCTCATGGCCGGAAAAACGGACCGGAACGTTGCCACGACCATCCGGAGATCCTCCGGCGCCAGGTTATAGGCCTGCAGCCACTGGAGCATGACACCGCCGGGACGGAGCCGCTCTTTAGCCAGCGTGAAGAACTCCACCGAGAAGAGGCCCGCCATGCCCTGGATCCACGGGTTCGAAGGCTCGGAGATGATGACGTCGTAGCGCGACGGCGCGGCCCGGAGAAAGCTCCGACCGTCGCCGACGACGAGCCGCAGCCGCGGATCCGCGAGGGGGCGGCCCTGCACCGCCGCGAAAAAGCGGGAAGCCTCGATGACCGCAGGCTCTAACTCGAGCACGTCAACGGACTTGACCGGATGGGCCAGGACCGCCGCCGCGGTGACGCCAGTGCCGAGCCCGAGCACGAAAACGTCGCGAGGCGCCGGGTGCGCGAGCAGCGGCAGGTGGGCGGCGATGAGCTGGGTCGGCATGTCGGCACCCGTGCCGCCTTCGATCTTGCCGTTGATGCGTAGAAGCCTGTACGGACCGGACTGGGTGACGGCGACGCTGCCGCTCTTGCCGTCCCGATAGAACAGGACGGATTCTCCGGCCAATTGCTCGCGAAGGCTCCGTCGCTGTGCGTCCCCCAGGATGGCCTTGGCGTAGACGGCC
>Ga0326731_1000510_pt1 | contig 10054 bp, 7 predicted proteins | sample MHFSIPfraction_FD_207645 | JGI IMG/M metagenome (GOLD analysis project Ga0326731, IMG submission 207645) | Lab enriched peat soil microbial communities from Michigan Hollow, Ithaca, NY, United States - MHF9FY SIP fraction | ecosystem: Environmental > Terrestrial > Soil > Wetlands > Peat | place...
CGGCTCGCGTACTACGCGGCGATCGACGGTCATTATGCGGGCGTCACGATGATCCGCTCGATCGAAACCGGGCTCGCGAAATTCTTCGTCGACGTCGGCTGCTTCGAGGTCAACACTCCGCTGCACGAGGTGATCGCGGCCCTCAACGCGTTTCAGCCGGACTTCCTCGCGGGCTACACGACCGCGCTCAAGATCCTCGCGGAACGTCAGCGCGCAGGTGAGCTCAAGCTCGACTGCCTGATCGGCATCGGCACCGCCGGCGAGGCGACGACGGAAGTTGACCGCGCGCTGCTCGAGCAGGCGTTCGGTTGCCGGCTCACGAACACGTACGGGTGCAGCGAGCATCTCGGGATGGGCGCCGCCCCACCCGGCGCGTCGAACATCGTGCTGACCGATCACGACCTGATCTACGAGTTCTACCCCGACCACTCGGTGATCACGAACCTTTTCAACTACACGCTGCCGCTGATCCGCTATCGGATGTCGGACATCCTGCGGCCCGTGGATTCGGGCGCGCACGCGCCGTACCTCGTGATCGAGAGCCTCGTCGGCCGCAACGAGCTACAGCCCGTGTTCAAGACGCGCGACGGCGGCGAGGACTTCATCAGCCCGCATACCATCAACGAGGTCTTCGTCGCGGGCGTCACGCGGTTCCAGATGCATCTACTTGGCGCCGAGGCGTTCCGGTTCATGGTTTGCCTCGATCCCAAGCTCGAGGCGGAGCAGCGCGCGACCGCGATCAAAGGCGTGTCCGACCGCCTGCGCGAGATCCTCGCGCGTAAGCGGATGGAGAACGTGCGCTTCGAGGTGCTCGCGGTCGACGACCTGCCGGTCAATCCGCGCACGCGGAAGTTTCAGCTGATCGTCGATAAACGCGCCGCCTGAGAGGCGCGCGTGAGGAACGACGCCGCACGACAATAAGAGAAGGGGGACGTCCATGACCTTGCAAGTGATCGGCGCCGGCCTCGGCCGGACGGGCACGTTGTCGTTGAAGCTCGCGCTCGAGCAGCTCGGGCTCGGGCCGTGCTACCACATGGCCGAGCTCATGATGAATCCCGAGCGCACGCCGCTGTGGATCGCGGCGGCAGACGGGAAGCCCGATTGGGAGGCCGTATTCGCGGGCTACTCGTCGACGACGGACTATCCAGCATGCATCTACTGGCGCGAGCTCGCGGCCGCGTACCCGAACGCGAAGCTGATCCTTACGAAGCGCGACAAGGAGAAGTGGTTCGAATCCACGCAGGCGACGGTCTTCTCCGACGCGATGACCGCACGCATCCTCGGCTCGCCGATCGAGCCTTTCTTTCGCAAGACCGTGTGGAAGGACTTCGGTGAGCGCATCCACGACCGCGCGTTCATGACGGCGTACTTCGACGAGCACAACGCGGCGGTCGAGGCCGGCGTCGCGAAGAAGCGGCTGCTCGTCTACGACGTGGCACAAGGCTGGGAGCCGCTCTGCGAATTCCTCGGCGTGCCGGCGCCCGACTCGCCGTTCCCGAAGGTGAACTCGCGCGAGGAGACGCAAGCGAGGATGAACGCGGTCGACGCGGACGGCATACAAGCGGCCGCGCGGCAGCACCTCCGCGATGCGGAGCAAAAGCGCTGAGCGCCGGCGGGCCAGCGAAATTGGCTATACTCCGACCTATTCATTCGAATACTGCGGAGAATCGAACGATGAGTACGACGATCGTGCGTGCGGCGGTGGGCTTGCTGGCGCTGGCCGCTCTCGGAGCGGGTCCGGCGATCGCTCAGCCCCAGGGCGGAGCCGGCGGCGGTGGTGGCGGCGGATTCAGGCTCCCGCCGCTGCTGATGCAGAGCACCGCTTTCGAGGACGGCGGCATCGTGCCGCAAAAATATGCGGGCCGCGACGGCGTGCAGCCGGGCTTCACGTTCTCGAACGCGCCCGAGGGCACGGTGAGCTACGCGATCATCTTGCACGACCTCGACGTGTCGCTGATGAACAGCACGAACGACGTGTTGCACTGGATCTGCTGGAACATTCCGGCGTCCGCGAAAGGCATCCCCGAAGGGAAGCTGCCCGAGGGCTCGGTGACGGGCAAGAACATCGCGGGCCAGAACGCGTATTTCGGTCCGGGCGCGCCCCCGGGGCCGCGCTATCACCACTACGTGTTCGAGCTCTACGCGCTGAACGCGAACCTCGACTTGCCGAACACCGCGAGCCGCCCCGAGTTGCTCAAAGCGATGGAAGGCAAGATCGTCGCGAAGGCCGCGTACGTCGGCCGCTTCCACCAGTAGAGCTCACGACCGGTCGACGTCTTCGCTCGGGAGCGCGGGCACGCCGCGCTCGTTCTCCACGACCGTGACGCGGCGCGGAGCCGTGAGCGTCTCGTACGTGTGGCGCGCGAAGCCTACGCCGGCCTCGGTGTAGTAGTTGTAGCTCACGTCGCAGCCCGCGGCGATGATCGGCGCGTACTCCTCGGGATAGAGGTGAGTCGCGCTGATCAGGCCTTTGAATCCGCGCTTGCGCAGCGCCCGCGCCGCGCTGAGCTTCGCCTCGAAGCTCGGCAGCGCGAGCATGATCGCGCGCAGCCGGTCGAGGTTCAGCCGCAGCCAGAAGCCCGGGTCCTCGGCGTCGGCGTACGCGACGCGCCGGCCCTCCTTGATGTTCGACTCGATCTTCGCGGGGTCGCTGTCGATGCCGACGATGTTCTCGTCCTGCTCCCGCAAGTACTCGTACGCGCCCGAGCCGACGCGGCCCATGCCGACGACGAGTATCTGCGCGCTGCCGAGCGAGATCGGCTCGTCGTCCGGATGGCGCTTGGCGCGCTCGAGGCGCTCGAGCCACCGGCCGATCACCGCGTAGATCTCCTGCGCGAATGCGATCAGCGGCGCGGCGACCACGAACGACAGGCTCACGGCGAACGCCGTCACGACGAGCCAAGTCTCCGCGAGCAGCCCTTTGTGGACCGCGAGGTCGGCGACGATCAGCGCGAACTCGCTGTACGTCGTGAGGCTCAAGGCCGTGAGGAAGCTCGTGCGCGCGCGTAGCCCCGAGGCGATCAGCAGCAAGAAGAAGATGATGCCCTGGAACGGCAACATCACGAGCAGCCACGCCCCGTCGCGCAGCGCCTCCCATGTCGGCGGCGCGCTGAGCCCGATGTTCAAGAAGAAGCCCGCGAGGAACAGCTCCTTCAAACCCCAGAGCACGTCCGTGAGCTCCTGTGCGCGGCGGTGATCGGCGAGCAGCAGGCCGAGCACGAGCGCGCCGAGCTCGGGGCTGAGCCCCAGGGAGGCGAATGCCTGACCGCCGCCGATCGCGAGCGCGGCCCCGTAAAGCACGAGCAACTCGCCGTGACCGCAAAAGTCGAGCAGCCACGCGAGCACGCGGCGCGCGAAAGGAAGCAGCAGCAAGAGCAGCGCCCACGGCGAAGGCGTCTCGGCATTGATGACCGCGAGCACCGCGACCGCGACGATGTCCTGAACGATCAAGATGCCGATCGCGACGCGGCCGTGCACGGAGCGCAGCTCGCGATTGCCTTCGAGCACCTTCGCTGCGAGCACGGTGCTCGAGAAACCCAGCATGACGGCGATCAAGACCGACGTCGGCCAGGACAAGCCGGCGGTCCAGCGCAGCGCGACCGCGCCGGCCGCGCCCGTCGCGAGGAGGTGCACGACGGCCGTGCCCCAGACCTCGGTCCGAACCAGAGTCTTCACGCGCAACTTCAGGCCGACCGCGAAGAGCAGCAGCAGCACGCCCGCGTGCGACAGCTCGCCGAGCACCACGGAGGGCTCCATGCCGAGCGCGCCGAACACGAAGCCGGAGGCGAGGAACCCGACGAGAGGCGGCAGCCCGATTCGCCAGGCGGCGAGACCGAGCAGCAGCGCTCCGGCGATCCAAACTGCGACCATGCGCCGAACTCCGAGTCGAGCCGACCCCACGGCCATTATGCGGATCGAGCGCGAGCTGTCGAAGCTTCCCGTTTGAGAAGTCCGTCTCCCTGCCCCACGGCGAGTCGCGTACGATTGCTCGTGTTCTCGCTCTCGCGTCGCACGCCGCGTCGCTGACGGGCGCGTGGTACGACCAATCGTATGGAGTCTGCATGGGCCAACTCGAAGTCTGGTGGGAGCAGCTGATCGGAGTGCTCCGCGACACGATCCAGGCGATCGTGACCTACTTCCCCGTCGTGCTCACGTCGATCGCGGTGCTGATCATCGGCTGGCTGCTCGCACGCGTGCTGCGCAGCCTCGTCCGGCGCGCGATCGAGAGCATGGACTGGCTGTTCGAGCGCCTGTCGATGCGCTCGGTCGAGCGCTCGCAGGCGCTCACGCGGATCACGACGCGCGCGACGAGCCGCGCGATCTCGTCCGTCGTCTACTGGAGTGTGCTCCTGATCTTCGCGGCGAACGCGCTGCGGATACTCGGCGGCCCTCTGTTCGCGCGCTGGACCGACAACTTGCTCGGCTATCTGCCGCAGGCGATCGGCGGCGTCATCATCATCGTGCTGAGCCTGATCGGCGGCTCCCTGTCGCGCCACATCCTCGAGCAGGCGTCCGACAGCCTCGGCATCGGGCAGAGCAGCCTGCTCGGGCGGCTCGCGCAGGGCGTGATCGTGATCACGGGCGTCGTGATCGGCATCGACCAGTTCGGCGTCAACATCGAGTTCCTGATCCAGATCGCGACCGTGACCGCGGGCGCGGTGTTCGGCGGCATCGCGCTCGTGTTCGCGCTCGGCACGCGCCAGCACCTTGCGAACCTGATCGGCGCGCATTACGTGCGTAAGCACTACGCGCCCGGAGATCACATCAAGGTCGGAGCGTTCGAGGGCCGGATCGTCGAGATCTCCGACGGCTGCGTGTTCCTCGAGACCGCGCAAGGCGACGTCTCGGTTCCGGCGCAACACTTCAGCCAGGAGCCGTTCGTGAAGCTCCGGAGCCCGGGATGAGCGGGCACGAGCAGCTCGCGGGCGCGTTTCTGGGCCTGCACTCGGCGCACGCCGCGAGGCTGCTCGAGGCGATGCCGGTCGAGCAGGCGACCGCCGTCCTCGCGACGGTCGACGCGCCGACCGCGGCGCCCGTGTTCGCGCACATGCTGCCGACCTACGCGGCCCAGTGCCTCGAGCTCCGGCTGCCGGCCGACGGCGCGCTGCTGCTCGAGCGGCTCGGCACGCAGGAGGCCGCGGCGATCCTCCGCCACCTCGGACGCGACACGCGCGCCGCGGTGCTCGACGCGCTCGGACCGCAGTGGGTGCTGGCGTTCAAGCTGCTCTTGAGCTACCCGTCGAACACCGTCGGCGCGTGGGTCGAGCCGCGCGTGCTGACGCTGCCCGACGACTGCAACGCGGGCGAGGCGCGCGAGCGGATCGCGAGCAGCGCGCTGCCGGCGCAAGCGCGGATCTACGTTCTCGACCGCTCGCGGCGAATTCGCGGCGCGATTCGTGGTCTATCGCTGCTGCAGGTGCCGAGCCGCCGCGCGCTGACCGCGATGCTCGAGCCCGCCGAGGCGCTCTGGGCGCGCGAGCCGCTCGGGACCTCTCAGGAGCACGGCGTCTGGGAGCGCAACACCGAGGCGCCCGTGATCAATCGCGAGGAGGAGTTCATCGGCGTGATCTCGTACACGGATCTGCGCAAGGCGCACCGGCAAGCGACGCGTTCCGTCGAGTCGAACGGCCGCCGCGACCTCGCGGAGGTCACCGAGCTGATCGCGATCGGCGGCCGCAGCCTCTGGCAGAGCCTCGGCGACCTGATCCGCCCGGAACGCGACCGATGAGCGCTGCCGCGGACGACGTCAAGAAGACCGCGCTCGAGGCGATCAATCGGCATTTCCTGCTGAACCACCCCGCGCAAGCCGCGGACCTCGTCGACGGCTTCGGCAAGTCGGCCGCGGTCGAGCTGCTCTCGGAGCAGCAGCCCGACGCGCTCGCCGCGGTCTGGCGGCATCTCTCGCCGGCGCGGATCGACGAGATCGTGCCCGAGATACCGGAGAAGCTGCTGAAGCAGTCTCTGCACGCGCTCGACCCCTCCGTGCTCGCCGTATCGCTGTCGCGAATCTCGGACGACGCGCGCGAGCGCTGCCTGAATCTCTTGCCGCGACGCACCGCGGCCGAGGTGCGAAGGCTCATGGACTACCCGCCCGGCTCCGCGGGCCGCGTGATGGACGCGCGCGCGCCGAGCTTCCGCGCGGAACAGAGCGCCGGCGTCACGCTCGATCAGCTGCGCGTGAGCAAGCCGCGCGACCTGCGCCAACTGTTCGTCGTCGACACCGAACGGCGCTTGAAGGGCACGGTCGACATCCAGGACCTCTTGATCGCGGAGCCGCACGACCGGCTCATCGAGATCGCGCGGCCCGCGGTCGCTACCGCGTCCCCGTTCGATGACCGAGAGCAGGTGGCAGAGCAGCTGCGCGCGTTCCATCTCGACGTGCTGCCGGTGGTCGATATCCATGGGCGGCTCATCGGCGCGGTCCGACACGAGGCGCTGCTCAAGACACTCGAGGAAGCCGCCTCGGTCGACATCCAGATGATGGTCGGCGCGGGCCGCGAGGAGCGCGCGTTGTCGGCGCCGCAGTTCGCGGTCCGCAAGCGCTTGCCCTGGCTCGAGATCAACCTCGCGACGGCGTTTCTCGCGGCCTCCGTCGTAGGCCTGTTCGAGTCGACGATCGCGAGATTCACCGCGCTCGCGGTGCTGATGCCCGTGGTCGCGGGACAGGCGGGCAACTCGGGCGCGCAGGCGCTCGCGGTCACGATGCGCGGCTTGGCGCTGCGCGAGATCTCGACGCGGCACTGGTTCCGCGTACTATTCAAGGAGGCGAACGTCGGCGTGATCAACGGCATCGCGATCGCGCTCACGACGGGAGTCGGCACGTTCGTCTGGAGCCGGAGCTGGGGCCTCGCGCTCGTGATCAGCCTGTCGATGGTGCTGTCGATGGTGCTCGCCGGCATCGCGGGCGCCGTGATCCCGATCGCGCTCACGCGGCTCGGTTACGACCCCGCGCAGTCCTCGACGATCGTGCTCACGACGGTCACCGACGTCTCGGGATTCATGTCGTTCCTTGGCATCGCGACTCTGCTCTCGTCGCTTCTCTAAGAGCGAGGTCAGCCATGAAAGCCGTCAAGATCGTGCTCGGCGTGCTCTTGGGCTTAGTCGTGCTGCTCGTGCTCGCGGGCGTTCTCGTCGCGTCGTTCTTCAATCCGAACGACTACAAGGGCGTCGCGGCCGACGCGTTCAGCGCACGGACCGGGCGCAAGCTCGCGGTGACTCAGGATTTGAAGCTCAGCTACTTCCCGTGGCTAGCCGTCGAGACCGGCGGCATCACGATCGGCAACGCGCCGGGCTTCGGCGGCGACGCCGCGGAGAATCCGCCGTTCGCGACGATCGAGCGCCTCGCCGCGCGCGTGAAGCTCATGCCGTTGCTGCACAAGCAGATCGAGATCGGCACCGTCGAGATCGACGGGCTGAAAGTCAATCTCGCGCGCGACGCGAAGCTGCGCGGCAACTGGCAAGACCTGCTCGACGCGGCCAAGTCGCCGCCGCCCGAAGCGGGTGGTGCGCCCGCGACCGGTGGCGCGGGCGTGCAGAGCTTCGCGCTCGAGGGCGTGAATGTCAGGAACGGCACGCTGCTCTGGTACGAGAACACCTCGCAGCTGCGCTACACCGTCGACAAGCTCGATCTCTCAGCCGGCGCGATCGGTAGCGCCGCGCCGGTGCCGCTCAGCGTCTCGCTCCAATTCCGCGACGAGGTCGCGAAGCTCGCGGCGGATCTGAAAGTGAGCGCGACGGCCGCGATCGACGACCACGGCGGAGTCAGCGCGAAGAAGGTCGATCTCGCCGTCGCGGTGCGCCCGGCCGGCAACGCGAAGCCGCGCGACCTCGCGGCGAAGGCGGACAGCGTCGTGTTCGATCGCAACGCGCAGACGCTCGCGGTGACGGGGCTCACGACCGAGACCGCGGGACTCCGCGCGCAGTGGACGTTGTCCGGCAAGTCGCTCGTCGACAACGCGGCAGTCGAGGGCAGCGTGAGCATCGCGAACGCGCCGATCGCGACGCTGCTCGAGCAGCTCGCCGTCACGCCGCCGAAGGGGGTGCAGGCGAAGGACCTCGGCAACGTGTCGCTGCAATCGAAGTTCACGTTCCGCACCGACCCGAGAGAGGTCCATCTCACGGGCTTGAGCGCCGAGGCGCTCGGCATGAAGGTGAGCGGCGACGCGTCTCTCAAGGGCGACGAGGCCACGGGCAGCGTCACGATCCCCGAGTTCGAGCCGAGCGGCGCGGCGCTCGCGCTGCTGCGCGCGAACGCGCCCGCGAACGTCGACTTGAGCGCGCTCGGCAAGGTTGCGCTCGCGACGCGTTTCGACGCGAACGTCTCGACCGGCCGCGCGTCGCTCACCAACGTCAAGGTGTCCGCTCTCGGCGCGACGCTGAGCGGCAACGTCGACGTGGTGCCGGGGCAAAAGGGCAGCACCTACCGCGGCACGCTCGCCACTTCGCGCTTCTCGCCCGATGCGGCGTCGAAGGCGTTCGCGAAGATGCTGCCCGCAACGCTCGACGCGAAGAAGCTCGGCAACATTCGCGTCGACACCAAATTCGTGTTCGACGGCGCGGCCGACACGGTCGCCGTATCGCCGTTCGAGGCCGAGATGTTCGGGCTATCGGTGAGCGGCGAGGCGAACGGCCGCGCGGTGTCGAAGGCCGGCGTCTGGTCCGGTCACGCGACGTTCGCGCAGTTCTCGCCGCAGGATTTGATGCGCCGCTTCGGCCTGCCGCCGCCGATGATGTCCGACCCGAAAGCGCTCACGCGCGCGACGGTCGATACACGTTTCGAAGTGGACACCAAGCAGGCGAAGCTCAGCGACGTGACGCTTGCGCTCGACGACACGAAGATCACCGGCAACTTCACGCTGACGGGATTCGACAATCCGAGCTACGGCTTCGCGCTCAACATCGATCGAGTGGACGCGGATCGATATCTGCCGCCGAAGGCCAAGGACGCGAAGCAAGGTCAAGGCACGGCCGGTGACATCGAGCTGCCCGCGAACAACACGATGCGGCTCGACGGCAACGTGCACGTCGGCGACCTCCGGCTCGCTGGCCTGCAGTTTGCCGACGTCGGCACACGCATCGTGCTCGGCAACGGCAACGCCGAGCTCGACAATGCGCGCGCGCATCTCTACGGCGGCGACTTCGCGGGCACCCTCAAGGTGCGGGCGGCGGGCGACAAGCCGGGCCTCGCGCTGTCGGGCAAGGCGACGGGCCTGCAGCTCGAGCCCCTGATCAAAGCGCTCACGAACCAGACGCCGAACTTCACGGGCAACGGCAGCTTCGATCTCGACCTCGCAGGCAACGGCCGCACGGTGATCGAGAACGTGCGCACGGCCGGCGGCAAAGTCGCGTTCGAGATCGCGAACGGCACCATTCGCGGCTTCAACGTGGGCGCGACGCTCTGCCAGGCCTACAACCTCACGCAAGGCGCGCCGGCGCCGGCGGGCAACCAGCCGAAGCAAACGGATTATCAGGTGATCAAGGGCTCGGCCGCCGTGACGTCGGGCGTCGCGCAGAGCAACGACCTGCTCGCGCGCGCGCCGTTCATGGACGTCACCGGTCACGGCTCGCTCGGCCTCGTCGAGCAGAAGCTCGACTACGAGCTCGAGGCGAAGCTCACGAAGCCGGTCCCGTTGCAGAATTGCCAGACGATGCAGAACCTCGTCGGCGATTCGATCCCGCTCAAGATCAAGGGCACGGTCACCGATCCGTCGATCACGCCGGACTTCAGCAAGATCTTGAAGTCCAAGGCGAAGGAAAAGCTCGGCGATAAGCTGCTGAATCGGATCCTGAAGTAACGCCTTGCGGCGCGCCGGTCAGCGCTTCCTCATCACGATCAGGAAGTGATCGCCGATTCCGCGTAGTCCCGGCCAGCCCGCGACGCGGCGATCGAGACTCCAGAGACGCGTGTGCCAAGCCGGGTGGCGGTCGCGCAGCCAGGTCAGGTACGGCGGCGGCACGAACACGCAGAGCCCGCGGAAGTGCGCGAGCTCGAACTCGCTGCGGAACGGACGATAGAACTCGCGCGGCCCGTAATAGCGCGTCCAAATCGTCCGCT
>Ga0326731_1000511_pt1 | contig 10045 bp, 3 predicted proteins | sample MHFSIPfraction_FD_207645 | JGI IMG/M metagenome (GOLD analysis project Ga0326731, IMG submission 207645) | Lab enriched peat soil microbial communities from Michigan Hollow, Ithaca, NY, United States - MHF9FY SIP fraction | ecosystem: Environmental > Terrestrial > Soil > Wetlands > Peat | place...
GACGCCCTCGCCCGCCACCGTCCCCTGCGCGCGCTCATCGAAGGCACGGCAGTGCCCGTCGGGTGACAGGATCATGCCGGGCTCGTAGAGATACCCGCCGACCCGCGGCACGTTGATCGACACGCCGCCCGCGAGGGCCATGTCGCACTGGCGGGCGAGGAGGGCCTGGCAGGCCATCTGCACCGCCACCAGCGACGTGGAGCAGGCGGTCTGGATGGTGACGCCGGGCCCGCACAGGTTCAGCTTGTACGACACCCGGGTGGCCAGGAAGTCCTTGTCGTTGGCCAGCATCGCCTGGTAGCCGCCGGCGGCCATCATCACCTCGGGATTCGTCATGAGGCTGGCGATGAGATAGCTGTTCAGGCTCGCGCCGGCGTAGACACCCGCGTTGAGCGCCACGCTGCCCGGCGCGTATCCGGCGCTCTCGAGCGCCTCCCACGCCGTCTCCAGGAACACGCGGTGCTGCGGGTCCATGATCTCGGCTTCCCGCGGGCTCAGGCCGAAGAACACCGCGTCGAAGAGCTCGGCCCCCTGGAGCATTCCGCGCGCCCGGACGTAGCGGGGGTTGCGCAGCAGCCCGGCGTCCACCCCCGCGGCGGCGAGCTCCTCGTCGCTGAAGAACGTGATCGACTCCACTCCCGCGCGGAGATTGTCCCAGTGCTGCCGCAGGTCGGCTGCGCCGGGGAAGCGGCCGGCCATCCCGACGATGGCGATGGGCTCCATCCGTGTTCCCGACTCCGCCTCGCGCGCGCTCATCGGGCGCCCGCTTCGGCCGCGGTACGGGTCAGGTGCGCCGCCATCGAGCGGATCGTCGGATACTGGAACATCTCGACGATCGCGATATCCCGGTCGAGCGCGGTGCGGAGCTTCGCCTGCACCTGCACGAGCAGCAGCGAGTGGCCGCCGAGGTCGAAGAAGTTGTCGTCGACCCCGACCTGGTCCAGGCGGAGCACGGCGCGCCATGCGGCGGCGATCGCGTCCTCGATCCGGCCCCGGGGGGCCAGGAAGGGCGCTCGGGAAATCGCCCGCCGGTCGTCCGGCTCGGGAAGGCGCCGACGATCCACCTTGCCGTTCGGTGTCAGCGGAAACGCCGGGAGGCTCGTGAACGTCGAGGGCACCATGTAGTCGGGCAGGGACCCCTTGAGGAACGCACGGAGCTCGGCGACCGTCGGCGCGGGCCCGGCCGATCGCAGGTACGCCGCGAGGTACCGGTCGCCCGGCCGATCCTCGCGAGCGACCACCACCGCCTCCACCACCGCCGGGTGCTGGGCCAGCACCGCCTCGATCTCACCGAGCTCGATGCGGAACCCGCGGACCTTGACCTGGTGGTCCACGCGGCCGAGGAACTCGAGCGCGCCGTCCGGCCGATAGCGCACGATGTCCCCGGTCCGGTAGAGCCGCGCCGCCGGGTCGGTGGAGAAGCGGTCGGCGACAAATCGCTCCTGGGTCAGCTCGGGGCGGTCGAGGTAGCCCCGGGCGACGCCCGCGCCGCCGATGTAGAGCTCGCCGGGCACGCCGATCGGCACCGGCTCGCCGGCCCGATCCAGCACGTAGGTGCGGGTATTGGCGATCGGCCGGCCGATGGGCACGGGCGCGGCCGCTTCCTCCACGCGATGTGCGGTCGACCAAATCGTGGTCTCGGTGGGCCCGTAGACGTTCCAGACCAGGGCCCCGGTGGTGCGGAGCCGCGCGGCGAGGTCCGCGGGCAGGGCCTCGCCGCCGCAGAGCACGCGCAATCCCGGCGCGCTCTGCCAGCCGGCCTCGATCAGCATGCGCCACGTCGCGGGAGTCGCCTGCACGATGGTCGCGCCCGCATCGGACAGGAGCCCCATCAGCTTGGCCGGATCGGCGGCCACCTCGCGACCCGCGATGACCACTTGTCCGCCCGTCACCAGTGGCAGGAACAGCTCGAGCCCCGCGATGTCGAACGACAGGGTCGTGACCGCCACGAGCACGTCGCGGGGCCCCGCGTCGACGATTCCGCGGAACGCGGAGAGCAGGTTCACCAGCGAGCGGTGGGTGATCTGCACCCCCTTCGGCCGCCCGGTGGAGCCCGACGTGTAGATGACGTACGCGAGATCGGTGGGGGCCGTGGCGCGTGTCAGGTTCCCCTCCGCTTCCCGGGCCACGAGCGAAGCGTCGCGATCCAGGCAGATCGTCCGCACCTCACCCGGAACGGCGAGCCGGTCCCGGAGGGCCTCCTGGGTGAGCATCAGCGAGATCCGCCCGTCCTTCAGCATGAACTCGAGCCGGTCCGCCGGATACGCGGGATCGAGCGGCACGTACGCGCCGCCGGCCTTCATCACCGCGAGCACCGCGATCAGCATCTCGAGTGACCGCTCGACGAGCACGCCGACCAGGACGTTCGGGCCGACGCCCTGTCGCTCCAGATGACGCGCCAGCCGGTTGGCCCGGGCGTTCAGCTCGCGATAGGTGAGGCGCCCCTCCTCGAAGCACGCGGCGACCGCCTCCGGAGCCCGCGCCGCCTCGGTCTCGACCAGGCCCGGGGTGATCCGATCGGGAATCGCCGCGTGGGTGGCGTTCCATTCGGTTCCGATCTGCCGCCATTCGTCTTCGCCCAGTAGCGGGAGCCGCGACACGTGCTGGTCCGGGTCGGCGACGAAGGCGGCCAGCAGACGCTGGAGGTGACCGCCCAGACGCCGGATGGTCTCGGCCTCGAAGAGATCGGTGTTGTACTCGAGGTAGACCTTCAGGCCCTCCGGTCGCTCCCAGATCTCGAGGGTGAGATCGGTCTTGGCGCTGCCGGTTCGAATCTCCAGGTAACTCAGGGTGAGCCCGGCGAGCTGGACCTCCTCGAACGAGAGGTTCTGGAGGATGAACATCACCTGGAAGAGCGGCGAGTGGCTCATGTTCCGCACCGGCTGCACCATCTCCACCAGCCGCTCGAACGGGAAGTCCTGGGCGCCGTACGCGCCGAGCGCGGCGTCCCGCACGCGCTGCAGGAGCGCTCGCACGGTCGGGTCGCCGGAGAGATCGGTGCGCAGCACGAGCGTGTTCGCGAACAACCCGATCAACCCCTCGGTCTCGACGTCCGTCCGGTTCGCGATCGGGGCACCCACCGCGATGTCGTCGACACCGGTGTAGCGATGGAGCAGGACGTCGAACGCGGCGAGCAGGGTCATGAACAGGGTGACGCCGTGCTCGCGGCCGAAATGCCGGAGCGACTCCGCGAACGCGGGCGGGATCACGAACGTCTCCACCGCGCCGTCGAAGGTCTGCACGGCCGGCCGGGGCCGATCCGTCGGCAGCTCGAGCACCGGCGGTGGCGGGCTCAGGCGCTCGCGCCAGTAGGCGGCCTGCGCTTCGTAGCCGGGCCCGGCCAAACGCTGCCGCTGCCGACGAACGACGTCGGCGTACCGGGGGACCGGCCCGCCGGAATCCGGCCGCCCGACCGCGTACGCTCCGTAGAGCGAGGTCAGCTCCTTGGACAGCACGCCGAGGGACCAGCCGTCCGCGACGATGTGGTGGAGCGTGAGCTGCAGCACGTACTCCTCGCTCGCGAGGCAGAACAGACACGCCCGGAAGAGCGGCCCCCGGCGGAGGTCGAACGGACGCCGGCCCTCCTCGGTCATCCGGCGCCGGCCCTCCTGCTCTCGGTCCTCCGCGGGCACCGTCCGGAGATCGAGCACCGGCAGGCGGAAGTCGATCGCCGGGTTCACGACCTGTGCCGGCTGCCCGTCGACCGCGACGAAGACGGTCCGTAGCGGCTCGTGGCGCCGGACCAGCTCGCCGAGAGCGCGCTCGAGCGCCTCGACGTCGAGCGGGCCCACGATCCGGAGGCCGCCGGTGATGTTGTAGGCGAACCCACCCGGGCTCAGCTGGTCCATGAACCAGAGCCGCTGCTGCGCGAAGGAGAGCGGCGCCGTGTCTCCCGAGGCCGAGGCGGCCTCATCGTGCTCGCGCAGCCACGCGAGGATCTCCGCCTTGCGGGTGGAGAGCTGCTCGCGCATCTCCGCGTCGAGCACGCCCTTCGGCGCGCTGCACCGCAGCCGATCCCCGTCGGCGTGCAGGCGAACGTCGAGCCCGCGGAGATGGGTGACGAGCTCGCCCACGGTCATCGCCTCGCCTCGCTCCACCGCTCGCACACCACGCGAGCCGGGCGCGCTCCCATCACGACCGCGCCCGCGAAGCCCGCCGGCACCGGGAGCGCCTCGAGCGTCCAGTTCTCCACGTGGGCGGGCGCATCGTCGACGGACTCGAGGCGGGCGGGCGCGTCGGGGGCGAGCGACACCGAGAAGCGGTCGAGTGGATACGACAGCCCCTCGCCGAGCGCCTTGATGTAGGCTTCCTTCCTCGTCCAGCAGTTGAAGAACCCGGTCGGGCGGAGCGCTCCCGGCAGGCCGCGCAGGACCGCGCACTCGCGACGGGAGAACGTGCGCTCGGCGATCGTCTCCATCTGGTCGACCGCGCGCAAGCGCTCCACGTCCACGCCGACCGGCGCGCCGGCGGTCACCGCGTACGCCGCCAGATCGGACGAGTGCGACACGCTGAACTCGAGATCCGCCGGTGCAGGGGAGCCGGTCAGGGCCGGCTTGCCCTTCTTGCCGTAGGTGAACGCGACCGCGGCCGGCTCCAGCTGGAGGCACGCGCCCAGGATCTCCCGCAGAGTGGCGCGCGCCACGATCCAGCGCATGGCGTCGCGTCGGAAATGAAACCGAGCCGCGCGCTCCCGCTCGTCCGCGCTCAGGACCGCAACGAGCCCGTCGACCACCGCGACGCCCGGGTCGAGGCCGGCGAGCCAGACCCGGACTTCACCGGGACCCGGCGGCGTGACCCGTACCGGGCTCGACCGGTCCAGCGCGGTGGCGCTCACGCCCGCGCTCCGAACGCCCCGTCGGAGGGCGTCATCAATTCGTCCGTCAAGATCCGCATCAGATCCTCGTGGGCCGACTGTAGGAAGAAGTGCCCTCCCGGGAACATCTGTACCGACAGCGCGCTCGTCGTGTGCGGTCTCCACGCGACGAGCTCTGCTTCCGTCGCTTCCGGATCGGCGAGACCGCCGAACGCTGCGATGGGACAGCCGAGGGGCGGGCCCGATCGGTGAGCGTACGTCTCGATCACCGACAGATCGGCCCGGAGCCCCGGCAGGAGCAGCGCGAGGAGATCGGGATGCCGCAGAACCTCGTCCGGAATTCCATTGTAACGACGGCGAATTTCGCTTACGAACTCGTCATCTGGCAAATGGGTGATCGCCGGATGCCGCGGCGGCAGGTCCGGCGCCCGGCGGCCAGAGATGAACAGGTGGGTGGGGGTGCCCCAGCCCTCCTCCTGGAACCGGCGGGTGAGCTCGAAGGCCACCAGGGCTCCCATGCTGTGGCCGAACATCGCGAAAGGTAAGTCAAGATACGCTCGGAGCGCGGGGGCCGCCGCGTCGATGAGGGGCTCGATCCGGGTGAAGGGTGCCTCCCGGAGCCGGCTCTCCCGCCCGGGCAGGTGGAGCACGCCGACCTCGATGTCTGCCGGCAGGTCCTGGGCCCACCGCCGGTACGCGGACGGGCCGACCCCCGCGTAGGGCACGCAGAGCAGCCGCCGACGCGCCCCGCTCCTCGGCCTCATGCGGACCATCCACGACGCCGCCGGGGTGGTCACAGGTCGATCTCCTCCCGCGCCTGGCTCTGCACCCGGTCATCCTCGGCCGAGCTCAGCCCGGGCTGACTCACGATCCAGGACACGGGCCGATCGGGACTGGACACGATCGTCTCCAGCAGCGTCTCGAAGGTCCGGCGCAGACGCACGATCGACCGCTCCTCGAACAGGTCCGTGTCGAACTTGAAGCGCCCGCCCAGCACGCCGCCACTCTCGCTCATCTCCAGCTCGAGCTCGAACTGGCCCTCTTGCTGTGGAAGGGGGAACGGCTCCATGACCAGACCGCCGACGCGGACGGGTCCCGAGGGGTGATCGGGCACGAACAGCCGGGAGAGGTCGAACGCCTGCGGGGCCGGAATGAAGTTGAACAAGGTCTGGAAGACTGGGCTCCGGCCCCCCTCGCGCTTCACGCCGAGCTGCTTGACCAGGAGTGGGAAGGGATAGTCCTGATGATCGACCGCGCGTCGGACCTTGTCCCGCACCGCGGCCAGGAAGCCACGGAACGTAGGATCGCCCGCCAGCGTCCCTCGCACCACCACGGTGTTGACGAAATAGCCGACCACCGCCGAGAACTCCTGCCGGGTGCGGCCCGCCGCGGGCGAGCCCACCAGGATGTCGTTCTGCCCGGTCTCTCGGTGCAGCAGCACCTGGTACGCGGCGAGCAGAATCATGTACGTGGTCGCCTTCTCGCTCGCGGCCAGCTCCTTGAGCTCCCGGCTCACCGCCTCGGAGAGCGCGAAGGCCACGCTGGCGCCGCGGAAGCGCGGCCGGGGTGGACGGGGCCGGTCGGTGCGCAGCGCCAGCACCGGGAGGTCGCCGCCCAGCTCCGCTAGCCAGTGGCCACGCGCCCGCTCGCCGGGCGGACCCGCGAGGGCCTGGTCCTGCCAGCGCACGAAGTCGCGGTAACAGTACGGGAGCGGCGCGAGCGCGGCCGGCGTTCCGGTGGTGGCTTCCGCGTAGAGCCTTCCGAGCTCCTGGAAGAGGATCTGGAACGACCATCCATCGATGGCGATGTGATGCACCGCGAGCAGGAGGACGCTCTCCCCGACCCCGCGGGTGAACACGGTCGCGCGGAGCACCGGTCCGTTGGCCAGATCGAAGGCGCGGTAGGCCGATTCGGCCACCATCCGGCGCAGCGCCGGCGACGTCGTCCCGGTCGCGTCCACGCGCTCCAGCGAGACGGCGCACTCCCGGTGGATCCGCTGCACCGGGCGCCCGTCCTCGACGCCGAACGTGGTGCGCAGCGCCGCGTGCCGGGCGACCAGGGACCGCAAGGCGGTCTGGAGCGCGGCGGCATCGACCGGCGACCGAAGGTAGGCCGCGAACAGCACGTTGTAGGCCGCGCTCTCGGGGGCCAGATGGTGGAGAAACCACAGAGCTTGCTGGCCGTGCGACATCGGGTGAGCTGCGTCTGACTGCACGTCCTCCCCATTGGACTCGGGGGGCCGCGCGGCGTCACTGGCGCTCGGTCCGACCGTGCCGTCCGATTCCTCGAGCCGCCGGCACAGCGCCGCCGCGAGCTCGCCCAGCCGTGGAGCTTCGAGCAGGTCGGTCACCGGGATCGAGATACCAGTATCGGCCTCGATCCGGTTCTTCAGCTCGACGGCCATCAGGGAGTCGGTGCCTAGCCGGCTCAGCGAGTCGTCCATCTCCAGCTCGGCCACCGTCGTCTGGAGGACTGCCGCGAAGTGGCCCCGCAGGATCTCGCCCATGAGGCGCTCCCGCTCCCCGGCGGCGGCGGCGAGGAGGCCGGATCGCGAGGATCCGGCGGTGGTCCGGTCGGACACTTCGACGGGCACACGGTCCCCGCCGCGGACGAGATCGGCCAGGAACGGCCGCGCCGCCGCGCCCGGCGCCGCGGCGGCGAGCGCCGCCCAGTCCGCCGACAGGACCGCGACCTGGGCGAGATCCTCTCGCACCACGCTCGCGAGCAGCGCGCGCCCGTGATCCGGGGCGATCCATCTCACACCGCGAGCGCCCCGCTGCATGTCCCGCGCCGCCATGCCTGCCCCCGCCCACGGGCCCCAGTCGATCGAGAGCGCCGGCCGGCCCCGCGCGCGCCGGTGGTGCGCCAGGGCATCGAGAAAGCAATTGGCCGCGACGTAGCTCGCCTGCCCCGGAGCCCCGAGCAGGGCGGAGGCCGAGGAGAACAGCACGAACAGATCGAGGGGCAACTCCTGGGTGAGACGGTGAAGGTTCCACGCGCCCATCACCTTGGGTGCCATCACCCGCTCGAACCGGGACCAGGTCTGCTGCGCAAGCACGCCGTCGTCGAGGACACCGGCCGCGTGCACGACACCGCGGATGGGAGGCAGCGAGCCGGCGACCTCGTCGAGGATCCGTCGGACGTCGCCCTCCCGGGCCACGTCGCCCCGGGCGACGCGGATCGTCGTACCCTGCGCTTCCAGCGCCCGTATCGCCTCGCGCGCGGCCGTCGACGGCTCTCCCCGGGCCATCAGGACGAGATGGCGAGCCCCTTCCTCGTGCAGCCATCGCGCGACCTCGAGCCCCAGCGCCCCGAGGCCGCCGGTGACCAGGTAGGTCGCGTCTCCGCGAATGGGCGGGGCGGACGCCGCCGGGGCGGACGCCGCCGTGATGACAACCTTGCCGATGTGGCGGGCCTGGGCCATGTACCGGAAGGCGTCGACGGCCTCGGCGGCAACGAACGTGCGCTGCGGCAGGGGCGCGAGCCCCCCGGCCGCCACCTCGGCCACGAGCCCGCGGAGCGCCTCCCCGGCGCGGCGCGGATCCCGCTCGCAGATCTCCCCGAGGTAGAGCACGTGATAGGCGACGCCCGGGTACTCGTGGCTCACGCGCCCGGCATCCCAGACGCCGCGCTTGCCGATCTCGATGAACCGGCCGCCCGCACGCAGGACCCTAAGGCCCGCGGGGATGAACTCGCCGGTCAGGGAGTTCACCACCACGTCGACTCCCTCCCCTCCCGTCCGCTCCATCACTTGGTCGGCGAAGTCGGGCGAGCGCGAGTCCATGACGTGCCGGACACCGAGGGACGCGAGATACTCTCGCTTCGACGGGCTGCCCGCGGTGGCGAAGATCTCCGCCCCGGCCCGGCGGGCGACCTGCACCGCGGCGAGCCCGACCCCACCCGCCGCGGCGTGAACGAGCACGCGCTCGCCGGGCTGGACGCGCGCGATCTCGCGGAGCGCGTAGGCCGCGGTCATGAACGCGATGGGGATCGTCGCGCCCTCCTCCATCGTCATCGCGGCGGGCTTTCGCACCACGAGCGCCGCATCCGCGGTCACGAACGTGGCGAACGCCGGATTGGTGAGCGCGATGACCGGATCCCCCACCCGCACGCTCTCCACTCCGCTCCCGACGCGGACCACGAGCCCGGCGCATTCGCTGCCGAGGCCCCCCGCGTCACCCGGGTACATGCCAAGCGTGTTGAGCACGTCCCGGAAGTTGAGGCCGCTGGCGTGGACCTGGATCTCGACCTGCCCCGGACCGGGAGCCGGGCGGTCGACCGGCGCCCAGCGCAGATTGTCGAGGACTCCCCGCTCGCCGATCTCGAGCCGCACCGGCCCGCCCATCGCGGCCTGGTCGGCGGCCCGGTCGGGTCCGCCGGCGCGGAAGGGCACCAGCCGCGCGACCCATCGGCCGGTGGCCCGAAGCGCGACCTCGTCCTCTCCGTCGGGGTGCAGGAGCTCGGTGGCGAGAGCGGACGGGTCCGAGGGGTCGGCGACCGGATCGAGATCGACGCAGACACATCGCAGCTCCGGGTGCTCGCCCCGGATCACGCGCCCGAGCCCCCAGAGGGGCGCCTGGGCCGGGGCAGTCGCGGTCTCGGCGCCCACCCGCTGCGCCCCGCGCGTGACCAGCACGAGTCGCCCATTCGCTCGCGCCCTCACGATCGCCTGCGCGACGTGCAGAGCGCTGCCGGTCCCTTGCCTCTGTATGTCGGGCAGACATGCGGACGGGTCGTCCAGAGACGGCGCGTCCAGACCCCAGAGGTGGACGACCCCGACCCCATCCCGATCGGGCGTGGGCCGCGACCAGAGGAAGGCGAGCCCATCCGCCGACGAGGAGTCCACATCGCGGGCGAGGATCACGTCGCATCGAGCGCCCGCGGCCTCGAGCTGTCGCGCCAGCGCCGCGCCGACGCCGCCCCGATCTGCCAGCACGATCCAGTGCGCCGAGCGCGGCGGGGCGCCGATGGCGGGGGGCTCCAGCGCCTTCGGGCGCCACGCCACCCCGTACAGCCAGCCGGCGGAGACCGCCCGCCCGAGCGCCACCCGGGGCAGCCGTCGCAGGGAGACGCCGCCGACACACGCCAGGAGCGTGCCCGCGTCGTCGAAGACGTGGAGGTCCCCGACGAGGCTTCCGTCTCTCGACGGGCGTCGCACGGACGCGCGGGCCCAGATCCGTGCGCCGAGCGGGCGAAGGAGGCGGAAGCGCTCGACCTCCACCGGCACGTAGA
>Ga0326731_1000514_pt1 | contig 10025 bp, 10 predicted proteins | sample MHFSIPfraction_FD_207645 | JGI IMG/M metagenome (GOLD analysis project Ga0326731, IMG submission 207645) | Lab enriched peat soil microbial communities from Michigan Hollow, Ithaca, NY, United States - MHF9FY SIP fraction | ecosystem: Environmental > Terrestrial > Soil > Wetlands > Peat | place...
GCATCTACGGTCACTGAATCACCACGCCCCAGGGAAGCTTGCCGACCGGGATGTCGAGGACCTTGGTGTTGCTTCGCGTGTCGACGACCGAGACCGTGCCCGAGCGGCCGTTCGCGACATAGAGCTTCCGCCCGTCCGGGGTTATCGCCATGTTCCACGGCCGCTGCCCGACCGGGATGGTGGCGACGATCGCGTTCGTAGCCGTATCGAGCACGGAGACCGAGGCTTCGCCCCCGTTGGAGATGTAGACGCGCTTGCCGTCCGGACTCACCGTGATGCCGTTGGAGCGCTTGCCGGCGGCGATCCTCGCGAGCACGGCCTGCGCCCTGGCGTCGATCACGAATACCGTGTCGGCGTTCTCCGCGGCAACGTAGGCGCGGCTCCCGTCCGGCAGGAATCCGATGCCGCGCGGCCGCGTCCCGACCTTGATCTGCCCGGCCTGCGCGCGCCGCTCCACGTCGATCACTTCCACGGTGTCGCCGTCCTCCGAGCCGGCGTAGACGGTGCGGCCGTCCGGGCTGAACACTGCGTGCTCGGGGTTCTGGCCCTTCACCTTCACGGTGAAGATCTCTTTCCGGGTCGCCGTGTCGATGAAGGTGACGCTGTTCGACTGCTCGCTCGCGGCGACGATCCAGCGCCCGTCGGACGAGCGGCCGACGCCTTCGGGCGAAACGCCGAGCGCGATCGCGCCGGCCTGCTTGCGCTCCTTCAGGTCGACCAGAATCAGCTGGTTGTTCGGCTGGTCGCTGACGTACAGCCAGCCCCCCGCGGCGGCCGCACCGCGGGGCTTGCCACCGGTGTTCAGCGTGTCGACAACCGCGTCGGTCGCCGTGTCGATGACGGAGAGCGTTCCCGAGCCCTCGTTCGATACGTACGCAAACGGCGCGGCGAGCGCGATGGAGGGAAGGAATACTGCGAGTGCGAAGGTCTTTTTCATGATGGCAGCATCCGGCGGAAGATCCCGTAGCGGGGAAAAAAGAGGTGCTTGAGCGCGGCGGCCACGTGGACCGCGATCAGGGTGACGAAGACGTAGGAGGTCGCCACGTGCACGCCGTTGAAGAAGGCATAGATAGCGCGGTCGTCCACGCCCCACGGCGGCAGCAGCACGGCGTTGAAGAACTTGACGCCGAACTTGCTGAAATTCGAGGCCGTATAGCCCGCGATCGGCATGATCAGCATGCAGGCATACAGGAGAACGTGGTTCACGAGCGCCACGCGACGCTCCCAGGCCGGCATCGACGGCGGCAGCGGGGGCGGCTTGTGCGACAGGCGCCAGGCGAGGCGGAACACGATGAGCAGCCCGATGACCAAGCCCGTGGACTTGTGGAAATTGACGAAGATCGTGCGGTCCGGAGTGAGTCGGGGGATGAGCTGGAGGTACCAGCCGAACGCGATCTGCCCGAGCGCGGCCAGGGCGATCAACCAGTGCAGCGCCATCGCAGTCCGGGAATAGCGGTCTTCCACTGCGGCATGGTAAACCGTGATCCGCTCAGCCGGCATACTCAATCCCGACCCAGATACCGCGCGGAGCGGCCGGCGCATAGAAAGTCTCATTGGTCTGTCCTCCGGGAGCGGTGAGGGTCCCACCGGGGAAGAAGTTCTGCCGCAGGGCTCCCGCAGTCGCGTAGCGCCGGTCGAAGACGTTGCTGATCTTGGCGAACAACTGAAAGCCTTTTTCCAGCCTGTAGCTCAGGTTCAGGTTGAGGAGCGCGTAGCCGGCGATCTCGCCCGAACCTAGGAAATTCACGCCGTCCGCCTGGTGGGCGTTGTTGTCGTTGCCGCGCGCGAATTGCCGCGACACTGCCACCGCGTTCGCTGCGACGTCGAGCCTGTCGGTGAGGCCATACCTCACCAGGGCGTTGAGATGCTGCCGCGGTATTCCGGGAATGCGGTCCCCGGGCGTGACCTGGATATCGCCGTTGGCGTCGGCAGTGCTGTTCGCCTGCGAAGACAGAAGAGCGCTCGACTGGTAGGTCGCGTCGACGAAAGCGTAGCTGAGCGCCCAGCCGAGGTCGCCCTGAGCCTTCTCCAGGGACGCCTCCAGGCCTTGCCTCCGCGTCTGCCCGAAGTTCTGGAAGAAGCCCGAGCTCGTCGCGGTGCTGATGAAGAGGATGTCGTCGCGGCTCGTGGTGCGATACAGGGCCGCGGCCCATTTCAGCCCGGACTCGGTCTTGCCGCGCAGGCCGGTCTCGAAAGTGCGCGACACGACCTGCTTCAGCGGCGGGTCTGAGGCCATCGCGTTCGGAAGATTGCAGGGGCTCGCCGGGTCGGAGCAGCCGAGCTCGATCGGCGTCGGCGGACGGTTGCCCTGGCTGAAGCCCGCGTATGCCGAGAGCGAAGGGCGCGGCGTGAACGACACGCCGAGCGCCGGGTTCAGCTTCGCATAGACGAGATCGTTGTCCAGCCCCTGCACGGGCGGCGGCAGCGGCGGCGCTAGCGTGTCGCTCGTGCGGATCGCCGTGCGGTTGTAGCGCGCGCTCGCCGTCACGTGCCAGCGCTCGCTCGGCGACCAGGTGTCAGACGCGTACAGGCCCGCGGTAGCGCTCGACCCCTGGAGGTTCACGATCTCGGTCTCCGCGCCGGTCGGCTGCGCGCTGCGGTCCGGACCGAACTGGCCGAGCTGATACGTCTGGCTGAAGCTGCTGTCGCTGTGGTCGTAGGTCGCGCCGGTGATGAAGAGGTTGCGCCGGCCCGGCACGGGCTCGGCGGTCCAGGCGAGCTGGGTCGAGAAGCCATATCCGCGCTGGTCGGTGCTGGTGCGGTTGGTCGAGGACGCGTTGGGGTCGCCGTCCTCGAACGCCGTCACGCCGTTGCGCGGATCGTTGACCTCGTTCAGGTCGCCGTTGACCGTCTTTTTCCCGCTGTCGCGGTAGTACGCGACGCTGGACCAGAGCGTGTCGCTCGTCAGCCAGCGCGTCGCGTTGAGCGCGAGCATCGTCATGCGGTTCCGCGTGTTGTCGAGCAGTGTGTAGGCCTGCTTCGGGTCGGCGTTGTACATCGTCTGGGGCAGGAGCCCGTTGCCGGTGAGGTCGGACTCGGCATGCGTGACGCTGATGTCGATGTCCGATGTTCCATCTTGCCAGCCGACCTTCGCGAACAGCTGGCGCACGTCCGAGGGCGACTGCACTCGCCAGCCGTCCTCGCGGAATCCGCTCGCGCTCACGAAATAGTCGTATGCGCCGGCGGCCCCGCCCTGCTGCGCTTCCAGCGCGCGCCGGCCGAACGAACCGCCGTAGACCTGCGCCTCGGTTCCCGGGTATTGCGCGCCGCTCTTGGTGCGGATCGAGAGGGCGCCGCCGAGGGTGTTCAGCCCGAAGAGCGGCACCGAGCCGGGAACGAGGTTGATCGTCGAGATCGCCGCGGTCGGGATGAGGTCCCAGTTCACCGTGTCGCCGAAGGGCTCGTTGACGCGCACGCCGTCCTGGTACACCGAGAGCCCTTGAGGCGTGCCGAGCAGCGGCGAGGCGGTGAAGCCGCGGTAGCTGACATCCGGCTGGAAAGGATTGCCCTGGTTCTCGTTCACATTGACGCCGGAGAGACGCTCGTTCATGAACTCGGGCAGGTTGATCGAGCGCTGCCGCGAGATCTCCGCACCGGTCACGGCCTGGACGTTGGACGGGATCTGCGCCGCGGGCACGCCGAAGCCGGGCAGGGGCGTGACGCCGATCACCTCGATCGACGGCGTCTCGAGCTGCTCGGCCGGGTTCTGGGCCGCATTTTGGGCGAGGGCCGCCCCCGGTACGGCGGCGAGGCCGGCCCAGAGAAGGAGACGGCCGGATTCTCTAGTCCAGGCTCGCAATATAGTGCGCCAGGTCCTCGATGTCCTGCTCGCTGATCGTCTGGGCGACGCTGGTCATGCTGCCCGCGTCGTTGGTGCGCGTGCGCGCCTTGAAGGCCTTCAGCTGCTTGACGACGTACTCGGGATGCTGGCCCGCGACGCGGGGGATCTCATTCTGCCCCTTCATGCCTCCCAGGTGGCACATGGTGCACAGGACTTCGTCGGCCTTTTTCTTCCCGCGCGCGACGCGCGACGCGTCCGGCCGGAACGCGAGCGGCTTCGGCTTCTGGGCGGCGAAGTAGTCGGCGAGATCGAGCATGTCCTCGCGCGAGAGCTTCGCGACGGACGGCTCCATCGCCGGCTCGCTCCGCCGGCCCTCCTTGAAGTCTTTCAGCTCAAGGTAGAGGTAGCGGGCTGTCTGGCCGGCGAGGACCGGGAACTGGCCGCTCGCCGAATTGCCGTCCGCGCCGTGGCAGGCCGCGCACGGCTCGGCCTTGCTCTTCCCCGCCGCGGGATCGGCGTGCGCGGCGGGGAAGAGAACGAGGAGAAACAAAAAGGCCGCCCCGCAGGCGGCCTTTCGGGCCTGCATGCGTCAGGGCAGCGCGAAAACGATGACGCTGTTGCCGCGCTTGAAGTCGATCTGCGTGTTTCCACCCGCGGCAACGGCGACGTACTGCTTGTTCTTCACCGTGTAGGACACCGGAGGCGCGTTGACGCCAGCCCCGGCCTGGTATTGCCAAAGCAGGTTTCCGGTGGTCGCATCCATCGCCTTGAAGAGGCCGTTGCCCTCGCCGAAGAACACCAGGCCTCCGGCCGTGGCGAGCGCGCCGCCGATCAGGGGCTGCTCGGTGTCGTACTTCCACTTCACCTTGCCGGTGTCGATGTCGACCGCGGAGAGCCGTCCCCACTGCTTCTCGGCCGCGATGGTCTTGAATGCGCCGCCCAGCCAGAGCTTGCTGCCGCCCGGATAGTTCGCGGCCTCGACGTGATAGGTCATCGGCTGGTGCAGGTTGAGCGCATACGCGAGGCGTGTCTTCGGGTTGAAGGCCATGGGCGACCACTCGACCCCGCCGTTCGCCCCGGGCAGCATGCGCGCGCCCTGCGCGGTCGGCAGCACCCACATGTTTTCCTGCGGGATCATCGCTTCCGAAAAGCGGATCAGCTTGCCCGTGCCGCGCTCGTGCACGTAGATGTGGCCGGTTTTGCCGCCGTGGATCACGACGTCGACCATCTTGCCGTCCTTGTCCTTGGCCTGCGTCAAGATCGGCGGGCTGACGGCGTCGAGGTCCCACACGTCGTGCGCGATGTACTGCGAGTGCCACTTGTACTTGCCGGTGTTCAGGTCGATTGCGACCATCGAGTCGGTGTAGAGGTTGTCGCCGGGACGCTCAGCGCCGTAGAGGTCGGGCGAGGGGTTGCCGACGACGAAAAACACCGTCTTGGTCTTGCGGTCGACCGCGGGCGTCATCCATACGCCGCCGCCGAGCGTCTGGTAGAAGCCGCCGCCTTTCGCGGCAAGCTGCTTCTTCTCCGCTGAGATGTCCCGCTTCATATTGCGGCCGGTGGCGTCGTTCTCCGCCCACACGCCCTCGTGCCCCTTCTCGGGAATCGTATAGAACGTCCACAGGAGCTTCCCGGACTTGGCGTCGAACGCCTTGAGAAAGCCGCGGATGCCGTACTCGCCGCCGTTCGTGCCGATCAGCACCTTTCCGTCCACGACCGTCGGGGCCATGGTTTCGGAGTAACCCTTCTCCGGATCGGCGATCTGGATCTCCCAGGCGACTTTGCCGGTCTTCGCGTCAAGCGCCACGAGCTTGGCGTCGAGCGTGCCCATGTAGAGCATGCCCTCGTATGCGGCCACGCCGCGGTTGTTCGGGCCACAGCAGAAGGTGGTGATCGGCCCCATCTTGTGCTTGTAGTGCCAGAATTCGCGTCCGGTCACCGCGTCGATCGCGTACACGTGGTTGAACGAAGTGGTGAGGAACATCACGCCGTTTACCACCAGCGGCGAGGTTTCCATCGATTCGAGCACCGCGGTCTGGAACGTGAACACGGACTTGAGCTTGTCCACGTTGCTTGTGGTGATCTGCGCCGCGGGGTAATAACGGGTCTGCTCGTAGTTGCTGTTCGAATGCAGGTGATTCAGGCCGTCGCCGGCTGCCGCATCGAGCATCGCCTGGGTCACCGGCACGAGCGATGGCGACATCGGCGCTCCGGTAGTGGTGGAGCCTCCCTTGACCTCCTGCGCCTGGGCAGCGCCCAAGGCGAACGAGCACAGGCCTGCCGCGACGAGGAAACGAAGATGGCTTCCGAGCGAAGTGCGCATGAGTCCCCCTTGTGGATGTCCTTTGAGCGTTCTTGGCCTTCGGATGCGAGCAGGAATGCCGATGGCATGGACGCGGATACGCGGCTACTATAGAAATAAAGGTGCGCCCAAGCAAGGGGATTCAAGATGAAGGCGGTTCACGGATTGGCATTGGCGTTCGGCTTGCTCGCAGGCGTTTCGGCCGGTGCCCAAGAGCTCTCCCCCAATGCCCAGCTTCTTGTTGCGGCGCGACAAGGCGATATCGCCGCGGTCGCACGCCTCCTGGACGCCGGCGCGGCAGTGAACTCGCGCAACCGCATCGGCGACACCCCGCTCCTGATCGCGCTGAAGAACGGCTACAAAGGGGTGGCGCAGCTTACCGTCGACAGAGGAGCCAATGTGAATCTCGCGAACCTGTCGAAAGTGACTCCTCTGATGGCAGCAAGTTTTTCGGGCAGCGCGGATCTGGTAAAAGTGCTGCTCGAAAAGGGCGCCGACCGCTCGCCGACAGACCGGGTCGGGAAAACGGCCATGGTCTACGCGGCCGGCCTCGGCCACACCGACGTCGTCGAATTGCTCCTCGCCCGCGGAGAAAGCCCGCGCGCGGCCTACCACAACGATCTCACCGCATTGATGTGGGCGGCGGCCTACGGCCACACCGGAACGGTCAGACTGCTGCTCGAGCGTGGCGCCGACGTCAATACGCGCGACAACCGCGGGAAGACCGCGCTCGCGATGGCGATCGAGGGCGGACACAAAGAAGCGGAACAGTTGCTCCGCAAAGCCGGCGCCGCAGAATAGCCAGACCGGTTTGCCCGTCGGGCCTATGCAGGAAGGTTGCGCATCCAGCCGAGAAGCGCGGCGACCACCGCGGCCGGCTGCTCGGGGACGAGCGCGTGGCCGGCATCCGGGATCGAGACCACGGTGACGCGCGCGCCGAGCTCCTCGCGCAGATCGTTCGCCGTCTCCCGCGGCCTGAAGGCGTCGTGCTCGGCCTGCAGGTCGAGCAGGGGCACGCTCCCCGCCGACCACCATTCCTGCTGCGGGGTCGCGAGCCCCGCGGCGCGCTGGCTCGCGTTCACTTCCGGATAGAAGCCTTCGAGCCATCCGCTCGCGTCGTGGCCCGGCGCGAAGAATGCGAACTGCAGGTATTTCAGCCGCTCGGCGTCGGGGAGCGAGGTGTCGGCGCACTTCGTCACCGCTTCGGCGAGCGCCGCGGGGTATTTCTTTGCCGCGGCGGCGAGAATCGCCACGCCGCGAACGAGCTTAGGATGATCGGCCGCGGTCATGCGCGCCACCCAGTTGCCGAAAGCGTGCCCGACGACGACCGCCGGCCCGCCCGCATGTTCGATCACTTCGTGCGCGATCACTTCCGCGACGTCGCGCGCCAGGTCGTGCAGCGTGAGCTCGTCCATCGGCCCCGTGCTCTTGCCGATGCCGCGCGGCTGCGGGCGCAGCACCCGGTGTCCGGCCTTGGCGATCGCTCGCGCGACCTCGTCGTAATCCTCGGCGCCGCGCCCGCGTGAAGGCAGGATGACGACGAGCGGCCCTTTGCCCTCGGCGATCACCTCAATGCTGGCGCCGCCCGCGGCAACCCTATAAGCCATCGCGGCATCATACGCGCGCGACTCGGCCCGGAGACGCGAAAAAAGAAAGGGGGCGCCGAGGAGCCCCCTTCCCGACTGCACTCGGCGCCCAACGCACCTGCGATGAATCGTCTCCTTACTCCGCTTTCAGCTCGCGGCTCGGGAATCCGATGCCTCCGGGCCGGATGATGCACAGCAGGGAGAGCATCCCGCCCCAGGCGAGGAATGCGACAAGCGCTACGTGGATCGTCAAAGTCAAGGTCGTCATGATTTCGCTCCCAGGTGAGTCGCGCTCGCCCTGCTCAGTAGTACATTTCCGGCATCGGCTCGATTTCCTTCGCCTGATTGGCGATCTGGGCCGGGAGGTAGTCGCTGGCGGCGCTGAAGGTCGCGGCGGATACCTCGGTGCCCGCTTGGGCCGGCATCAGCAGCACGGCGACGGCGCAGATCGCAATCGCAAGAAGGGCCAGCGCTGTGAGGTTGAAGGATCCGGACTCGTGATTTTGGCGGTTGCTCATTGTGTGTCTCCTCGTCGTTTGCGGACCGGCGGAAATCGCCTGTCCGATGGAGACCACTTTAGGATTCTTGCCGTCCGCGCTCGCCGTCGCCCGGCACTGCGCTTCTGTGGCGCATGCACATTCCAGGGAGAAAGCCGCCGAAGGTCACGGCGGCTTTGTGTCAAACGCACATTTCCGGGCCGGGCCGCGCGTGGGCCCGTCCGGCGGGGAGGCTAGAGAGGCGCCGCGCTCACCAATGCGCGGGCAGGCGCTTGTGGATTTTGATCTGCTTCGAGTCTACCGAGATGTAGCCGCCCGCGGTGAGGTCCTTGACGATTCGATTCACCATCTCGCGCGAGCCGCCGATCCGCTCGGCGATGTCCTGCTGCGTCAGGCGCTCGGGCACCACGCGCTCGCCGTCTGCCTCGATCGCGCTCTCGTCGACAAACTTGGCGAAGCGCCCGTAGACGTCCTTCAGCGCCAGGTCGCGAACCTGCCTGACGAGGCTGCGCGTCTTGGCGATCAGCTGATGGATCAGGTGGATCGCGAACGTGGAGTTGCCCCTGAGCAATCCCTCGAGGTCGCTCATCGGTATCATGAAGCAGCGGGACGGCTCCATGGTCATCACCGAGGCGGAACGCGGGTTTCCGTCGAGCACCATCTCGCCGAAGTAGTTGCCCGCGCGGGCCGTGCTGAGCACGACCTCCTTGCCGTCCTCGTCGCTCAGGAACACCTTGATGCGTCCGGAGAGCAGGACATACAGCGAGTCGGTTTCGTCGCCTTCGTTTATGATCACCGCGTTCTTGGGAAACGAGCGCGCGACGCCGTGCGGCGCGAGCTCCTTCAGTGCGTTCTCGTCGAGATTGGCGAGCGGACCGATCCCCTGGGACAAGGCGTGCGAGTCAGTCATGACGTCCCCCCGTAGGACATGCGCGAGGGGGAATTCTGGCACGGCCGGGGCCGTTTGTCCGCATGCCCGTCCGGCCGGCCGCGCCGGCATCCGGCAGTGGCTCGCGGAGCAGGGACTCTACCGATGATGCGGCCGGCTGGTCCGGCCGGCAAACACCCTGCCCTGGTTGCGCCCCGCTCTCTTGGCCTCGTAGAGAGCGCGGTCGGCGGCCCGCAGGAGAGCGTCCGCGTCCATGGCATGGGACGGACACAGGGCGACCCCGAACGAAGCGGTGACGCCGCGAAGCCGGTCCGGCTCGCCCCAGATGGCTAAGCGAATCTCTTCGCCCCTGCGGAGCGCGCTCTCGAGCGTGGTATTCGGAAGCACCACCACGAACTCCTCACCGCCGTATCGGCAGGCCATGTCGCTGCCGCGAACGTGACGCTGCAGAAGCGCAGCCACTTCCACGAGGACGCGGTCGCCGGCCTGATGGCCGGCGCTGTCGTTGACCCGCTTGAAACGGTCGAGATCGATCATGATCACAGCGAGGGGTGAGTGCTCGCGCGCCGCGCGGATGAGCTCCCGCTGCAGGTAGTCCTGCAGGAAGCGGCGGTTATGCAGGGAGGTCAGCGGGTCGCGGATCGTCTGTTCGCGCAAGTCCTGCAGGAGGCGCTGCGTCGCTTCGACCGCGCGCCCGCGATCGCCGATGACCGCGCTCAGCACAAGGCCCGTCGTCACCACGGTGCACATGAACGCGAGCAGGAGCAACAGCGACGCATTCAGCGATCCTTGCGCGAACGGCCCGCTGCCCTCGAGCGTAAACCACACGGCCATCGCACACACCAATACGTTCACCGTCGCGACTTTGCGCTGCCGGAAGCGGAAAGCCGCCCAGATGACGAACGGCAGGATCGCGAACGTAAGCGGCAGCGAAGGGATGTAGAGGGCCATGCCCGCGCCGAATATCGCG
>Ga0326731_1000515_pt1 | contig 10019 bp, 7 predicted proteins | sample MHFSIPfraction_FD_207645 | JGI IMG/M metagenome (GOLD analysis project Ga0326731, IMG submission 207645) | Lab enriched peat soil microbial communities from Michigan Hollow, Ithaca, NY, United States - MHF9FY SIP fraction | ecosystem: Environmental > Terrestrial > Soil > Wetlands > Peat | place...
TCGGGCGGCCGCTCGACGAGTTCACGGTGCTGCGCGCGGGCGACGCCTTCCAGCGCCACACCGACTTTCACGAGCGCGTTCCCGCGGGAGTGACTCCATGAGGCGCTGGCTGCTCGTCGGCGCCGCGGCGTTCTTGCTGCTCCTGATCCTCGCCGGTGTCGCCCTGTCCTTCTTCGACGCCGAGACACTGCGCGCGCCGCTGCAGCAGAAGGCGAGCGAGGCGCTGGGGCGCGACGTCACGCTCGGCAGGATCTCGCTCCGCATCTTCCCGCTGCCCGCCGTGCGCATCGGCGACGTGCGCATCGGCGGCGCGAAGCCGAGTGAGCCGCCGCTCGCGCAGATCGCGGAGCTGCGCCTGCGCGTCGCCGTGCTGCCGCTCATCTTCGGCAAGGTCGTGCTGCGCGCGCTCGAGCTCGACTCACCTCGCATCTACGTGCCGTTCGACAAGGAGGGCAAGCCGATCCTGCCGGGCGCGACAGCGACTGCGAAGCCGAAGGCCGCGGAGAAACCCGGCGAGAAGAAGGCCCCCGCCGCGGAATCGGCAGGGCTCGCGCTGGCGGTCGATCGCATCGCGATTCACGACGCCGACGTCACCGCGGGCCCGTGGAAGATCGAGCACGCGAACGTCGACGGACATCTCGCGCTCGACGGCAGCGGCGCGTTCAAATACTCGGCGAATCTCCCCGGGCTCGCGACTCTGCGCGGCGGCGAAGTCGAGCTGGCCAAGCTCACGAGCGCCGCGCCGCAGGTCGATGCGCGCGGTGAGTTCACGGCAGAGCTCGCCGACGTCCGCAAGCGCTTCGCACTCACTCAAGAGGTGTCGGGCAAGGCGAGCGGAGAGTACGCGGTCTCGCTCGGCGGCAGCGAGGTGCGCGCCGCGAGCGCGAGCGTCGACGTGCCGGATCTCCTGCTGCGCTCCGGCGCCCTCGTCGTCTCGGGCCCGGCGCGCGGTCACGCGGTGCTGGGCGAGAGTTACTCGCTCGATCTCTCCGACACGCGCGTCGAGCAGAGCGGCGTGTTCGCCAAGCCCAAGCGCACGACTCTCTCTGTGACTGGGAAGCTCGGCAAGGAGGCGTCGCCGGCGGCGCTGCGCGAGGCGCTCGTGAAGATCGGCCAGAACGAGCTGCCGCTCACCCTCGATCTCGCCAAGCAGCCGATGAAGGTGCACCTGGGCAAGACCACGCTCGATCTCGCCAAGCTGCGGGAGCTGCTGCCGCCCGACAAGCCCGCGCTCTCCGGGCGGCTCGCGGTCGCGGGCTTCGACGTGCAGCTCTCGCCGCTCCGCGTGTTCGGTGGCGCGACACTCGACGGTGTAGAGACCAAGCTCGAGCACGGGCCGGTCACGATCTCGGGACCGGTGCGCGGCAAGGGCGAGACGGTCGAGCTGGAGCACGCTACCGCGCTCGTCGGTGGCCAGAAGATCGATCTCACCGCCAGCTATGCGCTCGAGACCGGCGCGATCTCGGCCGACTACGACATCGCGAAGGCGCAGGTGCTCGCGCTCGTCGAGGCGCTCTCGGGCCGCAAGGAGCTCGCCGGCACGCTCGACACGGCCGGCCACGTCGCGACGCGCGCAGCCGGCCTCGAGACACTCGGCGGGGCCGGAAAGTTCGCGATCCGCCCCGGGCGCATCGAGGGCTTCTCGCTCGCGAAGCAAGTCATGGGCTCGCTCGCGGCGCTGCCGGCCTTGGCGCTCGCCGCGAAAGGCAAGGACATCTCGAAGTACGAGTCGGAGGAGTTCGATCACCTGACCGCCGACTACACGATTTCCGACGGGCGCGTGCACACCGAGAACCTCGAGCTCGCGTATCAGGACGTGACCGCGTACCTCCACGGCTCGATCGGGATCTTCGACCGCGCGCTCGATCTCAGCGGCAAGGTCGTGATCGCGAAGAAGGCCGACGCGCAGCTCGCCGGCACCGGGCGCGCGCGCGAGCGCGTGATTCCGATCACGCGAGTCACTGGAACGTACGACTCTCCGCGCGTCGAGCTCGACGAAAAGGCGCTCGCCGCGATCGCGTACGGCTACGCCGGAGACGAGCGCGTGAAGAAGAAGCTCGACAAGGCGCTCGGCCCCGGCGCGGGCGAGGCCGTGCAGGGCGTGCTCGACGGCCTGCTCGGCGGCGGAAGCAAGAAGAAGGACTGATGAGCTTCTTCACGGTCCGGCTCGAGGCGGACGCCGTCGTCCTGCTCGACCAGCGCCGCCTGCCCGAGGCAGAGGTGTATCTGCGTCTGTCCAGCGGCGAGGACGTCGCGCGCGCGATCGAGGACATGGCGGTGCGCGGCGCGCCCGCGATCGGCGTGACTGCCGCGATGGGCGTCGCGATCGAGCTCGAGCGCGCGCCCGACGCGGGGCTCGAGGCGACACTGGAGCGTGTCGTCGCGCGACTGGGCCGCACGCGTCCGACCGCCGTGAACCTGCGCTGGGCGCTCGAGCGCATGCGGGCGGAGCTCGCACCCGCGCTCGCGCGCGGCGCCGGCGCGCGCGAGCTGCGCGCCCAGGCGCGCGAGGCGGCGCAGCGCATCGCCGACGAGGACGTCGCCAGCTGTCGCGCGATCGGCGACGCGGGGGCGGCGCTGCTGCCGCTCGGCGCGCGCGTGCTGACTCACTGCAACGCGGGCGCGCTCGCGACCGCCGGCTACGGCACCGCGCTCGGCGTCGTCCGCAGCGCCGCGCGCCAGGGCCGGCTCGCCCACGTCGTGGCCCAGGAGACGCGTCCGTTCCTGCAGGGCGCGCGACTCACGGCCTGGGAGCTGGCGCGCGACGGCATCCCCGTGCGGCTCATCACCGACTCGATGGGCGGCGCGCTGATGGCGCAGAAGGCGATCGACGTCGTGATCGTCGGCGCCGACCGCATCGCCGCGAACGGCGACGTCGCGAACAAGATCGGGACCTACACCGCGGCGCTGTTGGCGCGCGCGCACGGAATTCCGTTCTACGTGGCGGCCCCGTTCTCGACCGTCGATCTGTCGCTCGCCAGCGGTCGCGAGATCCCGATCGAGGAGCGCAGCTCCGCCGAAGTCACCACGATCGCCGGCCGACGCATCGCGCCCGAGGGGGTCGTGGCCCTGCACCCGGCCTTCGACGTGACTCCCGCGGACTTTGTGACCGCGATCATCACGGAGCGCGGCGTGCTCCGGCCGCCGTTTGCGCCGGGTCTTGCGGCTCAAAGGGACGCGCGCAGCGGCCGATGACTCCACGGGATACAGAACCGTGTCCCGCGGGGTATCGCGTCGTTGGAAGTCCTGATTGTCGAGGATGATCGGGCGCTCGCTCGCACTCTCGCGCGCGCGCTCGAACAGGCCGGCTACAGCTGTCGCCAAGCGCACGACGGAATCGCTGCGCTCAGCGAGGTGGCGAAGGCCACGCCGGATCTGCTGCTGATCGACCTGCTCCTTCCCAAGAAGGACGGGCAGGCAGTGATCAGCACGCTTCAGGCCGCCGACGCGACCAAGCGGATTCCCATCATCGCCATGAGCGGCGTCTTCCGCGGCGCCGACCCCATGAAGAGCGTGATCGCCGCCGGCGCGAAGTCGTTCATCGAGAAGCCGATCGAGTCACACACGCTGATCGATCACGTCTCGAAGCTGATCGGAAAGCCCACGCCGCCCGAGCTGGCGACCCCCGCAGACACGGTCGACCTGGCCAAGGAGCCCGCGATCGAGGTGCTGTGGAGCGCGATGCGCGCCAAGACCACGGGCGCGGTCCACTTCGAGACGGGCAAGCGCAAGAAGGTCGTGGTGCTCGAGAACGGCCTGCCGCTCGCCGTGCGCTCGAACCTCGCACGCGAGTCACTGGGGCGCAGACTCCTCGACGCCGGCCGCATCGACGAGCTCACCTACACCGAGTCGGTGCGCCGCTCGAAGGTGACCGGCAAACGCCAGGGCGAGCTGTTGGTTCAGATGGGTGCGATCACCGAGGCGGTGCTGCGCGACACGCTCGCGGATCAATCGGCGGACAAGCTCACCGAGATCTTCTCCTGGACCGAGGGCCGCACGTGGACGCAGACCGGCGTGCGCGCCGTGAGCCTCTCGTCGGAGCTGCTCGGCTGGACTCCGCGACTCACCGTGATGCGCGGCGTACACCGCGTGAGCGCCTCGATCATCGCGAGGAGGCTCGAGCCCTATCAGGGCTGCCAGGTCTCGCGCGAGCTGATCTCGCTGGAGGACGGCGAGAACGCCGACGCCGTTAAGCTGCTCTGGGAGGCGCTCGACGAGGAGCGGTCGCTCGGCTCGCTGATCAGGGACCACGCGAGCACGCTCTATGGGCTGTGGCTGATCGGCGCGCTCGCGGTGCACGTCGACGAGTCCGCCACCCCCCGTACACTTCCCGGTGTCGGCTCGACGGCCGCGGTCCTCGCGCTCGAGGGCAAGCTGCGCGAGACACTCCACAAGCAGAAGGACCAGAATCACTTCGAAGCCCTCGGCATCGCCGAGGACGCGCCGGGGGACGAGGTGCGCCGCGCGTTCATGACTCTGGCGAAGACGTTCCACCCGGACAAGGTCGGCCGCCGCTCTCCGGAGCTCGTGGATCTCGCGGGAAAAGTCTTCGCGCGCATCTCGGAAGCGCACGACGTGCTCGCGTCGCCGGAGAAGCGACAGGTGTATGTCGCGCAGCTGAAGCGGAATCGCGGAGCGCAGGGCGACCACCGCCAGGAGATCTCGCGCATCCTCACCGCCGAGCAGCAGTTCCAGCGCGCCGAGGAGGCGATGCGGCGCCGCGATTGGAACGGCTCGCTCGAAGCGCTGAAGTGGGCGCTCGAGCTCGACCCCAACGAGGGCGAGTTCTTCGCGCTGCGCGGCTGGGTGCTCTTCCTGCAGCAGCAGGACCAGGGCTCGCGGAATCCGGAGCCGGCGCTCGATCAGATCAAGAAAGCGATCGCGCTCTCGCCGCAGTCTCCGGCCGGCTACTACTATCTGGGTCAGATCCGCAAGGCTTGCGGAGATCAAGCGGAAGCGGAGAAAATGTTCCGCAAGACGACCGAGCTCCGCCCCGACCACATCGAGGCGAACCGCGAGCTCCGGCTGATCCAGATGCGCCGCGCGAAGGGCGACGAGACTGTCAGCGGCCGGTTGTTCGGAAGAAAGAAGAAGTAGTGAGTGTCGAAAAGACCGAGCGCGTCTGGCACAACGGGCGGCTCGTCGATTGGGGCGACGCGAACGTCCACATCCTCACTCACACGCTGCACTACGGACTGGGCGTGTTCGAGGGGATCCGCTGCTACCGCAGCGACGACGGCGCGGGCAACGTGTTTCGGCTGAGGGAACACGTCGAGCGGCTGTTCGACTCCGCGCGCATCGTCGAGATCGCGATGCCGTACGCGCGCGATGCGATCGAGACGGCGATCCTCGACACGCTGCGCGCCAACCGCATGAGCGAGGGGTACATCCGCCCGCTCGTGTATCTGGGCGCGGGCGCGATGGGTCTCTTGCCGAAGGACAACCCGACTCAGGTCGCGATCGTCGTCTGGCCGTGGGGAGCGTATCTCGGCGAGGAAGGCCTCGAGCGCGGCATACGCGCGAAAGTGTCGTCCTACGCCCGACACCACCCGAACGTGTCGCTCACGAAGTCGAAGACCTGCGGCGACTACGTGAACTCGATCCTCGCCAAGCGCGAAGTCACTCGACTCGGCTACGACGAGGCGATCATGCTCGACACGAACGGCCTGGTCGCCGAGTGCAGCGGCGAGAACATCTTCATCGTGCGGCGCGGGCGGCTCTTGACGCCGCCGCTCGTGTCCGTGCTCGAGGGCATCACGCGCGACTCCGTGATTCGCATCGCGCGCGACAAGGGCATCGAAGTCGCCGAGCAGAGCATCACGCGCGACGAGGTCTACTGCGCCGAGGAGATGTTCCTCACCGGCACCGCGGCGGAGATCACGCCGGTGCGCGAGGTCGACGACCGCAAGATCGGCGCCGGGTCCCGCGGCCCCATCACCAAGACCATCCAGGCCACCTTCTTCGAAGCCGTCAAAGGCCGCGACCGCAAGTACGAGGCGTGGCTGACTCCCGTTTGACCGCGCTCGGCTGCGCCTCGCTGCGCGCGCCTACGGCGCTTGCGGGCGCGGTTCGGGACGGCCCTCACCGCGCCTAGCCGATCGCGTAACCGAAGATCTCGTCCATCACGCGGTCGCGCTGCGAATCGGTGAGTGACTCGTCGATGGGCAGCAGGATGCCGGTCGCGCGCGCGTGCTCCGCGGCGGGAAGACTCGCGAGGTCGCGCTCCGCGAGCGGCAGGCGCAGGCGGCGCGCTTCGATGCCAGCCTCGGCGAGCAGCTTGGTCAGGTCGTCCGCGGCGGCGCGCGCAAAGCGAGTGAGTCGCAGCAGATAGCCCGAGTACGCGGACAGCGCGTTCTCCGGCGTGGGCGGCACGCGGAACGCGTCGTAGCGCGAGAACTCCGCGGAGTAGGCGCCCGCGATGCGACGGCGCGCGGCGAGGCGATCCTCCCAGCGCTCGAGCGCGGAGAGCGCGAGGGTCGCGAGCCCGTCGCCGACGCGCGCCGCGGCGAGCTCCGTCTCGAGATCCTTCGCGAGCGCCTCGGGCAGCGCGAGCAGCGCCGTCTCGAAGCCGGGCGCGCGACAGCTGACGGGCAGACGGAACACGGCTGCGCAGGGCGCGCGCCCGATGCGCGAGTCACCGAAGCGCGCACCGAAGCTCTCGCAGCCGTCCTCGATCACTTCGAGGCCGCGCTCTTCGGCGAGCGCGTACAGACCGTCGAGCTCGGCCGGCTGGCCGAGCGGGTGCGCGGCGAGCAGGGCGCGGGTGCGCGCGCCGATCGCGCCGGCAGCGGCGCTGGGCGCGAGAGTGAGTCGGTCCGGGTGGACGTCGGCGTAGATCGGGCGAAGACCCGCGGCGAGCAGCGCGGCCACGGCGCTCGCGGAGACGACGCCGGGCACGACCACCTCGTCGCCTTTCGCGAGGCCCAGCGCCCGCAGCAGTGCGCCGAACGCGTCCTTGGGCGAGCGCAGCGCGAGCACCCGCTCGGCGCCGAGATACTTGGCGGCGCGTCGCTCGAGCTCGAGGGTCGCGGGACCCGCGTCCGGTCGCGCAGCAAGCGCGGCGAGCTCGTCGCCCGGTGCCGCGGAAGGTTCGAACGCCACTTCGAACGCGTGCTCCGGACGCGGCGACGCGTGCCGATCGAGAAAGTCCTCGAGGCAGGCGCAGAGCTCTTCGAGCATACACAGATATGCGTCACCCGCCTCGGTCTGCGCTGCAGCGACCGCCGGCTCGCGGCGCATCAGCTCCTGCCCTCGCTGGCGCAAGACGATCGCCGGGCTCGCCGCGGAGCCGAAGGAGTCCGAGAGCTCGACGAGTCCGAGCCGACAGTTGCCACCGATCGAGAGCGGGATCTCTGTGTGCACGCCCAGTGCGATCGCCAGGTCCGGGCGGATGCGATCCTCGAGCCAGCGCACGACTTCCTCGCCGAGCTTGTGACCGCTGCGCGCCGGAACGCCCGCGCGATCGCAGAGCTCGAGTATCTCGGGGCAGAAGTCCCGTTCGCTGCCGCCCTCGACGCCGATGAACGCGACGACGCGCTCGCCGCGCTCGAGCAGCCGCTCGAGCACGCAGACCGCGCGGTAGGTTCCTCCGATCAAAAGGATTCTCGGCCCGTTGCGACGCATGACCGCTCCTGCGCCCCGACCGAGCAAGCCGCGTGCCTTGCGACGCTTCGCGACACCCGGGCACGGCGCGCGACACACGCGCCTCCGGGCGCCTTGATTCCGACATCGGGCGTCAAAGCAAGCCAACGGCGCGGGGCCGCGAGGCCGTGCTACGGTCTGCCCCGTGAACCCCACCAGCTCTCGAAACGACACACGCGCCGTTCGCGCCGGTCCCGTGCAAATCGGCGGCGGTGCTGCGATTTCCGTGCAGAGCATGTGCGCGACGCACACCCAGAACGTCGACGCGACGGTCGAGCAGGCGGAGCGCTTGGCGAAGTCGGGCGCCTCGCTGGTGCGCGTCGCGGTCGACAGCAAGGCCGACGCGGAAGCGCTCGCCGAGATCCACCAGCGCACGGCGGTTCCGATTGTGGTCGATCTGCAGGAGCACTACCGGTTGGCTCCGCTGGTCGCGCCGCACATCGCGAAGCTCCGCTACAACCCGGGTCACCTCCACCACCACGAGCGCGGCAAGGCGATGCGCGACAAGGTGAGGTGGATCGCGGACGTCGCGGGTGAGGCGGGCTGCGCGCTGCGCGTCGGCGTGAACTGCGGCTCCGTCGCGCCCGAATACTCGCAGCGTTTCCCGAATGACTCGATCGACGCGATCGTCGCGTGCGCGGTCGATCACTGCGCGATGCTCGACGACCTGGGCTTCCACAACTTCGTGGTCTCGATCAAGGACTCGGACCCCGCGAACGTGATCGCCGCGAACGAGCGCTTCGCGCGCGAGCGGCGCGACGTGCCCATCCATTTGGGAGTGACGGAGGCCGGTCTCCTGCCGGGCGGAGAGATCAAGACGCGCATCGCCTTCGAGCAGCTGATCGCGCGCGGCATCGGTGACACGATCCGCGTGTCACTCACCCTGCCGAACGACCGCAAGCACGAGGAAGTCGTGATCGGTCACAAGATCCTGGCGGACATCGCCGAGGGTCGCTTCCGCTCCGTGCCGGTGCTCACGGGCCTGAACATCATCTCGTGCCCGTCGTGCTCCCGCGTCGAGAACGAGGCCTTCGTCGATCTGGCGGAGAAGGTGCGCGAGATGACGACTTACGCCGCGAGTCACGACGTCACCATCGCCGTCATGGGCTGCCGTGTGAACGGGCCCGGCGAGACGGACGACGCGGACCTCGGGCTGTGGTGCGGGCCGAAGCACGTGAACATGAAGCGCGGCGGCGAGAAAGTCGGCGCGTTCGGCTACGACGAGGTGCTCGTGCGACTCCGGCAGGAGCTCGACGACCTGATCGCGAAGAAGGCGGTGCGCGCATGAGGATGCTGCACACGATGCTCCGCGTCGGCGATCTCGAGCGCTCGCTCGCGTTCTACACGGGGCCGCTCGGCATGAAGCTGCTGCGCCGCCACGATTTTCCGGGCGGGCGCTTCACGTTGGCGTTCGTCGGCTACGGCGACGAGAAGGACAACACGGTCCTCGAGCTGACTCACAACTGGGACACGAAGAGCTACGAGCTCGGGGGCGGCTACGGCCATGTCGCCCTCGGCGTTCCCGACATCCACGCGACCTGCGCGAAGCTGCGCGAGCAGGGCGTGAAGATCACGCGCGAGCCGGGGCCGATGCAGCACGGCACCACGGTGATCGCGTTCGTCGAGGATCCCGACGGCTACAAGATCGAGCTGATCGAGGGGCGCTAGGCGAGTTCGAAGCGCCCGGTCGTCGCGCTGCGGTACGCGGCGTGAAGCCAAGCGAGTGACTGCGCGCCCGCGTCGATGCCGCGCTCGGCCAAGCGCCGCTGGCGCAGGAACTCGAGCAACACACCGACCCGCACGGCGTGCGCGTCGTGAGCGCCCGCAATGACCTCGCGCGATCCGTCCTCGCGCGAGAGCGACGTCTGCGCCCAGCCCACCGAGATCTCGCCGCGATCGCCGATGCAGCGGGCGATCGGCCGAGCGATCGCGTCGTTCCACGAGAGGCGCAGGCTCGCGATGAGCCCGCCGCCGTGCTCCGTCTCGACACGCACCTCGTCCTCGACGTCAGCGGCCTGCGCGCTCGCGCTCTCGGCCAGCTGAATGCGCCGGACCGGGCCCGCGAGCCGCTCCGCGATCTCGAGCGCGTCGCCGCCGAGCTCGAGCAACACACCTCCGCCGGAGAGAGCCGGGTCACCGCGCCAATCGGCGCGCGCGTCGCGCTTGTGCGAGAGCGCAACTTCGACCGCGCACAGGCGGCCAATCTCCCCCGCGGCGATCCGCTCGGCCGCGAGGCGGAGCGCCGGGTCCAGGCGGAAGCGGGAGATCGTCATCGCCACGCGGTCGATGCGCTCGGCGAGCTCCGCGATGCGGTCCGCATCGTCCGGCACGGTCGCGAGCGGCGGCTCGATCAAGAGGTCCGCGCCGGCGCGCAACAG
>Ga0326731_1000517_pt1 | contig 10010 bp, 13 predicted proteins | sample MHFSIPfraction_FD_207645 | JGI IMG/M metagenome (GOLD analysis project Ga0326731, IMG submission 207645) | Lab enriched peat soil microbial communities from Michigan Hollow, Ithaca, NY, United States - MHF9FY SIP fraction | ecosystem: Environmental > Terrestrial > Soil > Wetlands > Peat | place...
GGGCGGACGAATCTGCAGATCGCGGAACCAGCAAACCAAGGAGATTTCTAGATGATCGAACTCACCGTCAACGGAAAGAAACACAGCGTCGACGTCGAGCCCGAAATGCCCCTGCTGTGGGTGTTGCGCGACGTGCTCGACGTGAAGGGTCCCAAATTCGGCTGCGGCATCGCCCAGTGCGGCGCCTGCACCGTTCACCTGAACGGCGAGCCGGTGCGCTCGTGCTCGGTGCCGGTATCCGCCGCCGCCGGCCAGAAGGTGCTCACCATCGAGGGGCTCGCGCAGCGCGGGCAGCTGCACCCGGTGCAGAAGGCCTGGATCGATAACGAGGTGCCGCAGTGCGGATACTGCCAGTCGGGGCAGATCATGGCGGCGGTGGCGCTGCTCGCGAGGAACAGGAATCCCAGCGACAAGGACATCGACGCAGCGATGACCAACATCTGCCGCTGCGGAACCTACGCGCGCATCCGCACGGCGATTCACGCCGCGGCGAAATCCGTGAAGCCGGCGAAGGCGTGAGGGAGACGAACATGAAGAAGACATTTGTTGCTTCCCGCAGGGAGTTCCTCAAGCAATCCGCAGCGATCGGCGGGGGCCTCGCGGTCGGCTACGGCCCGCTCGGCGCCTTTGCGCAGAATGCCGGCGGCGTGGCCGAGGTCACGGCCTGGGTGGTGATCCGCCCGGACGACGCGATCATCATCCGCTACGCCCGCGCCGAGATGGGGCAGGGCAGCATGACCTCGGCCCCCATGCTCGTCGCCGAGGAACTGGAGTGCGACTGGCGCAGGGTGAAGGTCGAGTATGTCTCGCCGAACGCGAACGTGAAGCGCAAGCGCGCCTGGGGCGACATGGCGTCAGTCGGCAGCCGCACCATCCGCTTCTCGCAGGAATACCTGCGCAAGGCGGGCGCCACGGCGCGCGAGATGCTCATCGCGGCCGCCGCTAAGCAGTGGGGCGTGCCCGCCTCCGAGTGCTCGGCGGCCAACAGCTTCATCACGCACGGCCCCAGCAAGCGTCGGGTGAGCTACGGCAAGGTGGCCGACGCCGCCTCGAAGCTCGAGCCGCCGAAGGACGTGAAGCTCAAGGACCCCAAGGACTGGAAGCTGATCGGCAAGCCCGTCAAGCGCTTCGACATTCCCGACACGGTGATGGGCAAGCAGCGCTACGGCATCGATGTGCAGCTGCCCGGAATGCTCTATGCGGCGATCGCGCAGTGCCCGGTGTTCGGCGGCAAGGTGAAGTCGTTTGACGCGGCCAGGGTCAACGGGCGGCGCGGTATCGTCAAGGTCGTGTCCCTGGAGACCTTCGTCGCCGTAGTCGCCGACAACTGGTGGCGCGCGAAGGAGGCGCTCCGCGACGTCGCCGTGGAGTGGGACGTGGGCGCGAACGGCAACGCTTCGAGCACGACCATCATGGACTTCTACCGCGCCGGGCTCGACGCGCAGACCGACATCGCGATCTCGCGCAAGGACGGTGATTTCGATCAGGCCTTCGGCGCCGCCGCGAAAAAGCTCGAGGCCGAGTACTTCACGCCTTACCTCGCGCACTCCACCATGGAGCCGCAGAACTGTACTGTCCTGATCAAGGACGGCCGGGTCGACGTATGGGTTCCTACGCAGAACGCGGAGGCGTCGCTCGCCGTGGCGGCCGCCACGGCCGGCGTGCCCCTGGAGAATGTCGAAGTGCACCAGGTGCAGCTGGGCGGCGGCTTCGGCCGGCGCGGCGGCGGCCAGGACTTCGTGCGCCAGGGCGTGGCCATCGCCAAGGCAATGGAAGGCACACCGGTGAAGATGCTCTGGACCCGCGAAGAGGACACGCAACACGACTTCTATCGCCCTGCGAGCCTGATCCGGATGAAAGCCGCGCTGGACGACTCGGGCATGCCGACGGCGTGGTATTCGCGCGTCGCGTCGACCTCGATCATCTCGACGCTGGCGCACCTGCCGCTCAAGCCGCCGCTCGCGCCGGCGGAAGGCGTCGATCCGCAGGCGGTCGCTTCGCTTACCGACCTGCCGCACGCGATTCCCAACGTCCGGATCGAGTATGCGCAGAGGAACGCGCATGTGCCCGTGGGCTTCTGGCGCACCGTCGGCCATTCGCAGAACCCGTTCGTGCGCGAGAGCTTCATGGACGAGCTGGCGAGCGCGGCCGGAAAGGATCCGTACGAGTACCGGCGCGCTCTGCTCGCAAGATCCCCCAGGGATCTCGGCGTGCTCGAAGCGACCGCCAAGGCGGCTGGCTGGGGCAAACCTCTGCCCGCCGGCGTCTTCCGTGGCATCGCGCAGACCGAGGCCTACGGCAGCTATACCTCGGCGGTGGTCGAGCTTTCGGTCGACAAGAACGGCGAGGTCGGTATCCGGCGCCTGGTGCTCGGCGTCGACCCGGGCTATGTGGTCAACCCGGACAACGTGGTCGCCCAGATGCAGGGCAGCGCGGTGTTCATGCTGACCGCGATGTTCTGGGGCGAGATCACCATCAGGGACGGGCGCGCCGAGCAGTCGAACTTCCACGACTACCGGATGATGCGCCTGCGCGAGATGCCCAAGGTCGAGGTGGTGCTGGCGCCCTCCGGCGGCTTCTGGGGCGGGGTCGGCGAGCCCGGCCAGGCCTCGATCGCGCCGGCGGTGTGCAACGCGATCTTCGCCGCGACCGGCAAGCGCATCCGCTCGCTGCCGTTGAAGAACCACGGGCTCACGCTCGCGTAGAGTCACAGCGGTGCGAAGACTGCTGCTCGGGTGCGCCGCGGCGTGCTTCGCCGCGGCTGCCTCAGGTCAGACCTCAGGTCAGACGGCGGCGCAAGCCGCCTTCGAGGCGGTTGGCGACGCGATCCCGCGGCCGCTTGCCGCAGAACCCGGTGACGCTGCGCGCGGTCGAAGCATCGTGGTGAATCGCGATCAGGGAGGCTGCACGCTCTGCCATGAGGTCCCGGGCGAGATGCGCTTCGGCAATGTCGCGCCGCCGCTCTCGGGCGTGGGCGCGCGGCTCTCGGTGCCTCAACTTCGCCTTCGCGTCGCCGACTCGAGCCGCGTGAATCCCGCTACGCCCATGCCCGCCTACTACCGCGTCCAGGGCCTGGTCGAGGTCGCAGCCGCCTACCGCGGCAAGACGATCCTTTCCGCGCAGCAGGTCGAGGACGTCGTCGCCTTTCTCGCGACCTTGAAGGAGCCGAAGTGAGGCGGCGCGAATTCCTCGTCGTGATCGCGGGAGGCCTCGCCCTTCCATGCGTCGCGCTCGCCCAGCAGGACCTCGCTCCCCTTGCGGCGAAGATCGCCAAGGGCGCCCCGGTGCGCAAGGGCAAGGTGAAAGTCGAGCTGCCGCAGCTCGCCGACAACGGCAACTCGGTTCCGATCCGTATCACGGTCGAGAGCCCCATGACCGAGGCCGATTACGTGAAGAGCATTCACCTTTACTCGGAGCGCAACCCGGTTTCGAACATGGCCAACTTCTACCTCGGTCCGCGCGCGGGAAGGGCCGAGATCAACTCGCGCGTACGGCTCGCGGGCAGCCAGAAGGTGACGGCGGTGGCGGCGCTCTCCGACGGCACGTTCTGGTACGACACCGCGGCTATCGTCGTGACGCTCTCGGCCTGCCTGGACGAAAGCTGAGTCGTGGCCGCGCGCATCCAGGTTCCTGCCCAGGCGAAGCGCGGCGAGATCGTCGAGATCCGCGTGCTGATCCAGCATCCGATGGAGACCGGCTACCGGCACGACGACGTCGGCCACCTGATCAAGCGGAACGTCATCAACGTGCTCTCGTGCCGCTACAACGGCGTAGAGGTGTTCCGCGCCGACCTCTCCTCGGGCATCGCCGCGAATCCCTACGTCCAGTTCTATACCGTCGCCGAGGCGAGCGGTGAGCTCGAGTTCACCTGGATAGACGACGAAGGCAAGCAGGGCACGGAGCGGCAATCCATCCAAGTCGGTCCATGAACCGCGCTGTGCTCGTCGCTGCGGCTCTCGTGGCGGGCACGGCGCTCGCGCAAGAGCGCGCGATACCGCTTTCCGAGCTCAAGTCCGGCTCGGCGTTTCTCGGCGCCGACCTGCTCTCTCTGCAGAAGGACGAGTTCGCCAACCCCGGCATGCTGTGGGTGGAGCGCGGGGAAAAACTCTGGAGCGTGCTGGCGGGGACAAAGAAACTATCCTGCGCGAGCTGCCATGAGGACGCGAAATCGAGCATGCGCGGGGTGGCGGCGCGCTATCCGCAGATCGATGCCGAGAGCGGCAAGCTCGTCAATCTCGAAGGACGCATCAACTTGTGCCGCGGCAGGCGCATGGGGGCCGAGCCTCTGCGCTATGAGTCCGAGGAGATGCTCGGCATCACCGCCTACGTCGCGCGCCAGTCGCGCGGACTTCCGATCGGCGTGAGCATCGCCGGCCCGGCGCGCTCGCATTTCGACGCGGGCGAGGCGGCGTACCGCCTGCGCCGCGGGCAGATGAACCTGTCGTGCGTGCATTGCCACGAAGCGAACTGGGGAAAGCGCCTGCTCTCGGAGACCATCAGCCAGGGCCAGCCCAACGCTTATCCTGCGTATCGCATGGAGTGGCAGACCATGGGGTCGCTCGAGCGCCGGCTGCGCGCCTGCCTCTCGGGAATACGCGCGGAAATGCTGCCCTATGGATCGCCCGAGTACCTCGACCTCGAGCTCTATCTCGCGTGGCGCGCGCAGGGATTGCCGATCGAGACGCCGGGGGTGCGGCGCTGAAATACGCATCGCCGACGGGCTCGGCTAGAATTCCCCGACTAGAAGAACGTCGGGGAGAGAGATCATGTCCGCAGGCCACGCCGGTCACGTCGATCCGGCGAACAAGAAAGTCGCGCTGCTCATCGCGGTGCTCGCGCTGGTGCTCGCTTTTTCCGAGACGCTCGGCAAGGCGGCGCAGACGAGCGCGCTCGCCTATCATATCGAGTCCTCGAACCTGTGGGCTTTCTTCCAGGCGAAGACCATACGCCAGACGACCATCCGCACCGCCGCCGAGGAGATGGAGGCGCAGTTCGGGCAGAAGGCGCCGGAGGCGGTGAGGAAGCAGATCGATAGCTGGAAGAAGACCGCCGAGCGCTACCAGTCCGAGCCCGAGACCAACGAGGGCCGGAAGGAATTGATGGCGAGGGCGAAGGACGGCGAGGCGAAGCGCGACCGCGCGATGGCCGCGTACCACAATTACGAGATCGCCTCCGCTGCGGTGCAGATCGCGATCGTGCTCGCCTCCGCGGAGATCATCACCGGCGTCGCGGCGCTGCTGTGGATCGCCTACGCCTTAGGCGCGGTCGGCATCTTCTTCAGCTTGATCGGCCTCCTCTGGCCGACTGCGGTGCATCTCTTCTAAGCGAACGCCTCCGCGACCAGCCGGTACGACGTGCGGCGGCTCTCGGGGTCGCCGGTGATGGTGATCACCATCAGCTCGTCGGCTTCGAACTTTTCCTTCAGCGCCAGGAGCTTGTCGCGCACTTCGCCCGGGTCGCCGTGCACCAGGCGCGCCCGCTGCTGCCCGACGTAGGCGCGCTCCTCCGGCGAATAGCGGTAGGCGAGGGCTTCCTCGGCGCTCGGCACGGGCGCATCGATGCCTTTCGCCATGTGCAGGCGCCGCAGGTCCACGCTTGCCGCGAGACGTTCGGCTTCGGCCTTGGTCTTCGCGCAGATCACGAACGCGCAGACCAGGGACCGCGGCTGCGGCTCGCGCTCCGTGGGCTCGAAATGCTGGCGGTACGCGCGCGACACGACTTCGCCCCCGAAGGCCGTGATGAAGTGCGCGAAGGCGAAGCGCAGGCCGAGCTGCGCGGCGAGCGCGCCGCTGTAGTCCGAGGAGCCGAGCAGCCAGATCTCGGGCGAGGTGGCGCCGGCGGGCTGCGCCTTCACCTTGGCGTAGGGGTGCCCAGGCGGCAGCGTGCCCTCGAGAAATCCGACCAGGTCCCGCACCTGCTGCGGCATGCGCTCGGCGCCCGGGTATTCGCCGTCCATGAGCGCCAGCGCGGTGCGAGGATCGCCGCCCGGCGCGCGGCCCAGGCCCAGGTCGATCCGCCCGGGAAACAGCGCCTCGAGCATGCGGAACTGCTCGGCGATCTTCAGCGGGCTGTAGTAGGGAAGGAGCACGCCTCCCGTGCCGACGCGGATCCGCAAAGTCGCGGAGGCGACGCGGGCGACGAGGATCTCGGGACTGGGGTCGGCGAGCGCCGCGATGGCATGGTGCTCAGCGAGCCAGTAGCGGTGGTAGCCGAGCTCCTCGGCAAGCCGGGCCAGCTCGACGGTTTCGGCGATCGCTTCGGCGGGACTGCGTCCGCTGGTGACGGGGGACTGGTCGAGGACCCCCAAAGGCACTTTCATCCGCCTAGGGAAGACCAAAAGAAGAATACGTTGTGTCGCGAGGCAGCGAAGCTCGACGAGCGAGGGAAAGCGGGTTCAAGGACTGGTGATACTCGTGTCTTGGGTGCTGTCTGCGGATTGCGCTATCCCGAGCTTCCCTAATCTGAAAACCAGACGAGTCCGCCGATCAGCAGGCAGAAGAAGATCGTGAGCCAGAAGATGCCGACGATCCGCTTTCGGTCGGTCGGCGTGTAGCCTTCCTTCTTCTTTTTCGCGAAACGGTACTCGATCACCATCAGCGCGAAGCCGATGGCGAAGACGATACCCATCCACTTGTAAATATCCTTCACGGTTCTTGCTCCGCGAGGGCCGAAGGCCGCAGTCTACCGGATTTGCCTTGCCGCGGAATGTAAGGAAGAATGCCTCCCGCGCGACACAGCAGGAACATGAAGCCCCAGCACCTACTCGCCGTTGCCGTCGTCGTATTCGCGGGCGCCGCCCGCGCAGCCGATCCGGCGTGCTCCGCCTACACCGGGCCGCACACCACCGCCCTGGTCGAGCTCTACACCTCGGAAGGCTGCGACACCTGCCCGCCCGCCGACCACTGGCTGTCGTCGCTCTTTTCCCAGGGCTTCAGGTCCGACCAGGTCGTTCCGCTTTCGCTTCACGTGGACTACTGGGATTACATCGGCTGGAAGGACCCGTACGCCAAGGGCGAGTTTTCCGTGAGGCAGCGCAGGCTGGCCGCGATGCGGCGCCCGGTGCTCGTGTATACGCCGCAGGTGCTGCTGCAGGGGCAGGACTTCCGCCGTTGGTCGAGCGACGATTTCGCCGAGCAGGTGGCGCGCATCAATTCCCGCGCCGCCCGCGCGAGGATCGCGCTCGCCATCCGCGCGGTGGAGCCCAAGGCGATCCGGGCGGACCTGTCGGCGATGCTCTTCGACCCCGCCCTGCGGAAGAACGCGGCCGTCTACCTGGCCGCTTACGAGAACCGGCTCGCGAGCGAGGTGAAAGCCGGCGAGAACCGCGGCAAGCGGCTCGAGCACGACTTCGTGGTGCGCGAGTGGATCGGTCCCATCGCCTTCGGCGAGAGCCTCAAGCTCGAGGAGAGCCGCGCCCTGCCGCTCCTTCCGGGCGCCGACCCGAAGAACCTCGGCGTGGCCGCGTTCGTGCAGAACCGCGGAACGAGCGAGGTGCTGCAGGCGCTGATGCTGCCCGCGTGCCCGGGCTCCTAGCCCGGTCGTCCCCGGGCGGACGGGGCGCAGCCGCCTCCGCGGTACTTGGGTTAGCATAGGCGCCACCCAACCCCGCTCCCGCTCCGTGGACATTTCCCTCGCCTGGCTGATCGCAGGTGTCGCTCTCATCGTCGCCGAGCTGGTGACGGGGACGTTCTACTTGCTCGTTCTCGGCATCGCGGCGCTGGTCGGATCGGGCATCGGCTACGCGGGCGGCGCGCAGGTATGGCAGGCGATGGGCGCAGCGGTCGTCGCGATCGCGGGCTTCTTCTTCGTGCATCGCTACAAGCAGGCGATGATGCCCAGCCCCATGCAGGGGCTGGACGTCGGCCAGCGGGCCGCCTTCGACTCCTGGGTGAACAAGAGCGCGGGCCAGGCGCGCGTGAAGTACCGCGATGCGATCTGGGACGCGCAGGTCTCCGGCGACGTTTCGGGCGAGCCCGGCGAAATTCTCTACATCGTCTCAGTCGATGGCAACACCCTCAAAGTTTCCAAGACCCGGCCCGCCTGATCTCGCGCGGGCCGCGGAAGAAGTCTCACGCTCGATCGGAGGCAGCATGCTCTTCAAGATCATCGCGGTCATTATCGCCACGGTCCTTATCTACGGGTACGAGCCGATCCACGCGCTCTGGATCCCTTTCGCCATCGTCGCGCTGGCGGTCGTGTTCGTGATCGAGGGCGTGCGCGTGGTGCCGCAGCAAAGCGCCTGGGTCGTGGAGCGGCTGGGCAAGTTCAAGGAGGTGCTCCAGCCGGGCCTGAACATCATCATTCCGTTCTTCGATCGCGTCGCTTACAGGCATTCGCTGAAAGAGGTGCCGGCCGATGTCCCCGAGCAGGTGTGCATCACCAAGGACAACACCCAGCTCGCGGTGGACGGCCTGATCTACTACCAGGTCACCGACCCGCGCCTGGCCTCCTACGGCACCTCCGACTACGTCACCGCGATCGTGCAGCTCGCGCAGACGACCTTGCGCTCGGAGGTCGGCAAGATGGAGCTCGACCAGTCGCTGCAGAGCCGCGACGTCATCAACCGCCAGATCGTCAACGTGCTCGACGAGGCCGGCCGCTCCTGGGGCGTGAAGGTGCTGCGCTACGAGGTAAAGAACCTGACGCCGCCCGAGACGATCCTGCGCGCGATGCAGGCGCAGATCACCGCCGAACGCGAGAAGCGTGCGCTAATCGCCAAGTCCGAGGGGGAGAAGCAGCAGGAGATCAACCTCGCCGAGGGCGAGAAGCAGGCGGCGATCCTCACCTCCGAAGGACAGAAGCAGTCGGCAATCAACAAGGCGCAGGGCGAGGCGACGGCCTTGCGCGTGGTGGCGGACGCGACCGCGGCAGCGGTGAACGTCGTGGCCGAGGCGATCGGCAAGGAAGGCGGGCTGCAGGCCGCGAACCTCAAGGTGGCCGAGCTCTACATCGGCGCGCTGGGCAATCTCGCCAAGACCAACAACACCATGATCGTGCCGACCAACCTCTCGGACGTGGCGAGCGTGGTGGCTTCCGCCATGACGGTGCTGGACCGCACCCGGGCCGGGGCAAAGCCCGCATGAAACGTTCACAGGAGAGAACGATGACAAGCAATCCAGGGTGGGTGGTTCTGAGTGTCGCGCTGCTGAGCGCCGGTTCCGTCTTCGCGCAGCAAGCGCCCGAGGTGCGCCGCGTCGTGACCAAGCTCGATTCCTCGGGCAAGGCGGTGGTGATGATCGACGAGCGCACGCGCCTGACTGCACCGCGCCCGCCGAATTACGCGGCCAACATCTGGGTGACGGACAAGAGCCTGCCGGATTTCTCGTCGACGGATGACCGCGGCAAGACCAAGGTCGGGCTGGTGCCGCCGAAGTCGGGCACGGTCTTCCGGATCGTCGATTTCGCGCCCGACTCCCAGGGCGAGCATCCCACCGACATGAACCACATGATGAAGATCGTCGGCGCCGAGGCGCCGAAGCGAGGCCTGCCGCCGCGGCATCCGATGATGCATCGCACGCGCAGCCTCGACTACGTGATCATCCTCTCGGGCGAGATCGACATGCTGCTCGACGACAGCGAGGTGCACCTGAAGGCGGGCGACGTCCTGGTGCAGCAGGCGACCAACCACGCGTGGGTGAACCGCAGCGGCAAGCCCTGCCGCGTCGCGTTCATCCTGATCGACTCGCAGGAGCCCTGAGCGCGTCGGCGCGGCCGCGATGAGCGAAGGCGTCGCGGTCCCCGCCTGGCTGTTGGTGCTCATGGCGGCGCTCGCAGTCTGGGCGCTCTACGAGCACGTCCTCGCGCCGGCGCTGCGCTTCCTGGTGACGCACCCGGCGAACCAGGTGATCGACGAGCTGGGCGAGCGCCTGCGCATCGGCATCCGGCCCTTCCAGCGCACCAGGCGGCAGGCGCTCATCCACCGGCTGCTGACCGATCCGAAAGTGCAGGCCGCGGCCGAGAGTTTCGCCAAGGAGAACCGCACCTCGGTGCCCGCGGCGCTGCGCCGCGTC
>Ga0326731_1000518_pt1 | contig 9998 bp, 11 predicted proteins | sample MHFSIPfraction_FD_207645 | JGI IMG/M metagenome (GOLD analysis project Ga0326731, IMG submission 207645) | Lab enriched peat soil microbial communities from Michigan Hollow, Ithaca, NY, United States - MHF9FY SIP fraction | ecosystem: Environmental > Terrestrial > Soil > Wetlands > Peat | place...
TCGAGGTCTTGGTGAAGCCCGCCGGCAGCCCGGCGCGCGCCGCACCTGCGAGCCACAAGCACGGTGCGACCAACGACAGCAGCAACACACGGAGCGTTCGGCGCTTCACGTCCCACTCTCGCAGATGCGCGATCGTACACCTGCGTGCGACGCAGCGGAACCGGCCGGCCGCGTGAAGCGCGAGGGGCGCGCGTGTAAGATGCGCAGCGCCGCGGAATCATCCGAGGAGGACGCAAGTTGGCCGGGATCACGCGCTACGGAAGCTACTTGCCGTACAACCGTTTGGAGCGCGCTGCGCTCGGCGCCGGAAAGGGCGAGCGGACGGTCGCCAGCTACGACGAAGACTCCGTCTCGATGGCCGTGGAAGCGGGCCGCGACGCGGTGCGCGGCGGGCGCGAGATCGAGACACTCCTGTTCGCGACCACGAGCGCGCCGTACGCAGAGAAGCTGAACGCGGCGACGATCGCCGCCGCGCTCGACCTGCCGCGCACCGTGCGCGCGCTCGAGCTCGGGAGCTCCACGCGCATGGGCTTGGGCGCGCTGCTCGCGGGTGCGGACGCCGCGAGCGGCGGCGGGCGCGCGCTGGTGATCGCATCTGACGTCGTGATCGGCGCACCCGGCGGAGCGCGCGAGAGCGGCGGCGGCGACGGCGCGGCGGCGTTCGTCACCGGCCCGGACTCGGAAGCGGTCGCGCGCTTCGTCGGCCGCGCGTCGGCGACGGCCGAGATCCTCGACGTCTGGCGCCTGCCGAGTGACCCGTTCGCGAAGCAGTGGGAGGAGCGCTTCGGCGCCGAGACACTCGGCCCGATCGCCGTCGACACGGCGACACACGCGCTGAAGTCCGCAGGCATCGGCCCTGCCGATCTGAAGACGGTCGTGCTCGACGGCACCAACGCGCGCGCGGTCGCCTTCGTCCCCGAAGCGCTGCGCTTGAAGCCCGAGCAGATTGCCGATCCGCTGCTCGGCGCCGTCGGGCGCGCGGGCGCAGCTCACGTGGGGATCGTGCTCGCGCGCGCGCTCGACCGCGCGAACGCGGGCGACAAGATCCTGGTGCTGTGCAGCGCCGACGGCTGCGACGCGCTGGTGCTCGAGGTGACGGAACGGATTGCCGGCGGCCGACCGCTGCACTCGGTCGACCGCTGGCTCGGCGCCAAGCGCACCGCCCTGCCCTACAACACGTATCTCAAGTGGCGCGGCATCCTGCCGTTCGAGCCACCCCGTCGGCCCGAGCCCGAGCGTCCCGCGGCCCCGCCGATGCGCCGCGCGGATCACTGGAAGTACGCGTTCATCGGCTCGCGCTGCGAGGCGTGCAACACCGGGCACCTGCCGCCGCAGCGCGTGTGCGTGAAGTGCGCCGCCGTCGACCAGATGCGCGAGGAGCGCTTCGCGGACGCGTCGTGCAAGGTGGCCACCTACACGCTCGATCACCTGGCCTACACGCTGCAGCCGCCCGTCGTCGCCGCGATCGTCGACTACGCCGGCGGCGGGCGTCTGTCTTGCGAGCTCACCGACGTCGATCCGAAGGCGGTCGCGATCGGGAATGAGCTCGAGATGACGTTCCGGCGCCTCTACACGGGTCAGGGCGTGCACAACTATTTCTGGAAGGCGCGACCAAAGCGCTAAGTTGTTCGAGAGCTTCGCCTGAGCGAGGCCAGCAAGTGCGAAGGGAGACTGAAATGGCGAGCCGAGGCATCAAGGACCGAGTCGCGATCGTCGGAATGGGGTGTACACCGTTCGGTGAACACTGGGACAAGGGCGCGGACGACTTACTCGTCGACGCCGCGACCGAAGCGTACAAGTCGGCGGGGGTCGGCCCCGAGCAGATCGACGCGTACTGGCTCGGCACGATGGGCAGCGGTGTCTCGGGTCTCATGCTCTCCGAGGCGCTGAAGCTCGACTACAAGCCAGTGACTCGGCTCGAGAACATGTGCGCCACGGGCTCCGAGGCGATGCGCAACGCCGCGTACGCCGTGGCCAGCGGCGCGTACGACCTGGTGATGGCGATCGGCGTCGAGAAGCTGAAAGACTCGGGTTACTCGGGACTCACGGGCTCACGCCCGCCCTCCGACGGAACTGACTCGTCGATGACCGCGCCCGCGACGTTCTCGCTGCTCGCGCCCGCCTACGCGAAGAAATACGGGGTCGACGAGGCGACGCTCAAGCAGGTGCTCGCGCGCATCGCGTGGAAGAACCACAAGAACGGCGCGAAGAACCCGAAGGCGCAGTTCCGCAAGGAAGTGTCGATGGAGAAGATCTGCGCCTCGCCGTCGGTGGCCGGCATGCTCGGCATCTTCGACTGCTCGGGTGTCTCCGACGGCTCGGCCGCCGCAGTTCTGTGTAGAGCCGAGGATGCGCACAAGTACACCGACCGCCCGATCTATCTGAAGGCGCTGGCCTTCGCGGCGGGTCCCGCCGAGGGCTACTTCAGCCAGGACTACGACTTCACGAGCTTCCCGGAAGTCGTCGCGAGCTCGACCGACGCCTACAAGCAGGCCGGAGTCACCAACCCGCGCGAGCAGATCAGCATGGCCGAGGTACACGACTGCTTCACGCCGACCGAGCTCGTGCTGATGGAAGACATGGGCTTCTCGCCGCGCGGTCACGCGTGGAAGGACGAGCAGGAGGGCCGCTTCGACCTCGAGGGCGCGCAGCCGGTGAACCCCGACGGCGGCCTGAAGTCGTTCGGCCATCCGATCGGCGCGTCCGGGCTGCGTATGATGTACGAAATGTGGCTGCAGCTGCGCGGCGAGGCCGGCCCCCGGCAGATCAAGGCACCGAAGCTCGGACTCACTCACAACCTCGGCGGCGCGCCGGGTCGCTGCGTCAGCTTCGTCTCCATCGTCGGGAACACACTGGGCTGATACGACTGATTGACTACGCTCGGCTGCGCCTCGCTGCGCGCGCCTTCGGCGCTTGCGGCCTCGCTCGGGGCGGCCCTCGCTCGGCCTCGCCGCAATGACGGCGCCGGAGTCTCAGCCGCCTGCGCCGCCTCCGTTCTCCGAGAAAGAGTTCTATCTCGAAGAATTCCACGGGAAGACCCTCGCGATCGCGGCACCGGCCGCCGAGCTGCGTCAACCCGCGCGGCTCGCGCAGGTGATCGACGAGCTCGCGCGCAACGAGACGAACGTCGTGTTGCTCTCGACCGAGCGCTCGGCGCTCGAGCCACTCGTCGGCGGTCACGTGCTCTCGATGGCGACGCCGCGCCTCGAGGGCACGGTCTGGCGCCAGCTGCGCGCGTCGTTCCGCCTCGGGCTCGTGGTCGCGGGCTCACTCGCCTTCGCGCCGGCGTGCCGCGAGGCGACGGTCCGGCTCGGTATCTCGAAGCTCGTATGGATCGACCGCGATGGCGGCATCGTGCGCGCCAACGGCGAGCGTGTCTCGTTCGTGCACCTCGACGAGCTGCGCGAGATACTGGCGGCCGGCGCGCCGCGGAACGAGCGCCGCGCGGCGCTGTTGCGCGAGGTCGAGGCGATGCTCGTCGCGGGCGTGCCCGCCGTGAACGTGTGCACGCTCGAGGGTCTCTCCGACGAGCTCTTCACATACGCCGGCTCCGGCACGCTCTTCACCGAGGAGCGCTACGTGCTCGTGCGCAAGCTCGGGCTCGACGACTTCGACGCCGCGAGTGACTTGATCGCCCGCGGCACGTCCGAGGGCTACCTCGCGCCGCGCACCCAGGAGCAGCTCGACGCCGTGCTGGCGAGCGGCTTCGGCGCGTTCGTCGAGGGCTATCACCTGGCGGGCATCGGTGCGCTGCTCGTCGACGAGCCGGGCGGCTGCGCGGAGGTCGCGTCGCTGTACACGCTGACTCGCTTCCTCGGCGAAGGCGTGGGCGGCCACCTGGTCGCCTACGCGCTGGCGCGGGCGCGCGAGCGCGGACTCACTTTTGTGTATGCCTGCACCACGAGCGAGGGCGTGGGGCGCTTCTTCGAGCTGCACGGCTTCCGGCCGGCGCGCCCCGAGGAGGTGCCGTCGGCGAAGTGGCGCGGCTACGACCCGGAGCGCCGCGCGCGCGTGCGCTGCTACCGGCTCGACCTCGCCGCGCCCGGCGTCGCGAACGGCGCCCCGCCCGTCTCGAGCTGAACCGCGCCGGCGCCGAGCACGCCCGCGGGCAGTCGCAGCGAGCGCGCGTGCAGATGCAGACACTCCCCTGGAGCGTGCAGCAAGTCGTAGAGCGGGTCGTGCAGGATCGGGTGACCGAGGTGCGCGAGGTGCACGCGCAGCTGATGCTGCCGGCCAGTCACCGGTTCGAGCTCGACGTCGCTCGCGTCGTCGCCGGCCCGGAGAAGGCGCACGCGCGTGTGCGCCGCGACGCCGGCGCGATCGACCCGAAAGCGCGGCGGCCGGTGACCGCAGCGCAGGATCCGGCCGCGCAGCTCGAGCTCCGGTGCCAACACCGAGAAGTGTCGGCGCGCGTCGCCGCGCACCCGCGCGTCGTAGCGGCGCAGCACCGCTCCGCTCGCGAACGCACGAACCAGCCGGCGCTGCACGTCCGCGCGCAGCGCCACGAGCATGAGTCCCGACGTCTCGCGGTCGAGCCGATGCGGCAGCCAAGGCCCGCCCGGCTCGGCGTCACGCGCCTGGCCGAGCGCGAGCGCGGTGAGCAACGTGCGCTTGATCTCGTTCCCCGCCGGGTGACTCGGCACGCCCGCGGGCTTCTCGATCGCGAGCCAGCCGTCGCCGCGCGCGAGTGGCTCGAGCGCGAGCAGATCGTCGAGTGGGGCTTCCGCATCGCGCGGGCGCTTCTCGATCCGAAGGTCGACGCGCTGCCCCGCCGACGCGGAGGCCGCGGCGCGCGCCACGACTTCGCCGTCGACGCGCGCGCGGCCCGCGCGGATCCAACCCGCGACGCGCGTGCGCGAGGCGAACGGCAGCCGCGCTGCGAGCAACCGGTCGAGGCGGAGCCCGTCCTCGCCGCGCGCGACCACGAACGCGAGTGACTCTTCGGCGGCCAGGAGACGTTCGACGTCCACGCCGCGCGCCCCCGGCTAGCTCTGCGCTTCCTCGTCAGACGCGCCGTTCGCCTCGTGCTCTGCGATCCGGCGCCGCACGTCGTCCATGTCGAGCGCCTTCACGCGCTGGATGATCTCTTCGAGCGCCGACGCGGGCAATGCGCCGGGCTGCGCGTAGACACAGATCTGGTCGCGGAAGATCGCGAGGGTCGGGATCGACTGGATCTCGAAGGCCGCCGCGAGTTGCTGCTGCTCGTCGGTGTTCACCTTCGCGAAGACCGCGTCGCCGTGGCGCGCGGACGAGGCCTCGAAGACCGGCGCGAAGTTGCGACACGGCCCGCACCACGGTGCCCAGAAATCGACGAGCACGAGTGAGTTGCCCGTGATCGTCCGCTCGAAAGTCTCGTTCGTCAGCTCGACTGCGGCCATGTCACTCCTCGTGCCTACGGCGCGCCGTGCGCCTTCACGAACTCGCCCGCGACCCAACCTTCGGGCGCAGCGCCGTCGGACTGCACGCGCTTCCAGCCGTTCTTCGACTCCAGCACCCGCACTTCCTGGCCCTTCTTCAAGGTGCCGAGGACCGTGCCTTTGGTGCTGGGCAGCGCGCGCACATTCAAGCTCTTCGCCGTGACGACTTCCATCGGAAGCATCTCGACTTCCGAGCCGGGCGCTCCGCCCTCGGCGGTCGCGGCCTCAGCGCCGCCGTCGGCGTGCTTGCACGCGGAAGTGACGCTCGCCAGGAGCAACACCAAACCGAGACACGCAATTCGCATGGAAGACACGGTTCCCCCTCTCGTCAGACCCCGGTGGCGAAGATGCCCGGCCCGGCCAGCGAGAGCAACTCGCTGTAGACTCCGCGCCGCTCCCGAGCGCCAAGGGGAATTGAGGGACGCGTTGAACATCCTGGGGATCTCGGCCTTCTATCACGACAGCGCGGCATGCCTGGTGCGCGACGGAGAGATCGTTGCCGCCGCTCAGGAAGAGCGCTTCTCGCGCAAGAAGCACGACGAGCGCTTCCCAGCGAAGGCGATCGAATACTGTCTGGCCGAGGGCGGCATTTCTCCGGAGCAGCTCGACCTGGTCGCGTTCTACGACAAGCCGCTCCTGAAGTTCGACCGCCTGCTCGAGACCTACGTGGCGTACGCGCCGCTCGGGTTCCGCATGTTCCTGATGGGCTTGCCGCTCTGGCTGAAGCAGAAGCTGTACACGCCGCGCGAGCTCGATCTGGGACTGCAGCGGCGCTACAAGGGCCGGTTCGTGTTCCTCGAGCACCACGAGTCACACGCGGCCAGCGCCTTCTTCCCCTCGCCCTTCGACGAGGCGGCGATCCTGACACTGGACGGTGTCGGCGAGTGGGCCACCGGCAGCATCGCGGTCGGCCGCGGCAACCAGATCCAGATGCTGAAGGAGCTGCGCTTCCCGCACTCGCTCGGCCTCTTGTACTCGGCATTCACTTACTTCACGGGCTTCAAGGTGAACAGCGGCGAGTACAAGCTGATGGGGCTCGCGCCGTACGGCGAGCCGATCTACGCGGACCTGATCCGCGAGAAGATGCTCGACGTGAAGGCCGACGGCTCCTTCCGCATGGACATGTCCTACTTCGCATACACGCACAAGGACGTGATGACCTCGGCGAAGTTCGACCGGCTGTTCGGCGGCGCGCCCCGCAAGGCCGAGACGCCGATCACGCAGCGCGAGATGGATCTCGCCGCGTCCATCCAGCTCGTGACCGAGGAGATCATGCTCAAGATCGCGAGCTACGCGCACGAGCTGACGGGCCTTCCGAACTTGTGTCTCGCGGGCGGGGTGGCACTGAACTGTGTCGGGAACGGGAAGATCCTCCGCGAGGGTCCGTTCGACCGGATCTGGATCCAGCCCGCGGCGGGCGACGCCGGCGGCGCGCTCGGCGCCGCGCTGTTCGTCTGGCACCAGCTGCTCGAGAACGAGCGCGCGCAGCACGGCCGCGACTCACAGAAGGGCTCGCTGCTCGGTCCCGCCTACTCGAACGCGGAGATCCAGGCGTTCCTCGAGCGCGCGGGCGCGGTCTACCGCCACTACCCGAGCGAGGACGCGCTCTGCGACGCGGTCGCCGAGCTGATTGCGAGCGAGAACGTCGTGGGTCACTGCGCGGGGCGCATGGAGTTCGGGCCCCGAGCCCTCGGCGCTCGGTCGATCCTCGGCGACGCGCGCTCGCGCAAGATGCAGGCGACGATGAACGTGAAGATCAAGTTCCGTGAGTCGTTCCGGCCGTTCGCGCCGGCGGTGCTCCGCGAGGACGTCGACGAGTTCTTCGAGATGCGCGCGGACGAGGACTCGCCGTACATGCTGCTCGTCGCGCCGGTGCGCGAGGACAAGCGCCTGCCGATCGAGTCACACGGCGAGAAGGGTCTCGACAAGCTGAAGCAAGTGCGCTCCGTCGTGCCTGCGATCACTCATGTCGACAACTCGGCGCGCGTGCAGACGATCGACGCGGAGCGCAACCCGCGCTTCTACAAGATCCTGCAGGCGTTCAAGAAGAAGACCGGCTCGCCCGTGGTGATCAACACGAGCTTCAACGTGCGCGGCGAGCCGATCGTGAACACGCCCGAGGATGCGTATCGCTGCTTCATGCACACCAACATGGACGCGCTCGTGCTCGAGAGCTTCGTGCTCCTGAAGAAGGACCAGCCCGAGGCGAAGGAGATCGACGTCGACGCCTACCTCGCCGAGTTCGGGCGGGACTGAGTCGCGATGGCGAAGCTGGTCGAGATCGACTTCCAACCGAGCGAGCGCATCCTGCGCCAGTTCGGCTGGATCGCGCTCGGCGGGTTCGGCCTGCTCGCGCTCTGCGCCTGGAACGAGTGGCTCGTGTTCCGCCACGGGCTCGGAGCCACTCGCGAGCCGCTCGCATTTGCGTTGCTCGTGCTCGGGGCGCTCTCAGCGCTCTTCTCACTCGTCCTCCCCAAGGCGAACGCGCCGCTCTTCGTCGCTCTGTCGGTCGTCGCGTTCCCGATCGGCTTCGTCGTCTCGTACGTGATCATGGCGACACTCTTCTATGTCGTGATCGCGCCGGTCGGGTTCGCGATGCGCCTCTTCGGCCTGGACCCGATGGACCGGCGGCTGCTCCCGAAGGCCGCGACTTACTGGGTCGACGCGCGGCCGCCGCGCCCGAAGGCCGACTACTTCAGACAGTTCTGACCGAGGAGACCGACGTGGCAGACGAGCGCGACCGAGAGAAGAACGATTTCGTGACCGAGGCCGCGAAGCCGCAGGCCTCGCTCGCGAGTGAGTTCTGGCAATTCCTGCGCGAGAACAAGAAGTGGTGGCTGGCCCCGATCGTGATCTCGATCCTCGGCTTGGGCCTGCTCGTGCTGTTCGGCGGAACCGCCGCGGCGCCGTTCATCTACACGTTGTTCTGACTGGCGGAGCCGCGAGGTGCGCGTGGGCGAGCGCAGCTCATCTCCTTGCCGCGCTCGGCGGTCGGTCAGGGCGGCTCGAGTCACTAGTTGCGCGCCGGGTGGCTGCGCGGACGCCGACGAGGCTTCGAGCGTACTCGCGAGCGCCGAGGAGGGTCCGCGCAGCCACCCGCGCGCCGACTAACAACTCAGCGACTCCGGGTCAGCTCTGTTCGAGCAACTCGACCCAGTTGCCGTCCGGGTCTTCGATCATGGCGATCTCGACTCCGGCGCGGACTTTGCGGCGCGGGATCGGGATCGTCCGGCCTGCGCGCTTCGCGGCGGCGACGATCTCGTCGAGGTTCGAGACACTGATCGTCCAGTAGCGATAGCCGGTTCCGCCTTCGAGTCCGCCCGGCGCGGGCTTGTTCGCCGGCGCCTTCTCGGGGACGACGAGCTTGATCACGCTCGTGCCGCAGAGCAGTCGATGCATCAGGCCGCCCGTCGGCATCGGCATGTCGCCCTGGTGCTCGAGCCCGAGCACGTCGCGGTAGAACGCGAGCATCGCGGGGCCGTTCGTCGTGATGATGCCGAGATCGACCGAGTCCTTGGTCGTCTTCACGCCCATGTCGTTCCTCCCGTCGCGTGTTCGCGCCAGAGCCCGGAGTCTACGCTCGCGGATATGATCGGTGCATGTATAAGAACATCTCGCTCGAGATCGCGGACCCCGTCGCCCTGCTCCGCCTCGATCGACCCGAGAAGCTGAACGCATTCACCTACCCGATGCTCGGCGAGATCCGGCACGCCGTCGAAGCGGCAGCCGCGGACCCGCGCGTCGTCGGGATCGTGATCACGGGGAATGGCCGCGGCTTCTGCGCGGGCCTCGACGCAGAGGCACTGACTGCGACGACGTCGCGCGGTGCTGGTGCCCGCGAGCGCACGCCGCCGGGGGAGGTGCCTGGACTCTTCTCGTATCTGCTGCGCGTGCCCAAGCCCGTGATCGCCGCGGTGAACGGCGTCGCGGCGGGCGGCGGCTTCGTGCTCGCCGCGATGTGCGACGTGCGCTTCGCCTCGAGCGCCGCGAGCTTCACGTCGATCTTCACCAAGCGCGGGCTCGTCGCCGAGCACGGCACCACGTGGACGATTCCGCGCCTCGTCGGCCCGGGGCGCGCGCTCGACTTACTCTGGACCTCGCGCCGCATCGGCGCCGAGGAGGCCGCGCGCATCGGACTCGTCGAGTATCTCGTCGAGCCGGGCGACTTGCTCGGCGCCGCGTCCCGCTACGTGGCGGAGCTCGCCGCGAGCGTGTCTCCCGCGGCGCTCGCGGACACCAAGCGCATGGTCTACGAGCACCTCGGCGCAAGCTACCCGGCCGCGCTCGCCGACGCCGACGAGACCGCCTGGCGCGCGATCGAGCGACCCGACGCACGCGAAGGCTCGCGAGCGCTCGTCGAGAAGCGCGCGCCCGCGTTCGCGCGCCTCGGCACGCCCAAGAGCTGAGGCCTCGACGCCCCTCAGTCAGTGCGCGGGACGACCGCGCAGCGCGTCCGCCAGCGTGTGAATCAGCGCGCGCGCCGCGCGATCTTGCCCGAGCCGTCCGAGGTGCTGTCCGTCGTCGGAGTACGCGGGCACGAGGCTCGGGTGATTCGCGCCGCCGCGGACGAAGCGCTCGGGG
>Ga0326731_1000520_pt1 | contig 9995 bp, 8 predicted proteins | sample MHFSIPfraction_FD_207645 | JGI IMG/M metagenome (GOLD analysis project Ga0326731, IMG submission 207645) | Lab enriched peat soil microbial communities from Michigan Hollow, Ithaca, NY, United States - MHF9FY SIP fraction | ecosystem: Environmental > Terrestrial > Soil > Wetlands > Peat | place...
CTCGGGCCGCGTGCGCGCATCCTGCGCGCCTCCGCTCCGCGCGGCGGCCAGCAGGCGGCGGGCGACCGAGTAGAAGACCAGGACGTTCCCCGCGTGCAGCAGCACGTTCGCCAGGTGATAGCCCCACGGATCCATCCCGCCGAGCCCATAGTTGAGGCTCCAGCTGAGGCGCGTGAGGGGAATGTAGTGCCCGAAGCGGGTGCTGGTGAGTGCCGACCGCACCTGATCGGGCCCGGAGCCCCGGAAGGCCGGGTTCTCCTGGAAGTTCACGTTGTCGTCCCAGTTGAGGAACGACCCGGATACCGCCGGAAGGAAGCAGGCGATGGTCAGGACGACCACGCCGATCGGGACCACCGCCCGAGATTCGCGAAGAGTCGGAGCCACTGCTCCAAATCTCCCATGACGATCCACCTGGGCCAAGCGGAAAGGGGCCGCAGGCTATCGGAATGATTGACTCCGCCGGGCCTGCCGCGTATAACGAATGATGGATGGCTAACCCGGTCTCTCCGGTCGGTGGGACCCTGACGCCTGAAGATCCAGCCACCCTCAGCGCCATTCGCCGCTATGAGGAGCGACTGGCTCGGGATCCGACGTCGCTGGCCTTCGCGCCGCTGGCCGATGCGTACCGCAAGACCGGCCGAATCCGCGATGCCATCCGACTCTGCCGGGAGGGGCTGGAGCGGTTCCCTCACTACGTCACGGCGCGGTTGATCCTGGCGAAGGCCCTCCTCGACGACGGCGATCCGGACGCCGCCCTGAGCGAGGTGCGGGCCATCCTGGAGGCGAGCCCGCACGAGGCGCAGGCTCACCGCCTGGCCGGCGAACTCTGCCGCCGGGCCGGGGCGCTGGCCGACGCGGTCGGTCATCTGGAGCAGGCGGTGCGGCTCGATCCGGGCGATCGTGAATCGCGCGCCCTGCTCGACGTGCTCGGCGCGGGGGGATCGGTTTCCGACAGCTCGGCGCTCAAACAGCTCCTGGCCGGCGATACGTTCGTCACGATGAGCTTCGGCCGGCTCTGCCTCGAGCAGGGGCTGATCGACGAGGCGGCGCAGATCTTCCTGCGCCTGCTCGCGCGCGACCTGCGCCACGCCGGGGCCCGGGAGGGCCTCGAGGAGGCGCTTCGACTCAAGACACAACGACGGAAGGGGTCATGATCTCATGGTGGTGTCCACCGCGGAGTTCAAGAAGGGCCTGAAGATCCGGTTTGACGGCGAGCCGTACAGCATCGTCGACTTCCAGCACGTCAAGCCCGGCAAGGGCGGGGCGTTCGTGCGGACCAAGCTCAAGCACATGAGGCTCGGGCGCGTGATCGACAACACCTTCCGCGCCGGCGAGAAGGTGGAGCTGGTCGACTTCGAAGACAAGCGGATGCAGTACCTCTACCACGACGATCGCTTCCACTTCATGGACCTCGACACGTACGACCAGATCTCTCTCTCGGCCGAGGAGGTCGGCGACGCGCGCGATTTCCTCAAGGAGAACGTCGAGGTGGAGATCCTGTTCATCAACGACAGCCCGGTCACCGTCGAGCTGCCCAACTTCATCGAGCTACGGATCGCCAAGACCGACCCCGGCATCCGCGGCGACACCGCCTCGGGGGGCTCGAAGCCCGCGACCCTGGAGACGGGCGCGGTGGTCCAGGTGCCGCTCTTCCTCAACGAAGGCGACGTGGTGAAGGTGGACACGCGCAGCGGGGAGTACCTCGGCCGCGTGGCGACGGCGAGCTAGTGGCCGCGCGACGACCGGCTCGCGGCTCGGAGGGACCGGGGCGCGTCACCCTCGATCAGGTGGTCGAGCTCGCGGTGCGCCACAACCTCGCGGAGATCGAGGTGGAGGCGGCGGGCACCCGCATCCGGGTCGTGCGCGAGCACGCCCCCGCGGCGGGCGGAACCCGCGGGGACGCGGGCCCGGCCAGCCCGCTCCCGCAGCCCGTCACGGAGCCGGCCGAGTCTACCGCGCATCTCGTCGCGGTGGAGGCCCCGATGGTCGGTACCTTCTATCGCGCGCCCAAGCCCGACGCTCCTCCCTTCGTCGCCGAGGGCGACGTGGTGAAGGAGGGGCAGGTGCTCTGCATCGTCGAGGCGATGAAGCTGATGAACGAGATCGAGGCCAAGGCGCCGGGCCGCATCGTCAAGGTCATGGTCGAGAATGGCCAGCCGGTCGAGTTCGGGCAGTCGCTCTTCCTGATGGATCCGCTTCGCTGATACTCGGCTGATGTTCCACAAGATCCTCATCGCCAACCGGGGCGAGATCGCGCTCCGCATCATCCGGGCCTGCCGCGAGATGGGAATCCGCACCGTGATCGCCCACTCGACGGCCGACGCGGCGTCGCGGCCGGTGCGGCTCGCCGACGAGTCGGTTTGCATCGGGCCTCCCGAGGCGCGCGCGAGCTACCTCAACATCCCCAGCATCATCTCGGCCGCCGCCATCACCGACAGCGAGGCGATCCACCCGGGGTACGGGCTGCTCTCGGAGAATCCCGCGTTCGCGGAGATCTGCCGGGCGTGCGGCATCACCTTCATCGGCCCGTCCCCGGAGGCGATCCGGCTCATGGGCGACAAGGCCCAGGCTCGCGAGATGGCCAAGCACGCGGGCGCGCCGGTGGTGCCCGGGAGCGAGGGGCCGCTCGCCGGAGTGGACGAGGCCCAGGGGCTCGCCGACTCGATCGGCTACCCGGTCATCGTGAAGGCGGCCGCGGGGGGCGGCGGCCGCGGCATGCGGATCGTCCGCGAGCGCGAGGGCCTCGCGCGGGCCTACGCGACCTGCCAGGCGGAGGCGGGCGCCGCGTTCGGCTCCTCCGAGCTCTACCTGGAGAAGTTCGTGGAGGAGGCGCGTCACGTCGAGGTCCAGGTGCTCGGCGACAAGAACGGGATGCGACTGCACCTGGGCGAGCGCGACTGCTCGGTGCAGCGTCGGCACCAGAAGCTCCTCGAGGAGTCGCCCGCGCCGGCGCTCGCGCCCGAGACGCGGGCCGGGCTCTACAAGGCGGCCCTCGCGGTCGCCAACTCGGTCAACTACGTGTCGGCGGGCACGGTGGAGTTTCTGGTGGATCGAGACGAGCAGTTCTACTTCATCGAGATGAACACCCGGATCCAGGTGGAGCACCCGGTCACCGAGATGGTCACCGGCATCGACCTCGTGCGGGAGCAGATCCGCATCGCTTCCGGCGAAGCGCTCGGCTACCGGCAGAGCGCGGTGCGGTTCACCGGGCACGCGATCGAATGCCGGATCAACGCGGAGGACCCGGAGCACTTCGTGCCGTCTCCCGGCCGCGTCACCACCTGGATCGCCCCGGGAGGGCCCGGGGTGCGGGTGGACAGCCACCTGATGGCGGGCTACGTGGTGCCCCCGCACTACGATTCGCTCATCGCCAAGATCATCGTGCACGCCAACGACCGCGGCGAAGCGATCGCCCGCATGCACGGGGCGCTCTCCGAGACCGTGATCGAGGGGGTGAAGACCACGATTCCCTATCACCTCAAGCTACTGGCCGACCCGGCGTTCGTGGCGGGCGAGTCCACGCTGGCCCGGCTCGAGCAGAACTTGTAGGGGCGCCGCGGTGCGGCTGCCCTCGCCGCTCTACGCGATCCTCGACCGGTCGGTGGCCCGGGGCCGCGACCTGCCCGCACTGCTGGACGCGGTCCTCGCCGGAGGCTGCCGTCTCGTGCAGCTCCGGGAGAAGACCATGCCCCTCGGGGACCTGCTGCCGCTGGCGCGGTCTCTCGCGCGCCGATGTCGTGAGGCCGGCGCCCTCCTCATCATCAACGATCGCGCCGACCTCGCCCTCGCGGCGGGCGCCGACGGCTTGCACGTGGGCCAGGACGACCTTCCGGCCCGCCAGGCACGAGCCCTGCTGCCACCGAGCATGATTCTGGGCGTATCCACTCACGATCCCGAGCAGGCCCGGCGCGCGGTCGCGGACGGGGCCGACTACGTCGCGGTGGGCAGCATCTTCCCGACCACGACCAAGGCCGGCTTCCAGCTCGTCGGCCCGGAGCTGATCCGGCGAGTCCGCCCGGAGGTCCCCGTCCCCCTGGTGGGAATCGGCGGCATCACCGCCGAGAACGCCTCCGCCGTCCTCGGCGCCGGCGCCGACGCGGTCGCGGTGATCTCGGCGCTCTGCGCGGCGTCGGATCCGGAGGCCGCGACCCGGGCCTTCCTCGCGCGGATCGCGCCGGGCGCCGCCGGGCCCGGCCGGTAAGAGAGCGGCGTGCGCCGGCTCCTCCCGGTGCTGATCGGGCTCCTGAGCGTGCTCGCGTTCCTCCCCGCGCTCGGCGGGCAGTTCCTCGCCTGGGACGACGACGTCAACCTGGTCACGAACCCGTGGTACCGCGGTCTCGGGTGGCCGGAGATCCGGTGGGCGTTCAGCAACGTCCGCATGGGACACTACATCCCGCTCACCTGGCTCAGCTTCTCGGCGAACTACGCTGCCGGGGGCCTGAGCCCGTGGGGCTATCACCTCGTGAACCTGCTCCTACACGGCGCGAACGCGATCACCTTCTATCTCGTCGCGCGGCGTCTCCTCGCGGCGGCCCGCGACGGCGGGTCCCAGGCCCGGCGCGGCGAGACCGCGGTGACATGGGGCGCCGCGATCGCGGCCCTCGTCTTCGCCCTGCATCCTCTCCGCGTCGAGTCCGTCGCGTGGATCACCGAGCGACGCGACGTGCTGAGCGGCTTCTTCTTCCTCACCGCGGTGCTCGCCTATCTCCGCGGCGTCGAGCCCGGAGATCACCCCGCGCGACGCTGGCTCGCCGGCTCGATGCTGCTCTTCGCCGCGGGGCTCCTCTCCAAGGCCTCGATCATGGCCCTTCCCGCGGTCCTGGTCCTGCTCGACATCTACCCGCTCAACCGCGGCGCCTTCGCGTGGCGTCGCCTCGTGATCGAGAAGGCCGGGTACTGGACAATCGGAGCGGCGGGCGCAGTCGGCGCGCTGGCGGCGCTCAAGGTGTCCGGGCTGCGGATCACGAGCTACGGCGTGTACGGCCCCGGCGCGCGGATCGCGATGGTGGCCTACAGCCTGTGGTTCTACCCCGCGGCCTGGGTGTGGCCGGTGCGGCTATCGCCCCTGTACGAGCTGCCGGCCACGGTACATCCGCTCGCGTGGCGCTTCGCGGGACCCGCGCTCGGCCTGCTCGCGGTCACGATCCTCCTCTGCCTCCTCCGCGCGCGGTGGCCCGCCGGGCTCGCCGCGTGGGCCTACTCCGCCCTGATGATCCTGCCCGTCAGCGGCGTGGTCCACTCCGGGTTCCAGCTCGCGCACGACCGCTACAGCTATCTCTCGGGGCTGGGCTTCGCCTTGCTCGGGGGTGGAGCGATCAGCTGGCTGCTCCGGGCCGGCCGGGCCCGGCGGGTGAGTCGCCCGGTCCTCGTCGCGGCGTGCGGGGTCGCCACGGTCTTGATCGCCTCGCTGGGAGTCGGGACGTGGCAGCAGTCCCGGGCCTGGAGGGACTCGGAGACCCTATGGCGGTGGGGACTCGAGGCAGACCCGCGCTGTGCCGTGTGCGCCAACAATCTCGCGGTCGTGCTGCTCAACCGCCCATCGCGCACCCCGGCCGAGGCGGCGGAGGCGGAGATCCTGGCCCGCCGGGCGGTGGCCGTGAACCCGACCTACGACAGCGCCTTCACGACGCTCGGCACGATCCTGGCCGCCCGGCAGGACGATCGCGGGGCCGAGGCGGCCTTCATCGAGGCGATGCGCCTGGCTCCCGAGCGGCTCGGTGCCGCCGCCAACCTGGGCGCGATCTACGCTCGGAACCGCCGCTACACCGAGGCGATCCCCCTGCTCCGCGCGGCGTGGGCCAAGCAGTCCGACACTCCGTGGCTGCGGACCAATCTGGGAGTCGTCCTGCGGGACCAGGGCATCGTCCTCGCGAAAAGCGGACGCCTCGCCGAGGCGGTCGCCCTCTTCGAGGAGGCGGTCACCGTCACGCCCGACGATGCCGACCTGCACCGCAACCTGGGCCTGGCCCTCTGGCAGCAAGGCCGGCTCGACGCGGCCGGCCCACACCTCGAGCGGGCGGCCGCGCTCAAGCCAGGTGACGAGGACACCCGCGGGCTCCTCGCGCTCTTCCGGGCCCAGTCGAGCGCTCCCTCGCCGGGACGATCGGTCGAGCGATGATCCCGTTCGGCATCGCCGTCGCCACCCTGCTGTGCTTCCTGCCCGCGCTGTCCGGAACCTTCCTCAACTGGGACGACAACGTGAACTTCCTGGACAACCCCGCGTACCAGGGACTGGGGCGCGAGCAGGTGCGCTGGGCCTTCAGCAGCGTCCTGTTCGGGCACTACATCCCGCTCACGCGCCTGACGTGGAGCCTCAACTTCGTCCTGGGTGGCATGAAGCCGTGGGGCTATCACCTCGTGAACATGCTGGTGCACGCGGCGAACGCGGCCATCTTCTACTTCGTGGCCCGGCGGCTGCTGGCCGCCGCCACGGCCGGCGGCGCCCAGGATGCGCGGCGGCAGCCGGAGATCGAGGCCGGGGCGGCGGTGGCCGCGATCGTCTTCGGTATCCATCCGCTCCGGGTGGAGCCGGTCAGCTGGATCACCGGCCGGGCCGACCTGCTCTGTGCCCTGTTCGCACTCGTGGCGGTGTGGAGCTACCTTCGGAGCGTCGAGACGGCCGGGCCGGCGCGGCCCCGCCACGTGCTCGTCTCGGCGCTGGCCCTCGCCGCCGCCCTGCTGTCCAAGGGAGCCGCGCTCCCGCTGCCGGCGGCCCTCTTCCTCCTCGATGTCTACCCGCTCCGTCGCTTCGGCCGGTACGGCTGGCGGACGCTGGTGCGGGAGAAGATCCCGGTCCTCCTGGTCGGCCTCGCGGGAGCCGGGATCATCCTATACGCGCTCCGATACGGAGCCCTGCTGACCGGGACCTCGACCTACGGCCTCGTCGCCCGGGGCTGCGCGGCCGGCTACAGCTTCACGATGTCCCTCGTCCGGTTCATCTGGCCCGCCTCGCTGTCGCCGCTCTACGAGATGCCGGCGCGCATCAGCCCGACCGACCCCCGGTTCGGCCTGGCCGTCGCGGCCGCGGTGGCGATCACCGTGGGGTTGATCGCGCTCCGGAAGCGCTGGCCGGGCGGCCTCGCCGCGTGGACGTTCTCGTGCCTGATGCTCGCCCCCACCAGCCTCGCGGTGCGGCAGGGGGCGGATCTCGCGCCGGACCGCTACAGCTACCTCGCCGGCCTGGGCTTCGCCGTCGTCGTGGGCGGCGCGGCACTGGGCGGGATACGCCTCGCGCAGCGCGGCGCCCTCGCGCGTCCGATCGCCTGGATGGCAACGACGACCGGTCTCGCCGCGCTGCTGGGCTTGGGCGCAGCGTCCTTCAGCTTTTCCCAGGTCTGGGCGCAGTCCGAGAGCCTGTGGCGGTGGGCCGTCGAGCTCGACCCCACGTGCAGCGTCTGCCAGGGCAAGCTGGGCGAGAGCGTGCTCGAGGGGCTCGGAGGGGCGGCGCGGGTCGGCGAGGCGGAAGCCTACTTTCGACGCGCCATCGCCCTCCGCCCGGATCTGCCCGACGCGTACTTCAACCTCGGCACCGCCCTCGTGATCCAGCGCCGGTACCCGGAAGCCGAGGGGCCGCTCCGGAGCTACATGGAGCGGGTTCCCCAGGCCGCAGCGGGACCGGAGCGGCTGGGTCTCCTCTTTCTGCTCGAGGGGCGCCACCAGGAGGCGATCCCGCTGCTCCGGAGCGCCTTCATCCGCAGGCCAGACACCACCCTGCTGCGCGGCTACCTGATCCAGGCGCTCCAGGCACGGGCCCGAGAGCTCCAGACCCAGGCACGTGGCGGCGAGGCCGACGAGCTACTGGCCGAGGCGCGTGCCCTCGGCGGCACCCAGGCGACGGGCCAGGCGCGGCCGGACGCGGTGGCGCCCCGGCCCGGGCCCGGACGAGCGGACCGCCCATGACCCGCGAGCGCCGCCTCGGGATCCTGGTACCGCTGGCGATCTTCGCCATCACCGTGGTCGTGTTCCTCCCGGCGCTGCAGGGCCAGTTCCTCAACTGGGACGACAGCACGCTCTTCACGAAGAACCACGACTTCCGGGGGCTCGGCGGCCCGCAGCTGCGCTGGATGTTCACCACCACGCTCGCCGGGCACTACATGCCGCTGACCTGGCTCACGCTCGGCCTCAACTATGCCCTCGGCGGGATGGACCCGTGGGGATATCACCTCACGGCGATGCTGCTCCATGCGACCAACGCGGCCCTGTTCTATCTGGTGGCCCGCCGGCTCCTTGCGGCGGCGGTCGGCGCCGCCGAGACCGGTGGGACTGCGGTCGCCGGACTTCCGGCTGACGTGACCGCCGGCGCGGCGCTCGCCGCCCTCGTCTTCGCGATCCACCCCCAGCGGGTGGAGTCGGTCGCGTGGGTCACCGAGCGGGGCACGCTCGTGAGCGGCGCGCTGTACCTCGGCGCGGTGCTCGGCTACCTGCGCGCGGTCGCGACCACCGGCGACATCCGGTGGCGATGGGGGGGCGTCTGCTCGGTCGCCGCATTCGCGGCGGCGCTCCTGGGCAAGGGCATGGCCATCAGCCTGCCGGCGACGCTGCTGATCCTCGACGTCTACCCCCTGCGGCGCGCGCACGGCCGGTGGTGGGCGGTGATCCGGGAGAAGGCGCCCTACCTCGTGGTCGCGGCGCTGGGCGCTCTCCTGATCCTGTTCGCGCGGAACCGGGGTGCCGAGTGGAGCGCCTTCTCCCAGTTCGGCATCGACGCGCGGCTTGCCTTCGCCGCGTACAGCTTCTGGTTCTATCCCGCGAGCACCATCTGGCCGATCGGCCTCTCGCCGCTCCACGAGGTGCCGGTGAGCCCGGGGCTGCTGCAGGGCCGCTTCCTGCTCCCGCTCCTGGGGCTCCTCGCGGTCACCGCGATCCTCGTCGTGCTGAGGCGGCGGGCCCCGGGGGCGCTCGCAGCATGGGCTCACTCGGCGGTGGTGGTGCTGCCGGTGAGCGGGATCGCCCACTCCGGGAGCCAGCTCGTCTCCGACCGCTACAGCTACCTCGCCGGGCTCGGCTGGGCCCTCCTCGCGGGCTACGGCGTGATCCGGGCGGTGGACCTGCGGCGGCAGGGGCGTCTGAGCGGATGGGTCTCGGCGGTCTGCGCCATCGGCGTCGTGCTCCTGGTGACGGCGCTGGCGCTCGGCACCTGGGGACAGAGCACGACCTGGCGGGACTCCGAGACGCTCTGGCGCTGGGCGACCGAGCAGGACCCCGCGTGTGCGATGTGCGAGGCGATCCTGGGCGAGGCGATCGTTTACGGCGCCCCGGGCGGCCGGGTGCGCCTCGACGAGGGCGAGGCCCACGTGCGCCGCGCGATCGCCCTCCGGCCGACGATGCCCCTGCCCCAGTACACGCTCGGCACGATGCGGCTGGCCCGCGGGGAGTACGCCGACGCGGAGGCGAGCCTCAGGACCTACATCCAGCTCGCTCCCGGCTTGAGCCAGGGCCCGGCGCGGCTGGCCCTCATCTACCTCGTGCAGGGCCGCACCACGGACGCGCTACCCCTTCTGCGCCGGGCACAAGAGCTCGAGCATCGGCCGGCCGGGGACCCGATGCCGCACGCGGCGGGCCCCGGGAGCGCGGCCACCGACGACCCGTCCTTCGTCGAGGCGATCCGGCTCATGGGCGATCGCTGGGAGGACCTCGAGTACCTGGGGCAGGCGCTGGTCCAGCAGGGCCAGGCAGCCCGGGCAGTGCTGCCGCTCGAGCGCGCCTCGGCTCTCACCCCGAGCTCGGCGGGCCCGCGAGTCTGGCTGGTGCAGGCTTACGAGGCGGCCGGTCGGCCCGACCGGGCCCGGGAGGAGCTCGCCGCACTGCGCCGTCTCGATCCGGTGGCGGCCGGGCGGCTCTCCGTCCGTTGACCACCCTGCAGAAACCGCTATAATGGCCGCGCTCGAACCTACCCGTTCGCTCTGGTCCAAGGAGGAGGAGCCGATGAGAATGCCGCGACTACGCCTGGTCATCGCTTTGATCGCCGCACTGGCGCTGGTGCTCCCGGTGGCCTC
>Ga0326731_1000525_pt1 | contig 9952 bp, 7 predicted proteins | sample MHFSIPfraction_FD_207645 | JGI IMG/M metagenome (GOLD analysis project Ga0326731, IMG submission 207645) | Lab enriched peat soil microbial communities from Michigan Hollow, Ithaca, NY, United States - MHF9FY SIP fraction | ecosystem: Environmental > Terrestrial > Soil > Wetlands > Peat | place...
CGCGCTCGCGCTCGCCGAGGGCGTCGCCGGGCTCCCCGAGTCCGTCTGGAAGTGGACGTCGCTCGCCTCGTCGCTGCTCGGGGCCGCGCTCACTCTGGTGCTCTGGCAGCGCTTCGATCCCGCGGCGAGCGGCTTGCAGCTCGTCGAGCACACCGCATGGATTCCCGACTTCGGCATCGCCTACACGATGGGCGTCGACGGCATCGCGCTGCTGCTGGGGGCGCTCACGAGCTTCCTATTGCCGATCGTGCTGGTCGCCGCGTGGAGCGACATCACCAAGCGCGTGCGCTCGTTCCTGTTCTTCATGATGGCGCTGCAGACGGGCATGCTCGGCGCGTTCTTCGCGCTCGACCTGTTCCTCTTCTACGTGTTCTGGGAAACGATGCTCATCCCGATGTATTTCATCATCGGGATCTGGGGCGGCCCGCGCCGGATCTACGCCACGGTGAAGTTCTTCATCTACACCATGGTGGGCAGTCTCTTGATGCTCGTGGGCATCGTCGTGCTCGCGATGCTCCACCAACAGCAGTTCGGGTCACTCACCTTCGAGTACTACGGCATCGGGCCCGCGACCGGAATTCTCGATCTCGCGATTCCGACCGAGGGCGGCGCGTGGTGGCAGCGACAGAGCTTCCTGTTCGGCGTGTTCGCGCTCGCGTTCGCGATCAAGGTGCCGATGTTCCCGTTCCACACGTGGCTGCCCGACGCGCACGTCGAGGCGCCGACCGCGGGCTCCGCGGTGCTTGCCGGCGTGTTGCTGAAGCTCGGCACGTTCGGCTTCGTGCGTTACGCGCTGCCGCTGTTTCCGCAGGCCGCGCTCGCGTACGCCCCGTGGATCGTCGGGCTCGCGCTCGTCGGCATCACGTACGGGGCGCTCGTCGCGATGGTGCAGAGCGACGTCAAGAAGCTCGTCGCGTACTCGAGTGTCTCGCACATGGGCTTCATCGTGCTCGGGCTGTTCGCGATGAACCCGCAGGGGATCTCGGGCGCGGTGCTGCAGATGGTGAATCACGGTGTCTCGACGGGGGCGCTCTTCATCCTCGTCGGCATGATCTACGAGCGCCGCCACGTGCGCGAGATCGACGCGTTCGGCGGGCTCGCGCGCTCGATGCCGGTGTTCGCCACGTTCTTCATGATCGCGACGCTGAGCTCGATCGGCCTGCCGGGGCTGAACGGCTTCGTCGGTGAGTTCCTGATCCTGCTCGGCGCGTTCCAGAGACTGCGGATGTCGGCGGTGATCGCGACCAGCGGCGTCATACTCTCCGCGGTGTACATGCTCTGGGCGGTGCGCCGCGTGTTCTTCGGGCCGCTCGTGCACGAGGCGAACCGGGTGCTCAGCGACTTGTCCGCGCGCGAGAAGCTCGTCGCGGTCGCGCTCGTGATTCCGATGGTGTGGATCGGCGTGCATCCGTCGACGTTCACGAACCCGCTCGATCGCGCCGTGACCGAGCTCATCGAGAACATGACCAAGCGCGCGCCGGACATGGCGCTGCAGGCGCCCGAGCGCGAGGCCGGGACCGCGACTCACCGGGGGGCGGGCGAATGATCCCGCAGATCGACGCCTGGGCGGTGGCACCGATGATGCCGGTCGCGCTGGGCGTGCTGCTCCTGCCGCTCCTCGACGTGTTTCTCGTGCGGCGCGGCAGCCTGCTCGGCCAGCCGCTCAGCGCCGCGCGGCGCAGCACGTATCTCGCGGCGGCGAGTCTCATGTTCCTGGCCGCGTCGCTGCTCGTGACTCTGAACGCGTTCTCGCAGCCGGTGCGCACGTTCAATCCCGAGAACCCGATGGTGCGCATGGACGGGGTCGCCTTGTTCTTGTGCGCGATCGTGCTGATCGGCGCGATGCTCACCGTGCTCGCCAGCTCCAAGTATCTCGAGCACGTGCGCTCGAACTGGGGCGAGTTCTATACGCTCGTGCTCTCGTCCGTGACCGGCATGATGTTCCTGGCGGCGGCGTCGGATCTGCTGATGCTGTTCCTGTCCCTCGAGCTGATGAGCATCCCGGTGTACGCGCTCGCGGGTTTCCACCGGGCGTCGCTGCGCTCGAACGAGTCCGCGGTGAAGTATTTCCTGATCGGCTCGTTCGCGTCGGGTCTCCTTCTGTATGGATCCGCGCTGCTCTACGGCGCGACGGGGTCACTCGTGCTGTCGGAGATCGCGACCAGCTTCGACCCGGAGAACGCGCTCGACTTGTGCGGCGCGGGCCTCGTGCTCGTCGGGCTCGCGTTCAAGATCTCGTCGGTGCCGTTCCATCAGTGGGCGCCGGACGCGTACGAAGGCGCGCCGACGCCGGTCTCGGGCTTCATGGCGACGGCCGTGAAGGTGGCCGCGTTCGGCGTGCTGGTGCGCGTGGTCGCGGTCGCCCTGCAGCCCGCGGCGGACTCACTCGGCCCCGCGCTCTGGCTGCTCGCCGTGCTCACCATGACGGTCGGCAACGCCATGGCGCTGATTCAGCGCAACACCAAGCGCATGCTCGCGTACTCGTCGATCGCGCACGCGGGCTACATCCTGATCGGCGTGCTGGTCGGCGGCGAGGCGGGCACGCGCGCGGTGCTGTTCTATCTGCTGAGCTACACGTTCATGACGATCGGCGCGTTCACCGTCGTCGCGGTGCTCGCGCGCGACGGCCGCGAGTACGACGCGATCGAGGATCTCGCGGGCCTGGGGCAGACGCGGCCCTTCCTCGCCGTCGTGATGTCGATCTGCATGTTCTCGCTGCTCGGCATGCCGGCGACGGCGGGCTTCGTCGGGAAGTTCCTGCTGTTCAGCGCCGCCGTGCAGCAGGGGCTCGCGAACGGGAGCTCGTCGCTCGTCTGGCTGGTCGTGATCGCCGTGCTGAACAGCGCGCTGTCACTCGCGTACTACCTGCGCGTGCCCGCGATCATGTTCTTCCACGCGCCGCGCGAAGACGTGCAGTCGAGCGCGCCGGGCTCGTTCGAGCGCATCGTCCTGGTGACGTGCGCCGCCGCGATCCTGCTGCTCGGGCTCATGCCGCAGGACGCCCTGCCGCTGATCGTGTCACTCCTGCACATGCCGGACGTGAACGTGCTCGCGCTCGCCTCCGACGCCGCCGCCTCGCTCGGCCCGTGACTCGGCGGCGCGCGCGGGCCCGGCGAGCCGCGTTCCTGCTGCTGATTGCGGCCGCCGGCTGCGCGACCTCGGCGCCGCCGGTCCCGCCGGCGCTGGCGCGCGCGGAGCCAGAGATCGAGTCGGTCGCGCATCGGCGAGGTGACTCCGCCGCTCCATCGGGGCCGCTGCGCGTGACCGTGCGAATGGCGAAGGAGCCCGATCTCGCGAGCCTGGCGCCGCCAGCGGTGATCGCGCGCGAGGACCTCGAGCTCGCCGCCGCGATCGTGCTCGCTTCGGGGGCGCTCGCGGCGCTCGGCTGCGCGATCTGTCTCTCGAATGCGGTCGTCGCCGGAGGCTTCGGCCTCGTGTATCTGCCGCTCGCGGCGGTGATCAACGCCGCGGATCGCGCACAAGTTGGCCGGATCCAGCACGCGCTGGCGGCCGTGGACTTCGCGCCGCGAGCCGACGAGGCGATGAGGCGATTTCTCGGCGCGCGTGCGGAGCCGGGCGCGTCCGGTCTCGGAGCGACGGAGGTCGAGCTCGTCGTGATCGGGTACGGCTTCGCGCCGCTGCCCTCCGGTCACGCGTGCTTCTTTCTCGACTCACGCCTGCGAGTCACTCGGGGAGGAGGCGCGCCGAGCGAGGACGCGATCGTGCTCGGACCGTTCCGCCGCAGCGACGACGCGCCGCCGCCTCACTGCAGCTCGCGCAGCGCGCTCGACTCCGGCGACGGCCAAGAGACGCGGCTCGCCGCGGAGGAGAGCGCGGAGATCCTCGCGGCGATCGCGGCGAGTCGCCTCGCGGAGTCACTGTGAGTCGCGCTCTGGCGCTCGCGCTCGCGGTCTCGCTGTGCGCGTGCGTTCACGCGCAAGTGCGATCCGACGCGCGCGGCGTGGAGCCGTCGACGTACGTCGCGATTCCGAGCCGGCTGGAGCGCTCGGTCGGCCTGCTGCGCCGCCTCGCGCTACCGCCGCTCGAGCTCGAGGCTTCACCCACGAACCCGAGCTATTGCCTCGGGCCCTGTGAGTCGGCGGCCTTCGCCGCCGAGCTGGACTCGGATGCTCGGCGCTTCCTCAGCGACTGGCGCGGCTACGAGGCGGTCGACGTCGAAGCGACGCCGGGGCTGGACGAGCTCGCGCGCTGGGCGCGCTCGACGGACGATGACGAGCCTCCCGAGCCGCTGCGGATGCTCGCGCAGCGCATCGCCGCGTCGTCGCGCAGCGACGGCGTGGCTCTCCTGCAGAGTGAGCTCGTCTATCTGACTTGGTTCGACGGCGTCGCCTGGTATGCGACGCTCACCTTCGCGATCCCCATCTCGATGGCTCGCATCGGCACTTGGCTGGAGGCCGACGTCTTCGACGCCCGCACCGGACGACGCGTCTGGCACAGTCGGCTCCGCGCGGCGGGAACGCCGGGCACGGACAAGAGTCGAGACCTCGTCAATGAGCTCTTCGACGGCCTCGAGCTAGCGCTGCCGCTCGTTCTGACTCGCCCGCTCCCGTAGCGATCGGGCAAGCGGAGCTACGTGGGCGATCGGAGCCAGCGACGCAGAATGGTGTTGACCTCGTCGGGCGCATCCTGCTGCACCCAGTGAGACGCGTCGGGCAGGCGATGCAGCGTCAGGTTCGGCACGAACTCCTCGATGCCCTCGAGTGTCTCGACGCCGAGCGCGGTGTCTCGTTCGCCCCAGACGACCAAGGTCGGCGCGTCGATCTTCGGGTAGCCGAGGCTGCGCTGCCGGCGAGCGCCGCCGCCCGAGAGGAGCGCGCGATAGTAGTTCAGCATCGCAGTGAGTGCGCCGGGCTGCAGAGCGGCCCGGCGGTACACGTCGAGGACCTCGTCGGGGAAGTTCTCCTTGTGCACCGCCATCTCGAGGAACGCGCGGCCGATCATCGCGGCGCCGCGCGCGCCGAGCGCCTTCTCGGGCAGCCACGGCAGCTGGAAGAACAGCATGTACCACGAACGCAGCCACTGGCGTGCGCCGCGGCGCAGCGCGCGCTCGTAACACGCGGGATGCGGCAGGTTCATCACGACGAGTCGCGACAGCGGTCGCACGCGGCGGAGCGCGAAGAGCCATGCGATCACGCCGCCCCAGTCGTGACCGATGAGCAGCGTCTCTCGCGCGCCCGATGCGTCGATCAGTCCGGCGACGTCGTCCATCAGTCGCTCGACCGCGTACTCCTCGCGACCGACGGGGCGATCGGTCTCGCCGTAGCCGCGCAAGTCGGGCGCCCACGCGAGCCAGCCTTCGTCGGCCAACACCGGGAGCTGCGCGCGCCACGAGAACGCGAGCTCCGGGAAGCCGTGCAGACACAGCGCGAGACGGTCGCCGCCGCCGGCGGCCAACACGTTGAAGCGTAGGCCGTTGGCCGCGATTCGCTCCGTGCGCAGGCCCGGCTGAAGCATGGCGGCACCCTAACCGATCCGGCAACCTGGAGCCCGCTCGCGGTCGGGCTCGAGTCGGGGAGGGAGAGACATTCCGGACGTGCTGCCCACCTTGCTGCCCACCTTCGTCGCGCTGTGCCTCGGCGCGCTCGTCGGCTTGGAGCGACAGGTCGCGCAGACCGAGAGCCAGGGCGAGAAGGACTTTCCGGGGGTACGCACTTTTGCGTTCACCTCCCTGCTCGGCGCGCTCGCGGTGCTGGTCGCCAACGCCGTGCACCCGCTGCTCGCGGTCGCGATCTTCGTCGCGGACGCCGTCTTCCTGATTCTCCGCTACCGCTTCGACAGCGAGAAGAACGCCGATCCCGGCTACACGACGGAGACCGCGAGTCTCTGCACGTTCGCGGTCGGCGCGCTCGCGCAGAGCGGCGAGATGCTCGTCGCGACGATGGTCACGATCGTGATGGTCGTGCTGCTGCGCTCGAAGCGGACGTTGCACCGCGCATCGGCTCTGCTCTCGCCCGCGGACATGGAGGCGCTGATCCGCTTCCTGGTGATCTCGGGCATCGTGCTCCCGCTGCTGCCCGAGACGGCGATCGATCCGACGTTCCAGGTGCTGCACCCGCGCGACGTGTGGCGCATGGTCGTCCTGATCTCGGGTCTCTCGTTCGTCGGCTACGTGCTCATGCGCGTGCGAGCGGGTCACGCGAGTTACGTGCTGACGGGGCTGCTCGCGGGCCTCGTCTCGAGCACCGCGGCGACGCTCGCCTACGCGCGCGCGGGCCGGGGCGTCGCTCACGCGCGCCACTACGAGTCACTGATCGCGCTCGCGGCGTCGACGGCGTTCCTGCGCATGGAGGCGATGCTCTGGCTGGTCGCACCGGAGCTCGCGAAGCGCGTGCTCCTGCCGCTCGGCGCGATGATCGCCGTCGGACTCGCGCTCGGCTTCACGCGCCACCAGCCGCAGCAGAAGGCGCCCGAGCGACACAATTTCGAGAACCCGCTGACGATGCGCGTCGCGATCACGTTCGCCGCGATCTACGCCTCGGTGACTCTCTTGCTCGCGTACGCGCGCCAGGAATTCGGCGACGCGGGCATCTACGCGGTCTCGGCCGTCGCCGCCCTGGTCGGCGCAGACGCGCCGGCGCTGTCACTCGCGCGCCTGGTGCGCGACGGACATGTGCCCATCGAGACGGCGACCTTGGCGATCGTCGTCGTCGCGGTCTTCACGACCTTGGGCAAGGTCGGGATTCTCGCGCTCGTGGGCCGCAGCCCGTTCGCGCGCCGTGTGTCGGCGTCGCTGATGTCGGTCGCGGCGACCGGCGCGCTCGCGCTGCTGCTCCTGCACCGCGTGGTGTAGGCCCCGTGAGCACCGTCGCGGTCACCGGTGCGAACGGCTTCGTCGGCTCGCACGTGGTGCGCGAGCTCCTGCGCCGCGGGCACGAAGCGGTCGCGCTGGTCGGCGCGGACGTCGGCGACGCGAACCTGCGCGACGTGCCGGTGAAGGCGCGCGAGCTCGACTTACTCGACCCGGTCTCTGTGCGCGCCGGGCTCGCGGGCTGCGACGCGGTGATCCACAGCGCGGCGTGTTACGCGTTCTGGCTGCCCGACCCCCGCGACTTCTACCGCGTGAACGTCGACGGCACCCGCCACGTGCTCGAGGCGGCGAGCGCGCTCGGGCTACGCAGAATGGTGTACACGAGCACCGGCGCGACTCTCGCCCCGGAGCGCGCGGGCTTTCGCGGCCACTACCGCGACTCGAAGGCGCAGGGCGAGAAGCTCGTGCTGCGCGCGGCGCAGGCGGGCTTTCCCGCCGTCGTCGTGCACCCGACGACGGTGCTCGGCCCGGGCGACCGCCGGCCCACGCCGACCGGCAGCTTGATCGTCCACTTCCTCGCGCGCCGCATGAAGGTGTTCGTCGAGATGCAGCAGAACGTCGTGCACGTCGAGGACGTCGCGGCGGGCCACGTGCTCGCGCTCGAGCGCGGTGCTCCCGGCGAGCACTACGTGCTCGGCGGCGACAATCTCTCGATGCGCGCGCTCCTCGACTTACTCGCCGAGATCACCGGGATTCCCGCGCCCCGGTACGCGCTGCCGAACTCGATCGTGCTCGCGCTCGGCGCCGCGAACGAGTGGCTCTCGGACCATGTGACTCACCGACCGCCCGTCGTGGCGCGCGAAGCGGCGCTGCATGCGCGCGACGCCCGCTTCTTCGACGTCTCGAAGTCACAGCGCGAGCTCGGCTTCGCGCCGCGCGGCGCCCGCGAAGTACTGATCGACGCCGTGCGCTGGTTCGCGAGTCACTAGGGCGCCGGCGCCACCGCGGCGACCCGCACCGCCATCACCCGATCCGATCGAACCCCGTGTACGCTCGCAGCGCCTTCGGAATCGCGATCGAGCCGTCGGCCTGCTGGTGGTTCTCGAGGATCGCGATCGGGACGCGCGACAGCGCGACCGCGGTGCCGTTCAGCATGTGACAGAAGCGCGTCTTGTCGGTGACTGAGTCGCGGAAGCGCACGCCGAGTCTGCGCGCCTGATAGTCGGTGCAGTTCGACGTGCTCGTGATCTCGCCCCAGCCACCGCCCTCGCCGCGGCACGTCATCCAGGCCTCGAGGTCGTACTTCCGGTACGCGGGCGCGCCGAGGTCGGCGGTGCAGACGTCGACGACGCGGAAGGGAACCTCGAGAGCGCGGTAGATGTCTTCCTCGATCCCGAGCAGCTCCGCGTGCATCGCCTCGGAGTCCTCGGGCTTGGTGATCGCGAACATCTCCACCTTCGTGAACTGGTGCACGCGGTAGAGGCCGCGCGAGGCGCGGCCGTGCGCGCCGCCTTCGACGCGGAAGCAGTGACTCACGCCGCAGTAGCGGCGCGGGAGTGACTCGGCTTCGAGAATCTCGCCCTGATGCAGGCCGCCGAGCGTGATCTCCGCGGTGCCGACGAGCACGAGATCCGAGTCGGCGATCGAATAGATGTTCGTCTCGGCGCCGCGCGGGTTGAAGCCCAACCCCGACGCCACTTCCGCGCGCGCCAGGTCCGGTGTCTGGAACAGCGTGTATCCGCGGCCGCGCAGGAAGTCGAGCGCGAAGCGCACGAGCGCCTGCTCGAGCAGCACGAGCTCGTTCTTCAGGTAGTAGAACTTCTGGCCCGCGACCTTCGCGCCGGACTCGAAGTCGATCAGGTCGTGCTTCGCCGCGAGCTCGACGTGGTCGAGCGCCTTCCACGCGAACTTCGGCGGCTCGCCGCTGCGCCGGATCTCGCGGTTGTCTTCGTCGGAGCGGCCGATCGGCGCGTCCGGATGCGTCCGGTTCGGCACCAAACTGTGTAGGGCGGCGAGCTCGTCGCGCAGGCGCGCGAGCTCTTCCTCGAGCGCGGCCTCGCGCTCCTTCAGGTCCTTGCCGAGCGCGCGCTGCTCGTCGCTCGGCTTTCGGCCCTTCATGTCGCGCGCCAGCTTGTTGCGCTGCTCTTGCACGGACTGCTGCTCGGTGAGTCGCTCGCGGCGCAGCGCATCCAGGCGCACGAGGGCCTCGAGGTCGACTTCGACCCCGCGGTTGCGGCAGTTCTGCCGGACCGCTTCCAGATTCTCGACGATGAAGCGCAGATCGAGCGTGGCGCACCTCGCACATGCAATTTCTTGCAGCGTGTCGCTGGGTTGGGCCATTCTACGGGCTCGCCCTAGCGTGCGGTAGGTCTAGCGGGACGCGCTCGGCGCATGCGGAAGCGGAACACGGATCGCGGAGAGGTGGCCGAGTGGTCGAAGGCGGCGGTCTTGAAAACCGCAGGCGCTCACGCGTCCGGGGGTTCGAATCCCTCCCTCTCCGCCCCTTCCTCGTGGTGGGAGCCGCCCTGCTGTCGATCTTGGCGGGCGCGCGGCCGCTGCTGGCGGACGAACCGCGCCGCGCGTGGGTCGAGCCGAGGCTCGCGCGTGCGCTCGAGGATCCGGTCGCTGCCGAAACCGAGATGCGTCGTCAGGACGAGGTGTATCGCGCTTCGCGCCGGTCGGGTGAGTTGCAGGTGATCGTCGAGCCGCTGGCGGGTCGCGGCTCCGACACACTGCCGCTCGCGGCGCTGCGCGCGCTCGGCGCGCACGTCGACGCGAGCTCGCGCTCCTTCGTGCGCATCAGCGCACCGCCCGCGGTGCTGCGCCGCGCGGCCGAGCTCGGCGAGATTCGCGCGCTGCGCTTTCCGCTTCGTCCGATCCCGGTCGACGGCGCGGGGTCCGTACTCTCTCAGTCCGTCGCGCTCACCGGCGCGTCTGCGCTGCAGGCGGCCGGGATCAACGGCAGCGGCGTGAAGGTCGCGGTCCTCGACCTCGGCTTCCTCAACCTCTCGGCGGCAAAGACGAGCGGCGACGTTCCGGCGAGCGCGATCGCAGTCAACTTCAGCCGAACGGCCATCGAATCGGGGTCGCCGCACGGCACCGGAGTCACTGAGCAAGTCGCGGACATGGCGCCGGGTGCGCAGCTCTACACGATCAAGTTCGACGACGAAGTCTCCTTCGAGA
>Ga0326731_1000530_pt1 | contig 9939 bp, 5 predicted proteins | sample MHFSIPfraction_FD_207645 | JGI IMG/M metagenome (GOLD analysis project Ga0326731, IMG submission 207645) | Lab enriched peat soil microbial communities from Michigan Hollow, Ithaca, NY, United States - MHF9FY SIP fraction | ecosystem: Environmental > Terrestrial > Soil > Wetlands > Peat | place...
CTCGAAGTCCCCTGGGTCGCTCTCCAAGGGCTGGATGACCAGGTCTGCTTCCCCAAAGCCACTGAGGCCTTCGTCCGCCAGACCCGAAAAGCCGGCATCGTGAAGCTCCCGAAGGTCGGACACGGTTTCCTCTACCAAAAGAACTGGATGCCCCAGTTCAAGGACGCCTTCAGCCGCATCACGAGCGCGCCGCCGCCTGAGAACGCGGTCATCGTGAAAAGCCTCGAGGACCTGCCTCTCGTCGAGGTCCGGGCCACGGGGGCCGAGCGCGACATCCTGGCCGTCCATATCACGGGGGACGGCGGCTGGGGGGTCACGGACCGGGGCCTGTCCGCCGAACTGGCCGCGAACGGCATCCCGGTCGTGGCCCTCAACGCCCTCAAGTACTTCTGGGCGCGGAGGACGCCGGAAACGGCGGCAGCGGACCTGGGAAGAATTCTGACGCACTATCTGTCCGCCTGGGAAAAGAAGAAGGTCGTCCTCATCGGCTATTCGCTCGGCGCCGACGTCCTCCCGTTCATGCTGAACCGCCTGGCCGAGGACCTCCGGGCCGCTGTGAGGGCGGTGGTCCTTATGGGGCCGAGCGAGAGGGTTGAGTTCGAGTTTCACATGCTCGATTGGCTCGGCCGCTCGCCGGGGAAGAACGCCCTGCCCGTCATTCCGGAGATCGAGAAGATCCGCGAGGACATCCTCCTCCTCTGCGTCTACGGAGAGAAGGACGAGGCCCATATCTGCGGCAAGCTCGACGCCCGACGGACGAGATCGATCGCCCTGCCGACCGGCCACCGCATCGGCGGCAACTTCGCGCCGATCACGGCCGCGATCGTGGCGGCGCTCGACGAGCGCTAGAACGGTTGCCGCGGGCCGTCAGGCCAGGGTTTTCCGGACCGCCGCCCGCCAGCCTTCATACAGCCGCTCCGTCCGGGGCCTGTTCATGGCCGGCCTGAAACGGCGGTCGAGGGACCAGAACCGGCGGAGGTCATCCGTGCTCTTCCAGAATCCCGATCCCAGCCCAGCGAGATAGGCCGCCCCGAGGGCCGTCGTCTCGACCGTCCGCGGCCTGAGAACGGGGATGCCGAGGATGTCAGCCTGGAACCGGCACAGGAAATCGTTGACGGCCGCGCCGCCGTCGACCCTGAGCTCCGCGATCTTCAGGCCCGACTCGAGGCCCATGATGTCCACGACGTCCCGCGTCGAATAGGCCATGGCCTCGAGGGCGGCCCGGACGAGGTGGTGGCGCGTCGTCCCGCGGGTCAGGCCGACGATGGTCCCCCGGGCTTCGGCGTTCCAATACGGCGCGCCGAGCCCGACGAAGGCAGGGACAAAATAGACGCCGTCGTTGTCCCGGACCGCTTCGGCCATCGCCCGGGAATCAGCGGACGTCCGGAGGAGGCCGAGCTGGTCCCGGAGCCATTGAACGGCGGCCCCGGCGATGAAGACGGAACCCTCGAGGGCATATACGGCTTTACCTTCGGGGCCACAGGCGAGGGTCGTGATCAGGCCGTGCCGGGAGTCCACGCGCCGCCGCCCGGTGTTGAGGATGATGAAACAGCCCGTGCCGTAGGTGTCCTTGATCATCCCCGGCTCAAAGGAGGCCTGGCCGAAAAGCGCGGCCTGCTGGTCGCCGGCGACCCCCATGATCGGGATCCCGGAGGGAAGCCGGCCGACCCTTACGGTCTTTCCGAACTCGCCGGCGGACGGGCGGGCTTCGGGGAGGACGGCGGCGGGGATGCCGAAGAGGTAGAGGAGGTCGTCGTCCCAGCGAAGCCGGTCGATATCGAAGAGCATGGTCCTCGAAGCGTTCGTGTAGTCCGTGGCGTGACTCCGGCCGCCGGTGAGCTTCCAGAGGAGCCAGCTGTCGGTCGTGCCGAAGCACAGGCGTCCGCTTCTGGCCATTGCCTTGCGGGCGCCCCGGCTGAGGATCCACTCCGCCTTGGTGGCCGAGAAATAGGCGTCGACGGGCAGGCCGGTCCTCTGCCTGATCAGGGCCACCGCGTCCCCGTCCTGGCTGAGCTCGCGGCAGCGGTCCGCCGTCCTCCGGCACTGCCAGACGATCGCGTTGTGGACGGGCCGGCCCGTTTTCCTATCCCAAATGACGGTCGTTTCGCGCTGGTTGGTGATCCCGATCGCTTGGATCGTCGAGCCGGGAACCCGGCCGAGGACTTTCCCGATGGTCCTTTCGACGCTCCGCCAGATCTCCTCTGGGTCGTGCTCGACCCAGCCAGGCCTCGGGAAGTGCTGGGGGAACTCCTCGTAGGCGGCCGCCACCGCGCGGCCCCGCCGGTCGTAGACGATGGCCCGGCTGCCCGTCGTTCCCTGGTCGATGGCCAGGATGTGGTCCATCTCAAACTCTCATATCGGCCCAAGCGGCAATGTCCTGGAACACCTTTTCCCGGCCGATTTCGATGGACAAGGCGTAAAGCATGTCGGGATACGCGAAGAGCGTCTTGTCTGGCAGAGGGAGCTTCTCAAACTGTTTCCGGCCGGCCCGCTCATCGACGAGCAGGTCATCCCCCGGGATCAAAAGGATGTCCGTGCCGACGAGTTCCGCCATGGCCCGGATTATAACAGATATTTCCGGCGCCCTGAAGCTCCACGGACTCCCGTCCGTGTGATCCAATTTTCGCAGACGTTGGAGCGCCCGTACCGCACTCGGGATTCCACGCATTCGCGTTTGTGGAACCACGAGTACGGGGCTGAAGCTCCACGGACCCTCGTCCGTATGATCCGATATTCGTAGGCATTGGAGCGCCTGCACCGCACTCGGGCTTCCAGCGGCCTGCGCCGCTCGAAGCCCGAGTGCGGGGTTGACAGCGCCGCCGGAAAAAAAATATCATCGCCCCATGGCCTCCACCATCCCACCCAAGGCGCGGCTATTGTCCCTGGACACGCTCCGGGGGTTCGACATGTTCTGGATCATCGGCGGCGACGCCTTCTTCCTGGCGCTGGCCAAGGTGACGGGCTGGGGCTGGGCCCGGCTGTGGGCGATTCAGCTGGACCATGTCGAATGGCAGGGTTTTCATTTCTATGACCTTATCTTCCCCCTTTTTATGTTCATTTCGGGTGTCGCCATCCCCTACTCCCTGCTGGCTAAAGCGGAGGGCGGCGGGGAAAAACGGGCGGTTTATCTCAAACTCGTCAGGCGCGCCCTCCTGCTCGTCATCCTGGGGTTCGTCTACAACCATCTCCTCGACCTCGATTTCCGGAACCAGCGCTACGCGAGCGTTTTGGGACAGATCGGGCTGGCCTACCTGTTCGCCGCGCTCATCATGCTCAACGTCAAGAGTTTCAAGGGCCGGATGGCCGTTCTGGCCGGGATTCTTTTCGGCTACGCGGCCGTTCAGCTCCTCGTCCCCGTCCCGGGGATCGGCGCCGGCGTCCTGACGCCTGAAGGCTCGATCAACGGCTTCGTCGACCGCTTGCTCCTGCCGGGCCGTTTTTACGACAAAACCTTCGACCCGGAAGGGATCTTGTGCGTCCTTTCGGCCGTGAGCGTCACCATGATGGGAGGCCTGGCCGGCGGCCTCCTGAGGCGCGAGAAATGGAACGGCTATCGGAAGGCCTTGATTCTCGCAGGAACAGGGGCCGGGCTCATCGCCGTCGGCCTGGCCTTGAAGGGCTGGTATCCCATCATCAAGAAAGCCTGGACCTCGACCTTCGACATCTATGCCGCCGGCTGGTCGTTCCTCCTCCTGGCCCTTTTCTACCTGGTCGTGGACGTCTGGGGAATCCAGAAGTGGACCTTCTTTTTCCGGGTCATCGGGATGAACTCGATCACGATCTACCTCGGCAGCCGGATCGTCGATTTCGAGGCCACGAGCAGGTTCGCGTTCGGCGGGCTGGCCCGGCTCTCGGGCGGGGCGGGCGTCCTGGTCCTCGGGGCAGGAGTGATCGCTCTTGAATGGCTGGCCCTCTACTTCCTTTATAAGAAGAGGGTTTTCTTGAGGGTTTAGAAGGACCGGAAATCCGCGGGATTTCCCCGTTCAAGACCCCGCCCAGGAGTTGAGAAGCCCGATGCCGCCCGCGGGGTCTTCCTTCAGGTTGACCCGGAGGACCCGGCGGCCCCTTTGCCGGAGGGCCTGATAGTCGCCCAGCGCCTGGGCCCGGATCAGGGCGCCGAATGTGAAATCCGTTTCCGGGACGGCCAGGTCCGTTGCCGGCTCATCGATGAGCTGCAGGACGAGGGCTTCGTTCGGCCCGCCCTTGTGGAGCTGGCCCGTGGAATGAAGGAACCGCGGGCCGAAGCCCAGCGTCGTGGCCAATCCCGTTTTCGAAAGAAGCCCGAGCCGGAGACTCCCGAGCGCCCGGGAGATGTCCTCCCTAGGGGGCAGGAACGCCTGGATGGCGACGTAATCTCCCGGCCGGGCCTGACCGAGCCAGCGGTCAAAGTCCCGCCGGAGGCCGGGGGCGTCGTGCGCCGGGAGTGCCTCCTCGGGAGCCGCCGACGCGGGACCGCCGCCGCTCCCGGCCATGGCTTTTCTGGCCAGCTCCTTGGCCCGCTCGACGTCGGGCTGGTTGAACGGATGGATGCCCAGCACGGAAGCCGCCGCGGCGGCGGCGACCTCCCAGCGATAGAACACCCGGCCGAGCGAATAGAGGTCATGGACCCGGGTCCGGATCACCGGGTGGCCGGCCGTTTCGAGGGCATCCGTGAGCCGTCCAATCCCGGCTCCGGGGTCGCCGTCGAGGATGATCGACGCGAACACCCTGTCCGTCCCGTAAAGTCCGGGCGCCACCACCGGCTCATCAGCGACCGGAATGATCCCCTTGCCATCCTTGCCGGTACTCTCGGCCATGAGTTGCTCGATCCAATCGGGAAGGCTCCGGAGTGAAGGCGACGTCAGGATGGTCAGCTTATCTCTGGACAGGGCGCTCTCGCCGATGGCGGCGCCCAGCAAAAGACCGGGAGCGTCCGCGGCGGAGGTTCCGGCGGAATTGACCCGGGCTTCCTCCCGGGCGCCGGCCAGGAGTTTCGCGGTGTCCAGGCCGACGACGGCGGCGGGGACCAGCCCGAACTCGCTCAGGGCGGAAAAACGCCCGCCCAAATTGGGGTCGGCCTCGAATACGCGGCGGAACGCCCTGTCCCTGGCCATGGCCGCGAGCGGCGTCCCCGGGTCCGTGACGGCCACGAATTGACGCCCGGGCGAGGCCGCGGCCCGGCCCGCCAGGCCCCAAAAATAGCGGAAAAACGAGAGCGGCTCGACGGTCGTGCCCGACTTGCTCGAGACGATGAAAAGCGTCCGCGGAAGGTCGATCCTGCGTTCGACCGCGGCCACCGCCGCCGGGTGGGTGCTGTCAAGGACGATGAGCTCGGGAAATCCCGGCGCGTTGCCGAATGTCCTCTGGAAGACTTCGGGGGCCAGGCTCGACCCGCCCATCCCCATCAGCACGGCCTGGGCAAATCCCCCGGCCTTGACCTCTTCGGCGAAGGCCTGGATTCCGGCGAGCCGGGGCGACATGGTCTGAGGAAGCTCCAGCCACCCCAGACGATTGGCGATTTCGGGAACGGCCCCGGGGGCCCAGAGCGTGGGGTCCCCGGCCCACAGCCGGCGGCTGAAACCGTTTCCGGCCCAGGTCCGGATCCGCTCCTCGAAACGCGATTGGGCTCCCCCGAGGCGGAAGCCCGGACCGTCCGGGGTGACGGGCGGGACCATCCCGCCGATTCTCTTGGGACCTTTGGGCGGATTCACGGCTCCTCCACCGTCCTCACTCTAGCAGGTTTCCGGAACGCGGCAAAGCCATTTGACTTCGCCCCCGGAAAAAATATAATACGCTTTCCAAAGTCCGGGAATCTATCCCGGGAAGCGCCGCCATCCGGGACGGCTCCGGGGCCCCGCCCGGAACGTGCGGAAATTCAAGGAAGAGAGACCGAGCCCATGGCCCCTCGTGCCCGAAGAACCCTCCGGCCGGCCTTTTGGCTGGCCCTTCTGATCATGGCCACGCCTGTTCTTCAGGCCGGCCCGGTTTTCAAGGCCGTCCGGGTGGACAAAGCCCCCCGTTTGGACGGCCAGCTGGACGATGAGGCCTGGAAACAGGCCGTGGCCTTCACCGAATTCCGGCAGGCCAGGCCGAACCCCAACAATCCGCCCTCGGAGCGGACCGAGGTCCGCGTCCTGTACGACGCCCACGGCCTCTATATCGGCATCAATTGCCATGACGCGGAACCGCGGAAAATCTCCGCCAATACGATGGCGCATGACGCCGAAAGCGAGAGCGAGAGCGACGACAACGTTAAGATCCTGCTCGACGCCTTCCAGGACAAGCGGAATGCCTATGTCTTTATCGTCAATCCGCGGGGCGCCCGTAGCGAAGGCCTGGCCTTCGGCCAGGACCTAAGCCTCGACTGGGACGGAATCTGGGAGGCCAGGGCACGGATCCTGAAGGACGGTTGGAGCGCCGAGATCGTCATCCCCTTCAAGACGATCTCCTTCAATCCCCGCCTGACGTCCTGGGGGCTGAACGTCGAACGGTACATCGCCCGGAGGCAGGAGACGATCCGCGCCTCGGGGGCGGACCTCGACAGTCATTTCTACAATCCCAACGAAGCCGCGCCGCTCGAGGGCATCCAAGACGTCAAGCAGGGCACGGGAATCACGATCCGGCCGTACGGCCTCGTGAGCGAAACCAAAGATTACGCGCGGGGGACCCCGACGGATTGGAACCCCGACGCGGGAATCGATGTCTACAAGAACTTCACGCCGAACTTCGTCGGAGCGGTCAGCGTCAACACGGATTTCGCGGAGACCGAGGTCGACGAGCGCCAGATCAACCTGACGCGCTTCCCCCTCTTCTTCCCCGAAAAACGGACTTTCTTCCTGGAGGGCTCGGAATACTTCAACTTCGGGACATCGTCCGGCGGGGGCCAGTATCACTCCTCATTCCTGCCGTTCTTCAGCCGCCGGATCGGGCTCGTCGCCGACGAGCAGATCCCCATCAACTTCGGCGCCAAGCTCTTCGGCCGGCTCGGCAAGACGAACATCTCCGTCGTCGACGTCGGGACGCGGCGTTTCAACGATCCCGAGGCCGGCCTGCTGCTGCCGGCCAAGAACCTCCTGGCAGCCCGCATTTACCAGAACATCTGGGAAGAGAGCCGGGTCGGGTTCATCTTCACCGACGGCAACCCGGCCTCATTGGACAATTCGGATTATAACCGGCTGGCCGGGCTGGATTTTCGCTATGCCACCTCCCACCTCTGGGGGGACAAGAACTTCACCTTCGACCTCTGGGGCGTCTACAACTGGCGCAAGGACGCGGGCAACACGAAGAAAGAGGGCTTCGGCGTCCGCCTCGACTATCCAAACGACCTCTGGGACGTCAACACGAGTTATTCCTATTACGGGGACGGTCTCAACCCCGGCTTGGGCTTCATCAGCCGGCCGGGCGTCCAGACCTACAGCGTCATGGGCGCGTACATGCCGCGGCCGGGGAAAGCGAGCTGGCTCGGAAAGGCCGTCCGGCAGTTCTTCCTCGAGCCCTACGCCGAGTTCTACTGGGACCTCGCCGGCCGGCTGGAGACGCGGAGCCTGGCCTTCTCCCCCGCCGTCCAGCTCGAAAGCGGGGACCGCATCGAAGGGGACATCTCCAACACCTACGATGGTCTCCCGTTTGACTTCGAGGTCTCCAACGGCGTGATCATCCCGCAGGGGCCTTACTCCTACACGAATATGCGGGTTGGCATCGAGTCGGCCGGACACCGGCCCGTCCAGGTCGAATTCAACCAGCATTTCGGCCGGTTCTACTCAGGCCGTTTGAGCGAGACCGAGGTCGGCGTCTCCCTAAAGTACAAAGGATACGCGACCCTGGGCGTCTCGACCAACTTCATCCGCGGCCGCCTGCCGCAGGGGAATTTCAATGAGAACGTATTCGAGCTCAAGGCCGACGTCTTCCTGTCGCCCAACCTCGGCCTGATGAATTACGTCCAGTACGACGATGTCTCCAAGCAGCTCGGCTGGCAGGCCCGTTTCCGCTGGCAGATCACGCCCGGCAATGAGATCTTTCTCGTCTACAACAAGAACTGGGAACGGCGCTGGGACCCCATGAGCCGGTTCGTTCCGTTCGGCGAGCACGGCGTACTCAAGCTCCAGCTGACCATCCGGCCCTAGCCGACTTTTTCTAACGCTTCGGGCCGGGCGGCAAGTTTTCGACGAGAAACCGCGTCAACAGCGCGTACAGGTGCATCGTCGTCCCCTGGCCCTCGTAGATCCCGTGCGAGCGGTTCGGATAAGCCATCATCGTGAAGCGTTTGTTGTTAGCCACGAGCTCGTTGACGAGCGCCTCGAAGCCCTGGTAATGGACGTTGTCGTCCCCCGTACCGTGGACGATGAGAAGGTTCCCCTTGAGCTGCTTGGCGAAGGTGATGGGCGAGCCGTTCTTGAAGCCCTCCTCGTTCTCCTTCGGAAGGCCCATATAGCGCTCCTGGTAGATCGTATCGTAAAAACGCTGGTTAGGCACCGAAGCGACGGAGATCCCCGTCTTGTAGAGGTCGGGGTAGCGGAAGATGGCGTTCAAGGTCATCGAGCCGCCCCCGCTCCAGCCCCAAATCCCCACCCGGCCGGCGTCGACGCAAGGCCAGGCGGCGATGGCGGCCCGCGCCGCCGCGGCCTGGTCGGCCGAGGCCAGGATGCCGATCTGACGGTAGATGCTTTTGCGCCAGGCCCGGCCGCGCGGAGCCGGCGTCCCCCGGTTGTCGAAACTGGCGACGATATAGCCCTGCTGGGCGAGCATCAGGTGCCAAAGATAGCCGCTCCCACCCCAGTTGTCCTGCACGGTCTGGCCGGCGGGCTCGCCGTAGACGTAGATGAACAGCGGGTATTTCTTGGTGGGGTCGAAGTCCGGCGGCAGGATCCGCCAGCCGTCGACCTGCACGCCGCCCCCGATATCGAGCTTGAAAAATTCGGCCGGCCGGCGCTTGAGGGCCTCGACTTTGGCATGAAGGCCCTTATTGGCCGCCAGGGTCCGGATGACCTCGCCCTTGGGCAGACGGATGAGTTCGGTCACCGGGGGGGCGCCGAAAGTCGACCAGGTGTGAAAGGCCCAGCGCGCGGACGGGGATGCGTCGATCCGGTGGACGCCCGACTGCCGGGCCGGGCCGACGAGTTCGGGCTTCCCCTTGCCGTCCATCCGGACGCGCCAGATAAACCGCTTCGTGGGGTCCTCGGGTGAAGCCGTGATGTAGAGCCAGCCCTCCTTTTCGTCGACCGCGTCGACGCTCACGACGTCATAATCGCCCGGCGTCAGGAGCTTCGCCCCGGCGCCGTCGCGCGAAACCTCGTAGGCGTGTTTCCAGCCGTCGCGCTCGCTCAGCCAGAACAGGGCCCGGCCGCCGCGCAGCCAGACGAAGGCGTCCATGATCTCGACCCAGGCCGCGTCGGTGTCCGTGAAGATCTTCCGGACTTCGCCCGTGGCGGCGTCGCCGATAAGGACGTTGTTCGTGTTCTGAAGGCGGTTGAGGTGTTGGAAGACGACCTCCTTGGAGTTCCCCGCCCACTCCAGGCGCGGTATGTACATATTCCGCGGGTCGCCGGGCACGTTCATCCAGACAGGGTAGTCCCCGGAGATCCTCACCACGCCGACCCGGACGGCCGAGTTGGTCTCGCCGGGCTTGGGATACTTGAAGCTCATGACTTTCGGATACAGGGCGTCCGTGTTGTTGATCATCGAGAAGACCGGCACGCCGCGCGTGTCGAACTGCCAGAAGGCGACGGCCGAGCTGTCCGGGCTCCAGCGGAAGCCGTCGCGGATGCTGAACTCTTCCTCGTTGACCCAATCGGATGTGCCGTTGATGACGTCGGGGCCGCCGTCGAACGTGAGCTGCGTCACCCGGCCCGAGGCCAGGTCCTCCGCATAGAGGTTGTTCTTGACGACGTAGGCCGCCTTCCGCCCGTCGGGCGAGAGCTTGGCGAACATCAACGTCGAGGCCTCGAAGCCCGGGCCGAGCTT
>Ga0326731_1000534_pt1 | contig 9904 bp, 12 predicted proteins | sample MHFSIPfraction_FD_207645 | JGI IMG/M metagenome (GOLD analysis project Ga0326731, IMG submission 207645) | Lab enriched peat soil microbial communities from Michigan Hollow, Ithaca, NY, United States - MHF9FY SIP fraction | ecosystem: Environmental > Terrestrial > Soil > Wetlands > Peat | place...
GCGCACGCGCGCGCGCGGGTTCACCGCGATCGCAGTCGCGTCGAAGGTGGGGTCCTCCATGTGGTGGCAGAGCTGGATGATCGCCGGCTCGGCGCCGCGCGAGATCTTGTGCACGTCCTGGTACGCGCCGCAGAACGGCAGCCAGAAATAGCCGAGTGACTCGTCCACCAGATCGTAGCGCACGTCCATGTAGCGGTGCGCGAAGCCCGGATCGACTTGCAGCGACTTCAGGATCGCCGAGACGCCGTCGCCCGGAATGCCGAGCAGCGCGCGGGCGCGCGCGTTGTAGACCGGGCTCGCGCCCATCCACTCGTCGCAGGCCAGGCCCGTCATGTGCTCGCGCCCGAAGCGCGCCGCGACCAGCGGCATCAGCCCGCGGTCGTGAAAGTGCGCGAACAGCATCAGCTCGCGGCCCAGGCGCGCGAGTGAGTCGTGTGCGAGTCGCTCGAACTCGAAGTCCGGCTCGAACGCGCCCGAGTAGTCGGCGAGACTCGTGTCTCTCATCGCCTCGCCGCCTTCGCGCCGAGCTCGCGCACGAGGGTGTCCTTCAAGAGACCGAGCTCGAGCGCCCGCACCGGAGCCGAGGGCGCCTCGAAGCGCAGCATCGCCGCGAGGCCCGACAGAACCGAGATCGTGTAGTGCTGCAGCGCGATGCGCCGCCCGCGCGACAGCTGCCGGTCGTCGAAGAGCTGCGACCACACGCGGTTCCATGCGTCGAGCATCTGCCCTTGCCAGCTGTGCTCGGGCCGCGACGCCGCGTAGTGTTGGAGGATCTCGAAGGTCGAGCGGAAATGCGCGCTCCCGAAGTGCTCCCAGGCGCGATCGACGAAGAGCTCGGCGCGCGCCTCGAGCGACGCGCCCGCGACCTCGATGTCCGAGAGCCGCTCGGCGAAGCGATTGAACGAGTCCTCGAGCACCGCGGCGAGGATTCCGTCCTTGCCGCCGAAGTGGTGCTGCACGGCGCCCCAAGTGACTCCCGCGCGGCGCGCGATCTCGTTCGCCGTGCTGCGCTTGAAGCCGACCTCGGAGATGCTCGCGACGACCGCGCCCATGATCGCGGCGCGGGTCTCCGTGCTGCGCTCGGCGTGGGTGCGGCGGCGCGGCCGGCGCCGTGCGAGCTCGACGCGGAGGCTCACCGCCGGCCTCCGTCCTCGACGCCGTAGATGCGCGCCATGAGCTGCGCGACCAGGCCGCCCACGGGCAGCGACACACCCGCGTGTCGGGCCAGCTCGAGCGCCCAGGCGAGGTCCTTCTCCGCCACGTGCATGTGGCCGCGCAGGAGTGACTGCATGCCCGCACCCCGGCGCGCCTCCTCGGGCGCCTTGTGCAGCGCGAGAAAAGCCTGCATGAGCGGAGTGAGTTGGCCGTTCGCGCGACCCGCCTCTTCGAGCAGCTCCTGCGGCAGGCCCGTGGCCTTCGCCAGCTGGAACGACTCGAACGCGGCGGCCCACTGGATGTAGGTCACGAGGTTCAGGCAGAGCTTCAGCTTCGCGCCGTTCCCGAGCGCACCGGCGTGGATGATCTTCGCGGCGCTGACCTCGAGCACGGCGCGCGCCTTCTCGAGCGCGGCCGAGTCACCGCCCACCAGGAACGTGAGCTGCTTCTGCGCCGCTCGCGCCGCGCCGCCCGTTACGCAGGCGTCGAGCACGGCGACACCTCGGGGTGTCGCGGCGTCGGCGATGGCCAGCGCCGTCTCGGGCAGGATCGTGCTGTGGATCGCGATCACCGCTCCCCGCGCCGCGCCGCCGAGCACGCCGTTCGCGCCCAAGACCACCTCGCGCACGTGGCGGTCTTCGGGCACGCAGAGGCAGATCACGTCCGCGCGCTCGCCGACTTCGCGCGCCGAGCCCGCGGCCTTCGCGCCCGTGGCCGCGAGCTCCGCGACGGGCGCCGGCGCGACGTCGAACACGATCGTCTCGAAGCCCGCCGCGACGAGGTTCGCCGCGATCGGCTTGCCCTGATTCCCGAGTCCGATGAAGCCGACGCGCGACGACATGGCGGTCCGAGCCTATCAGCATTTCCATAGCAGGTGAAATGTATTTTCGGGTACGCTCGCGCGCGAAGGAGAAACTCGATGTCCGATCCGACCCGGCGCGCGAAGGGCGCCGAAATGCTCGCGAAGGTCTACGCCGGCGACGTCGTCGTCCCGCCCGCGGGCGCGAGCGCGTTCGCCGACCTGATGCTCGAACAGGTCTTTGCGGAGGTGTGGACGCGGCCCGCGCTCCCGGTGCGCGACCGGCGGCTGCTCGTCATGGGCGCGATCGCCGCGCTCGGCGAAGCGGCGACCTGGAAGATCCAGGTCCGCTCCGCGGTCAAGAACGGCGAGCTCACCCCCGAGCAAGCGCGCGAGACACTGATCCAGCTGGTGCAGTACGTCGGCTATCCGCGGGCCGCGGGCTTGCTCGGGCCCACGGAAGAGGCGATCCGCGACGCGGCTAAGTGACTCGGCGCTGGCGAGTCACTCCGAGTCCGGCGAAGACGAGCGCGAGCAGCGCGAGCGTCGCGGGCTCGGGCGCGGCGACCACCGCGTTGAACATGTAGGAGACCAGTTGCGGGCTCGTCTGCTGGATCCAGAACGTGTAGTCGCCCGCCGGCAGCGCGCCGGAGAAGCCGATCGCCCCCGCACCGCCGCCCAAGAGCGCGAGATAGTCCGTTCCGACCGGCGCGATGCTCGAGCCGAAGTGCGAGTAGCCCAGCAGGTTGGCGACGTTGGGCCCGGTGTTCGTCTCGGTGAACGTCGAGCCGGCCTGGATCGCCATGAATGCGATGTCGTCGGCGCTCACGAACGCCGTCTCGATGAGCTGCGAAAAGACGTAGCCCGCCGGGACGTGAATCGTCAGATAGTCCAGATCCCCCGCGATCACCGAGCCCGTGATCGAGTTCGAGCCCGGGTCGAGCGACAGCGAGGTCGGCGCGAGGCGGTTGCCCGAGATGTCGCCGCTCACGCCCTCGTCGTACGAGGCGGCGGCGGCGAGCCAGGGTGCGGTTGTGAGAGCGGCGGTCAGCAGCAGCGACGCGATGCGAGCGGGTAGCGCCATCAGGAATCCCTCCCTGCCGGTCAGCATACGCCCGCGCAGGTTCGGGAATCCAGGTCAATGCGAGGGGGTCTCGCCTCGGCGGATGCGGAGCTTCTTCATGCGGCTTCGCAGTGTGTTCGGGTGAAGGCCGAGCACACGCGCCGCGCCGTTCGGACCTTCGATCACCCAGCGAGTCTGCTCGAGCGCCTTGGCGATGTGGCGGCGCTGCAGGTCCTCGAGCGTCGCCCCGTCGCTCTTCGGTGTAGGCGCCGCGGCGGCGCGGGGGGCCGCGCGCGCGGGCAACGGCTTCGGGGCGCGCAGCGCGAGCGCCTCGATCTCGAGCGCGGCCCCGGGCGAGAGGATGACGGCGCGCTCGATCACGTTCTCGAGCTCGCGGACGTTGCCGGGCCATGGGTAGGCGAGCAGACGCTCCAGAGTGTCGGGCGCGATCGACTCGATGCGCCGCCCGATCTTGGCGGCGAACTTCTCGACGAAGTAGCGCGCGAGCATCTCGATGTCCTCGCGCCGCTCGCGCAGCGGCGGCACGTGGATCGGGAAGACGTTCAGACGGTAGAAGAGATCCGCGCGGAACGAGCCGTCGGCGACGGCGCGCTCGAGGTCGCGGTTGGTCGCCGCGATCACGCGCACGTCGACCTTCACGGTCTTCGAGGACCCGACCGGCTCGAACTCGAGCTCCTGCAAGACGCGCAGCAAGCGCAGCTGTGTCTCGTGCGAGATCTCGCCGATCTCGTCGAGAAACAGAGTGCCGCCGTCGGCGAGCGCGAAGCGGCCCACGCGGCTCGTGAGTGCGCCGGTGAACGCGCCTTTCTCGTGGCCGAAGAGCTCGCTCTCGACCAGGCCCGTCGGCAGCGCGGCGCAGTTCAGCTTGATGAGCGGCTTGTCGCGGCGCAGTGACCCGTTGTGAATCGCGCGCGCGATCAGCTCCTTGCCCGTGCCCGTCTCACCGAGGATCAGCGCGGTCGCGTCCAGTGCCGCGACTTGCTTCACCTTGGCGAGCGCCGCGCGCAGCGCGGGCGAGCGGCCGACGATCTCCTCGAAGTTGTACTCGCCCTTGATCTCCTCGCGGAGATACTCGTTCTGCTGCTGCAGGCGGGCGCGCTCGCGCTCCGCGAGCACGCGCGCCGTGATGTCGACGAGCATCGTGCGCGTGAACTTCCCGCCGGGCTCGGGCCTCGACCACCACTGCACCCAGATGGGCCGGCCGTCGTCCTTGCGGCGCAGCTCGAGCTCGACGGCGGCGCGCTCCTCGCCTTGCTGCAGCGCGGGCAGCGCCTCCGCGATCCGCTCCTGTGTCGGCGGGTCCGCGGCCAGGAGTGACTTCCCGATCGTTCCGCGCACCTCCTCGGGCTTGAGCCCGAGCAGCTTCGCCGCCGCGCGGTTCGCAGAGACGAAGCGCGACTCGGTGTCCTCGTAGACGTACGCGATCGGTGCCTCCTCGTAGAGGTCGCGCAGCAGCCGCTCCGCGCGCAGCCGCTCGAGCTCCGACGCGGCGCGAGCCGCGAAGATCTCGAGGGTCGCGCGTCGCTGCGGCTCGTCGCCCATGGGCGAAGTGTCCATCAAGGCCAGGTGACCGAGGACCTCGCGATTGGCGTCGAAGAGCGGCACGCCGAAGTAACTCTCGAGGCCGAGCTCTTTCAGCATCGGGTCACTCGGGAACGCGCGCTGGATGCCGCTCCGGTGGAGACACACGTTGCCCCGCACCACCTCGTCGCAGGGCGTCCCCGCCAGGTCGTACTCGACGTTGTCGAGCAGCTTTCCTGCGCCGAAGAGCGCGAGCGTACGTACACGCCCTGGTGTCGGGGCGAACTCCGAGATGAGCGCGTACGCGGAGTCGAGCGCGGCGCTCAGATTGGCCGCGAGCGCGCGGAAGAACGCCTCGCCGGTCGCCCGCGCCGTGCCCTCCATCAGACGGAGCAATGTGTCGGAGTCGGCGCTCACGCCGCGATGATACCGCGGCGCGTCAGGGATTCGGCGAGATCACGAACGTGCCGATCAGGTGATGCCGCGAGAGACACTGCACCCGCGGCGGCATCGCCGGGAAAGGAGCGGACGCAAACAGCGCGCTCACGATCCCCTGGCCGAGGCGCGGGTCGTCGGCCTCGCGCACGCACGCGCCGACCACCGCGCCGGTCTGGTCGAGCGAGAAGCTGAGTCGCGTGCGCGCCCGGGTCGCGGACGACGGCACGACCCAGCGCCCGTAGACGCGTCTCCGGACGTCCTCGAGATAGTCCGCGACCTCGGGCCGCTCCACACACTCGCGCGCCGCGGGCGGATCGAGGCCGGGGATGAGCCGCGCCAGCTCCGGCGGCGGTCGGTCGTCGGGCAGCCGCCCGCTCTCGACCTTGGGCTTCGCGGGCGAGCGCGCAGGAGTCACTTCCTCCCAGGACACGACTCGCTCCTCGCCGTCGTAACCCACCCAGAGATCCGTCGCGCCGTCGAAGTCGAGGTCGATCTCGACGCGTTTCACGCGCTCGTGCTCGAGAAAGAAGGTCATGTCGGGTCGGCCGTCGGCGTTGCTGTCGACCTCGCGCCGCGCGACCTCGTGACCGGAGTCGTAGACGAGCTGCGACTTCTGCTTCGGCGGACAGTCGACCGACGAGGGCGGCGTCTTCGGGAGTTCGAGCGACGCGCACGAGAACGCGGCGGCGGACAAGGCGGCGAGGGCGGCGATGCGCAGCGACAGCATGACGGTTGCGAGAGGATACTCGGACAATGGCGCGGCTCCGCATCACACTCGAATACGACGGCAGCGAGTTTTCCGGTTTCCAGCTCCAGCCCAACGGCCGCAGCGTGCAAGGCGTGCTCGAGGCGGCGATCGCCGAGATCACGCGCGAGGAGCGGCGCATCTATCCCGCGGGCCGCACCGACGCCGGCGTGCACGCGCGCGGACAGGTCGCTCACTTCGACACGGGCACGCGACTCACTCCAGCCGACCTGCAGCGCGCGCTGAACGCCGTGCTGCCGCGAGACGTTGCGGCGGTCGCGCTCGCCGAAGCGCCGCCCGACTTCGACGCGCGCCGCGACGCCCGCGCGAAGCTCTACGTCTACCGAATCCTGAATCGCCCCGAGCCGAGCCCGCTGCGCGCGCGCATGACGCTCCACGTGCGCGCGCCGCTCGACATCGCCGCGATGGCCGAGGCCGCGCTGCCGCTCGTCGGAACGCACGACTTCAGCGCGTTCCGGGGCGCGCCCGGGGGAGCGCCCGAGGACGAGAACCCGCGCCGCACTCTCCACCGAGTCGCGCTCGAGGCGAGCGCCGACGAAGTCGCGATCGTCGCCGAAGGCCGCAGCTTCCTGCGCCACATGGTGCGGAACGTCGCGGGGACGTTGATCGAAGTGGGGCAGGGGCGACGCGCGGCGCGCGAGGTCGCCGAGATCCTCGCTTCACGCGATCGCTCGCGCGCCGGTGCGACCGCGGCGGCGCACGGCTTGTGTCTCGAGGCGGTCACTTACTAGGTGAAGTACGACCTCGGCGCGTGGTCGTGCTTCTTCTCGAGCTCGTCGGCCTTCTTCGCCGCTGGCCGCGCGGTGATGCGGGCGAGGTACTTCGCGAGCTGCGGGTAGGCGTTCAGCGCGTCCTTCGGCGCGCCCATCTCCAGGATGTACGCGTTCAGGATGTCGGCGGCGCTGAAGAAGTCGCCCAAGAGATACGGACCCGGGCTGACGGACTGCTGCATGTAGCCGAGGATCGCCGCGAGCTGTGCCTCGGCGTACGGTCCGAGCACGGTGGTGGGCTTGCCCTCGAACTGCACGAAGAGCCGCAGCAGGAATCGGGAACATCGCCGAGCCCTCGGCGAAGTGCATCCACTGCAGGTAGTGCCCTCGCCTGGGCGACCCGACGGCAGGCGCGAGCTTCCCCTGGCCGTACTTCTCGACGAGATACTCGATGATCGCGCCCGACTCGGCGATCACGACGCCGTCGTCCTCGATCACCGGTGACTTCCCGAGCGGGTGGACCTTCTTCAGCTCGGGCGGCGCGAACATCGACGTCGTGTCGCGCTGATACGGGACGATCTCGTACGGAATCGCGAGCTCCTCGAGCGCCCAGATGATCCGCTTCGAACGCGACTGATTCAGGTGGTGCAGCTTGATCACGTCTTTCTCCTCGGCGCCTCAGCGCAGCGTGTAGCGAATCGGCACGCGCTTGGGCGCTCCGACGAAGGTCGCGGCGGTGTACGCCGTCGGTCCCGTCAGGTCGACCGACTCCAGCCGCGGCAAGAGCTCGCGGTAGAACGCGCGCAGCTCCATGCGCGCGAGCAGCGCGCCCAGACAGAAGTGCACGCCGGTGCCGAAGGCGAGATGCTCGCCCGCATTCTCGCGCGCGACGTCGAAGCGCAGCGAGTCACTGAACACGTCCTCGTCGCGATTCGCGGAGAGATACGACATCAAGAGCACGTCGCCCTTGCGCAGCTGCGTCCCGCGCAGCACGTAGTCCTCCTGCGCGTGGCGCAGGAAGTGGCGCACGGGAGTCACCCAGCGGAGCGTCTCTTCGACGGCGTTCTCGATGCGCTGAGGCTCGCGCTTCAGGAGCGCGAGCTGCTCGGGGTTTCGAATCAGTGCCTCGAAGCCGCCCGCGAGCGTGCTCGAGGTGGTGTCGTGACCGGCGGTCGCGACGATCACGTAGTACCCGATCTTGCCGAGCGGATCGAGGACGTCGGAGTTCGCGATCACGGTCGCGAGGTCCTCGCCCCGATTCACGACCCGGTCGTCGGTCATGCGCGAGAAGTACTGGATCATCTGCGCGACGACAGTCTGGAGCGCGGCGAGATTGCCCGCCGAGCCGAAGTCGGCGTCGTCCGCGCCGAAGATCTTCTGAGTCAGGTCGAGCATCAGCGGCTCGTCGGACTCCGGCACGCCCAGGATGCTCATGATGACTTGCAGCGGGTAGTAGCGCGCGATGTCGAGCGCGAAGTCACACTCGCCGCCGAGCTCCGCCATGCGGTCGACGTACTTCTTGGCGAGCTGACTGATTCGCGGCTCGAAGGACCGGCGGATGTTCGCGGGCTTGAACCACTCGTTCGTCACGCCCCGGTAGGCGCGGTGCTCTTCGCCGTCGATGTTGATCAAGGTCTTCAGCAGCGCGTCGGGTCCGCGGCGCGAGATCGGCGCGAGGATCGAGTTCGACGTGTTCAAGAAGCGCTCGGGCTGGCGCTCGATCTCGATCACATCGGCGTGCTTGGTAACCGCGTAGAACGGGTCGAAGTCGGGCGCCTCGACGCGAAACACCGGCTGGTCGCGGCGCAGGCGCGCGGCGACGAAGTGCCAGGACTCGGGCTCTGCATACGCCTCTGGCACCGTGAAGATTGCGGCGGGATCCATCTGGAGGGCGATCATAGTTGACCCGCAGCCGCGGTTCAGATATCCCATGGCCCGCGCTTCCCCCCATTCCGAGAGGATCGTCTTGCCCAACCCGAAGAACCCCACTCGCAGCATCTCGGAGGCCGAGGTCGTGCGGCAGTGGTTCATCACCGATGCGCGCGACAAGGTGCTGGGGCGCCTCGCGTCGCACGTGGCGACGATCCTGCGCGGCAAGCACAAGCCGACGTTCACCCCGCATGTCGATGGAGGTGACTTCGTCGTCGTCGTGAACGCGAAGCAGGTGCGCCTGACCGGGCGAAAGCTCGATCAGAAGGAGTACATCCGACACTCCGGCTATCCCGGCGGGCTGCGGACGGACACCGCGCGCTACCTCCTCGAGAAGCATCCCGACCGCGTGCTTCGCGCCGCGGTGAAGGGCATGCTCCCGAAGGGTCCGCTCGGCCGGCGCATGCTGAGCAAGCTCAAGGTCTATCCGGGCTCGGAGCACCCGCACTCGGCGCAGAAGCCGACGGCGCTGGAGATCAAAGCATGACGATGGCCCGACAGTCCGCGCGCTTCTACGCCACCGGTCGCCGCAAGAGCTCGACCGCCCGCGTGTTCCTGCGCCTCGGCACCGGCGCGATCTCGATCAACGGCCGAACGATCGAGGACTACTTCCCGCGCGAGATCCTCCGGATCCACATGCTCGACCCGCTGAAGGTCATCGACCGCCTCGGGAACTTCGACCTGTATGTGACCGTGTGCGGCGGCGGTGACACCGGCCAGGCCGGCGCGATCCGCCACGGACTCGCGCGCGCGCTCGAGAAGTACGACTCGACCCTGCGCCCGACCTTGAAGCGCGCCGGCTTCCTCACGCGCGACGCGCGCGAGAAGGAGCGCAAGAAGTACGGTCAGCGCGGCGCCCGCGCGCGGTTCCAGTACTCGAAGCGCTAGGAGCGCGCGGAGCATGGGCAGGGTGCCCATGCGACGCTCGAATAGGGGTGCCCGCGCGATCACGAGGCGGGTCTTTGTGAGCATCACCGCGATCATCCCCGCCCGGTACGCGTCGACGCGCTTTCCCGGCAAGCCGCTGTTCCTGCTCGCCGGCAAGCCGATGATTCTCCACGTCGCCGAGCGGGTCGCGGCGGCAGTGAAGGCCGGGGTCGTGACTCGCTTTCTCGTGGCGACCGACGATCGGCGCATCGCGGACGTCGTCGAGGCGGCCGGCTTTCCGGTGCGCATGACTTCGCCGGATCACCCGACGGGGACCGACCGCTTGGCCGAGGTCGCGGCCGCGCTCGACGACGAGATCGTGTGCAACGTGCAGGGCGACGAGCCGCTGATCGAGGCGGAGACGATCGCGGCTCTGGTCGCGCCGCTGGTCGCCGACAAGTCCCTGTGTATGGGCACGTTGAAGACGCCGCTCGATCGACCCGAAGACCGCTTCGATCCCAACCGCGGCAAGGTGGTGGTCGACGAGCGCGACCGCGCACTCACTTTCACGCGGCTCCCGATCATCGAGGACGTGCCCGCGAGTCAGTCGTACTTCAATCGCGCGCGCGTCGAGG
>Ga0326731_1000535_pt1 | contig 9893 bp, 10 predicted proteins | sample MHFSIPfraction_FD_207645 | JGI IMG/M metagenome (GOLD analysis project Ga0326731, IMG submission 207645) | Lab enriched peat soil microbial communities from Michigan Hollow, Ithaca, NY, United States - MHF9FY SIP fraction | ecosystem: Environmental > Terrestrial > Soil > Wetlands > Peat | place...
CGGCTCGCAAGCGAAATTCGGCCCTGACCCCGATTTCCAATTCCGGCCCTGGCGCCGATTTTTTGGTCTAACATTTGGCGGGCAGGGGTTTTCGAGGAGGCTCGCCATGCAAGTGAAGGAAATCCTGCGGGTCAAGGGCAACCGGCTGCTCAGCATCGAGCCCTCGGGCCGCGCGGTGGACGCGGTCCGCACCATGTCGGAACAGAATCTCGGCTCGCTGCTGGTCCTCGACCAGGGCCGCATGGTGGGCATACTCACCTTCCGCGAAATCCTCCAGTCCCTCGCCCAGAGGAGCGGCGCCATCGGCGACGTGCGCGTGGGCGACATCATGCTGCGCGATCCGGTCACCGCGGCGCCGGACATGGAAGTCAACGACCTGCGCCGCACCATGCTCGATTCCGGCGCGCGCTACCTGCCGGTCCTGCAGGACGGTAAGCTGATCGGCGTGATCTCCTTCCGCGACGTGGCCAAGGCCGTGCTCGAGGAGCAGGACTTCGAGAACAAGATGCTGAAGGGATACATCAAGAATTGGCCCGCGTAGGAAGTTTCTCCTAGGAGGGGCGGCGGCGCTCGCCGCTGCCGGCGGCCTCGCCGCGTGGCGCTGGTGGCCTGAGCAGGGGCTGTGGAATCCGTGCCTCGCGAGCCTGCCGCGCCGCCTCGCCGAGCACGAACTCGTCATGGCTGCCTGGCACGGCATCGATCCGGCTCAGGTCTGGGACGCGCACGCGCACTTGGTCGGCACCGGCGACGCCGGCAGCGGGGTGGTCGTCAACCCGGAGATGGAAAGCCTGCTCAACCCGGCGCAATACGCGCGCCGGCTGTTCTTCCTCAACGGGGGCTGCGCGCACGAAGCGCCTGGGAGCGTGGACCGCGCCTATGTCGAGCGCATGCACAACCTGGTGGACGGACTGCGCCCGGGCGCCAAGCTCGTGCTCTTCGCGTTCGACCGTGCGCACGACGAGCGCGGCGAAGTGCGCGGGGACCGCACCGGCTTCTACGTGCCCGATGCGTACGCGCGCGACACCGCGCGCGCGAATCCGCGCTGCTTCGAATGGGCGGCGTCGGTGCATCCGTATCGGGCCGACTGCGTGGACGCGCTCGAGCAGGCAAAGCGCGAAGGCGCGCGCGCGGTCAAGTGGCTGCCGGCGGCAATGGGCATGGACCCGGCCTCGCCGCAATGCGACCGCTTCTACGCCGCGCTCGCGCGCTTCGAGCTGCCGCTCATCACGCACGCCGGCCTGGAGCGCGCGGTGCTCGGCACCGACCAGCAGGATCTCGGCAACCCGCTCAAGCTGCGGCGTGCTCTGGATGCGGGCGTGCGCGTGGTGGTGGCGCACTGCGCCTCGATGGGGCAGAACCGCGACCTGGACCAGGGCGCGCACGGCCCGTTCGCCGACAGCTTCGAGCTGTTCGCAAGGCTGATGGACGAGCCGCGCTACGCGCGGCTCCTCTACGGCGACCTCTCGGCGCTGACGCAGGTGGACCGCGCGGGCCTCACGCTCGCGCGCGTGCTGGAGCGCGAGGACTGGCACGCGCGGCTGCTGAACGGCTCGGACTATCCGCTCCCGGGGCTGATGCCGATCTTCTCGGTCGAGTTCATCGTCTCGCTCGACCTGCTCGAGCCCGCCGCCGCGCCGGTGCTCTCCGAGATCCGCAAGCACAACCCGCTGCTCTTCGATTTCGTGCTCAAGCGCAGCCTGCGCCGCGGCGGCAAGGCGCTCGAGCGGCGCGTATTCGAGACGCGGCGCTTCTTCGAGGGCCGCGTGTAGAATCCTTCGCATGTCCGGCAACACCTTCGGCACGCTGTATTGCGTCACCTCGTTCGGCGAATCGCACGGGCCGGCGTACGGCGGCGTGATCGACGGCTGCCCGCCGGGGCTGGAGCTCTCGGCGGCCGACCTGCAGGCGGAGCTCGACCGCCGCAAGCCCGGCAGCTCGCGCCACGTCACGCAGCGGCGCGAATCCGACGCGGTGGAAATCCTCTCCGGCCTCTACGAGGGCAGGACCACCGGCACGCCGATCGGCTTTCTCGTCAGGAACGAGGACCAGCGCCCCAAGGACTACGCCGAGTTCGCGCGCAAGTTCCGCCCGGGGCACGCCGACTACACCTATTGGCAGAAGTACGGCATCCGCGACCCGCGCGGCGGCGGTCGGGCGTCCGCGCGCGAGACCGTGGTGCGCGTGGCGGCGGGCGCGGTGGCGAAGAAATGGCTCGGCGCGCGCTACGGCGTGCACGTGCGCGGCTACCTGGCGCAGCTCGGGTCGCGCAAGCTCCCGTTCCGCGACTGGGAGGCGGTGAACGCCAATCCATTCTTCGCGCCGGACGCGGGCGTCGTGCCGGAGCTGGAGAAGATGATGGACGCGCTGCGCGCGAGCGGCGACTCCTGCGGCGCGCGCGTCAACGTGGTGGCGCACAAGGTGCCGGTGGGCTGGGGCGAGCCGGTGTATGGGCGCCTGGACGCCGACATCGCGGCGGCGATGATGTCGATCAACGCGGTGAAGGGCGTGGAGATCGGCGCCGGCTTCGCCGCCATCGAGCAAACGGGCAGCGAGCACGGCGACGAGATGACGCCGCGGGGGTTCCTCGGCAACAACAACGGCGGCATCCTCGGCGGCATCTCGAGCGGCCAGGACGTCACCGTGTCGATCGCGCTCAAGCCCACCTCGAGCATTCGCCTGCCGCGGCGCACGATCGACGTCGAGGGCAAGGCCACCACGATCGAGACCACCGGGCGCCACGACCCCTGCGTCGGCATTCGCGCCACGCCGATCGCGGAGGCGATGCTCGCCTGCGTGCTGATGGATCACGCGTTGCGCCACCGCGCGCAGTGCGGCGACGTCTCGCCGCCGACGCGGCCGCTGTAGCGCTGCAGTGGCGTCGCCGGTAGAAAACCCATCGGGAATCCATTAGAGTATCCCCCCACCCCACGCAAGTGAGGCAATAACATGAGCAACAAGGGGCAGCTGCTACAAGACCCGTTCCTGAACACCCTGCGCAAGGAGCACGTTCCCGTCTCGATCTACCTGGTGAACGGCATCAAGCTGCAGGGCCAGATCGAATCCTTCGACCAGTACGTGGTGCTGCTGCGCAATTCCGTGACGCAGATGGTCTACAAGCACGCCATTTCGACGGTCGTGCCCTCGCGCGCGGTCAATCTGGGCGTGGAGCAAGACAAGGAAGCTTGAGCACCGCGGCGGCGCCTGACAACCAGGCCGCAGTCCTCGTCAGCCTCGATTTCACCGCTGCCCCCCGCGAGGAGGCGGCCGAAGAGCTGGTGCGCCTCGCCGAGAGCGCGGGCGTGCGCCGCCATGCCACCGTGCGCGGCCGGCGCCAGCGGCCCGATCCCAAGTTCTACTGCGGCAGCGGCAAGGTGGCGGAGATCGGCCAAGCGGTGGCCGCGCTCAACGCCGCTTGGGTGATCTTCAACCACAACCTGTCGCCGGCGCAGGAGCGCAACCTCGAGCTCGAGCTGAAGTGCCGTGTGCTCGACCGCACCGAATTGATCCTCGAGATCTTTTCGCAGCGCGCGCAGACCAATGAAGGCAAGCTGCAGGTGGAGCTGGCGCAGCTGGAGCACCTGTCCACGCGCCTGGTGCGCGGCTGGACCCACCTCGAACGCCAGCGCGGCGGCCTGGGCAAAACCGGAGGGCCCGGCGAGAAGCAGATCGAGCTGGACCGGCGCTACATCGCGAAGCGGGTGCGCGTGCTGCGCGACAAGCTCGATACCCTGCGCAAGCAAAGGACCGTGCAGCGCCGGGCGCGCGCGCGGCGGGACGTGCTCTCGGTATCGCTGGTCGGGTACACCAACGCCGGCAAATCCACGCTGTTCAATGCGCTCACACATGCCAGGGCCTACGAAGCGGACCAACTGTTCGCCACCCTCGACACCACCACGCGGCGCGTGTGGTTGCCCGAGGCGGGCAACGTCGTGGTGTCGGACACCGTCGGCTTCATCCGCGACCTGCCGCACGGCCTGGTAGCGGCGTTCCGCGCCACGCTGGAGGAGACAGTGCACGCCGACCTGCTGCTGCATGTCGTGGACAGCGCCTCGGCCGTGCGCGGGGAGCAGGCTGCCGAGGTGGACAAGGTGCTCGCCGAGATCGGCGCCGGCGCCATCCCGCAGATCTTGGTCTGGAACAAGGCCGATCTCTCGGGCCTCGCCCCGGGCGTCGAACGCGACGAGTATGGTAGGATCCGACGCGTGTTTGTGAGCGCGCGCACCGGCGCCGGACTCGCCGAACTGCGCGGCGCGGTCGCCGAGGCGGCGCAGGCGCGACAGGCGCGCAACCCTTCTCCCGAACTGATCTCTCTGTAGTCGAGCAACCATGTCGCTGAACGACCCGAACTGGGGACGCCAGGGCGGAAGCCGCGGCCCTGGCGGCAACCAGGGCCCGCCCGACCTCGACGAGCTGTGGCGCAGCTTCAACCGCCGCCTGAACGACCTGTTCGGCCGCCGCGGCGGTGGCGGCGAGCGGCCGCCGTCGCCCTCGGGGCGCATGCTCGGCGGCGGCGCCGGGGTGCTGGCCGCCTTGGTGCTGGGCGTGTGGCTGGCGAGCGGGTTCTACATCGTGGATGCGGCCTCGCGCGGCGTGGTGCTCACTTTCGGCCGCTTCGCCGAGGAGACCAACCCGGGGCTGCGCTGGCGCATGCCCTATCCCCTGCAGTCGCACGAGATCGTGAACCTTGCCCAGGTACGTACGCTGGAGGTGGGCTACCGCAACAGCGTGAAAGCCAAGGTGCACAAGGAATCGCTGATGCTCACGGACGACGAGAACATCGTCGACCTGCAGTTCGCCGTGCAGTACATCGTGCGCGACGCCAAGGATTTCCTGTTCAACACCAAGCGCCCGGACGAGACCGCGATGCAGGCGGCCGAGAGCGCGGTGCGCGAGATCATCGGCAAGAGCAGGATGGACGCCATCCTGTATGAGTCGCGCGAGGCGATCCAGATCGCAACGCAGCAGCTGATGCAGCAGATCCTCGACCGTTACAAGACCGGCATCACGGTAAGCCGCATTACCATCCAGAGCGCGCAACCGCCCGAGCAGGTGCAGGCTGCCTTCGACGACGCGGTGAAGGCCGGCCAGGACCGCGAGCGCCAGAAGAACGAAGGCCAAGCCTACGCCAACGACGTGATTCCCAAGGCCGCCGGGACGGCGGCGCGCCTGAAGCAGGAAGCCGACGGCTATAGGCAGCGGGTGATCGCCAACGCCGAGGGCGAGGCCTCGCGCTTCCGCCAGGTGCTGGCCGAGTACGCCAAGGCGCCGGCGGTGACGCGCGAGCGCATCTACATCGAAACCCTCCAGCAAGTTCTGTCCTCGACCTCCAAGATCGTCATCGACACCAAGGCCAGCGGCAACCTCCTGTACCTGCCGCTCGACAAGCTGATGCGCGAGAGCAGCGCGGCAGGCGCGCTGCCCGACGCGCAGGCGACACCGCGCGTGTCTCCCGATCAGGCGGCGCCGGCGGAGGCGAGCCCGCGCTCGCGCGAGAGCCTGCGCAACCGGGACCGGAGCGAGCGATGAGTGCCGCACGGAGCCGCCCGTTGAGCGCCGCGAGGAGTCGCCCATGAGGGCTCTCGGTCCGATCGCCGCGGTCCTGATCGCGCTCGCGCTGATCGCCTCGAGCGCGCTGTTCAGCGTCGACCAGCGCCAGAACGCCATCGTGTTCCAGCTCGGCGAGGTGAAGGAGGTCATCGTCAAGCCGGGCCTGCACTTCAAGTGGCCGCTGATCCAGAACGTGCGCCTGTTCGACATGCGCATCCTCACCTTCGATGACGCCGAGCCGCTGCGCTTCATCACCTCGGAGAAGAAGCCGGTGCTGGTGGATTCCTTCGTCAAGTGGCGCATCGTCGACGTCAAGCAGTACTACGTCTCGGTGCAGGGCGAGGAGCTGCGCGCGCAGACGCGCCTCAAGCAGACGATCTCCGGCGGCCTGCAGAACGAATTCAACAAGCGCACCGTGCACGAAGTGGTCTCGGGCGAGCGCGACAAGATCATGGAGGAAGTGCGCGAGAAGGCCGACCTGGAGCTGCGCCGCGACCTCGGCGTGGAGCTGGTGGACGTGCGCTTGAAGCGAGTCGACCTGCCGCAGGAGGTGAGCGAGTCGGTGTACCGGCGCATGGAGGCCGAGCGCAAGCGCATCGCCAACGAGCTGCGCTCCACCGGCGGCGCGGAGGGCGAGCGCATCCGCGCGGACGCCGACCGCCAGCGCGAGGTGATCATGGCGGAGGCCTACCGCGACGCGCAGCGCGTCAAGGGCGAGGGCGACGCGCGCTCGGCCGCGATCTACGCGCGCGCATTCTCGGAGAACGCCGAGTTCTATTCCTTCTATCGCAGCATGGAGGCCTACCGCTCCACCTTCCGCGGGCGCAACGACCTGCTGCTGCTCGATCCGAGCTCGGAGTTCCTGCGCTACCTGAGGGACCCGCGCGGCAGGACCGGCGGAGCGAAATAATGAGTCATGGCGACCACGTTTCTCCTCGCCTTCGCTCTGATGCTGATCATCGAGGGGGCACTTCCCTTCCTCGCGCCTAGGCTCTGGCGCGACACGTTCCGCCGCATCACGCAGATGTCGGACGGCCAGATCCGCTTCTTCGGCCTCTCTTCGATGCTGATCGGGCTGCTCATCCTACTGGTGGCACGCTAGAGGCTCCCCCATGCGCTGGCTCTTGCCCGAGTACGTCGAGGACATCCTGCCCACCGAGGCGGCGCGCCTCGAGCGGCTGCGCCGCGCCATCCTCGACCTGTTCGCCGGCGCGGGCTACGAACTGGTGATGCCGCCGCTCCTGGAGTACATGGATTCGCTGCTCACGGGCACCGGGCACGACCTCGACGTGCGCACCTTCAAGGTGGTGGACCAGATCTCGGGGCGCATGATGGGGCTGCGCGCCGACATCACCCCGCAGGTCGCGCGCATCGACGCGCACCTGCTCAACCGCAAGGGGGTGACGCGCCTTTGCTACTGCGGCAGCGTCCTGCACACGCGGCCGGCGGGGCCGGGCGCCACGCGCGAGCCGATCCAGATCGGCGCCGAGGTGTACGGCCACGCTGGCGTCGAGAGCGATGTCGAAGTGCAGGGGCTCCTGTGCCGCGCATTGGCGCTCGCGCGCGCGAAGAAGGTGCGCCTGGACATCGGTCACGTCGCGGTGTTCCGCAGCCTAGTGCACGCCGCGCAAGCCGGGGCGGAGCTCGAGGCGGCGCTGTTCGAGGCGCTGCAGAGGAAGGACCTGCCGGGGCTCAAGGGCCTGACACGGCCCCTTGATGCCAGGATGCGCGCCGCGCTGCTGCTGCTGCCCGAGCTCTACGGCGGCGTGGAGGTGCTGGCGCAGGCCGAAAAGAAGCTGCCGTCGATCCCGGCGCTCAAGCGCGCGCTCGGCACCCTGCGCGCGCTCGCCAAGTCGTGCCCGGTGCCGGCGAGCTTCGATCTCGCCGAGCTGCGCGGCTACCACTACCATTCGGGCGCGGTGTTCGACGCGTATTGCGAGGGCGTCGCCGGCGCGGTGGCGCGCGGCGGGCGCTATGACGAAGTGGGCAAGGCCTTCGGCCGCGCCCGGCCGGCGACCGGGTTTTCCATCGATCTGCGAAGCCTGGCCGCCGTCGCCGGGGGCAAGGCAAAGCGCACATGAAGAAGCCGGCACGCAACGTCGTCGTCATCGGCACGCAGTGGGGCGACGAGGGCAAGGGCAAGATCGTCGACTGGCTCACCGACCACGCCCAAGGCGTGGTGCGCTTCCAGGGCGGGCACAACGCGGGCCACACGCTGGTGATCGGCGCGAAGAAGACCGTGCTGCACCTGATTCCCTCGGGCATCCTGCGCGGCAACGTCGCCTGCTACATCGGCAACGGCGTGGTGGTTTCGCCGCAGGCGCTGGTGGAGGAAATGGACGAGCTGGAGAACGCGGGCGTGCCGGTGCCGAGCCGGCTGCGCATCTCGGAGGCCTGCCCGCTGATTCTCGCCTACCACGCCGCGCTCGACCGCGCGCGCGAGGCGGCGCGCGGCGACGAGAAGATCGGCACCACCGGTCGCGGCATCGGCCCGGCCTACGAGGACAAGGTGGCGCGCCGCGCCATCCGCCTGCAGGACCTGTTCAAGCCGGTGCGCTTCGCCGACAAGCTGCGCGAGCTGCTCGACTATCACAACTTCGTGCTGGTGCAGTACCACCGCCAGAGCCCGGTGGACTTCAAGAAGACCCTGGACGAGACGCTCGCGCTCGCGCCGCGGCTGCAGCCGCTGGTGGCCGACGTGCCGCGCGCCCTCTACGAGGCAAACCGCGACGGCAAGAACCTGCTGTTCGAGGGCGCGCAGGGCTCGTTGCTCGACATCGACCACGGCACCTATCCCTACGTCACCTCCTCCAACTGCGTTGCCGGCGCGGCGGCGGCAGGCGCGGGCATCGGCCCGATGCACCTGCACTACGTGGTCGGCATCACCAAGGCCTACAGCACGCGCGTGGGCAGCGGCCCGTTCCCGACCGAGCTCTCCGACGATATCGGTGAGCGGTTGCGCCAGCGCGGGCAGGAATTCGGCGCCACCACCGGGCGGCCGCGGCGCACGGGCTGGTTCGATGCGGCGGCGCTCAAGCGCTCGATCCAGCTGAACGGCGTCTCGGGCCTGTGCATCACCAAGCTCGACGTGCTCGACGGCGTGGAGAGCGTGAAGATTTGCGTCGGCTACGAGGTCGGCGGCAAGGCGAGCGACATCCTGCCGGTGGGCGCGGAAGAGCTCGAATGCTGCGTGCCGGTGTACGAGGAATTGCCGGGCTGGGAGGCAAGCACTGTCGGCGTGAAGAAGTTCGACGGCCTGCCCAAGCCCGCGCGCGACTACCTGAAGCGCATCGAATCGCTGTGCGGAGTGCCGATCGACCTGATCTCAACCGGGCCGGAACGCGACGAGACTATCGTCCTGCGTCATCCGTTCGCTTGAGAGTGGTGCCGAGGAAGGGATTCGAACCCCCACAGTGTTGCCACCGCTAGGACCTGAACCTAGTGCGTCTACCAATTCCGCCACCTCGGCAGGGGAGGCGAATTTTAGGGTCGCCGACTGATCATGTCAAAGAAAAGACGCGCCAGAACCACTGAGCGCACGAGCGACGCGCCCGCGACCTACGCCAACGAGATCCTCGACGCGCTCGAGCGCGCGCGCGCGCCGCTGACGCGCGACGAGCTGCTGCGCGGACTGGCCATCGGCGCTCGCGAGCGCCCGCGCTTTCTCGACGCGCTCGCCGAGCTGGAGAAGTCCGGGCGCGTCGTGCAGAACCGCGCCGGCAGTTTCCTGGTGTCGAAGCGCATTGCCGTCACCGCTGGCCGCATCGAAGGCCACCGCGACGGGCATGGCTTTCTCGCGCCGGACGACGGCGGCCCCTGGGTGTTCCTGCCTCCAGGCGAGATGCGCCAGGTGCTGCACGGCGACCGCGCCGCAGTGCGCGTCGCCGGCCAGGACCAGCGCGGCCGGCCGCTGGGCAGCATCGTCGAGGTCCTCGAGCGCGCGAAGCGCCGCATCGTCGGCCGGCTGCACGCGGAGCATGGCGTGCTGTTCCTCGTCCCGGAAGATCGCCGCATTGCGCAGGACATCCTCGTGCCGCCCGCCGACGCCGGCCGGGCCAAGCCGGGGCAGGTAGTCAGCGTGGAGCTGGTCGCGCATCCCTCGAAGCAGGCCAAGCCCGTCGGGCGCGTCGTCGAAGTCCTCGGCAACTACACCGATCCCGGGATGGAGATCGAGATCGCGCTGCGCAAGTTCGACCTGCCGCACGAGTTCTCCAGGCGCGCCGAGGCGCAGGCGCGCGCGCTGCCCGACACGGTGCGCGAAGAGGACGCGAAGGGCAAGCGCGATCTGCGCGAGCTGCACTTCGTCACCATCGACGGCGAGACGGCGAAGGACTTCGACGACGCGG
>Ga0326731_1000541_pt1 | contig 9816 bp, 9 predicted proteins | sample MHFSIPfraction_FD_207645 | JGI IMG/M metagenome (GOLD analysis project Ga0326731, IMG submission 207645) | Lab enriched peat soil microbial communities from Michigan Hollow, Ithaca, NY, United States - MHF9FY SIP fraction | ecosystem: Environmental > Terrestrial > Soil > Wetlands > Peat | place...
GCGGCGCGCGTCCGCCCGAGCCGCCGCCGCGACCCGCCGCCGCACCGGCGCCGGCGGCTGCCGAGCCCAAGCCCATCGCGACGGAGCCGACTCCTGCGCCCGTCGCGCCGCCGAGCGCCGCGAGCCCTTCGCTCGCGCCCGGGACTCCGCCGCCGGCCGAGCTCGCGCCGACGCCCACGCCGCCTGACTCACACTCGAGTGAATCGATCGCGCCGCCGCCTTCGCACGGCCGCGCCGCCGAGGATCCGCGTGCCGAGGAGATCGCGCAGCTCGAGGGGCAGATCGAGCGCGATCGCGAAGTGCTGCGCCAGCTGATCTCGGCGTCTCGCTGGGACAGCGCGGAGCTCGCGGCCGATCCGCGCGTGCGCGAGATCGCCGAGCGCATGCCGCGCCTGCAGGCCGAGCTTGCGGCGCTCCGCTCGGAAGCCGGGCACTAGGGCCGTGGCGCGCCGCGTGGTCGCGCTCGCGGGCGGCGTCGGAGCCGCGCGCTTTCTCGCGGGGCTGGTGCGCGTGCTGCCGCAGGAAGAGCTCGCGATCGTCGTGAACACCGGCGACGACCGCGACTTCTTCGGGCTGCGCGTGTGCCCCGATCTCGACATCGTGACTTACACGCTGGCCGGTGTCGTGAACCGCGAGACGGGCTGGGGCTTCGAGGGCGACACCGTCCGGTGTCTCGACGCTTTGCGCCGGCTGCGCAGCGACGTGTGGTTCCGGCTCGGCGATCGCGACCTGGCGACTCATATCCAGCGCAGCGATCGGCTGCGGGCGGGCGCGACGCTGTCCGAAGTCACGCGCGAGCTCGCCGCTGCATTCGGCTTGCGCGTGGAGCTCCTGCCGATGAGTGACTCCCCGGCCCCCACGATGGTGGTGCGCCGCGACGGGACGCGCAGCGACTTCGAGGAGTACATGGTGCGCGACGGCGCCCCGGAGGACGTCGCGTCCCTCGACCTCTCGGCCGCGCGCGAGGCCAAGCCCGCCCCGGGCGTGCTCGAAGCCTTGGCCGAAGCCGAGATCGTGATCGTGTGTCCGTCGAACCCGCTGGTCTCGATCGGCACGATCCTCGAAGTTCGCGGCGTGCGCGCGCGGCTAGAGACGCGACACGATGCGGTGTCGGTCTCGCCGATCATCGCCGGTGCGCCGGTGAAGGGGCCCGCCGACCGGCTGCTGCGCGCCGCCGGCGCGGAGGTCTCGGCGGCCGGCGTCGCGCGCCTCTATCGCGGCTTCTGTCGCGGCATGGTGATCGACAAGCAGGACGCCGCTCTGGCGCCCGAGATCGAGTCACTCGGACTGCGCGTGCGCATCGAGGAGACGCTGATGCGCACGCCCGAGATCGCGGCGGCGCTGGCGAAGACGGTGCTCGAGCTCGCCGGACGCGCGGCTTGAGGACCGCCGCCGCGGTGCCCGTGAAGGACTTCGCGCGCGCGAAGCGCCGGCTGCGCGCGCGCTTCGACGACCGCGCGGTGGAGCGCATCCTGCGCGCGCTGCTCGCGGACGTGCTCGGCGCGCTCGGCGCAGCGAAGCGGGTCGAGCGCGTGTTCGTGCTCTCCGACGACGCCGCGGTGGCGGAGGCGGCGCGCGCCGCGGGCGCGAGCGTGTGTCTGCGGGTTCCCGATCCCGGGCTCAACGAGGCGATCGACGCGGCCGCGGCGGAGTGTCTCGCCAGCGGCTTCGACGCGCTCCTGGTCGCGCTCGGGGATCTGCCGCTTCTGACCGGCCCCGACATCGACTCACTCGTGGAAGCGGGCGAGCGAGCTCCGGTCGTGATCGCTCCGGCGGACGACGGCGGCACCGCGCTGCTGTTCCGGCGCCCCCCGCTCGTAATCCCGGCGCGCTTCGGGCCCGAGAGCGCCCGGGCGCACGAGGCCGCCGCCCGCGAGCGCGGAGTCACTCCGCTCCTGTGGACGGCGCTGCCCGCCGGCGCCCGAATCGACCTCGATACCCCCGAGGACGCCGCGCGCCTGCTCGAGGCGAAGCGCGACTGCCGCACGCGCGACGTGCTGCGCGAGCTGTTGCGATGAGTGGCTTGCGGCTGCGCGCCCTCGAGGGTCTGCCCGAGATCCCGCCTGGCGACGACCTCGGGGCGCGGCTCGCGGCGCTCGTGCCGGCGGGTCCGGGAATCCTGGTCGTCGCGCAGAAGATCGTCTCGAAGGCGGAGGGCCGGCTCGTGTCACTCGCCGACGTCGTGCCGTCCGAGCGCGCGATCGCGCTGGCGCGCGAGATCGGCAAGGAGCCGAGACACACCGAGCTCGTGCTGCGCGAATCGAAGCGCGTCGTGCGCACCGCGCCGGGAGTGCTGATCACCGAGACCCGACACGGATTGGTGTGCGCGAATTCGGGCGTCGATCTCTCGAACTCGCCCGGCGACGAAGTGGCGGTGCTGCTCCCGCTCGATCCCGACGCCTCCGCCGAGCGCATTCGCTTGGCGCTGGGTCCCGGCCGCGCGGTCATCATCAGTGACACGTTCGGGCGCCCCTGGCGCGAGGGCTTGGTCGACGTCGCGATCGGCGTCGCCGGCCTCGCACCGCTCAAGAGCTACGTCGGCGAGACCGACCGCGCGGGCCGCGAGCTGCAAGTCACCATCATGGCGCGCGCAGACCAGATCGCCGCGGCCGCAGGCATCTTGATGGAGAAGGAAGCCGGCACTCCGGCGGTCTGGGTCGAAGGCGTCGCGATCGAGGGCAAGGGCTCGCTTCGCGACTTACTCAGGGATCCGACCCGCGACCTGTTCCGCTGACGGCCGCCGAGTCACTCGGCCGAACAGCCGCTTCGAGGATTCGCGAGTCGCCTCGCCTCATCGGGCGAGCGTACCGCGAAATGCGAATCTCTCGTTGACCCCGGCCACCGTCGACGAGCAGAATGACTCGCGATGACTCACCGAGCGCTCTCGCTCGTCGGATTTCTCGTGCTCGCGTCTCTCGCAGCTCGCGTGTCGGCCGCGCCCATTGACGTCACCGTGCGGCTGAATCCGGGGCAGTCGGGGCCGGTGTACGCGTGGTCGCTGATGCTGCGAGTGGATCCGGGCTACGAGGTCGGCGGAGTCGAGTTCTATACGAACGGCTTCGACAGCGTCGAGTTCAACTTTGCGCTTCCCGGAATCAGCCTGATGTATTGCTTCTACAATCCGATCCCGGACGGTCGCAAATACATCGGAGTGATCAACTCCGCGGACGGCGTCGCCCTCTCGGCGCCAGGCGAGGAGGTGCTGCTCGCGACGTTCTTCGGCCCGAACCGCACTTCGCCGCCAGTGTTCCTATCGCAATTGCCGCAGGCCGACAGCGTCGCGTACGACACGCACATCGCGCACCGGTATCCGAACGCCGTCGTCTCCCTGCGCGTCGTTCCCGAGCCGAGTCACTCGGCGCTCTTCGCGCTCGCGTTCGCGCTGTTCTTCGCGCTCCGGTGCGGCATCGCGGGGGCGACCCTCACCTGTTAGTCTCGCGGCCCGTGCAACCCGGCCCCACGCGCGCACCGGACCACCTCGGCGATTTCACCGTCTCCGCGCGGACGATCCCGATCGTGCTGCTCGCCGCGGGCATCGGCGTGATCGGGACGTACGTCGCCGTCGCGCTCCTCGACCTGATCGCGCTGATCACGAACCTTGTGTTCTTCCAGCGAGTCAGTCTGGTGGCCGTCGCGCCGGGCAGCGCGCCGCACTCACCCTGGCTGATCTTGCTCGCGCCGATCGCGGGCGGGCTCGTGGTCGGCGCGATGGCGCGCTTCGGGTCGGAGGCGATCCGCGGCCACGGCATGCCCGAGGCGATCGACACGATCCTGCGCGGCGGCAGCAAGGTGCGGCCGCGGATCGCGATCTTGAAGCCGGTATCGGCGGCGATCTCGATCGGCAGCGGCGGACCCTTCGGCGCAGAAGGGCCGATCATCATGACCGGCGGCGCGTTCGGCTCGATCTGCGCGCAGCTCCTCGAGCTGACCGCCGACGAGCGCAAGACCCTGCTCGTCGCGGGTGCGGCGGCGGGCATGACGGCGACCTTCAATGCGCCGTTCGCGTCGATCCTGCTCGCGATCGAGTTACTGCTCTTCGAGTGGCGGCCGCGCAGCTTTCTGCCAGTCACTGCCGCGGCGGCGGTCGCGGCGATTCTGCGCGCCCACGTGCTCGGCGCCGATCCGCTCTTCCCCGCCGCAGCGCTCGCGCCGGCGCTCGACTCATTCGGGTATCTGCTCTGCGTCGTGGCGGGCTGCACGGGCGGAGTGCTGGCGGTCGTCGCCACGCGGCTCGTCTACTTCTCGGAGGACACGTTCAAGCGCCTGCCGTTCCACTGGGCGTGGTGGCCCGCGATCGGCGGCGCGATCATCGGGCTCGGCGGGCTCGTCGAGCCGCGCGCGCTCGGCGTCGGCTACGATGTGATCGCGGAGTTCCTGAGCGGACATGCGGCGCTCTCGCTGATCGTCGGCATCCTGGTGGTGAAGACGCTGATCTGGTCGCTGTCGCTGGGCTCGGGCACGTCCGGCGGCGTGCTGGCGCCCATCTTCATGATCGGCGCTGCGCTGGGGGCGCTCGAGGCGCGCGTCTTCCCCCCGGTCGCGCCGGGCTTCTGGTCGCTGATCAGCCTCGCCGCCGTGATGGGCGGGGTGATGCGCTCGCCGCTCACGGGCGTGATCTTCGCGCTCGAGCTCACCCACGACTGGACCGCGCTCCTGCCGCTCACGATCGCCTCGGCCTCGGCGTACGGCCTGTCGGCGCTCACCTTGAAGCGCTCGGTGCTGACCGAGAAGGTGGCGCGCAAGGGGTTCCATCTGACCCGCGAGTACTCGGTCGATCCGCTCGAGACACTCCTGGTCGCGGACGTGATGACTCGCGAGTTCACGAGCTTCTCGGCGAAGGCCCCGCTGGCCGACGCGGTCGCGACCTTCGTCGCGCAGCACGGTGACTCGCGCGAGCAGCAGCGGAGCGAGCGGCTCTATCCGGTTCTCGACGAGGACGAACGACTGGTCGGCGTCGTGACTCGAAGCGATCTGTTCCGCGCCGCGCTCGCGGAGAGCGCGACCCTGGAGCGAGCCGTGCTGCACTTGGGCCTCACCGCGCCCGAGGTCTGCTTCGCGGACATGACTCTGCGCGAGGCCGCGCATCTGTTCGCGGAGCGCGGGATCTCGCGCGCGCCCGTCGTCTCGCGCGCGGATCCTCAGCGCGTCGTCGGCATGGTGAGTCTGGTCGATCTGCTCGAGGGCCGGCTGCGCGATCTGCACGAGGAGCGTATCTCGGAACGAGTCCTGGACCTGCGCGATCTGCTGCGCCTGCGCCGTCGCCCGCTCCCGGACTAGTGCGCGGCGAGGCGAGTAGTCCCCTAGAACGGCGCGCCGTCGGCACGGCGGAACTCGACGCCGCTCCACTCCTGTAGCCAGGCCGCGAGCGGCGCGAGCCCGGTGCCCTTGTCTGCGGACACGGCCGCGACGTGCTCGAGCGGGAGCTTCAATTCCGTCGCGAGCTCGCGCCGCGCCCGCTCGACTTCCGCGCGCCCGAGCTTGTCGCACTTCGTGAGCGCCGCGCGCGCGTCGATGTGCTCGGCGGCGAGATACTTCGCGAGCTCGCGCTCCGAGTCCTGCGCGCCGCGGCGGGCATCGACGAGCACGAGCGCACCGCTCAGAGTCGCGCGCGTGCGCACGAGATACGACTCGACGAGCGGCGCAAACTCCGCGCGCTCCTTCTTGCTGCCCGACGCGTAGCCGAAGCCGGGCAGATCGACGAGATACGCGCGCTCCGCGACGCGGTAGAAGTGAATGCGGCGCGTGCGGCCCGGAGTCGAGCTCGTGCGCGCGAGGCCGCGCCGCCCGACGAGCCGATTGATCAGCGTCGACTTGCCGACGTTCGAACGCCCGAGCACCGCGACTTCGGGCAAGCCGTCCGTCGGAAATTGGCTCGCGTCGGCGGCGTCGGCGGCGAGCTCGGCATCCAGGATTCGGCCTCGTCTGTCGATTGACCTAGTGGGACCGCAACTTTACCCTCCCGCGGGGACCGACGGCACCGGGGCGTGCAGGGGACGTGCAGTGACCAAGGGTGTGCAGATCGCGCTCGCTGCGCTGTCGGTGTTCGCCGGCGTGGTGATCGTGCTCACGCTCGGCGCTGCGGGCGAAGGCACCTTCCGCTACTACGCGGACGTCGGGTCCTTCGCAACGGCGCCGGCGAGTGAGACTTCGCAGGCGGCGCGCGTGCACGGCTTCGTCGTCGCGGGCTCGATCGCGAGAGACCTGCCCGCCGGACACGTCGACTTCCGCGTCGAGGACAAGGCCAAGTCGCACGAGCTGTCCGTGCGCTATCTCGGCATCGACGTCCCCGACATGTTCAAGGACGGGGCCGAGGTGGTCGTCGAGGGCCGCTTTCAGTCGGGCACGTTTCTCGCGGAGCGCGTGATGGCGAAGTGTCCCTCGAAGTACGAGGCGAAGGTCGGCGAGAAGACCTAGCGCGTCCGCGGTGCGCCGCGTGAGACGCAGAGGGAGGCGATTTGCTCGTCACGCTCGGACAATTCGCGCTTCCGCTCGCGGTGTTCTTCGCGCTTTACGCGGGAGTCGCGGCGGCGCTCGGCGCGCTGCGCGGGCAGCCGCAGTTGGTTCGCAGCGCGGAGCGCGCGGTGATCGCCGTGTTCGCGCTGCTCGCGCTCGCGATGCTCGGCGTCGAAGCGGCGCTGGTCGGCGATCGCTTCGACCTGCGCTTCGTGCAGCAGATCTCGTCGCGCGAGCAGCCGCTGATCTTCAAGCTCGCGCTCTGGGGCGGACAAGCTGGTTCGCTCCTCCTGTGGACCTTCATGCTCGGCCTGATGAGCTTCCTGGTCGTGATTCAGAACCGGAAGCGCAACCGCAATCTCATGCCGTGGGTCATCGCGGTGATGATGATCAACGTCGTGTTCTTCGGCACCATCGTGACTCTCGTGTCCAACCCGTACGAGCCGCTGGCGGCGGGTCAGTCGTGGTCGAGCGGTCAGGGCATGAACCCGCTCCTGCAGCACCCGGCGATGCTCATACACCCGCCGGTGTTGTACACGGGCTTCATCGGCTTCTCGGTGCCGTTCGCATTCGCGGCCGCGGCGCTGATCACGGGCGAGCTCGGCACGACTTGGTTCGAGACGACGCGGCGCTGGACGCTCACGGCTTGGTTCTTTCTGGGCTGCGGACTGATGCTCGGCGGGCGCTGGGCGTACGAGGTGCTGGGCTGGGGCGGTTACTGGGCGTGGGACCCGGTCGAGAACTCGTCGCTCATGCCGTGGCTCGCGGGCACCGCGTTCCTGCACTCGGTGATGATTCAAGAGAAGCGCGGGATGTTGAAGATCTGGAACTTCGCGCTGATCGGACTCGCCTACTCGCTGTGTGTGTTCGGCACGTTCCTGACACGCAGCGGTGTCGTGCAGTCGGTGCACGCATTTGCGAACGCGGGTTGGTTCGGGACGTTGTTCCTGGGCTACGTCGGTGTGCTCGCGTTCGGCTACGCGGCGCTCTTGATCCGTCGCGTGCCGGAGCTGCGCAGTCAGACGCGGCTCGACTCGATGGTGTCTCGTGAGGCGAGCTTCCTGCTCAACAACTACGCGTTTCTCGCGCTGCTCGCGATCGTGTTCTACGGCACGCTCTACCCGGTCGTCTCCGAGGCGATCAGCGGCACGAAGGTCCAGATCGGTCCGCCCTTCTTTCAGCGCTACGCGGGGCCGGTCGCGATCTTCCTGCTGTTCCTCACCGGTGTAGGGCCGCTCGTCGCCTGGCGTCGCGCGACCTGGGTGAATCTGCGCAAGAGCTTCTTGTGGCCCGCGGCGGTCTCCGCGGCGACCGCGCTCGCACTCGTCGCGTTCGGCATGCGGCGCTTCTACCCGATCGCATTCCTGTCGATGTGCGCGTTCGTCGCCGGGACGATCACCGAGGAGTACTGGCGCGGCGCGCGCGCGCGGATGCGGCACGGTGAGTCATTCGTGACTGCGCTCGTGCAGCTCTTGCGCCGCAACCAGCGGCGCTACGGCGGCTACGTCGTGCACCTGGCCGTGATCTTGATGTTCATCGGGTTCGCGGGCGCGACGTTCAATCTCGAAGAGACGAAGCTGCTCGCGCCCGGCGAGAAGTGGGATCTCGCGGGCTATACCGTCGAGTACCGGCAGGCGCGGCCAGTGTCTCATCCGCACTACGCGGGCGCGGTCGCGCGCCTCGCCCTCTACGAGCACGGCAAGCCGATCGGCATGCTGCTGCCGGAGAAGCGCATGTATTTCCAACAGGAGCAGCCGACGACGATCCCCGCGGTCTCGTCGGGTCTCTCCGAGGATTTCTACGTGATCCTCGCCGGGCTCGAGCCCGATCAGCGCGCCGCGCTCAAGGTGTACGTGAATCCGCTGGTGAACTGGATCTGGATCGGCGGCTTCGTGTTCGTGTTCGGGAACACTCTGCTGCTGTGGCCGCTGCGCGCGCGAGAAAAAGCGGGCCGCGAGGCAGCCTGAGTCGGATGACCGCGCGCGCCTTACTTGTCTTCTTCGCGCTGTGCGCCTGCGCCGTGCGCGCGGATGCGGCTGCGATCGAGGGCCGCATCACGCATCCGACGAAGCCCGGCGCCGCGGCGCGACTCGTCGTCGAGGCCATCGGCCTCGATCCGCAGGAGCAGGCGATCATGCGCCAGACGAAGTGCGACGAGCAGGGCCGGTATCACTTCGACGATCTGCCCGCGCCCGCAGCGTATCTCGTGCGCGCGCAGTACGAAGGACTCACTTTCCCCGGCGGGAGCGCGGCGTTCCCGCCCGGCCAGACCGACAAGCGACAGACCCTCGACTTCAAGATCTACGACAAGAGCGAGGACGGCTCGCACCTCCGCCTGGCGACCTTGCAGTGGGTGATCGCGCGCAGCGCGGGCGTGTGGCGCGTGCAGGAGAGCGCAACGGTCGCGAATCCCGACGATCGGGTCGTGGTCGTGCCGCCCGCGCAGCCGTCACCGATCGGTGTCGGCCTGCCCGCCGGTCACGGCAAGCTCGAAACGTTCTTCGGGCGCCTGCCGGAGGGCGTGGACGTCCGTGGCGATGGCGTGGAGATTCGCGGCCCCGTGTTCCCGGGCGACGAGGGCTTCAGTCTCCAGGTCGAGTTCGACCTCGAGCAGAAGGGCGACGATCTCGCGACCGAGCTCACGGTGCCCAGCGGCGTGGATAACCTGGCGGTGTACGTCCAGGACTTCGGCGTCGAGGTCGAGGCCGGCGAGCTTCACCCCGCGCGTCCGGCGCGCCAGGAAGACCAGACCTACCAGACCTTCATCGGCTTCGATCTGCCGGCCGGCACGCGGCTACCCCTACACGTGCGTGTGTTGCCTCCCGCGAGCCGCACGCCTCTCTATCTCGTCGTGCTCTTCGCCGCGCTCGGCGCGGGGGCACTGCTGTTCTTCGTCGCGACGCCGGTGGTGCGCGAGGCGCTGGCGCGCGACTCGGGGCCGGGCGAGTCACTCGACGCCGAGAGTCCCGCGAAGGCCGCGCTCGCATCGGCTCTGCACGATCTCGAGCACGACTTCGAGACCGGCAAGCTCTCCGCCGAGGATCGCGTGCAGCTGCGCGAAGACCTGCGCCACGAGGCCCTGGCCGCGCTCGCACGCGAGCGACTCGGCGCGGGTGCCGCGCCAGTGACTGCCGTCGCGCGGCCCGCCCCCTGCAGCTGCGGGCGGATCGCGGCCGAGGGCGACCGCTTCTGCGCCTCGTGCGGGAAGGCGCTGTGAACGCGCTCGAGGCGGTCGGCGTCACCAAGCACTACGGCCCGGTGCGCGCCCTCGATGGGATCGACCTCGCGCTCGCGCCCGGCACGCTCACGTTGCTGCGCGGGCCGAACGGCGCGGGCAAGAGCACCCTCTTGCGCGTCCTCGGC
>Ga0326731_1000542_pt1 | contig 9806 bp, 8 predicted proteins | sample MHFSIPfraction_FD_207645 | JGI IMG/M metagenome (GOLD analysis project Ga0326731, IMG submission 207645) | Lab enriched peat soil microbial communities from Michigan Hollow, Ithaca, NY, United States - MHF9FY SIP fraction | ecosystem: Environmental > Terrestrial > Soil > Wetlands > Peat | place...
TTCATCGAGCAGCGGCCACTCACGCTGCTGCGTTGTCCCGAAGGCTGTGGACGTCAGTGTTTCTATCAAAAGCACGTCGGCATCGGCGTTCCCGATGCGGTCGCGCGGATCGCGGTCAAGGCGGACGAGAAGCCGTACGCGATGGTCGACGGGTTGCCCGCGCTGCTCGGTCTCGTGCAGATCAGCGCGCTAGAGCTTCACGTCTGGGGATCGCGCGCGGAGCACATCGACCAACCCGACATCATCGTGTTCGACCTCGATCCGGCCGAAGACGTCGGATGGACCGCCGTCGTCGCCGCCTCTTTTCTCATCAAAGAGCATCTCGAGGGCTTGGGCCTGCGCGCATTCGTTCGTCTCACGGGCGGCAAAGGGCTGCACGTCGTCGTGCCCGTCGTGCCGGGTCCGGAGTGGCCTTCCGTGAAAAGGTTCGCTCGCGCGGTCGTCAACGAGATCGTGCGCGAGGATCCGCGACGTTTCACGGCGTCGATGGCCAAGAGCCAGCGCGGCGGCAAGATCTTCATCGACTATCTACGCAACGACCGCGAGGCGACGGCGATCGCCTCGTACTCGCCGCGTGCGCGCGCCGGCGCGCCGGTCGCATTGCCGATCGAATGGGAGGAGCTCGATCGCGACGCCAAGACGGCGCCGCGTCACGGCCTGCTCGACGTGCCCTCGCTCGTGCGTCGACGCGAGCGCGACCCGTGGGCAGACTTCGAGGAGGCGCGGCGCTCGCTCGTCGCCTGATTGGGACGCGTCGCCCGCAGCTAGGGCTTCCGGCGGTCAGCCGCCCGGCTGCGCCGTATCCGAGCTCTCGAGCGCGATCTCGATGCCGGCGCGCATGTGGCGTGTCGCGACGCTGATCTCGCGCAGCAGGAACACGAGCCCGATGATGATTAGCAGCATCGCGATGACGAACAGGATCGCGATCAGCGCCGCGATGTTGAGAGAGACGAAGTCGCCGACGAACAACGCGACGATCACGACGCAGACGACCAGCGCGCTGCTCACGCAGAGCCTGATCGCCCAGTTGACCAGCGCGATTCGGGTCCAGAGCGTCGACGTCTCGGCATGCAGCAGCTCGCGTTGTTTGTCGGTCTTTGCCTGCGGGACTCGCCGCTCGATGACCCGCGCGCGGTCGACGACCCGCGCGAGCCGCTGCGACAGCACGTTCAGCAAGCCCGCGATGCCCGCGAGCAGGAACACGGGCGCGACCGAAAGCTGGATCACGCTCGCGAGGGCTTTGATCGTGGCGATGGGCTCCATGACTCGTTTCCGCATAGGCGCCGGCGCTGCCGGCGGCGCGCGCAGTATGGCTGCTCTCGTGCGTGTTGATAAGCGCGGGCGCGTATCCGGCGCGGCTGCTTTTGGTGTCTAATCGCCGCCATGATCTGCCTGCCGACACCCGACGCCGCGCTCGTCGCGCGCCGCGCCGAGATCGTGCGCGCGCTGCGCGGGCTCGTATGTAAGGACAACGTCATCGACGACGACGTTCGGCTCGCGGCGTACGAGACCGACGCGCTGACCGCGTACCGGCAGCGGCCACTCGCGGTCGCGCTCCCCGAGTCGACGGCTGAGGTCGCGGCGATTTTGCGTTACGCCGCGCGCGAGGGCGTGAAGGTCGTGCCGCGCGGCGCGGGCACGTCGCTGTCGGGCGGTGCAATACCGGCGGCCGACGCGATCGTCGTCGGCGTCGGCAAGTTCAATCGAATACTCGACGTCGACTACGCGAACCGCTGCGTCGTCGCGCAATCCGGCGTCACGAACCTCGCGATCAGCCACGCGGTCGCGGCCGAAGGCTTCTACTACGCGCCCGATCCGTCGAGCCAGATCGCGTGCACGATCGGCGGCAACGTCGCCGAGAATTCGGGCGGCGTGCATTGCTTGAAGTACGGCCTCACGACGAACAACGTGCTCGGGCTAGAGCTCGTAACGCCCGAGGGCGACGTCGTGAGGCTCGGCGGCAAGCATCTCGACAGCGGCGGCTACGATTTGCTGGGTCTCATCGTCGGCTCGGAGGGGCTGCTCGGGATCGTCACCGAGGTCACGGTGCGGATCTTGCGGCGGCCGGAGACGGCGCGCGCGCTATTGATCGGCTTCGATGCCGTGGAATCCGCGGGCGCATGCGTCGCGGCGGTCATCGCGGCCGGGATCACGCCCGCCGGGATGGAGATGATGGATGCGCCCGCGATCCACGCGGCCGAGGCGTTCGTCGGCGTCGGCTACCCGCTCGACGTCGCGGCGCTTCTGATCGTCGAGCTCGACGGGCCCGCAGTCGAGGTCGACTTGCTCGTCGAGCGCGTAGCGACGATCGCGCGCGCGAATGGCGCGAAGTACAAGCGCGCGTCGGCCAGCGAGCGCGAGCGGCTCGCGTTCTGGGCCGGCCGCAAGGCCGCGTTCCCGGCCGTCGGGCGGATCAGCCCCGACTATTACTGCATGGACGGCACGATCCCGCGGCGGGAGCTGCCGCGCGTGCTCGGCGCGATCGCCGCGATGTCGGAGCGCTTTCAGCTGCGGGTCGCGAACGTGTTTCACGCGGGCGACGGCAACCTGCATCCCCTGATCCTCTACGACGCGAACGTGCCCGGCGAGCTCGATCGCGCCGAGGCGTTCGGCGCCGAGATCCTCAAGCTGTGCGTCGACACCGGCGGGGTGCTCACCGGCGAGCACGGCGTCGGAATCGAGAAGCGCGACCTGATGACGTACCAGTTCGCGGACTCCGACCTCGAGGTGCAGCACAGGATCAAGCACGCGTTCGATCCCGACGTGCGCTTCAACCCTGGCAAGGTGTTCCCGACGTTGCGCCGCTGCGCCGAGCAGGGGCGCGAGCACGTGCACTCGGGGTCCGAGCGTTTTCCGGATCTGCCTAGATTTTGAGCACCGCGAGCACAACCGCGCCGGGCGCCATCGCGACTCGAGCGCTGCGGCCGCGCGATGCGGCCGACGTCGCCGAGATCGTCGCGACGCATCCGCGCGCGCTCGAGCCGGTCGGCGGCGGCGCGCTGCGCGGCGTCGGGCACGAGCTCGACGCGGACGTCCTCGCGCTCGACGCGCTCGAAGGTCTAGTCGCGTACGAGCCCGAGGAGCTCGTGCTGAGCGCGCTCGCGGGGACCCCGCTCGCCGCGATCGAGCGGGAGCTCGCGGCGTGCGCGCAGCGCCTCGCGTTCGAGCCGCCGGACTTCGGCGCGCTGCTCGGCGTCGCTCGGCCCCGCACGATCGGCGGAGTGATTGCGGCAAACCTCGCGGGATCGCGACGCGTGTCGGCTGGCGCGGCGCGCGATCATTTCCTCGGCTGTGAGGCGGTCACGGGCCGTGGCGAGCGCTTCAAGGCCGGCGGCCGCGTCGTGAAGAACGTGACGGGCTACGACGTGCCGAAGCTGCTCGCGGGCTCGTGGGGCACGCTCGCGGTGCTCACTGCGGTCACGCTGCGCGTGGCGCCGCTGCCCGAGACCGAACGCACGCTCGTCGTGCCGAGCGCGACGGCGGACGATGCCGTGATCGTCATGAGCGCCGCGCTGGGCTCGCCGCACGACGTCTCGGCCGCGGCGTTCGATGTCGAGCGCGGTTGCGTGCTCCGGCTCGAGGGCTTCGCCGCGTCGGTCGACGCGCGCGAGGCGGCGCTCGCGCGGATGCTGCGCGGCGTCGGGAGCACCGAGAGCAAGGGCGCCGGCACGCCGGGGCGCGAGCCGGCGGTTCCGCGCGCCGACATCGCGACGCTCGGCGCGGTCGAATCGCGCGCGCTCTGGGCCGCGATCGGCGGCGCGGCTGCGCTCGCCCCGTGGCCCGTCGTCTGGCGGATCTCCGTGCCGCCGACGGACGCGCCGCGCGTGCTCGCGGCGCTCGCGCCCGAACGCTACCTGCTCGACTGGGGCGGCGGCTTGATCTTCGCCGCGTTCTCGTCCGTCGACGGGGCGCGCGTGCGCGGCGCGCTGCGCGAAGGCCACGCGACGCTGTTCAAAGCGCCGCGCGAAGCGCGCGCCGCGAACGCGGTGTTCCATCCGCAGCCGCCCGCGCTCACGCTGGCCTCGCGGCGCGTGAAGCATGCGTTCGATCCCGCCGGCCGCTTGAGCCCGGGCCGGCTCGGCTGAGTGCGGCGCTGACGTGCAAACGCGCTTCACCGCCATGCAGCTGCAAGATCCGGGCGTCGCCGCGAGCGAGCCGATCCTGCGCAAGTGCGTGCACTGCGGATTCTGCACGGCGACCTGTCCGACGTACGTGCTGCTCGGCGACGAGCTCGACAGCCCGCGCGGCCGGATCTACTTGATCAAGGAGATGCTCGAGAACGATCGGCCCGCGAGTGCGCAGATCGTGTCGCACATCGATCGCTGCCTTTCGTGCCTCGCGTGCATGACGACGTGCCCGTCGGGCGTCCATTACCAGCACTTGATCGATCACGCGCGCGTGCACGTCGAGAAGACTTATCGCAGGCCGCTGCTCGAGCGCGGGCTGCGCGCCGCGCTCGCCGCGGTGTTGCCGTATCCGCGCCGGTTCCGCGCGGCGCTCGCGCTCGTGCCGCTCGCCCGGCCGTTCGCTCGCCTGATGCCCGCGCGGCTGCGCGCGATGCTCGAGCTCGTGCCAGAGCGCTCGCCGCGAAGGGGCGCCGGCACATCGGAGGAGGGTGAGCTCGACTACCGCGCGAGCGACGGGCGCCGCGTGTTTGCCGCGCACGGCAAGCGCCGCGCGCGCATCGGCTTGCTGACCGGCTGCGTGCAAACCGTGCTCGAGCCGTCGATCAACGCAGCGACCATCCGCCTCCTCACGCGCGCAGGCTGCGAGGTCGTGACGATCTCGGGTTGTTGCGGCTCGCTCGTGCATCATCTCGGACGCGAGCGCGATGCGCTCGAGTTCGGTGTCCGCGTCCTCGAGCAAGTCGATGCCGAGCGGCGCGGCGGCAGTCTCGACGCGCTCGTCGCGAACGCGTCCGGCTGCGGCACGCATGCGAAGGACTACCGGCATCTCTTCCGCAACCATCCGCTCGCGGCGCAAGCCGCGGACGCGAGCGCGCGGGCGCGCGACGTGACCGAGCTGCTCGCGGAGATCGGTTTGCCGCCCGTGCGCGAGCCGCCGCGCGTCACCGTCGCGTACCACTCGGCGTGCTCGATGCAGCATGGTCAAAAAATCGACGAGCCGCCGCGCGCGCTGCTGCGGCAGGCGGGTTTCGTCGTGCGCGAGATCGCCGAAGGGCATCTTTGCTGCGGCTCGGCCGGCACGTACAACATCCTGCAGCCCGAGATCGCCGCGCGCTTGCGCGACCGCAAGGTCGCCAACGTCGCACGGACCGGCGCCGACATCGTTGCGACCGGCAACATCGGCTGCATCGCCCAGCTCGCCGCGGGAACGGGCTTGGCCGTGGCGCACACGGTCGAGTTGCTCGACTGGGCGACCGGGGGGCTGGCGCCGCCGGCGTGGCTCGCTCGCCGCGAGCGATAGTGACGCTTCAGCGTCCGCCGAAGAGGTGCACGAGCCACGGCGCGATCAGCGCGAGGCCGAGCAGACCGTGCAGCAGTCCGTTCCAGTCGCGGACCGAGTCGGTGACGAGGAAGAAGCCCGCGAAGCCGGTCACGATCAGGATCGCGACGAGCCATAGCAGCCAGAGCCCGCTCGCGCGATCCGCGCCGACACGCCACATGACGCGGACGTGCGCCGCGGCGATCCAGCCGAACAGGAACGTGACGAGCACCGCGACGATCCCGTGCACGACGAGCAGCGGCGCAGCCGCGGGGTTCGGCGCCGGACCGAACTCCGTGCTCACCGGAAAGACACGCTTCAGCGCGAACACCGCGGCGCCCGCGGCCCAGAGCACGGCGAACGCGAGATGGATGCCGAGCCGCAGCCAGCGCGGTGAGTCGCGCACGGTCAGTTGGCACCCGCCGGCCGCAGCACGGCCGACCACAGCGCAAGGATGCGCCGCACGCCGGCGGTCACGTGCTCGGAGGACAGCGTCGCGCCGGCGATGTTCTTGATGTCCGCGTGCATCCGCAATTGGTTCGGCTCGCTGCGGCCCGCGAACTGCGCGAGCCACGCCTTGTTGCGTATCTCGGCGCCATGGCTTTCGCGATAGTCGAGGATCTCGACGGGCAGCAGCTTGCCGTCCGCCCCGATGCCGACGGCGTAGGTGATGAAGTCCTCGCGGCCGATCACGTTGTCGACGAACACGTGCCCGAGCACGGCGTCGCCGCGCTTCGCGGCCCAGGCGCGCAGCTCGCCGTGCGGAGCCTGCGCTCCCGATGCGTCGGCGACGGCGCGCTTCTCTGCGTCCGTGAGGGCGAGATCGACGGGCACGAACGAATCCGCCGCCGGGAACAGCGCCTTCTGAGCCGCTTCCGTCGTGAGGTATGTCGCCGCGATCGTGACGCTGACCGGCGCCGCGACCGCCGCGACCACGCTGATCGCGGGCCAGAGCGGGTTTTGATCGAAACGGCTCATTCTCTAGAACTGGTAGCCAACCCCGAGATCGAAGCGCGCGCTGCGGCTGTCGTGCAGGAACTGCAAATAGTCGAATTTGAGCACGACGCCGGGCGCGAGGTCGAAGTTGACCCCCGTGGTAAGCACCTCGGTGTCGTCCAGCGGGTCCGGCGTGAGCCCCGTGCCGATGAAAGCGTAGCTCGACGCAGTGTTCAAGCGCTCGTAGCGAGCGAACGGCGCGAGCGTCTTCTCGTTGCGCAGCGGCACGCGATAAGCGCCTTCGAGGTACCAGCCGAAGGCCGCTTCGGGGATCAGCGCGGGGTTGCCGATTAGAGTGGTATTGATCGGAGCCGTGTTATCGATATGCATGTGTGAGTACAGCGCCGAAAGGTCCCAGTTGCCGGGGTTCCAGCGCGCATGGCCTTCCCAAAGCGTCACGCGGTTGTCGTGGAATCCGGGTTGGCCCTGCGCCGCGTCGCCGCTGAACACGGAGCCGCCGAGCCGCAAGCCAGGAATGCCGGTGTAGTTCACGGCCACGAAAGCCGCGAGATCGCCTGCGGACGCGAGCGCGAGCTCTTGGTGAACGGAGGCGAGCGGCGCCTCGAGGCCTTCCGTGGACGTCGCGTCCCACTTCGACAGGTTGAAGCCCGTGCTGATGCCGGCGTTCCAACGCAATCCGCGGTCCGTGTTGCCTTGCACTTCGAACCCGCCCTCGCGCCAGGTCGTCGGGATGATTTCCGTCTCGACGAGGTTGCGGAAGACTCCGTAGTAGCGCGTCGGCTCGTGGTTCTCGTTCAGGAGGCCGACCGGCATCAGGAACAAGCCGATGTTGCCGAACGTGCGGTCGTTGAACCTTCGCTCGATGTAGGCTTGCTCGACTTCGACCTCGCCGGGGTCGTCCGCCGAAGACACCGCATGCTCGACTTCGAGCTCGCTCACGAAGCGCGTCTTGTCGTCGAAGCGATAGCCCGCGCCGAGCACGAAGCGGGCGACGTCCGCGGTCGTCGCGGAGCCGTCATCCTGGGGGCGAGAGTAATTGAGCTCGCCATAGCCGAACCACGCGACTTTGCCGACGGAGTCGGCTGCGGCGGCGTTGACCGCCGTCGCGCCGGCCGATCCGGGCGCGCCCCGCGTGGCGGCCGCCGCGGAGCCGGACGGACCTTGTGCGCGCAGCGCTGCGAGCTCCGCGCGCAGCTCGGCCACTTGCGCGCCGAGCGCGTCGAGCTTCGCCTCGAGCTCTTGCTGGGTCGCCGAGTGTGCCGCGGGACTCGTCGCGACGGCCAAGAAGAAGGCCGCGGAGGCCGCGAGCGTTTTCGATACGGGCAGGGGTGACGTCCTCATTCAAGTCGTCCTCAAGGTTCGAAGCCATCCGTCAGCGTGCTCAAGAACGCGATCACGTCGTCGATGTCGGCGGAGTCGAGGGCCGGCACGTCGCCCGCGCGGCGGTCGTACGGGACCTCGCTCGTGTTCACGTTCTTTTTAAATTCGTCCGGCAAGTCATTGAATTTGAGTGGCGATCCGCCCGCATCGAGCGGGTAGAACTTCTCCGGGCTCGTGTCGCGCTGCACATAGAACTCGAGCGCTTCGCGCAACGTCGCGAAGCGGCCGTTGTGGAAGTACGGGGCGGTCAGCGCGATGTTGCGCAGCGTCGGCACCTTGAACGCGCCGCAGAGGTCCGGCCGATCCGCGGCGACATCCATGCGAAACGGGCCGCATAGGCCCAGGTCGTAGTACGCGGGATCGGCGTTCGCGGGAATGTCCGCATTGCGCGGCACGCCGAGGTTGTCGTATGTGAAGTCGGTGAAGAGCGGGGCTTCGCCTGTTGGCCCACGTGCGCTCGGATGGCAGCCCGCGCAGTTGCCACGCGTCGGGTCGTTGAAGAGCGCGAGCCCCCGGAGCTCTTGCGCCGAGAGCTGCGCTCGGCCCGCGAGGAATGCGTCGTACTTGCTCGTGAATGGAGCGAACTCCGCCGCGTCCTCACGCTCGTACTGCTGCAGCGCGTAGCGCATCCGGTCGAACGCAACGTCGGGAGCCGCGAGCACGTCTTGGCCGAACAGCGCGCGAAACTCGTCGGCGTACGGTGCTCGACTCAGCTTCGCTACGACATCGGCCGGCGATGCGTTGGCCATCTCGTGCGGCGCGAGGAAAGGGCGCTCCGCCTGCGCGGCCAGCGAGTCGGCGCGCCCGTCGCGATCGAGGCCGCCGGTCGGCGTGCCTTCGGAGTCGAAGAAGAAGGTCGGCGTAAAGGCTGCGTATTTCAGCGACGGCCCGTTGCGAAAGCCCGCCACGTCGAGCGCGGGGCCGCCGAGCGGCACCGGACCGGCTCCGGCCGGGGCCGCGAACGCCGACGCGGGGTCGTGGCAGCTCGCGCAGGCGAGGCGGCCGCTCGCGGAAAGCGTCGGGTCGTGGAAAATGCGCTCCCCGAGCGCGGCAGCCGCGCTGAGCTCCGTCGGCGCGGGGGCAGGGTCGTTACTCGACGTCGAGCAGCCGGCGAGCACGATGAGCAAAGCCGCCGCGGAAGGAACGAGGGTCGATCGATGACCGGTGTGATCGTCGGCCAACCCGTGGTAGCGATGTCCGGCCGGCGAGGAGGAATCGTTGTCCATTCAAGGTCCCGAAAAAGCCAGTGCAAATGATAATGATTCCTATCTGTCTTTGCATCACTTTCGCGATGAGACATGTGAACCTCAATGATTCAAAGGGTTAGGCCTCTTTTCGGAACCTTCATCTCGATAGAGGCTGAGGCCGATAGCGCGGCGCGCGCGCTTGCGGCGATCGACGGAGCGTTCGCCGCGATCGAGAAAGTCGGCGCGCTGCTGCATCCTGCGAGCGGTACCGACCTGGGCCGGTTGCGCGCGGCGCTGATCGGCGAGCCCGTGGAAGTCGAGCCTTGGACTTACGAGATCCTCTCCATCTGCCGCCAGCTAGAGGTCGATAGTGGAGGTGTGTTCGATCCGTGCTTGCCGGAGCGGCCGGGGAGGATGCGCGACATCGAGCTCGGTGGAAGTGCGCAGATCCGGAAGCGCGCCGACGCCGCGCTCGATCTCGGCGGCATCGCGAAAGGCTTCGCGGTCGACCGCGCGATCGAGGCTCTACGAGGGCTCGGTTGCGGGTCGGGGCTTGTGAATGCGGGCGGCGATGTGCGCAGGTTTGGGCCGACGCGACGCGAGGTTCTGCTGCGGCTGCCGTCTGGCCGCATGCTGAGCCATGCGCTCGCCGACGAGGCGGTTGCGATCAGCGAGCCGAAATCCGAGCGCTCGCCGCCGGAGCATCGCGGCTTCTATAGAGGTGACACGCGCGAGGCTGTCGTCGGCCGCTGGGTCGCCGTGACCGCGCCGACGGCGACCTTGGCCGACGGCCTAAGCAAATGCGCGATGCTGTGTGCGCCCGAGGTCGCCGCGGCT
>Ga0326731_1000543_pt1 | contig 9804 bp, 10 predicted proteins | sample MHFSIPfraction_FD_207645 | JGI IMG/M metagenome (GOLD analysis project Ga0326731, IMG submission 207645) | Lab enriched peat soil microbial communities from Michigan Hollow, Ithaca, NY, United States - MHF9FY SIP fraction | ecosystem: Environmental > Terrestrial > Soil > Wetlands > Peat | place...
GAGGTTGACCGCGACGAGGTCGAATGCGACGGGCGACTTCTCCCGGAGCGCGAGTAGCACGTCGAGCAGCCCGTAGCTGTCCTTGCCGCCCGAGAGGCACACCATGACCCGGTCGCCTTCCTCGATCATGGCGAAATCGGCGATCGCTTCGCCCACCTGGCGGCGCAGGCGCTTGGCGAGCTTGCCCGCTTCGTATGCCTGCTTGCGTGGATCGCGATGCAGCCTGACGACGTTCATTGCCTTGCCTAGAGGTAGATCGAGCGCCCGCCGTCCACCGCCAGCACCTGGCCGGTGACGAAAGACGCGCTGCACAGGAAGTGTACCGCCTGAGCGATTTCCTCCGGCGCGCCGGTTCGGGCCAGCGGCGTGGTGGCGACGATGCGGTCGCGCTCGGCTGCATCGAACTGCCCGTCCTCGGGCCAGGCGATGGCGCCGGGCGCCACTGCGTTCACGCGCACGGCCGGTGCGAGCTCGAGCGCCAGCGATCTCGTGAGCGCCACCAGCCCCGCCTTGGCGATGCTGTATACGACGTAGCCCTTCAGGGGCCGCTCGGCGTGGATGTCCGCGATGTTGACGATGGCGCCGCCCGCGAAGGCGAGCTGCGGCGCCGCCGCCTGCGCGAGAAACAGCGGCGCGCGCAGGTTGGCGCCGATCAGCTCCTCCCAGTGGCTCGCCTCGATCTCCCCGACCGCGGTCGGAAAGAACGCGGAGGCGTTGTTCACCAGGATGTCGAGCCGCGCAAAGCGCTGCAGCGTCGCGTCCACCAGCGCTTTGGGCGCCACCGGCGCGAGCAGGTCGCCGCGCAGCTTGATCGCGCTGCCCGCGCGCGCGGCGTTCAGCGCCTTTTCGAGCTGCACGGCATCGCTTTCGGCGCCGCGATAGTGCAGCACGACATTCGCGCCAGCCGCGTGCAGCCGGCGCGCGATCGCGGCGCCGAGCCGGCGCGCCGCGCCGGTCACCAGTGCCACCTTGCCCTCGAGCGAGCCATCCGTCATCGCGACGATTCTAGGTTAAATTGCCCGCATGCTGCCCGAGCCCGAACCTGAGGCGCTCGCCGCAAGCGACGCGCTGCTGCAGCGCATCCGCGGGGAGCTCGCGGCCAGCGGCAACTGGATCGGCTTCGCGCGCTACATGGAGCTGGCGCTCTACGAGCCGGGCCTGGGCTACTACGCTGGCGGCTCCGCCAAGCTCGGCGCGCCGGGCGACTTCGCCACCGCCCCGGAAATGGGCACGCTCTACGCGCGCACCCTCGCGCGGCAGGTGGCCGAGCTCCTGCAGCCGGGCGAGTCGATCCTCGAATTCGGCGCGGGCAGCGGCACGCTCGCCGAGACGCTCATCGCCGAGCTTTCGCCCGAGAGCTACCTGATCCTCGAAACGAGCGCAGAGCTGCGCGCGCGTCAGCAAGCGCGGCTCGGCGCGCGCGCGCGCTGGCTCGAGCGGCTGCCGGAGAAATTTCGCGGCGTGATGCTCGCGAACGAGGTGGCGGACGCGATGCCGGTGCAGGCGGTGGCCTGGCGCGCCGGCGGCATCCTCGAGCGCGGCGTGAGCGAGGTGGCGGGCCGGCTCGCCTGGGCGGAGCGCGCCGCCGCGGGCGAGCTCCTTGCCGCCGCGAGGAAGCTGCAGGTTCCCGTTCCCTACGAGAGCGAGATCGGATTGGTGGCGCGCGCCTGGATGCAGCTCGTCGCCGCGCGCCTGGAGCGCGGGGCGATTCTCGTCGTCGACTACGGCTTTCCGGCGCGCGAGTTCTATCACCCGCAACGCGCGGGCGGGACGCTCATGTGCCATTACCGCCACCGCGCGCACGGCGACCCGTTCTTCCATCCCGGGCTGCAGGACATTACGGCGCACGTGGACTTCAGCGCCCTCGCGCGCGCCGCGCGCGAGGGCGGGCTCGAAGTGCTGGGCTATGCCAATCAGGCGCAGTTCCTCGTCAACTGCGGCATCACCGAGGTGCTTGGGCGCGAGGACGTGGCCGACGCGGCGCGCTATGCGCCGCAGGCGGCCGAAGCGCACAAGCTCCTCTCGCCCGCGGAAATGGGCGAGATCTTCAAGGCGCTCGCGGTGGGTCGCGGCGTGGAACGCCCGCTCCTTGGCTTTGTGCAGGGCGACCGAACCCACACCCTTTGAAATTGGGGTCAGGGCCGAATTATTCTTGCAAGAAATAATATGGCCCTGACCCCAATTTTCCGCCTGTTCGTCCTCTTTCTGCTGCTGCCCGCGCTCGCGCTCGCCGACGACATCGCGGGGGCGAAGAAGCGCTGGTCCGAAAGCCCGCACGGCCCCATGCTCGAGCGCATCCTGCCGCCCACCTTCGAGGCGCGACAGCTCCCCGAGCCCGGCTCGCGCGGCGCGCAACTGACGCTGCAATACTGCGTGCAGTGCCACAACCTGCCCAACCCGGCAATGCACCACGCCGCGAAGTGGCGCGGCATCGTCGAGCGCATGGTGCCGCGCATGCAAGGCAAGGGAAACATGGGCAAGCTCATGTTCGACATGATGGTGGGCGTGCAGGCGCCCACGCCCGAAGAGACCAAACTGATCATCGGCTACTTGCGCAAGCACGCGCAAAAGCCGCTCGACCCGAAGAAATACCCGGAGACCTTCACGCCGGCGGGCGAGCCCTTCAGGCTCGCCTGCAGCCAGTGCCACACGCTGCCCGACCCGCAGCGCCACACGGCGCAGGAGTGGCCCGCGGTGGTGGCGCGCATGCAGGAAAACATGGAGTGGATGAACCGCGTCGTCGGCACGCAGCCGGTCCCCGGCGAGCCCCAGCTCCGGGTCGACGCGATCAACGCGTTCTTAGCGAAGTATGCCCGGAAATAAGATTGGGGTCAGGGCCGCATTTCGCTTGCGAGACGAAATGCGGCCCTGACCCTAATTTTCGCTACGGCTGGGGTGGCGTGGGGACGGCCATGCCGCGCGCGACTGCCGGGCGCTGCGCGATGGTGTCGTACCAGCGTTTCACCGCCGGAAAATCGTTCAGGTCCACCTTGTGCCAGTCATGGCGGGCGACCCACGGAAAGGTCGCGACGTCGGCGATGGAATACTCGTCTGCAAGGAACGCCGCCTCGCTGAGCCGCGTCTGCAGCACGCCGTAGAGGCGCCGCGTCTCGTCGCTGTAGCGCTTGATGCCGTAGGGCACCTGCTCCTTGGCGTTGCGAATGAAATGGTGCGCCTGGCCGAACATCGGCCCGACATTGCCCATCTGGAACATGAGCCACTGCAGCGCGATGTACTTACCGCGCGCCGACTGCGGAAGGAATTTCCCGGTCTTGCCCGAAAGGTAGACGAGGATCGCGCCCGACTCGAATAAGTTCAGCGGCTTGCCGTCCGGGCCGTCGGGATCGACGATCGCCGGGATGCGGTTATTTGGGTTGATGGCGAGGAACTCGGGCCGGAACTGCTCGCCTTTGTTGATGTTCACGGGGAATACGCGGTAGGCAAGGCCGCACTCCTCCAGCATGATGGAGATCTTGCGGCCGTTGGGCGTACCCCAGGTGTAGAGGTCGATCATGCGCGGCGCCTTTTCGGTGGCGTGGAAAAGCGCGCGAGTCTATCCTGTCGGCGCGCATGATCAAGTGGCTCGTCACCGTAGTTCTCGCCCTCGCGGTACTCGCGCTCGCTACGCCCTGGCTCGAGCGCCTCGGCGTGGGTCGCCTCCCCGGCGACCTGAAATTCAGCGCGCGCGGGCGCGTCTACTTCCTGCCGATCGCGAGCACGCTGCTGTTCTGCCTCGTCGCCTGGCTGATCGGGCGGGTGATCTAGGCGAGGCTGTCCGTCGTAGACGCGGCGATCTAACGTCAGGGAGCGGGTAACGGGGGAACCCTGGGGTTCCCCTGTTCCTATAGCACCTTCGCGATCGCCTGGCGGCGCGCCTCGTCCAGGCGCGCGGCGATGTCCTGCGGAAACTGCTGTGCGATGGCGCCCGCATCCACGGACGCGGCCGCTACGAGCGCCTTGTCCACCTTGGCGAGATCCAGGCCGGGCCGCGCCAGCCTCGCGGCCTGCAGCAACTGCCCGAAGCGCTCGCGCCGGCGGATCGCGTCGCCATGCTTGAGGAGCTCCAGCAACTCTGCCGGCGTCTTCGCCGCGAGCAAGGGCCGGCACCGCGCCGCCGTCGTCGCCAGGTCGCGCTCCTCGTTCGGCGCGCGTAGCCGCTCGGCGAGCGCGTCGATCTGCCCTGCCCCGAGCCCCCAGGTCAGCACGGCAAAGCGCACCGGGGATGGCGCATTCGCCGCGGCCGCTCGTTCCAGCGCTGCGCGATCGTTCCTGATCTCGGGCATCACACGCGCGCTGAGCCCGCAGCGCTCGAGCACCTCGAGCATGCGCGCCGGGTGCTTTTCCATCAGCCCGCGCGAAAACTCCTGCCACACGCGCTCGGCGACAAGGTGATCGGCCTCGCCCAGCGCCACCATGCGGCGCATCAGGGCCTCGGTCTCCGGCGCGATGCGAAAGCCGAAGCGCGCGACGAACCTCGCCACGCGCAGGATGCGCACCGGGTCCTCCTCGAAGGCCGCGCTCACGTGCCGCAGCACGCCCTCGCGCAGGTCCTTCGCGCCGCCGAACGGGTCGATCAGGCCCCCGGCCTCGTCTTTCGCCATGGCGTTGATGGTGAGATCGCGCCGCGCTAGGTCGTCCTCCAGCGTCACGTCGGGTGCCGCGTACACGGTGAAGCCCTTGTAGCCGCGCCCGCTTTTCCTCTCGGTGCGCGCGAGCGCGTATTCCTCGTGCGTCTGCGGATGCAGGAATACCGGGAAGTCCTTGCCGACCGGGCGAAAGCCCTGCCGCGCCATGTCCTCGGGCGTTGCCCCCACCACCACCCAGTCGCGGTCCGCCACGGGCAGCCCGAGCAGCTCGTCGCGCACGGCGCCGCCGACGACGTAGGCCTTCACACGTACAGGTCGAACTGCGGCAGCGACTCGGTCTCGCGCTCGGCGTCGCGGATCCACTCCTGCAGCGCCGGAAGCGCAAGCATCGCGTCGGCGTAAACGCGGCACGCCGCAGGCAGCTCCACTTCGTAGGTGCGAAAGCGCAGCACCACCGGCGCGTACATGGCGTCCGCGCCGCAGAACGGGCCGAAGAGGAACGGGCCGCGGCACTCGCTCCAGATCTCCACGATGCGACGCACGTCGGCGAGCGACTCCGGCGTGCGGCCTTTGCCCGGATGGCAGCGGCGGATGTTCATGCTCATGTGCTGGCGCAGGTTCCGGAAGCCCGAGTGCATCTCCGCCGAGATGGAGCGCGCGCGCGCGCGCAACTTCGCGTCGGCCGGCCAGATGCGCGGCTCGCGCTCCGCGAGGTACTCGAGGATGGCAAGCGAGTCCCAGACGTGCAGGTCGCCGTCGACGAGCACAGGGACCTTGCCCGCGGGCGAGTGCTTGAGGATCTCCTGCTTGGACTTCTGCCCGTAGAGCGGGATGCGCTCCTCGTGGAACGGGATGCCGAGCACCTTCATCGCCAGCCAGGCCCGCAGCGACCAGGAGGAGTAGTTCTTGTTGCCGACGACCAGAAGCATCGCGGCGCGCTCAGCGCTTGGCGTGGGTGCGCAGCGCCGGGTAGCGTTCGCGCGGGCCGCTCGGCGCGAGCCATGCGGGCGCCAAAGCCTCGAGCGCCGCGGGCTCGATGCCGAAAGGGAACGGCGTCGCGCATACGCTCGGCACCTGCATCGAGCGCACGTTGTCGCGCGTCATCAGCGTGACGGGCAGCAGCTCCAGCATGCGCGCCTGCAACATGGACATGCGTTCGCCCAGCCCGATGATCAGCCTGCGGCGGCCGGTGATGGCGCAAACCGTCTCGACCAGCTCGCGCAGCGTGTACTGCTTCGGGCCGCCCAGGTCGTAGCGCTTGCCGCGCGCGCCGCGGTCCTCGAGTGCGGCGACAAACGCGCGCGCCACGTCGCCGACGTACACCGGCTGGAAGCGCGCCTGCGGGCAGGCAAGCGCGATCACCGGCAGGAAGCGCGTGAGCGTCGCGAACACGTTGAGAAAGGCGTCCTCCGGCCCGAAGATCACCGACGGCCGGAACACGGTGACTGCGATGTCCTCGGCGGCGAGCGCCGCGCGCTCGCCGATGCCCTTGGAGCGCAGGTATTCGGAGGGACCCTGCGGGTCGGCGCCGAGCGCGCTCATGTGCAGCAGCCGCTTCACGCCCGCGGCGCGGCAGGCGTTCACCACCGCCTGCGCCAGCTCGACGTGCACCCGCGCGAAGTCCGGGCCGTAGTCGTTCGGTCCGCGCTCGTCGCGCCGCCCGCGCCGGCTGTGCAGAACGCCGGCGAGGTTCACCACCGTGTCGCATCCGGCGGTGAGCCGCGTCAGCACCCCCGGCTGCGCGATGTCGGCCTCGACCACTTCGACCGTAGGCAGGGGCAGCAGGTGTTTGGCACGCTCGCGGTGCCGGGTGGGGATCGTCACGCGAGCGCCGCGCGCCGCGAGCGCCGCGACGACGTGCCGGCCCACGAAGCCGGACCCACCCACCACCAGGACGTTTCCGGCCTCCACTAGGGCAGCTCCACCACCAGCGGCGCCTCGCCATTCTGTCGGCCGGGGATCGTGCCCATGCGTTGCTTGAGCGAAGTGCTGCGGCCGTCGAGCAGCAGCGCGTAGTGCACGGTATTCGCCATCACTCGCTTCACGTACTCGCGCGTCTCGCCGTAGGGAATGGTCTCGATGAACACCGCTGCCTCCATCGGCTGCTGCGGGATCCAGCGGCGCGCGCGGTTGGGGCCCGCGTTGTAGGCCGCCGAGGCGAGCACGGGGCTACCCATGCCGTCCAGAACGAACTTGAGATAGCGGGTGCCGAGCGCGATGTTGGTCTCGACGTCGGCGACGCGCTTCGCGCTGTAGCCGCGGTAGCCGGTCTTCTGCGCCACCCAGCGCGCGGTGTGCGGCAGCAGCTGCATCAGCCCGGCCGCGCCCGTGCCGGAGCGCGCATCGACGATGAAGCGGCTTTCCTGGCGCACCACGCCCAGCACCCAGGCCTCCTCCAGGTCGTAGGCGCCGGCGTAGGTGGTGAACACCTCGCGGAACGGCGCGAGGTAGCGCATGCGGTAGTCGTGGAGCTGCTCGGTGCGCCCGGCGGTGCCGATGGCGCGGTCGTAGACGGCGGCACGGCGCGCGAGCTCCGCCGCGGCCAGGAGCTCGCGGTCCGGCATGTTGCGCACGGCGAACATCCATTCCTTGGTGGCCTCCGGGCGCAGCCCGAGGCGGAAAAGCTCCAGCGCGCGCGCGAGCTCGGGATTAAGGCGTGCCGCGTCCACCTCTTCCTCGGTAGCAACCGTGTAAGGCCGCGGAATTTCCGCCTCGCCGCCGAGCTCCTCGGTGGCGAGCACACTGTAGAAGTACGGCTGGCCCGCGATGCGCCGGTAGTAGGCGCGCGCGCCTTCCGCGTCGCCCTGCGCCGCAAGCGCGCGTCCGTACCAGTAGGTCCAGGCGGGATCCTGCCGCGCCAGCATGGACATCGGCTCGATCGCCGCGATCACCGTTTGCCACTGTCCCGCGCGCAGTGCCGCGCGCGCCTTCCAGGCAAGTTGCTCGTCGGTGAGCGGCGCGTTGCCCGCGCGCGCATACCAGTCGAGCGCCTCGGGCATCTGGTCCATCGCCCCCGAGGTGGCGACGCGCAACCACAGCATCGCGCGTTCCTCTGCGGGCAATTGATCGCCGAGCGGGCCTTCCAGCGCCGCAGCGGCGGCGCGCGCATCGCTGCGCGCCAGGCGCGTCACGGCGAAGAGCAGCACCTCGCGTGTGCCGCGCGGCTCCAGGTTCTTCGGCGGCTGCGCAAGGAGCTTCTGCGGCGCGACCGCGGCCTGCGTGAGCAGGCGCTCGTCGGGTTGCTCCCTCGCCGGGAGATAGGCGAGCGCACGGCGCGCCGCGCTCAGCTGTCCATTCGCCAGCAGCAGCCGCACGCGCTGCCAGATGCCCGCCTCGCCGATCGCGCCGACCTTGAGCAGCTTTTCGGTGAGCGCCACGCAGCCATCTGGCAGCTCGCGCGGCTCGAGCCAGGCGGCGCGCGCCTCCACCACGGCCTCGCCGTCGGCGCGCGCCAGGCGCGCCGACCAGCCATAGCAGCGGATCTCCAAATCGTCCTGCTGCAACGGCCCGAGATCCTGCTCGAATGCCTGCCAGTCGCCGCGCCGGCCGAGCTCGCGCAGCCAATCGCCACGCAGGAGGTCGCCGAGATAGGTGCCGGCGTGCCGCGAGAGAAACTTGCGCACGTCGTCCGCTCTTGCGTCCTCGATGCGCAGGCGCAGGCGCCAGTAATCCGCCCACGGCTCGAGCGTGTGACCCTGCAGCGCGCTCGCATAGCGCGCCAGCTTGTCCGGATCACCCGAGCTGAATGCTGCGTACGCACCCAGCACCGCATCGTCCTGCGCATGTGCCGCAGGGGCGAGTGCCGCGCAGGCGAGTGCTATAGTGAGGAAACGCCTAAAAATCATGTACTAAGGATAGCACGCGCGATGCAGGTCGATGAGCTCAAAGCGTGGCGAAAGGCTGAGCGCGCACGCCTGATCGAAGCACGCGAGGCGCTGCCGGCGCAAGACGTAGAGCGCGCGCGGCAAGCGATCGACAGCCACCTCGAGCGCGGGTTTCCCGGGCTGCGCAGCACCACCCTGGCCTTCTGCTGGCCGATCCGCAACGAATACGACGCGCGCCACCTCGCAAGAACGCTGCGCGCAGCGGGTGCGTTGACCGCGCTGCCGGTCGTGGTCGCACCGAAAACCCCGCTGGTGTTCCGCGAGTGGCATCCCGGGGTGGCTCTCGCCGAGGGGCCCCTCGGCATTCCCTACCCGGTGGACTCGCGTGCGCTGGCGCCGCGTGCGGTGCTGCTGCCGATGAACGGCTGGGACATGCAGGGCTACCGTCTCGGCTACGGCGGCGGCTTCTTCGACCGCACTCTCGCCAGCCTGAAGGAAAGGCCCCTGGTGATCGGGGTGACCTACGAGATGGCGCGCATGCAGACCATCCACCCGCAGCCCTGGGATGTGCCGTTGGATTACGTGGTCACCGAGCGCGGCGTGTACCGGCGCGACGCGAGCGAGCTCGTCTTCCTCGGTGCGCCGGGCCCCACGAGCGACATGGCCTCGCCGGTGTGCTACGCCGACGAGCGCATCGTGCGCGGCGACTAGGAAAGCGCCGCGCAACGCCGCATTGCGGCCGCCGCATGGCGCTGCGCACGCAGCCGGCAAGCTCGCGCTCTACTTCAGGAACAGGCGAAACGCGGGATTGCGTGTCTCGTTGCTGGCCGGATAGCCAAGACGCGAAAGGAAACGGCGGAAATCGCCCATCTCGCGCTTGGGCACCTGCATGCCGACGAGGATCGAGCCGTAGTCGGCGCCATGGTTGCGGTAATGAAACAGGCTGATGTTCCAGCCCGGGTTCATCGCCGTGAGGAACTTCATCAGCGCGCCCGGGCGCTCGGGAAATTCGAAGCGGTACAGGAGCTCGTCCTTCGCCAGCGGCGAGTGCCCGCCGATCATGTGCCGCATGTGGCCTTTCGCCACTTCGTCGTCGGACATGTCGAGCGTGCGGAACCCCGCGCGGCGCAGCCCCTGCACGATGCGCGGCGTCTCGCCGCGGTCGTGCACCGTGACGCCGACGAAGATGTGCGCCTCGCGCGCATCCGACATGCGGTAGTTGAACTCGGTGATGTTGCGCCCGCCCACGGCGCGGCAGAAGCGCCGGAAGCTGCCGCGTTCTTCCGGGATGGTGACGGCGAGCACGGCTTCGCGGTGCTCGCCCACCTCGGCGCGCTCGGCGACGAAGCGCAAGCGGTCGAAGTTGGTGTTGGCGCCGCTTGCCACCGCGACGA
>Ga0326731_1000545_pt1 | contig 9784 bp, 8 predicted proteins | sample MHFSIPfraction_FD_207645 | JGI IMG/M metagenome (GOLD analysis project Ga0326731, IMG submission 207645) | Lab enriched peat soil microbial communities from Michigan Hollow, Ithaca, NY, United States - MHF9FY SIP fraction | ecosystem: Environmental > Terrestrial > Soil > Wetlands > Peat | place...
ACGACTCTACAAGACGACGTGAATCCGATCGAATTGATCGACAACCCGCTGCAGCCGCGCCCTCTCCGCCAGGACTTTCTGCGCATAGCGGCTGGACGCGTCCGACCGGGCGCCGTTGTATCGCTGCAGCCCCGCCTCGAGGCTGCCGGCGCGCCGGATGTACCGCTCGAGAATGCGGGTGCCAACCAGCCATGTTGAGCAGGATCAAGGCTTCGATCTTCAGTATTCGGATGAAGCCCTGCCGTCTATTTGATTCAAGTCAACATCCGGTCCTACTGAAAGTGCTAGATGTCACCGCGACATCAGCACCGGCGCGGTCATGGACTCGAGTAAGGTCCGGGTCGCGCCGCCGAGCACGAGCTCGCGGATCCGGGAGTGCCCGTAGGCGCCCATCACGATGAGATCGACGTTCATGTCCGCGGCGCGGGAGAGAATCTGCGATCCGATATCGAGGCCCGGACTGCCGTATCGCGACACCGCCGCCTTCACGCCGTGACGCGCGAGGTACAGCGCGGCGTCCGCGCCCGGTTCCTCGCCGTGATCGCCGGCGGGCCCGGCTGCGAACACGACCACGTTGACACGTTCCGCGCGCGCGAGCAGAGGCAAGGCGTCCGACACGGCTCGCGACGCTTCGGCAGACGCGTTCCACGCGACGAGCACTCTCTTGCCCGTATCGGGAAAGTGCCCGGCGTAGGGAACGACGAGCACGGGACGACCGCATGACACGACGAGCTCGTCGACGAATTCCGGCGCAATACCAGTCTCACGCTCGGCGTCGCGCTCCCACTGCCCGACGATGACCAGATCGGAATAGCGCGCGCTCAGCTGCACCGCGCCCAGCGCGTCAGCATGAGAGACGCGCCACTCCGCCTTCACGCTGCCGTACCTCGCCGCAGCGGCGCGGAATACCGCCTCCGCCTGGACGGCCGCTTCGGCCCGCTGCCGGTCCTGGGCGGCGATCAGCAAGGCGACGGTGTCGGCGCGAACGTACGAGGGCATCCTCACGGCGCTCAGCGCATACAGGCCGACCAGATGCGCGTCGTACCGATGAGCGAGCGCGAGCGCGAGTTCCAGGCGCTCCGAGCTGCGCGCGCCGGTGTCAAGGTGCACGAGAATCGTCTTGTAGTTCATGGTGGTTCTCCTATCGGAAAATCGGTTTTGGGAGTCGAGCTGCGCGACCGCCTCAGCCTTTCACGCAGGCCACGGGCCTCAGGAAGGCGACGCGGCGCGCGAGGCCTGCGCCCTCGGTCGCTTCGGCGACGCGGTCCACGTCCTTGTAGGCGCCTGGGGCTTCCTCGGCGACGCCGCGCATCGAGCGCGTGCGGATCAGTATGCCGCGCTCGCGCAGCGATTCGACAAGCTGCCGGCCCTGCCATTGCTTGAGGGCCTGGTGCCGGCTCATGGCGCGTCCGGCGCCGTGGCTCGCCGAGCTCCAGGCGCGCGCTTCGCTCGAGGCCACGCCGGCGAGCACGTACGAGCCGGTGCCCATGCTGCCGCCGATGATCACCGGCTGACCGACCTCGCGATAGCGCTTCGGGATGTCGGGATGGCCTGGCGCAAGCGAGCGCGTCGCGCCTTTGCGGTGCACCCACAGCAGGCGCTCCCTGCCGTTCGCCTCGTGGCGCTCGGCCTTGCAGGTATTGTGCGAGACATCGAAAAGGGTCTCGACGCGCGCCTTTGGAAAGAAATGCGTGACGGTTCGCCGCGCGAGATGCGCGAGGATCTGGCGGTTGGCGAGCGCGCAGTTGATCCCGGCATTCATGGCGCCGATGTACTGCTCGCCCTCGGGCGACTTGACGGGTGCGCAGGCGAGCTCGCGATCGGGCAGCGCGATGCCGAGCCGCCCGGCCGCCTTGGCGAGACTGACGAGGAAGTCGGTGCCGATCTGGTGACCGAGGCCCCGCGAGCCGCAGTGAATGCACACGACGACCTGCCCGGCGCGAAGCCCGAAGGCCTCCGCGGCCGCTGCATCGTGGATGCGCTCGACGACCTGCACCTCGAGGTAGTGGTTGCCCGAACCGAGCGTACCCATCTCCCCGCGCTGGCGTTTCTTGGCGAGCTGCGAAACATTCTGCGGTTTCGCGCCCTCGACGCAGCCGCGCTCTTCCACGTACTCGAGCTCCGCTTCTTCGCCGTAACCATGCCGCACCGCCCAGCGCGCTCCGCCGAGGAGGACGGAATCCAGCTCTCCGATCGAGAGCTGCAGATCGCCTTCGACCCCGACCCCGGCGGGGATGTCGCGATAGAGGCTGTCGGCGAGCTTGGGCGCGAGCGGCGCGAGCTCGTCCGCCGTGAGGCTCGTGCGCAGGCAGCGTATCCCGCAGGAGATGTCGAAGCCGACGCCGCCTGCGGAAATGATGCCGCCCTGCTCGGGATCGAACGCAGCCACGCCGCCGATCGGAAAGCCGTAGCCCCAGTGAGCGTCGGGCATGGCGAGAGCCGGGCCGACGAGCCCGGGAAGACGCGCGACGTTCGTGATCTGCTCGAGCACCTTGTCGTCCATGGTGCGCAGCAATTCGGCGTCGCCATAGAGAACCGCCTCGGCGCGCGGCGCGCCGGGCTCGCGCTTCACGCGCCAGGCCCAGGGGCCGATCTGTTCCAGTCGCTCGAGGTTCACTCGTTTTCCCCTAGACGTCGATCACGCAGCGCGCTTCCCAGCCGGCGCCGTCCACCTGCCTGACCGAGAGCATGGTGAGCGTCGCGCCCTTCACTTCTGTGCCCCGCTCCAAGTCCTCGCGCCAGGGCTCGCCCCAGGCGCGTCCGCTCCAGCGCGAGCCCTCGCGCGTGAGCGCGAAGCGACGGAACACTGCTCCCCGCTCCCTCGCCGCGCCGAGCAAGGCGTTGAGCCATTGGACGAGCGCCAGCTCGACATCGTCCTCGGTGAAGGACACCGATACCTCCTGCGATTCCCGCAGCAGCGATTGCGGATCGGCCATGACGGCGAACATCGCTTCGGCGGCGGACTCGAACGCCTTCTCTAGCGTCGCGCCCCGACCGACGATGCCCACATCGGCGTCGTGCTCGAAGTAGGAGAAGCTTCCGGCGTCCCGCTCCATGGCTCCGAGAATACGGTTTTCCGTGATGAAGGCCATATCGTTTGAATGACCCTAACCCCCCGGCGCCTCAGGTGCTTGACCCAGGTCAACCCTCTGTGCCGGTGCACGGAAGGCTCGACCCGCCTTGATTCACATCAACCCGCCCACCCGGCGCCCGCCTATCCTAGCCCAAGGTGCGCAAACCGAAAGGAAACGACGCCATGAACGCAGACGCCAAGACGATTCGAGACGAGATAGGCAGAGCAGTCCGGCTGGGCCGCGGCATTCAGAAGGAAGCCTGCAACATCACGCTGAAGGCTCTGACGCGCGGGGAGCTCGACCGGGATGCAATTCGCAAAGTGACGGGCGACGTCGTCAAGGCCGTACAGGAGGCCGCGACGGTCCAGGGCGTTCGCACGAAGGAGGTGGTGGCGGAGGCCGTCGCAGGCGTGGACGAGGCGCTCGCGCATGCAGCGCAGGCGCTGAAGCTGTCGATCGAGGAGGCAGGCGGCCGCGCGGAGAAGTTTTCGCGCGAGGACCTCGCCAAGGCGCGCGAGAGCCTCAAGAACCTCGAGGGCGACTTCCTCGACGCCTTGCGCGAGACTGGACGCTCGGGCCGCAGCACGATCTCTTCAATCATGAACGACCTGATCAAGCACGCACAGTCGAGCGGCACGGCCGTGGGGCGCCAGCTCCAGCAGATGGGCGGCCTTTCGGACCGGATGGCCGAGGCGGGCCGCGCGCAGTTCGAGGCCGCCGCGCGCACCGCGGTGTCGTCGACCGCGATGATGGCGCGCATCGCCTCCGGCGTGCTGGCGGGCATCGCCGAAAGCCTCGACGCAAAGCCCAAGGATCGGTCCCGCTGATGCCGGCGTCGCTCTCCGGCACGACGCGCGATCTCGGCCGGCTGCGGGATATCGCGTCGGTCTTCGTGCGCTACGGGTTCGGCGACGCGGTGCGCCGCCTCGGGATGGCCGCCGCACTGGAGCGGGCCGGAAAGATCCTGCACTGGACCCAGGCCGCGGAGCTGGCTCGGCTCGCCCCGGCCGAGCGGGTGCGCCACGCCCTGCAGGATCTCGGTCCCGCCTTCGTCAAGCTCGGCCAGATCCTTGCGACGCGCGTCGACCTCTTTCCGCCCGAATGGATCGACGAATTCGAAAAGCTCCAGGACCGCGCGCCGCCTGTCGCGTTCGGAGAAATGCGCGCCCAGATTTTCCAGGACCTGGGTGCCGCGCCCGAGGACGTCTTTGCGAAATTCGATTCCGAACCGATCGCGGCGGGCTCGATCGCGCAGGTATACCGGGCCGAGCTCGCCGACGGCACCCAAATCGCCGTCAAGGTGCGGAGGCCCGGAATCCGGCCGATCGTCGAAGCCGACTTGCGGCTGCTTGCGCGCCTCGCCGGGATCCTCGAGACCGAATTCCCGACGCTCGCCCATTTTCGCCCGCGCGAAGTGGTCCGGCAATTCACGCTGACCATGCGCCGCGAGCTCGATCTCGCCGCCGAGTGCCACAACGCCGAGCGCGTAGCGCACAGCTTCCGCGAGCGTCCCGAGATCGTTGTACCCAAGGTGTACTGGAACTGGACCAGCGAGCGCGTGAACGTGCAGGCCTATATCGACGGCATCCCGAGCCGCGAGCTCGAGGCAGTGGACCGCGCCGGGCTGGACCGCCTTGTCCTCGCCCGCCGCGGAGCGCAAGCCGTGCTGAAGATGGTGCTCGAGGACGGCTTCTTTCATGCCGATCCTCACCCGGGGAACGTGTTCTACCTGCCCGAAAACCGCATCGCCTTCATCGATTTCGGCATGGTTGGGCGCCTCTCGGAGCGCCGCCGCGACGAGCTCTCGGAGCTGCTGAACGGACTGGTCGAGCGCGATTCCGAAAGCGTCGTCGATGTGCTGCTCGACTGGGCAGGTGCGGCGCAAGTCGACTCCGAGAAGCTGACCGCCGACATCGATGGCTTCATCGACAGATATCACAGCGTGCCGCTCAAGCAGCTCAGAGTCGGCGATATGCTCGTGGACCTGACCGCCCTGTTGCGCGATCACGAGCTCTTCCTCCCGCCTGATCTCGCGCTTGTCCTCAAGGTCGGCGTGACGCTGGAGGCAACCGGCCGCGAGCTCGATCCGGCTTTCGACATGGCCGGCGAAGCAGCCCCGTTTCTGCGCGCCGCGGTTTTCGCGCGACGGGGGCCGGCGGGCCTGGCGAAGCGCAGCTGGCAGGCGCTGACTGCGGCGCTCGAGATATTCGCCGAACTGCCGCAGGATCTAAGGCGGATACTACGCTCGGCAAGAAGCGGAAGGCTCCAGGTGCACGTCGACCTGACGCGCCTTGCCCGCTTCGGCAACCAACTCGATCGCGCGGCCAGTCGCCTCACCGTGGGCGTGGTGACCGCGGCGCTCATCATCGGCTCTTCGATCGTGATGACGGTCGAGGGCGGGCCGACCTTGCTCGGGCTGCCGGTCTTCGGGCTGCTCGGATTTCTCGGCGCCGTGGCAGGGGGCGCGTGGCTGCTCTATTCGATCTGGCGCAGCGGTCACGGTGACTGACACCTAGGTGAGCGCGGTTTCGCGCCCCCGGCCCGGCTGCCTGCCCGGCAGCAGCCGACGCAGCTCGCCGAGCGAAAGCGCGTTAAGCACGTCCTTCTTCTCCAGCCATCCCCGCCGCGCCTGGCCGATGCCGTATCTCAGGTTGTCGAACTCGAGCGCGCTGTGCGCGTCAGAATTGATGCTGACCAGCACGCCTTCGTCCTTCGCCATGCGGCAGTGCGTATCGAGGAGGTCGAGGCGCTCCGGATGCGCGTTCAATTCGAGGTGGCGCCCGCGGGCGGCTGCTTTGCGCACGATCCTGAGCATGTCCACGTCGTAGGGCTCGCGTGCGTCGATCAGCCGCCCCAGCGGGTGCGCGAGCATGCTGACGAGCGGATGGTCGAGGGCGCGCAGGATGCGCTCGGTCTGGCGCTCGCGCGAGAGGTCGAACTTGCTGTGTACGGCGGCAATCACGATATCCAGCCCGCCGAGCACGGAGTCGGGCAGATCGAGCGTCCCGTCCTCCAGGACGTCGACCTCGATGCCTTTCAGCAGCGTGATGCCCGGAACCTCAGTCGCCTCGATCTCGCCCCATTGCCGCCGCAGCCGCTCCGGGTCAAGCCCGTGCGCCACCGCGAGGCGCCGCGAATGATCGGTGATGGCGAGATACGAAAGCCCGCGCTCCCGGGCGGCGAGCGCCATCTCGCGGATCGAGCTCCGGCCGTCGCTCCATTTGCTGTGGGCGTGGAGATCACCCCGCAGATCGCCGAGCTCGATCAGCCTCGGCAGGCGGCCGGCGCGCGCCGCCTCGATCTCGCCGTGCTCTTCGCGCAGCTCGGGCTCGATGTAGGGCAGGCCCACGGCTTCGAACACCGATTCCTCGGTGTCACCGGCGACGCGCCTCTTGCCGCGGAAAACGCCGTACTCGTTGAGCTTCATGCCGCGCGCCTGCGCAAGCTGCCTGACGGCAATGTTGTGCGCCTTCGAGCCGGTCAGATAGTGCAGCGCGGCGCCATAGCTTTCGCGCGGCACGACGCGCAGGTCCACCTGGATGCCCGAGGCGAGCACCACGCTCGAGCGCGTCTCTCCCCGGGACAGCACGTCCTTCACCTCGCCGTAACGCACGAAGCGCTCCATGACGTCGCTGAAGGCGTCGGCGGTCGCGAGAATGTCGATGTCGCCGACCGTCTCGCGCATGCGGCGCAGGCTGCCTGCCACGACGACCTTGCCGACGCCCGCGGACTCGCGCAGATACGCGGCGAGCGCCTCGGCGTACTGCGCCGCGACGGCGAGCTTGAAGCGCCGCGCCTTCGAGAGCCGCGCCTCGACCGATTGCAGCAGGTTCAGCTCGCTCTTCTCGCCGAAGCCCGGGAGCTCGCGAATCCGTTGGTCCCGCGCCGCACGGTGGAGCTGCTCGAGTGTCTGTACGTCGAGCTCGCGGTACAGCGCCCTGACGCGCTTCGGTCCCAGCCCCGGAACACGCAGCAGGTCGGTGATCGCGGGCGGCATCTTCTTGCGCAGGCGCTCGAGCATCTCGCAACGGCCGGTCGTCGCGAGCTCGCTGAGCTTGCCCGCCAGGTCCTCGCCGATTCCCGGAAGCTTGGGCAGGGGCTCCCCGCTGCGGATCTTCGCCGCGACGTCGAGCTTCAGCTCGCCCACGACCCGGGCGGCATTGCGATAGGCGCGCACGCGAAAGGGGTTTGCGTCGCCGATCTCGAGCCGGTCGGCGATCTCCTCGAAGGCGCGCGCGATATCGGCGTTATGGACCGCCCCCGCCTTCGCCGCTGAAAGCTCGCCAGCCGGTTTGCCCATCACCAAGTCTCCAACGTGAATCATGGCCGATTCACCGGTCCAGCCGTTGACCTGCGTCAACTCACCGCGAACCGTATCCCTTAAGCTGCGAAAATCACGCATGACTATCTGGCAGGCTGACATGCTGATCGGCGTACCCAAGGAGATCAAGGTCCACGAATACCGGGTCGGCCTGACCCCGGAGAGCGTGCGCGAGCTCGTGGCGCGAGGGCACCGCGTGATGGTGGAAAGGAACGCCGGCGAGGGAATTGGCGCGAGCGACAGCGACTACGGGACGGCGGGCGCAGCCATCGCCTCGACTCCGGAAGAAATCTTCGCCGACGCCGAGCTGATCGTCAAGGTGAAGGAGCCTCTGGCCGCCGAACGCGCTCGGCTGCGCCCGGGGCAAACGTTGTTCACGTATCTGCACCTCGCGCCGGATCCCGACCAGGTGCGCGATCTGCTCCGCAGCGGCGTGATCGCGATCGCTTATGAGACCGTGACGTCGCCAACGGGCGGCCTGCCGCTCCTCGCCCCCATGTCCGAGGTGGCCGGCCGCATGGCGGTTCAGGTGGCGGCGCACTATCTCGAGCGGCCGAGCGGCGGCCGCGGCGTGCTGATTTCCGGCGCGGCCGGCATCGCCCCGGCCCGCGTCGTCGTGCTCGGGGCCGGAATCGTCGGCTCGAACGCGGCGCGCATCGCGGCGGGAATGGGCGCAGAGGTGGTGATGCTCAGCCGGTCCGCCGGGCCGCTTCAGAGACTGCAAGCCGAGCTGGGCCCGCACCTGCGCGCATTCGTCTCCAGTCCGGCAGACATCGACCGGGAACTGCAGGAAGCCGACGCCGTGATCGGTTCCGCCATGGTCCCTGGAGGGCTTGCGCCCAAGCTCGTCAAGCGCGCGATGCTCTCGACGATGAAGAAAGGCGCGGTGCTCGTCGACGTGGCCATCGATCAGGGCGGCTGCTTCGAGACGTCGCGGCCGACGACGCACGCGGATCCCGTGTACACGGTCGACGGCATCCTCCACTACTGCGTCGCCAACATGCCGGGCGCCGTGCCGCGCACCTCCACCTATGCCCTCAACCACGCGACGCTGCCGTTCGTGCTGGAGCTCGCGCAGCGCGGAGTCATGGAAGCGCTGCGGGGGAATGCCGCCTTGCGCGACGGGCTCAACATCTTCCGCGGGAAGGTGACGCGGAGGGAAGTCGCCGAGGCGCTCGGCTACGCTTGGACCGAGCCGCTGCAGGCTCTCGTTACCTGACGAGATACTCCATCCCGCCGCAACCGGGGGGCTAGCGCACGACCAGAACCGGCACGCTCACGCGCGACAGCACCGCCTGTGTTTCGCTTCCCAGCAACAGGCGCGACAGACCCCGGCGCCCGTGCGAGGCCATGACGATCAGGTCGCACCTGCGCCGGCGCGCGATATCGACGATGGCGTCGTGCGGCGAGCCGCTGATGGCCCACGCGCGGCTCACCGGCACTTTGGCCGCCTTCGCCTTCTTCTCGGCGCCGGCGAGGACGCGGCCGGCCTTGCGCGCCGACATCTTCGCAAATCTTTCCTTGGGAATGCTCGGTATCGTCATCCCTTCGGCGTATACCGGCATCTGGTACGGCGCCACCACATGGAACAGGAGCAGCTTCCCGTTGCCCACCTTCGCGAGCGCAGCCGCCTCTTTCACGGCCTTGTCCGACAGCCGCGAGCCGTCGACGGGTACGAGGATGTTTGCATACATGGTCTTCTCCTTGAGTCGGGCCTGAAGGCAGAATAGCCGCTCTGCGCTCCGCTCGCTTGACTCAGGTCAAATCCGGCGAACGGGCTCAGGGGACGAGCACGGCGGCGCCGGTGAGAGCGCCGTCGCGCAGGTCGCGAAGCGCCGCATTCGCCTCGGCCAGGGGATAGCGCCGGATCTCGGTTCGCACGTGGGCGAGCGGGGCGAGGCGCATGAACTCCTCGCCGTCGCGGCGCGTGAGATTGGCGACCGACCTCAGGCTGCGCTCGCCCCACAGGAGCGAATAGGGGAACGAGGGGATGTCGCTCATATGGATGCCTGCGCAGACGACGCTCCCGCCCTTTCGCGTCGCCGCGAGCGCAAGCGGCACGAGCGCCCCGACCGGCGCGAACAAGAGCGCCGCGTCGAGCGGCTCGGGCGCCGGCCCGGTCGAGTCGCCGGCCCAGGCGCAACCGAGCTTGCGCGCGAAATCCTGGGCGGCGGAGTCGCCCGGGCGCGTGAAAGCGTAGAGCTCGCGTCCCTGGAAGGCTGCGACCTGCGCAATGATGTGCGCGGCGGCGCCGAATCCGTAGATGCCGATGCGGCGCGCGTCCCCCGCCATCGTCAGCGCACGGTAGCCGATGAGCCCGGCGCAAAGCAGCGGCGCCGCCTCCGCATCGCCGAAAGCGGGCGGCAGGGCGAAGCAGTACCGTTCGTCC
>Ga0326731_1000547_pt1 | contig 9780 bp, 10 predicted proteins | sample MHFSIPfraction_FD_207645 | JGI IMG/M metagenome (GOLD analysis project Ga0326731, IMG submission 207645) | Lab enriched peat soil microbial communities from Michigan Hollow, Ithaca, NY, United States - MHF9FY SIP fraction | ecosystem: Environmental > Terrestrial > Soil > Wetlands > Peat | place...
CTTCTCGATCGCGCTGATCTTCGGCATCGGCGTCGGCGTCTACTCTTCGATCTACGTCGCGAGCGCGATGGCGCTGCTGCTCAAGGTCACGCCGACGGACCTCGTCGTCGTGAAGGCGGCGCAAGAAGACAGCATGCCCTGACACGCCGCCGCGCGACCGCGCGGCCGGCCGCTTTCCCGTCGACGTTTTGCGCGGCGCGTGCGCGCCGCCGCGCCCCGGCCCTCTTGCGGTCGGACGGACGTCCGTACGAGGCGGCGGCGTCGGGCTGCGTCCGCTCGTGCCGTCAAACGTACGCGTTCGCCGCGGTACCCGACGCCTCGATACCCACGCTATACCGCTATATCCGTTTGTATATAATTCTGCGCCTCGTCATTAGACGTGCCTGGATGGAGACATGCGCGCGACTCGCACGAACCGATATCTCGCTTTTCTGCCGTTCGCCGGCGTCTCGATCGCGGTCGGTGCGCCGGCGTACGCGGCCGATCCGGAAGCTTCGCAGAGATCGAACGAGCTCGAGACCGTGATCGTGACCGCGCGACTGCGTCAGGAGGACGCGCAGACGATCCCGGTCTCCGTCTCCGTCGTCGACCGCGCGCTGCTCGATCAGACGTCGACCTACAACGTCCAACAGATGACGCAGCTCGTGCCGAGCCTGAACTACGTGTCGCCGAATCCGCGCAACACCGCGTTCACGATTCGCGGCTTGGGGAGCAGCGTGGTCGCGGTCTCGCAGGCGAACGACGGCCTCGAGCCCGGCGTCGGCTTCTACGTCGACGGCGTCTATCACGCGCGGCCCGCGACCGCGGCGTTCGACTTCCTCGACCTCGACCGCGTCGAGGTGTTGCGCGGTCCGCAGGGAACCGTGTTCGGCAAGAACACGACCGCGGGCGCGATCAACATTGCGTCGCGCGCGCCGACGTTCGACGCGAGCTACGACGTCGAGGCATCGGCCGCTAGCGAGGACTATTGGCAGCTCAAGGCGTCGGTCAACGGCCCGCTCATGAAGGACACGCTCGCGGGCCGCGTCTCGTTGCTCGAGACGAAGCGCGGCGGCGTGATCCACGACGTCGCGACCGGCCGCGACCTGAACGAGGTCAGCACGACCGGCATGCGCGGGCAGCTCCTATTCACGCCCGGCGACGCCGTGAGCCTGCGCTTCGTCGCCGACCACAGCACGTTCGACCCGGTCTGCTGCACGCAGGTCTACTACACGGTCGCGCCGACGCTGAAGCCGGCCGCGCGCCAATACCCGGCGCTCGCGGCGGGTCTGAACTATGCGCCGCCGAGCCTGGATCCGTACGACCGTAAGACCGACATCGATGGGCCGCTAAACGTCGACACGAGCGAATCGGGACTCGCGGCGATCGTCGACTGGAGGATCAACGACAAGCTCGCACTCACGTCGATCAGCGCGTGGCGCGATTGGAACTGGGACGCGGAGAACGACCGCGACTACATCGGCGTGCCTGTGCAGATCTCCCAGCACATCCCGTCGCAGCAGAACCAGTACAGCGAGGAGATCCGGATCGCGTCGAGCGGCAAGGCCGTCGACTGGGTTTCCGGCCTCTACTGGTTCCAACAGGAGGTCGTCGGCCGGCCGATCACGATCTACGGAGCGCAGGGCGCGTATTGGCTGCTCGGCCCGAATCCGCCGTATCCGGCGAACTTGCTCGACCACTACGGCCAAGACGGCTACACCGACTTCAATTCCTACAGCCACGCGGCGTTCGGCGAGGCCAACTGGCGCGCGACCACGAAGCTGACGGTGACGGGTGGGATTCGCTACACGTGGGAGAGCAAAGACGGCTACTACAACACCACCGTCTCAGGCGGTCTCGACACGACGGGCAACGCGACGCTCACGAACGCCAAGCTGTCGATCTTGCGACCGCAGTTCTACACGGCGAACGTCGACGACGACAGCGGCTCGGGCCGACTGGCGCTCTCGTACGCGTTCCAGCCGGAGGCGATGGGTTACCTGAGCTACGCGCGCGGCTACAAGTCCGGCGGCATCAACATGTCGGGCCTGCCGCTCAACGCGCAGAACCAGCCCGCGCTCTCGACTGCGGTGATCAAGCCGGAGCAGAACGAGACCTATGAGCTCGGCGTGAAGACGACGCTCGCGAGCCGGCATTTGCAACTGAACGCCGACTACTTCGACACGACGGTGCACGACTTCCAGGCGAACGTCGTCGACACGGGTCCCGGCGCGCTGCGCGGCTACCTCGCTAACATTCCGGAGGTGCACGTCGAGGGCGTCGAGATCGACGCGGCGTTCAAGATCGGCGAGCATCTCACCGCTCATGCGTCGGCCGCGCACGCGGACGGCAAGTACGTCGACTACAAGAGCGGCCCGTGTCCAATCGAGAAGATCGGCAGTGCGACGACGGTTTGCGACCTGAGCGGCAAGCCGCTTTCGTCGTTGCCGAAGGACACGTGGACGATCGGCGGCGACTACGCGCGTCCGCTGCACCTCGGCCGACTGAACGGCGAGGGCTACGTGCACTTCGAGGTCAGCTCGCGCAGCGACATCTACGCAGATCCGTCGGACTCTGCGTACACGAAGCTCGATGGCTACACGATCGTGAACGCGAGCATCGGCATTCGCCGCGCGGGCCCGTGGGAATTCTTCCTGTGGGCTAAGAACCTGTTCGACGAGGAGTACATGCAGAACCTCACCGTGCAGGCCGGCAACTCGGGGCTGATCGTCGGCACGCCGAGCGATCCGCGCGCGGTCGGCCTCACGGTCCGCGCGACGTTCTAGGCCGGTCGGCGCCCACAATCGCGCGTGGCAGTGCTATCGTCTCGGCGCCAAGAATGCGAAAGGGGGATAGCCATGTCGCCACGCACGTTGCTTCCGATCCTTGTCGTCCTCGCATCGCTCTCGACCGGCGCCGAGCTCAGCGCGCAGCCGGCGCAGCCCGCCGCCGCGGCGCCGTCGCTGCCGCCGCTGTTCTTCAAAGAGGAGTGGCAGCAGCGCGCGCGGCCGAGCGACGCGCCCGCGGACTTCGTGCTCGAGGGCGGCGTGACGCCGGCGGCGGTCACGAGCTCCGCGCTCGAGCTCAAGATCTACGACCCGAATGCGGCGAGCGTCGCCGCGTATCGCGACAAGCCGCCGACGCGCAGCAACCCGCGCGACTGGGGCGGGCCTTCGTGCGTGCAGCTCGCGGGCTACAACCAGAACCCGGCGCCGCAAAAGGTCACGGCCGGCCAGTCGACGGACCCGCCGAACCTCTGGACGGGTGTTTGCCAGACGCCGATCGCCGTCACGCTCCGTGATCGCGCTCGCTATGTCGACCTCACGGGGCTTGCGCGGATTCGCTGGGTCACGCGCACGTCCGGGTTCCATGTCGTGCGCCCGGTCGTGAAGCTCGCGGACGGCAACTGGTTCGTCGGCGACTACGCCGAGGGCGCGCCGTCCGCGAACTCGACGTTGTTCCTACAGTCGGAGTTCGCAGTCGCGTCGGTGCGTTGGTTGCCGCTCGATGTCGCGCACGTCGTGACCACAGGGCAGGCCTGGGCGAAGCCGGATTTGAGCAAGGTCGACGAAATCGGCTTCGCGGACCTGCTGCCCGGCAGCGGTCACGGCTGGGGCGGCTTCGTCAACGTCGGCCGAATCGAGATCTACGGGCGGCCGGTCGAGCGCTGAGGCGCGGGATAACGACCCGCCGTGTTCGTCGTCGAGCTGATCTACAAGGCGGACCTCGCAGCGATCGACGGCGAGATGCGCGCGCACATGGCGTTTCTCAAGAAGCACTACGCCGCGGGCACGTTCGTCGTCTCAGGTCGCAAGATCCCGCGCGACGGCGGCGTCATCATCGCTACGGGTAAGACGCGCACCGAGATCGAGGCGATCGTGAAGGACGATCCGTTCGTGAAGCACGGCCTCGCGGATTTTCGGATCATCGAGTTTCGCGCGAGCCAGCGCGCGGACGACATCGGCGCGCGAATCGACAAGGAGAAGTAACACCGATGTTCCTCGGGCACTACGCGGTCGCGATCGGCGCGAAGCGCGCGGCGCCGCGCGCTTCGCTCGGCACCTTGATCGCGGCGGCCGCGTTCCTCGATCTCGTCTGGCCCGTGCTCGTGCTCTTAGGTCTAGAACGCGTCAAGGTCGAGCCGGGCGCCACCGCGTTCACGCCGCTCGACTTCGAGCACTACCCGATCTCGCACAGCCTCGTGATGAGCGTCGTTTGGGGCGCCGCGTTCGGTGCGGCGTATTTCCTCGCTCGACGCGGCCTGCGCGCGGCCGCGGTGCTCGGCGTGCTCGTCGTGAGTCACTGGTTCCTCGACGCGGTCGTGCATCGGCCCGACCTGCCGCTCACGCTCGGCGGCGATGCGCGCGTCGGTCTCGGCCTCTGGAACTCGATCCCCGGCACGCTCGCGGTCGAGCTCGCGATGTTCGCGGCCGGCGTCTGGCTCTATCTCGGAGCGACGCGGGCACGCGATCCTGTCGGCGGCGTCGGCTTCGCGGCGTTCTCGGTGTTCGTGCTCGCGATCTATGCGGGCGCGGCGTTCGGACCGCCGCCGCCGAGCGCGGCGGCCATCGCGTGGTCGGACATGGGCCAGTGGCTAGTGGTCGCGCTCGCCGCGTGGATCGACGCGCACCGCTCAGCGAGTGCTTGAGCCGAGCGGCTTCGGCGGCGGCGCATCGCCGGGGCCGAGCACGGTGCCGTTCGCGAGCGTGATCGACACGAGCGAGCCGTTCGGCCGGCCGTCGAGCAGCGGATTCACGGTCACGGCGACCTGATCGCCGGGTTGGAGCAGTTCCTTCTTCCAGCCCGTGCGCGCCATCATGTTCGGGCTGCCGCATTCGACGCCCCATTCCGTCTTGTCGCCGTTCGCGTCCTGCACCGTGAGCTGAATCCACGCGTGCGGATTCGTCCACTGGAAGTCCTTCACGACGCCGGTGAGAACGACCTTCTTACTGCGGTCGAACGCCGCGAAAGAGTGGTGAGCGTGCGCGAGCGACTGCGCTCCTGCGACGAGCACGGCGATGCAGATCATGGCGAAGGCTCTCATTTCGTCCTCACTTCGATTTCGAGCCTGCCACGGCCGTGTCGTCGCGCGGATTCTCGTTGCAGTAATACTCGAGCATGTCGATGTCGGGTCGCCGCTGGAAGTAGTGCTTGAGGATCAACGGTTCGGTGTACGTCTTCGGATCGACGATCGTGAGCTCGTCCTCGAGCAGCTCGCCGTTCGCGACGAGCTTCATGCGCTCGACGAGATGCAGCTGCTCGCTCGACGGCATCCGCGGCTTCGCGTCATCCTCGCTGACCCGCGCGTTCGAGCCGACTCCGTTCATCGCGCGCGCGAGCCCGTTGAGCCCGGTCGTGTCCACGACGAGCGTCTCGCCGTCCCAGTGTCCGATCGAATGGCCCATCCAGCCCGTCTCGAGATCGTCGGGGTGGCCACGGCCGTCCGTGTAGATGCGCCGAGGCATGCCGCTCGATTCGCGCAGGATCACGACGGAATCGGGCGCCTCGAGGAACTGGAGCGGGAAGATGCCGACCTCCGACATGAAGAACACCGGCCCGTTCGGCGAGCACACTTTCAAGCTCGCGGGATCCTTGAGCCGCTGCGACTCGGCTGCGCCCCACTCGGTGAACGGAGGCTTCGCGGGCCAGCGCGTGTTCTGGAACGGCGGCGGGCCGGCCGGATCCTCGAACGAGCCGATCGGCACGAACACGCCGGTGAATCCCCGCTCGCCCGCGTTGCGTGGTTTTGCGGCCTCGTCCTGCGCGGGCTGCGGGGCGCCGCAGCCCGCGAGCACCGCGGCGAGCGAGAGCAGGAAGAAAACACCGCGCATCGACGTTCCCGATGGGAAAAGGTTCGAGGCAGCTTACTCCGCGGAGTTGGCTTGGTAACTAGGGGCAACTAGGGCTCGATCGTCGCGCCGCCGACCCGCTCGACGTGACGTACGAGCTCGCTGACGCTCGCCCCGCGCCCCGCGATCTCGTCCGCCTTGCGCCAGATCGCCTGGCCGAGCGCCCAGAACGGCACGTTCGCATGTTCGCGGCGCGCGAGCTCGAGCGCGATGCCGATGTCCTTCACCATGAGCTCGAGCTTGAACGGGTCGTCGAACGCGCGGTTCGTGATCCGTTGCTTGATGTGCGTCTGCGTGATCCACGACATGCCGGTCGAGACGTTCAGCACGTCGGTCATCACGTTCGGGTCGAGGCCGAGCATCTTGCCGAGCACCAGGCCTTCCGCCGTCGCCGCGAGCGTCATCGCGGTGATCGTATTGTTGATCGACTTCATCGCGTGCCCGGCGCCGATCGGACCGAGATGGAACTGATGCTTGCCGAGCACCTCGAGCACGGGCCGCGCGCGCGCCACGGCCGCCGCACTGCCGCCGATCATGAACACGAGCGTCGCGGCCTTCGCGCCCATCTCGGCGCCCGAGGTCGCCGAGTCGACCATCTCGACGTCGCTCGTCGCGAGCGCTCGCGCGGTCTCGACCGTGATCCACGGCTCGCACGACGAGGTGTCGATCAAGAGCTCGCCGCCCTCGAAGCCTTCGATCAAGCCGTCCTTGCCGAGCGCGACGTCGCGCACATACTCGCCCGACGGCAGCATCGTGACGACGACGTCCGCGGCTTCGGCAACCTCGCGCGGCGACGGCGCGACCACGACGTTCGCGTGCGCGGCCGCGAGCCGCTCGGCCTTCGCGCGGTCGATGTCGAGCACGGTCAGCGAGTGGCCCGCTGTCGCGAGGTGGCTCGCCATCGGCGTGCCCATCACGCCGAGACCGATGAAGCCGATGCGCATCGCCATAAAATTCGCGTCCGCGGCGTGAAGGGGAGCGAAATCATAAACGATGCGCGCGCGCTTGCCATGGCAGGATTCCGCGCGTAGCGTTCCGAGCGTCGCCGCATCGCGCGGCATCGAAGACGCGCTTCGCTCGAGCGGGCGCCGAGGGAAACAAACATGACTCGCCAACGGCTGCTCGTGATCGCGTTGCCGCTCGTCGTGCTCGCGCTCGCCGCCTTGCCGCGCGTGTTCGCGGCCGTCGACGAGCACGGCTTCGTGCGCGTCAAGCCCGACGAGCTCAAATGGCAGATCAGCAATAGCAACACGTCGCCCGACATCGCGCTGCTCTACGGCGACCCGCAGAAGGAGGGGTTCTACGTGCTGCGTGCTCGCTTCCACCCCGGCGTGATGTCGCGGCCGCACACGCATCCGAACGATCGGCACGTCACGGTGATCTCGGGCACGTGGTGGACGGGCACGGGCACGACATTCGAGCCGGACAAGACCGTGCCGCTGCCGCCCGGCAGCTACATGCTGCATCCGAAGGGCGAGGTGCACTACGACGGCGCGAAGGACACCGAGGTGATCGTCGAGATCAAGGGCTTCGGGCCCGCGCCGACGGTTCCCGTCGCGAAGTGACGCGCGGCTTGCGCTCGAACTGGAGCTGATTCATGACCACCGACACCCAACGCGACATGCTCGAGCCTGTCGCAGGCAACGGCCTCTTGCATCGACGCCTGTTCCTCACGCACGGCGCCGCGGCCGGGGCCGCGCTGCTCACGGCGCGTGCGGCGAGCGCCGCGCCGCTCGACGTCCCCGTGTCCATGAAAACGCCCGGCGTGCCACCGAGCGGTTACGGCGAGCGCTCGCCGCACGAGGCGCGCGTTCAGAGGATCGCGCAGAGCGCGGCGCCGTCGCTCGGCACGGGCAGCTCGCGAACGCCGCTCGAGAGCCTCGAGGGCGTAATCACGCCGAGCTCGCTGCACTTCGAGCGCCACCACAACGGCGTCCCGGATCTCGATCCCGCCACTCATCAGGTGCTGATCCACGGTCTCGTCGAGCGGCCGCTGCTGTTCAGCATCGACGCGCTGTCGCGCTATCCGCTCGTGTCGCGAATCCAATTCCTCGAATGCGCGGGCAACAGCGCCGGCAACAACGCGCCGGAGCCGCCGCAACAATCCGCCGGCGGGATTCACGGCCTGCTCTCGTGCAGCGATTGGACCGGCGTGCCGCTCGCGGTCCTGCTCGAGGAGGCGGGGCTCAAGCCCGAGGGGCGCTGGATACTCGCGGAAGGCGCGGACGCAGCAGGCATGAGCCGCAGCGTGCCGATCGCGAAGGCGCTCGACGACGCGATCCTCGCGCTCTACCAGAACGGCGAGCGGCTGCGACCGTCGAACGGTTACCCGGTGCGGCTGTTCCTGCCGGGCTACGAGGGCAACATGAACGTGAAGTGGCTGCGGCGGATCAAGGTGACCGCCGGGCCCACGATGACGAAGGACGAGACATCGAAATACTCGGATCTCGGCTTGGACGGGCGCGCGAAGCTGTTCACCTTCCCGATGGACGTGAAATCCGTGATCACGTCGCCGTCGGGCGGACAAAAGATGCAGGGCCCGGGGCTCTATCAGATCTCCGGCGTCGCGTGGTCGGGGTTCGGCAAGATCCGTCGCGTCGACGTGTCGGCCGACGGCGGCAAGAGCTGGGCGCCGGCCGCGCTCACGGAGCCCGTGCTCTCGAAATCGCTCGTACGCTTTCGGTCGCCGTGGCGCTGGAGCGGCGGCCCGAGCGTGCTGATGAGCCGAGCGGTCGACGAGAGCGGGGCCGTGCAGCCGACGCGTGCCGCGCTGATCGCCGCGCGCGGCGCGAACTACCGCTATCACTACAACGCGATCCAGAGCTGGAAAGTGAACGAAGCGGGAGAGATAGGCAATGTTTACGTCTGAGCGCGCATTGCTCGTGAGCTTCGTCGCGCTCGGCTGGGTCTCGTGCGCGTCGGCGCAGCCCGCACGCACGCCCGTTGGGCCGAAGCTCGGGGTGCCCGTGACCGAAGCCGAGATCGCGAGCTGGGACATCAGCGTCGGGCCCGATGGCGCCGGTCTGCCTCCGGGCAAAGGTACCGCGGCGACCGGCGCAGCCTTGTACCAAGCGAAGTGCGTCGCATGCCACGGAGAGAAGGGCGCGGGTAAACCGAGCGACCAGCTCGTCGGCGGGCAGGGCACGCTGCGCGATGCGAATGCGGTGCGCACCGTGGGCAGCTACTGGCCGTACGCGACGACACTTTTCGACTACATTCGCCGCGCGATGCCGTACGTCGCGCCGCAGTCTCTGACGCCCGACGAGCTCTACTCGCTGGCCGCGTACATCTTGTACTTGAACGGCGTGATAGCCGAGAACGACGAGATGAACGCGACCACTCTTCCAAAAGTGAAGATGCCGAACCGCGACAACTTCGTGTCCGCGTATTCCGAGCCGAAGCATCCCATGCGGTAAGGTGGCGGTGTCGGGTCTCGAGAGCCCCATGCCGAGTACCGAGACACCACAACTTGCAAAGAGTCGGTCCGCCGTGCTGCTGGTCGGCATCGCGGCCGTCTATTTCGTCGCCGGCAAGGTCGGGCTCGATTTCTTCGGGCTTCTGAATCCGAGCGCCTCCGCGGTCTGGCCGCCGACCGGCGTCGCGATCGCGAGCCTGCTCCTCTTCGGCTACCGTGCCGCGGGCGCGGTGTTCGTGGGCGCGTTTCTCGTGAACTACACCACCGCGGGCGGCGTGCTCGCGTCGCTCGGCATCGCGGCCGGAAACACACTCGAAGGAGTCGCCGCCGCATACCTCGTGACACGCTTTGCGCACGGCTCGGCGGCGTTCGAGCGCGCCGTCGATCTCGCCAAATACGCGGCGCTCGCAGCCGTCTTGAGCACGGCGATAAGCGCCACGATCGGCGTAGGAATCCTGACGGTCGCGGGTCTCGCCGCGCCGGCGACTTTCGGCGGCGTCTGGCTCACGTGGTGGCTCGGCGACGCGGGCGGCGCCA